>Ga0214923_10000551_pt1 | contig 56088 bp, 39 predicted proteins | sample LL1510_MetaG_FD_177993 | JGI IMG/M metagenome (GOLD analysis project Ga0214923, IMG submission 177993) | Freshwater microbial communities from Lake Lanier, Atlanta, Georgia, United States - LL-1510 | ecosystem: Environmental > Aquatic > Freshwater > Lake | place: USA: Georgia | collected...
CTTCAATGGCAAGTGCCGTAAAGCTGGCATCGTGTAGGGGGTAGATTCTTGTGAGATTGCGTAACGCAATGACTGGTGTGTTCATGGCTTATTGATCGTTGAGTGCTTGCACAATGGGGAGGCGTGCTGCACGAAGTGCTGGCCAAAAGCCAAAAAAAAGACCGAGTAGCGCGGTGGTAAAAATGCTTATTAGGACCGATGTTGGTGAAATAATTACGCACCAATCAACAAAAAAAGACAGGGCGTATGGCATGGAGATTCCAATGCTGGTACCGATGAGCGCGCCAATAAGACAAAGTACGATTGATTCGCACAAAAATTGCAGCAAAATAGCGGCAGGGGATGCACCCAGTGCCATACGAATGCCAATTTCTTGGGTGCGCTCACTGACGGTAACAAACATAATGTTACTTACCCCAAGGCCGCCGACCAGCAGTGATAGTGATGCTACGATGAGCAAAAAGAGATTGAGTGTTTGTGATGACTGCTCAGCTGCTGCAATCATGCTTGCCTGGTTCCAAACCGTAAAATCGTCAGGTTCTTCACCGACCAATTGATGTCGTGCTCGCAGTGCGCGTCGTATGAGGCGTTCTACTTGGTTAATATCTGCGCGGGTATCAATCGAAAGCGCAATGCTGGTGACACGATGAGGTGCTGACCCCATTGCTTTTTTTGCGCTGGAAAGGGGAAGGTAGATTTCTTGATTGGCATTCCTTGTGGTGGCCTTTTCTTCTGTGCGGGCCAATACGCCGATGACACTAAAGGCAGTGCCGTCAATATGGAGGACTTTACCGAGTGGGTCTGCGTGGCCAAAGAGTGCTTCTGCGGTTTCAGGTGCAATAATAGCAACCGCGGTTTTTGCATGTATGTCACCAGCGACAAAAGGGCGTCCATAGGCAAGGGGATTGTTGGTGATCATTAGGCCGGCTTCATCAACGCCTACAATGGGGGCGGTAATTTGTTTTAGTTTATACGTGACGGGGGTTTCTTTGTAACGGCAGATGCCCGATACTGCGACTATACGTGGATCAAAGGTTCTTAAAAAGCGTACATCATCTACGGTGAGAGGGAGAACGTGCTGCGGGATTTTAAGTCCGCGTGGCGCGCCGGCTTGAATGAACAGGGCATTGGTTCCCATGCGCATGAGGCGCTCGCGAATTTTTTCTTGTGCGCCGCGTCCAATAGCAACGGTTGCAATAACAGTTGCCACCCCAATAATAATGCTGAGCATGGTTAAAAAGGAGCGTACTTTGTGGCGGCCAATGCTCATTAGTGCCGTATAGGTAGTGAAGGCAAACGAAGGGAGCATCGTTACAGTGCTCCCTTAAAGAGTTTCTTATAATGATCTTGCATGGCGTGCGGCTGTGGTACATCGAAGAGATATTCTTCATCGGCGGCAAGTCCGCTGGTTGTTTCAATAATTTGTTCGTCGTACAGTCCAGTTTCAATAGCACGCTCACAAAAGACTTTGTCCTGCAGGGTCCAAATATATTTCACCGTGCGGTGCTCTGCTTCAAGCTTCTTCTTCTCGCTTGAACTTATTGCTCGCACTTCATAGCCCAACGCCTGTGCGGAGGCATGAATGGTTTTGCTGTCGAGATACAGTGCAACGTTTTCAATGCTGAGGGCTTTTTCTTTTTTAGCGACTTTTATTTCGGCGTGGATGCTCATGCCGGGACGCAAGAGCTCTTCGGTATTATCAATGTCCAGCATGGCTTTGTATATCAGGCCGCCACTCGTTTTTATTGGGGCATATGCTACGCTTCGCAGTACTCCCTTGAATATTTTGTGTGGATGGTTTTCGACATTAAACGTAACTTTTTGTCCTGCCTTGACGTGCCCTGCAGCGCTTTCATCAAGATTTAACTCTGCCTCCATGTGTATTTTATCTTGGGCTATTTCAAATAATACAGTCGCGTCAAGATCGGTAGTAATGCGTAATCCTTTTTTGACGCCAATGCCAATAATAATGCCGTCATCAGGGGCTCTAATCTGAGTGTTGTCATATTCAATAACGGCCAAATCATAATTTGCTTGTGCCGTTATCAGTGCGCCCTCGCTTTGTTTGTAGTTTTGATAGGTGTTTTGTATTTCTTGATCGGCGCGTAACCCTTTTTGGTAGAGGACGTTTTCGCGTTCGTATAGCATTTTGGTGTAATCAAAGGTTGCTTGTGCTTGCATCAGCGCTCCCTTGGCTGCACGGACCGCTGCATCACGTTTGCCGTTATTGATAGTAGTGAGTAATTGATTTTTAGTAACGGTATCGTTTTCTTCTACTAAAATGTCCTCTACAAGACCGCTGACAAGACTGCCAACGCGCGTGCTATTTTTGAGTTTGAGCACGCCACTGGCATAGACAATATGGCGAATGATTTTGTATTCGGGCTTGCGTGTGGTGAATGGCTGCGCGAGTGGTGCTGTGGGATCGCTGCGGCGGGCTACATAATATGCGATGCTGCTTCCCACGAGGAGAACGGCGCATAGTAGCAGTATCATTTTTCTATTCATCGTAAAATCCTTTTGGGGGATAGCCGCAATACCATTCAAGGGTATTCCAGAGTTGGTGTACATCAGTGCGTGCTGATAGAGCAGCATACTCAGCTTCTTGCGCTTTATAGCATGCCTTTGCCTTCTCCAGCCGCCCAGCAGAGCCAAGTTCTTTCTTTTTTTTAACCTCGTTAGCCTGCAATATAGCCGCTTCAGCTGCTGCTTGTGTTGCTTCTACCAGTGCCTGCGCGTTGATCAGAGCGGCATGCGTTTTAGTAATATTTTTTGCAACGCTATTACGTAGTTCTTGTTTTTCAAGAGTGGTGCGCAATGCATGCGCATCGGCTGCTTGGGCGGCCTTAAGAGATCGCATACCATCAAAAAAACGCCATTCAAGCTTGAGGCCGATGTGACCATGCATACCTTGGCTTTCAAGTGTACCTGCAAAGTTTCTGCCCACACTGCCCTGCATGGTAACGGTTGGCGCGTAATACAGACGATGTTCGCGAGCGGTTAGGGCATGCTCTTTGGCGAGCATATCTTTTTCAGAAAACTCTGGGCGGTATTTTTCTGCAAGTGCCGTATAGTACTCGACGCTGCGTAGGGGGGGGAGTGCCTTGTTGATATCATAGGTGAGGGGGGCATGTGCGTGTTCGCCTTGCAATCCCATGGCGACTGCCAGTGATTGTCGTGCCGCGTCGTATTCGCTCGGATACGAGAGTAGTGTAGCGCGATGTTTGGTTATTGAAGCTTTTACTTTTGCATATTCGATGCTATTGATTGTTCCGCCTTCTTTGAGTGCGGTACTTTCAGCTTCCAAAAGCTTGCAATAGTGTGCCAGTGCCTCAATGAGTGGTTTTTCTTCTTGCAGGCGCCATGCTTTTAAGAAGTGGGTTGCGATTTCCTGCCGCACTTCTTGCGTTGCTGCTTGGTAGCGGTATTCATGGCGCTTGGTTGCATACTGGGCAATTTCTGTACGCAATAGAGGCCCTGCAGGCTCAAAAATAATTTGTGATCCGTGGAGTGCAATGCTGTGGGTTGTCTGACTCGTAGTTGGCTCTTTGTGGTAGGTCGAATGGTGGGTGAGATGGAGCTGCGGCAGGAGTTCAGCACGGTGCATATCTTCTTTATATTTATGGGCTTGCACTGTTTGCTTCTCGGCTAGGAGGAGGGGGCGCTGCAAGAGGCCTTCACGCTGGGCGGTTGCAAGGGGCATGGTGGCGGCATGAGCCGTTGTGTGTATGCATAAGAGGATAACAATGGATTGCCATGCTACGCTCGCAATGACGGTAAGGCTGCGGTTATGGCGCCATAGTGTATGCATGCGACATCTCTCTCATTTTTTTATTCGATTTTCGTGTGCTTCATACCATGAATATGTTTTATGACGGAATAGGTGGGTTTAATTGATCAGATGTGCTAAAGTGCGACCCTTCATTTTTTTAACCAGAGTGGGATATCGTTATGCTAGAAATGCTGCACACAGCACTTGAATTCGTTGTATCAATGATGCATATGGTCGTATGGGGAGTCGTTGAATTTATTACGGTACCCTTAGGGCTTTTGGTGAGTATCATGGGCCTGCTTGGTTGGCTTCTTTTGCTTGGCCTTTTGTGCATTATTGGGGCATTTGTGATTGCCTACGTACGTGCAGGGGCGCGCATCAAAGCACCGGTGCTTGAAGAGCGTGTTGCAGTTTCGGAAGATATACTAATGCCACAACTACCACCACATGATACGATCGTGGTAGCAACAGAAAAAATTAAGAAAGTAGTGCTCTCTAACGGATTGACCGTGCTTGTATGCCAGCAGCGTAGTGCACCCAAAGTGCTTGTGCAAATTGGCTACAATGTCGGTTCAGCCATCGAAACAGCCGGTGAGCGCGGCCTTGCTCATTTACTTGAGCACATGATTTTTAAAGGCACGGGCAAACTCTCCGAATCAGATATCGATGCGATTGGTCGCAAATATGGCGCAGATTTTAATGCGTTTACCAGCTACGACATGACTAGTTACTTTTTTGAAATTGATTCGCAAAATTGGCGGCATTTTTTGCCGCTGCTCGCCGATTGCATGCAAAATGCCACTTTTAGTGATCAGCACCTGGCCTCAGAGGTCAAAGCGGTGATTCAAGAGCTGCGCATGTATAAAGATAGTACCATGCATATGATGTATGATCATGCCTTTAAAACGCTTTTCCCGGGCAATCATCCCTATCATTCGCCTATTATTGGGTATAAAGAAGATCTGGCAGAACTGTCTGGCGAGCGGCTCCGCGCCTTTTATGAAAAATATTATCATCCGAGTCGTGCAGTGCTTTGTATTGTTGGCGATATTGATATTGATGAAGCGTTGACGCAGGCGCGGGATGCCTTTGAGGGTATTACCTGTCGTGCGAGTGATCATCAGCCGGCGTTTATTCCGCTTCATAATACATTGGTTGCAACCGCCGCTACCATGTATAAAGAGGTGCATGATGAGCAGTTGTGCTTGTATTGGCGTATTCCGGGAATGGCTGCCAAAAACCATATTGCAGTAAGTGCGGTTGAATACATGCTTGGTGGTGGACTTGATAGCCGTTTGTACCGAGTACTGGTGGATGAAAAGCAAATTGCTATGAGCGTACGAGTGCATGCAGAGCAGATGCTTGATGCTGGGATCATGGTCATGGTGGTTGAGCCGAAAAAAGACAAAACTGATGCGTGTCGATTGGCCATTGTTGCAGAAATACAGCGTGTGCTGAGTGAAGGCTTTACGGCACTTGAACTCTATAAGATGGTTAAAAATAGGCAACGACAGCATATGCTCGCCCTACATAGCGTGCATGATTTTGTGTACTACTGGCTTGAATCATATTTTATTACGCGTGATGAGTATGCTTTTTTTAATGAAGTAAACGCATATGCAGAAGTGACATTGCCTGAATTGCAGGATTTTTGTGCTCAGTGGCTTGATCCACGCGATATGCACTCATTGGTTATTGTGCCGCTTCCTGAATCTGCAAAAGCGATTTGGGCCCGTGAGCAGGATCTTGAGGAAGAATATTACGAATATCTCCTCGAACGGCATCAGCGTACTGAGCCGGTAGCAGAACCCTCCTATGTGCACACATTACCGCCGGCACAACCGCTTTCTTTTGCCTTTCCTCAGCCGACACGGGTAAACAAGCAACTACAAAATGAGTTGACGATTATTAGTTATACTGACCGCAGTTTGCCACTGGTAAGCGTTGCTCTTATTTTTAAAGACGCGGCGTATATTGCGCGAGCGCTGACTGGTGTTGGGGTTGATCTGATGATGGCAATGCTTCTTGAGGGGAGCAAGACATTGTCAAAGCGGCAGCTCATCGCCTTTTTTGATATTAACGGTGCGCAGTATTCATACACTGGTCGGGGCATGAGTGTACTGGTAGGTGCTAGCAGCTTTTCAGCAGTCTTTTCCCATGCCATGAAAGTGCTTACGCAACCAGCATTTACTCAGGAGGCGTTTGAAAAAATTCGCGATATTTTTGTACACTCCTACACGCAGAAAAAGGATTCGGCGCGCCAAGTAGCGATGCGGGCTCTCAAGCAAGCCGTCTATTACAAACATCCCTATGGCTGGTCGTTTGATGAGGCAATTGCTTATTTAAACCACTTAACTCTTTCCGATATCGAAGCGTTGTATAAAGAGCATGTATTGCCATCACATATGGTGCTTTCCGTTGCTGGGGATGTTGATCCGGCATTTGTGGAACAACTTGCTATGCAGGTATCGGTGGGCTGGGAAGGCGGACATTATGTGGCGCCAGTTTATCCAGAGCGACAGACGCCCCCTCTTAAAGAAGCAACGGTGCCGATGCTGCGTGATCAAACAGTGCTTGTTTTTGGCCGTCCGTCGGCCGTAACGCTTTATGAGCCAGGACATATTTTGCTCGATTTGTTAAGTCATATATGCTTTAATTCCCTTGGTTCACGCCTTTTTGTGCTGCGTGAGCGCACCGGTCTCTTTTATACTGCCTCAGGAGCCTGGGGGGCAGATATTCATCAGGAGCAGGGGTACGACTATGTTTCTGCCATTGTAAGTCCCGAAAACCTTGTGTTTGCGCGTACCGAGATTGTTGCACTTATTGCTGGTTTGCAAAAAGGTGATTTTACCGCAGATGAGCTTGCGGCAGCACGGCAAATGTATAGCAAAGAAATGATTGATGCAGCAGCTGATATTCGCTCTCTTGCTTCTCTGTTTGCCAATATTGAAACGCTTGGCATTGGGTATGAGTATTATGACAAAGCGCTGAAGTATACGTATGACGTATCATTGGACGAGATTAACGCGTATGCGCGTCACTATATTTCGACTGAGAGTTTTTATACGGTTGTTGCAGGTCGCGTAAGTCCTGATGGACGGCACACGGGGCTTGATATGGCGCTGGAGGAAGAAGATTATGTCGGGCGTCATGAAGACGAAGAGTAACGCCGCCATAGCCCATTAATTGGGTTGCAACAAAGAAGTCGCCAACTTATGGCGGCCAGCGCCTTTAAAAACGGCTGTGTGCTTAGCTGGTCTTGGGCAAACATGGTGCAGGTGTACGGTGCAAATATGCACATGCCTGGGGGGCCTAGGAGCGGGCGAATGCATTGTACTGCGCCGGCAAAAAAAGCGGCTAGTGCTCGGTTTTTTCTTTGTTTTTCCATAATGCTGTAATGAGCCAGTGTGACAGTTCTTGAAAGCTGCGTGTTTCTGTTGAGGGGTATACAACGCACAAATAGATCCCGGGTCCTAATGGTCCATAGGTGCGTATACCAACCTGAAGCGCAGCCTTAATACGGCGGCGTACCTTATTTCTGCGTACGCTGCCCTTGAGTGTGCGAGAAATGGCAATAATAAAAGAGGACGACTTTGCCGATGTATACAGAATCTTTATGCCGTACGTGCCTGCCAGCTTTTCTGCAGTGGTAAAAGCAAGAGCTATTTTTCCTGACGAAAGTTTGAAAAGCGTTGAAAAGGAAGATTTTTTTTTCATGGCGGCACGAGCAAGAATGAGAAAAAATATAAGGGAACTGATCTGCTCAATTCCCCTTAGTGCTTACTATAATCGCGCTACGTTACGCTGACAATCGTTTGCGGCCCTTGGCTCGACGACGATTGATAATTTTGCGACCATTGCGTGTGGCCATGCGCTTGCGAAAACCGTGTTTGTTTTTACGTTTACGGTTACTCGGATTATACGTTTCTGACATGAGAATCCACTCCCTGTTGGTAATTTTTAAAATTAAAAGGTCCAGGCATTGTAGCGGTAAATACGTCTCAACGCAAATTTTTAAACGGTGCTTATTAATGAAAATTATGCTGCTGCAGCCGCTGGGGTTGCTGCAGGTGGCGCTGGGGTTGTTGCAGATGGCGCTGGGGTTGTTGCAGATGGCGCTGGGGTTGTTGCAGATGGCTGCGTACTTGAGGAAGGGGCCTGTGGCGTTGGGGTGGTTGGCGCCGTACTGCTATCAAGTACGTCAGTGAACTCAGCAGGATTGAGTGATTTTAAAAAGTCTTGCGAGCTTTGTACCGGTAATGTCGCGATTGTCTGTGGTGGGGTTACCGTACCTGATGTTGAGGACGGTGGTGTGCTTTGGCTTGCGCTTGGTGGCACTGTGCCTGGTTGCGCGTCTGGATTTTGCATGAGCGCGGCTACTGCTGGCGGCATGTACAGTGGACTTGATGGATCGGTTACTGGTGCATAGTCTGCTTCTGGTAGGCTGTTTTTTTGTGTTGTAGGTGCGCTTGATGGCGCGGTAGCAATAGCAATATTTTGTGTGGGTAGTATGGCCGGTTGTGGTCGGTGTGCCGGTTGTCCGTCCACAACGGTAATGTTTTCGTAGAGCACCGGTGTTGCGCCAGCACTCAGAGAGAAATAGGCAATGTCGTCTGGGTCAGGAGTGCTGTTAAACCATTCATAAAGTGGCTTTGATTTTGGATCGCCAATGCCAAAAGAAAGCGCATTGTTCTGGTAGGTTACCCAGATGGCAGTTGGTGCTGCAGGGAAGGAATAATTCGCTTTTGCCAGGGTGTTGGTTCCTTGTATGACCGCATTAGTGCTATTTTGCCAGCCACCAATTGTGAGTGCATAACGAGGTGGGCTGCTGGCTACATTGTTAAAACCAACATAGAGATCGCCTTTTAGTGTCGATACGGTGGCTGTGATGGTTTGTCCCGCTTTGATGCGCCATTGTGGGTTCCAGTAGGTAAAGGCGCCTTGTTGCGGCGTTGCCATATATACCGTTCTAGCACTCACTTTTTTAAGTCCCGGAATAGGGCTAATGCTGGTGACGGTGACCATCTCTCCTTGCGTGCCGGGTGCGCAAAAAGTGATGCCAACCGGCTTGCGTAGTGCTTGCTCATCAGTCCATGCAAGAAGCATGTTGTTTCCCGGTACATCATCAACACCAAAGCAAAGGACGCCTTGATTGTAGGTAAACCAATAGGACTGCGGCACAAATTCAGAAGTAATAAGCGCTGCTGGGTTAGTAGTGCTTGCCACGACAGTGCCATTGGCTTTAAGAACCGTTTGTTTTGTGCCCACTATTGCTTCATAGTAGGGTGTACCGCTCATACCGGTGTGCAGTCCCAGTGAAATGCCGTCTTTGCCGGCAGCACTTAGTTGTATACCGCCGTTATTTGCCTGAGGCAGTTCCCAGTCTGCTTTGAACAAATAGGTTGCTTGTCCCCTAGGAATAGAGAATGCGCTGATAGCTTCAGGAGTCACCGCGGGGCTGACTGCGATACCGCTGTAGTGGACAACGTTGGTAGCGCTACTAAAGGCGATGTACTGTGGTGCGATCGGTGTTGGTGAACGCCAATCAAGAAAGGGTTTTTTGCCAGGGGTGTCGCCGACGCCAGCAGTGCAGCGATTTTGGTCTACAACGAGCCAAAACGTTACCGGTGAGTTATCAAAATGTGTCATAGCGTTTGAATCGGTGGTTGTGGCAACGGGCACCCCATTGGTGCACAGTTCTGAGGATCTATTATCACTGTCTCCAATAATGAGCTCGATAAGAGGCGTTGTTCTATTTCCTTCGTGTGCATCAAGCCCAATGTAGTACGGGCCAGGTCCTTGTGCCGTAAAGACAAGGCTGCCCGTGCCTGGTTTTGGCAATGGCCAGCGATCATCAAAAACATATGTGCGTTTTAGTCCACTTGCCACGGCAGCGGCGTTGTGGGTGAGTGTTCCTATGGTGCTTGGTTGTATGCCAATAGTTGCGTAGGTTACCTGACTCGTAGTACTGGATAGCGAAAAGGCTTGTACAATGTCTTGAATAGGTAAATCTTGAAACTCAAGAATAAGTGACTCATTTGATGGACTTACGCCATTGCCTACAGCAAGGTATCCCTTATCAAAAAGTACCCAGTATGGTGTGTAATCTTTTGGATTTGGAGGAACGCTATTTTGTGCTGAAACTACTGGTAAGCCAAAGCGGCTTATGGTGCAGGAGGTGCCGATAGTTATGGTGTAATCAGCTTTTGTCTTTGTGCCGAGTTCTACTAAAATGTCACCGTCAGTGCGTGCAGCAAAGGTTATTACCCCTTGTTCTGGCTGGGGCAGTTGCCATTGTGGTATGGCTGTCCAGGCTCCTTGTTGACGGCAGGAGCTGTATCGTTGGTAGAGGGGTATTTTGATACCGGGCTGGCTTGTTATGCCGCCAAAAGAGCTTTGCCCCTGCTCGCTGCTAAATGAAAAGTGCGTTAGTTTTTCTGTTGGATGTGGGTTTGCCCATTCTAGAAATCCGTTTGTTTGTAGGGTGCTTCCAGTGCCGACAACAATGTGCCCATTGTCACATGAGAGCCAGTATGCATTAAAATCAGTGCTGGTGTTTGGCAGGACAGCATGATCGCTGCTTTGGGCAACGACTGCTCCTTTATAGAGAAGTGCAATGGTGTGAGCATTGATAGACAACTCGTATACTGCGCCGGTGTCCGGTGATCCAATGCCTACGCATGCTGTTTGAGCAGTGCGCACTTTAAAGAGAAGGCTTCCATAGTTTTCTTTATCAAGTGCCCATGCTTGATCCCAGAGGTACTGTGGTTGCGAGCCGGGTGAACTGACGACATAGCTTGAGTGCTTAAGGCAGGCAAGATAACTTTCTGGTGTTGCCGTGCCCGTACTGAAGCTGCCAATATTTTTAAAATACGCAGTTTGGGCATTAGCACCAAAACTGAATTTTGTTAGTGCGGGTGTGTCTGGTATTGCGTGCGAAATGAGTGTGTTTTGGCCTGGCTTAATGCCATTGCCCGCTGCAATAATTCCACTCTTTGTATCGTAGCTAAACCAATACGGGTAAAAATTTGAGGCATCTATGATAAGAGAAGTAGCATTTGTTTTTGTCGCAAGCACGGCTCCTTTTGCGTCAGTAAGGGTAAGTGTTTTTCCATCAGTACCGCCAAGTGTGAGGTGGTATTCGGTATCAGCTCCTTTAAGCGCATAGGTATATCCCTGCCCTGCGCATACTTCTGCTAGCACAAACCCTCCCGTGTCAGGCAGCGTCCATTCAGTGCGGTAGAGAGGTGTTGCGCCTGGTTGTGCTGTGTACTGTGTCCCGTGGGTCAGTGCTGTTTTTGCTGGAAGTACAGTTATTTTGCGCACGTTCAAGGCACCAGTGCCGGTGGTAAAAGCAAAGTTGGTTAGTTTGGTGTTACCCGTATCTCCTTCAAGTACCACATTTTGTCCGGGTGTGGTGCCTGTGCCAAGCATGAGATAGCCGTTTTCCATAGAGCACCAATAGGGTGTGTAGTCAGTTGCTGAATAGATGGTTGCATTTTCATCAATGGTCTGCGTGAGTGTTGTTGTCCCTGCCGTGATTGTGGTAACCGTATTTCCTTGTGCGCCAAAGGTTGCCAGAATCGGTGCAGTGCTGCTTTCTATGCCGTCCGCGGTGGTAAAACCAAGTGCCATGTCGCTGGATGCTTTTCCTTCCCACGTAATGATGCCTGAGCTTGGTTCAGGAAGCTTCCATGCCTCTTGCCACGAAGACGTGAATTGCTTGTTCATGGCGCTAAAGCATGTTCCTGCGGGGACTGGTACCGCTGGTCCAATAGTGATGTTACGGATTTCGACCATATTATCCCAGCTACTAAAGCCAACGTATTGAACGGGGCAGGGGGTTGAGGCTTTTGCGGGTGCGGCACTTGAGGGAGCAGCTTTTGGTGCGACTGCGCCCTTGGCGTTAGTTCCTTTACCGACAGTTTCAGTTGTAGGGGCGGGTGGTGGTGCAACTGACGCACCGAGGGTATTTGGGTTTACCATCATCTCCATAAGAATATTTTTTGTGGCATCCGTGCCGGTGCCACAGACACAATGACCGTTATTAAATGTTATCCAGTATGGATAATAGGTTGTTCCATTATCCCTTGGCAGAAGTGCTGCAGAATCTTGGGTGCTTGTTTGGAAGCTATATGTTTGGCCGTTAGGCGAAGTCGTTGCCATATAACTTTGGCTGTTGCCATCAGCACCCAATACCGTGACATATCGCCCTGATCGATATTCATTGGTGTCGCTAAATCCAATGGCAAGATTGCTGGCTGCTTTTGCAGTAAAGGTGATAGTGCCGCTGTTAGTGCTAGGTAGTTTAAAGAAGCTTAAATACATATCGCTTGCATCATACGAGCTGTATTGTGAGCCAAAGGTTTTTGTAAATGCAGGTCCCGTATGAATGGTCGAAAAACCAAGTTGATTAGTTTGTGATGAGAATGAGAAAAATTGAATGTCGGGCGGTGGGGTGGTGAATTGATAGTCGAAAAGCATATTAATGCCGGGCGTGGTGCCTTTGCCAACGGCTATATAGCCTCCTGCATAGCTTATCCAATAGGCATTTGATCCATCGTGTGCTACGGCAGGAATTCTGCCTGCGGGGTCGCCGCTGACAAAAAGGATGTTGTTTTGTGCATCGCGAATAGTGTTTGCTGTATTGTGGGCTGCACCAAGAATGACTTCAAAATCTTTATTGGTTTTTTGGGCTTTTGCATCGATGGTGTGATGAAAGCCAATTTGTATTTCTTCGGTGCCAATGACATTAAAAATGACGCTACCACCTGTTGTAGGAATAGCCCATTTTTGAAGCCATCGGTAGGTATTTTGCATGTTTTTAACCGCATAGGTGGTTGGATTATTTTCATCGACAATACTGACCGGTTTATTTTGCGGGAGGTAATCAGCATCGCCCATCTTGCGAATATCATCAGCGGTGAAAGGATATTGTGCTTTTACCGCTGCCAGACGCGCATCTTGATCAGCCTTGAGCTGCGTTAAGGCTTGTTCGCGTGCCGTCTGTTGTTCACTTACCTGCGCTTGCGCTTGGACAACGGCGGTTCGTTTGGTATCAAGTTCTGCCATTTGGCTGCCAAATTGTTTGCGGGCAAGGGATATATCACTGAATGGATCGCCACCGTTGCCATTTGATGAGGGGTCAAGCAGCTGTCCAATCATAGAGCCGATACTAGCAATCGTTTTTTGTGGATTTGTCATATCAAGTATTATTTTAATGTGTTTTTTGACCCCAAAAACATAGGCAAGTAAGTAGAGCGTAAGGTCTCCCTTCTTGATGTCTGAGTAAGAGGTCAAAAAGCCGCCACCAACAATTCTGAAAACACCTCCTGCAATGGTCAGTGCTAGAGCTATGGCATCTTTAGTAATTGTGATAGCAGTGGTTGCAGCAGCAGCCGCGGCCTGCGTTGCCGCATAGGCAGCAAGTAATGTTCCTTGCGCAGAGTAGTAGCTCAATTTTGCCCCATTTAAGGCAGCGCTTGTTGCAAGTACTTCCGCGAATTCATCGATGGTCATCGGGTTTGATGCTGCCATTGCTGCTTCAAGCTGTGCGTATGCAGCGAGTAGTGCTGCATGCGAGGCAACCCATGCTGCGGCATAGGTGGCGCTAAAGGCAGCGGCAATAGGTTGTAATGCGGTTTCAATGGCTTTCAGTGCGCCTAGAGCAATAAGACGGGCGGCTTGGACCGCGGCAAGCCGTGCTGCCCAATATGCAATTTCAGCTAGTTTCCAGAATTCGTACCATTTCATACTACGCTTTAGCCTGCTGATGGAATTTTTAGCGTGAGTGACTTCACTATTAAGTTTATTAACTTGAGATTCAGCAGACACCAATGCTTTTTTAGCAGAAAGTACTTTCTCGCGTGCTACCAAAATTTGCTTGAGCGTGCTGGTAATATCTTTAATGGCTGTTTGTACTCCCGCAGTGGCTATTTCGAGTTGTTTTTGCGCGCCGTTGAGATGCGCTTTATAGCGCGCGTTAGCATCATCATATCGTTTTTGAAGGTCGGCAATTTGATGTTTGAAGGCAGCAACCTTGTTTCGAGCTTCAGATACGCCTTTTTCTGCAATATGAGCCCCACTGACAATGCCTTTGCCGAGCTGCGTGAGCACGGCAGTAGCAGAGTGTTCAATAAAAGAAATAAAATCTTCCTGAATAGCGCCTGCTAGCATAAAATCGCCATCGTTGGGCTTAATTTCTGCGTAAAAAGTGGTTTTGAACGCATCAAAGAGAGATGTATGGATCATCAGCTGAAGACTTGAAGAGCCAAGATGTGCATATATTTCTCCGGTATTTCCTAAGAAATCAAGGCCACCAGAGATAGTAAATTCCTGGACTTGGTCATCGACGCGCAGTTCTACCGAGGCTCCTTTTTCAGCGTTACTGGTCGGTTTTGTTGTAGGGTGAGCCGGTGCGTCAGGAGCAGCGGTAATTTTAAAGAAGCTGCCAATATCGATTTCAGGAATAATTGCTTTGCCCATGATGCCAGTGGAGTTCATTTGTAGGCTGAGGCGTAACGCCGGACCAAAGCCGAGATCAAGCATTGTCGTAATTCCACAGCCATTTTTGGATATGTCGATCCCTGCTGCCTGGAGCCCACTTAAATTATAAGCAAAGGTATCATTCTGTTTTTGCATGGCTGCAGTTTTTTGTGCTTCTTGTTCAGCTCCTACTTGTGCCGCCGCATTTTGTATTTGTTTGCCTGCGGCGATGAGTGCGGCAGGGTCAGTTTTTGGCAGAGTTGTGCTCGTATCTGGCGCTGGGACAGTTACTGCTTGTGCAGGAGTGCCTATTTTTGTTTGTTGCTGCATGCCGGCAATATTGCTTGTTGCAGCATTTTGCATAAGGTTTTTTGCATCAGGTAGGTCACTCAGCCCAGCGGTTAATGATGGCATGTCAGCATCCTTGGGTGGATTGGAGGAATCAGTTGGCGTGACTGTAATTGTTGCCACGGTACTCGTGGAGGGGGTTTGAGGTGGGGGTGTGGTATTACTTACTGTCGTGGGTGGTATTGGCGCAGTGGTTTGTTGAGCGGTGGTTGGTGCTGTCGGCGCAGTAGGGGGAGGCGTAGAGATAGTGCTGCTTGTTGGCGGGGTAGGGGCTTTTTCTTGCGGTGCAAGTGATGCTTCTATAGATATGCCTACGAGCAGCATGAGAAGACAGTTATGCTTGAGCACGAACATAGATCTCCAAGTCTTTAAGGCGTATGCAGGGAATATTGTTTTCAGGAACGCCGGGAATATTGCTGAGTAAGGCGCTTAGCGAGAGCCCCTCTGCTTTTCCGGCAAACGTGCAGCCGTAGGTGTTTACATCACCAAATAGCTGTATTACAGTACTTTTTCCTAGGGTAGCGGTTGCGATCATTTTAAAACCTATGCGCCAGCCGTTATGATAGGTTTCTCCATCAGTTACAAAGTTCAAAAAGCCGAGAAGCTTGAGGAGCATGTGGAATTTGAGTGACGTAAGGCCTACCTGAATTTCAACATCTGCGGTTGAATTAAACAGCTCTACCAGCGCGGAAATAAAAATACGCTGCGCAGATAGATTCAGCTCTGCATTAAAAATAGGGCCGGCACCTTGTTCCATTTTGGGGCCTGCATTTAAAGAGATTCCAGTTGAGCGGTCCGAATTAATGAGTGCGACTTTGACGCCTTGTGGGCCCGTGCCTTTTCCGGTTACTTTCAGAGGGCCAAGCTTAAATTCCGGCATCATTGCATACATTTTAAACCCACTGGTCCAGGCGAGCTCAAAGCCTGCAGCCAATTGCAAATTAATAATATGCGGAATTTTGACTACCAGTTGCCCAGCGGCTGTGATGCCGGGATCAAAATAAATAACCCCAATTTGTCCGCCAGTAGGAGCAAACTTGAACATGACGTTGTACAGCGATATGTCAATAGCCTTTAAGATATCAAGAGGACCGAGGTTAAGTCCTACCATGCGTAGAACATCAGGCAACATAAAGAGGGGCCATTCACTAACTTCGGCAATCATTAACACTTGATCAGGTGGCCCAAATTTAAAGGCCATCATGGCCGCCATGCTGCCGATGGCAATAGTACCTGTTGCGCCAAGACCAATGAGGGGTTCTGGCGATGCCGGTGAAATAGTTGCTTCAACAGCAAGATTGCCAACACTCAAACCGGGAATGCCAAAAGGATGAACCCACATGCCTTGCAGGCTGACTGATGGGGTAAAATAGGCAGGCCCAAATTCAATGCTTCCCGTCAGTATAAGGGGGGGGCGGCTTCTATCGGGAATGAATAGCAGAGAAATTTGAATGCCAAATGAACCGATGGGGGTAAAAAAGAAAACCAGATTATGGATGCTGGCTCGGCTGCAGAGCTGAATATCAAGAGGTATGGCAACTTCTACTCTGCTTTGCAAAGGATCTGCCGGAATGATAATCCCGGCAGTTAGCGAGGCAGGCAGGAGTGGCCCGAAGAGTTTATGGAGTGGCGCAAAAATACCTTGGCGCATGTTAATGGTACCAAAGGCGTTAAAGCCTTTTTGAAGATACATACCAAGTTCTGCATCGTAGTAATCGCCTGCGGTATAACCAAAATTGATCGTTTGAAAGGGGATGTCGACGGGGGTGTTTTTTGCCCATGAGAAAGAATCCGAGAGTTTCCATGGCTTTGCCGTGGACGCTATAATACTTTTTGTGCCGGTTAAGTTTATTTTTGCCGTTGTTGCAATTTTGAGTAGTTCAGTAGTGCCCGAAAAAAACAGTTGCTTGGAGGTAGTACAGCCAAGCTTGGCTTGATTGAGTATAAAATCGGCAATGCCAGGAATCTCAGAAAGGCCTGGAATTTTTTTAAGGGGATGAAATGGTTTACCGGCATTGACGTTTCCTGAAAATGCCACAATGCGGCCATCGCCGGTGCCCGTTGAAATAAATTTTAGGACAGGTTGCGCGCTCATGCCCGCAAAATCAAAGGAACCTCCATTAATTTCAACATTGAGCATAGATCCATCATTGCTTGATTTATTGCCGCCTTTACCGCCCTTACCACTTTTGTCACTTCCCGATGTACTCATCATGCCGCCCATGCCGCTTTGCGCAGTGAGTATGATTTTAGGATCGTGAAAATGTATGCCGGAAAATGAAAGGGCGTTGTTTAAAGAGCCCGTGAGGGTGAAAAAGCCCATTCCCTTTTCGCCGTGCACTGGTACTTTGCCAGTGCCTACTACGGGCAGGGTAAACTCGAGTATTCCCGAGATAGACAGGTCAGGACAGGGGATGCCGACCATCATACTAACGTCAATTGTTGGTTGATCAAGCGTAAAATTACTATCGAAAGAGATAGGTGTTTGTCCGTTACATGCAAGGTTAATGCTTTGTCCATTAAACGTTATCGTTGCTTGAGAGTCGCTTAAGTGAGTTCTGCCATACAGTACAATCTGAGAGAGATTAGCCATGGCATTAAGAGTCATGGTTGGGGGCTGTCCAATAGTGCTTGGATCGATAATAAAAGGGTTCGGAAAATCGATCGTAATGTTACTGAGTTGGACTGTAGCAAGATCCTTATTGCTTTGCGCTTGTGGCACAACGGTAGTCAGTGGCACTGATTGTTTGATCGTGGCAAGACCGCCGCTATTGTTTATGGTGGCAAGATCAAAGGTAATGCTGCTATCAGGAGTGGATTGAAAGAGGGCTTGTACGGTTGATAGGGTTGATGAACTCGAATCAATGACCAAAGCGCAGGTTGTTATGGTAATCGTTTTGCCGGGAAGGACAGTGGCTTGAGCGGGGGTGTCGAAGGTCAATTTGAGGGTAAGCGTAGCGGAGCTTTTATCAAATGATACCCACGAAACAGTGCCCGATGAGCCACCATTAATGGTAAAAGTTCCGGCTAGGTTTAACTGCCCGTCCTGTGTAACAGTGCCGACAAGATCAGCTAAGTGGAGTGCTTGAATGGTATAGGCTGATTTTCCTTGTGGTGTTGCGCCTGGTGCTAAGAAGGTGAAATTGCCAATTCCCCCTGGTAAATTGAGAACGGTATTAGCTGTGGTTGGATAGGTTGTGGTATCTTTTGTGGCCAGGGGGTCAGTAATATTGACGTGGTGAGAGCCGCTGCCGAGCTCATCAAGCGCATCTGTGTCGATGTCTGCATCAAGGGAAGGCAGCCCGAGGAGATCAGCGTCATCGGTGGTCCCGGCTGCGTCAGGGTCTAAAAGTGAGCTAAGGTCGCTTGGATCAGTGGCTGAGCTGCTTTCAGAAGGATCGCTGTTTAGCATGGCTTCAATGCTGTTCGGCTCAAGAAGCTCAGTTTCCGTTGTGGTATTTCCGGCATCCGCGTTGTTCGAAGCAGTGTCGCTTGCTGTAGCAGAGGAAGTGCTTGATGAATCACCAAGCAGAGTGCTTAAGCTGTCCAGGCCATCATTAGGCGCAGCGGTATCAGTTACATAGGCAAAGGGCGTGAAGCCGAGGCTTAACACAGCCATTATAAAATAAGAGCGATGATGCATGCGCGGCCGCTATGATTTTTTATTAATAGGTAGGTATGCGGCGCAGTGTGCCAGGCAGTTTTCGCCTGGTGCAATATATTAAAATTAAAAAACGTATGTTACGAAAGAGTGTGCAAAACGTAATTCAGTGTTTTTTCGCGCAAGACGGTCTGCGCTAAAATTGCCTCATGAATAGGCACCGCCGAGTCCTCAATGTTATCTACCGGAGGTTTGAAGTAAATGAATTCTTTGAGACGTTCATTGTTAAAGAGATGAAGATAGTAGGCGATATCCATAGAGGAGACGGTGATGCCTTCGGCGCTGGTAATATGATCTATAATCAGCTCCTCTTTGAGCGATTTTTCAGCAAGAAGTGTTACATTCTGATCAAAATTCTTGCTCGTTTTGTAGACGATATAATCGCTTTGTTTTTTAAGGCTGGCCAGGAGTACTTCTTTTTTGCGTGTGATGATATGTTTTGGTATTTCATAGCGATGTTTACTCAGAAGTAAATGAAAGAGTTCTTCGATAGAAAGCCGTCGCTGGGAGATATCATTGCGAAAGGAAAAAACCTCGATCAGTTTTTTGTGTACATCAGCACGTGTTTTTAATTTAAAAGTGCTTTTGAAAAAGTCGATCGATAAGTGGGTTCCTTTGCTGATGAGTTCAATTTTTATTTCTTGTTTGAATGGTTCTTGGAGCGAGGCGCAAAAGATACTATTAAAAGGAAGGGCCGAAACGACAAAGGTTTCGTGGAGTGCTTTACCAATAAAACTTTTTTGTAAGGTGCTGAGAACTTCATCTGGGCTCAGGCGCATCCAGTAATGTTGCACCTGTTCAAAGAGCGGTTTTTCTGATGTGCCATCGAGCAAGGAGGCAGAAAAATAAATCCAGTCATTTGGTTCAATGGTGTCATGATCTTGTTTTCTACTGATATCCATGGCTTGCTTCATAAAATGAAGTACTTGGTTATCCAGGTCTTTGTAATTTTTTCTTTCTGGTTGCTTAAAAACGAAATGCTTCCATTCTTTTAACACGATTGATGGAGCAAGAGGAAGGGTAAATTGGTAGAGCAGAGCACCGTTTTCGTTTTGTATTGCTGCGAGGCGGGGCCAATTGGCTACGAGAATGTAATTGTTGGTCAGCTGTTCTAACAAAAATTGCAGGACCATGTGTTTATAAAGATATTCTTCAGTGTCCTGCTGTATTTCTGCTGCAAAATAGGAGCGTGCGTAAGCGTGTGGTAATGTTTTGTGCTCATACCCCGGCAGTGCTCTATATTGTTGATACAAGTTTGTTACATGCTCGGTTACCGTCGCTACCACATTTGCATCAACGCTGACAAAGCCAGTTGCAAGGCAGGGAGACGAATGTTCCAGCGAAAAGTGCAAATGTGGTGCTACCATATTCCCATCCGACTATTTTTTTTAGGGTTGTCACAACAGCTGCCTGCAACTGATGTTGGAATTATTACGTGTTGAAAAGTATATGGGATTCACGCAAAAAAAAGTCAATGGTTTTTAGTATGCTTGTAGCAAAACTATGCTTTTTTACAGAGCAAGTCGTTTGATCAGGTGATTGAGCGTTTTCTCCCGACGCACGGTCTGCTCTAAAATATACTCACCGTACGGATGTTCAGACGAGAGAGGATCGTCATGGAGCGGTAGAAAGTATAAAAATTCCTTGAGACGCTCGTTGGAGGCAAGAGAGAGATAGTGCGTGATGTCTTCCGGAGTTGCTGCGATGTCTTCTTCTCGTGCGATGGAATCAATAAGAGCTTCTTCTTTCAATTTTGCTTCTGCGAGCAGTGTCATATGCGTATCAAAGTGTTTGCTGCGAAGATAGACGCTGTTGTCTGGTGATTGTTGCATCAAAAAGTGTAGCAACTCTTTGCGACGTGTGATCGCATGTGGTGGGATATCAAAGCGGAAGGCGTTGAGGAGAGAGTAAAATAATTCTTCAATAATAGAACGACGAAGTGAGACGTCATTGCGAAACGAGAAAATCTCAATAAGTTTGTCATGAAGGCTCGTGTGGTCATTTGCATGGAGACATTCTTGCACGGTTCCTAGAGTGATCGCGTCGGCTTTAATGATGTCTTGGATTTGTATATCAAATAAGTATTCCGTTTGCGTAACGTTGGTAGCATAAACGCTGGAAAGCGCGTTGGCTGGAATATGAAACGTTGCGCCGATGCCGCAGTTCAGGAATGCATGCATTGCTGGGGCTGAGAGAACCGGTAGCGTCAGGCGAATCCAGTAAAATGATTTGCTGTGAATAGCTGCATCTGCCTTTGGTGATCGAAACTGTGCCGAGAATCGAATCCAGTCTCCTTCCTCGGCATGCACGGTTTTTTCGACGAAAGATTTTTTGGGGAAGGTTTCTATAAACGCTTCGACTTGAATATCAAGATCTGTGTAGTTTTTCCTTTTAGGTGCCACGAAGGTGCACTGCTGCCAATTATGCATGGAGACCGTTGGCGCAAGAGATAGCGAGAGCGTAAAGGTGTATCCCTCAGTCATCGATCCTCTAATGCCCTGAAGGCGCGGCCAATTGACGATCGCAATCTTCTGGTCTTTTAGATAGATTTGTACACTTTCTTCAACAAAATGATTGAGTAGGAATTGTTGTGCTTCGCGTTCAATTTCCTGGGCAAAGTAGGTTTGCGTATAGGCCAGAGGGAGCGAGTTGCAGGAGAGGCCCGGCATGATAGAGTAGTGGCGGTACAGATCAGTGACGTGATTTTTGACATGATTCACCATGGCTGCCGGTATACCGACGGAAAGTTGCCACACGTGAGAAGATTTCTTATCAATGGTGTATATCATTGATCGATGGCTGAAGGCCGGGACAAAGGTTTTCTTGCTCAAGAGAACTCCTTTTTCGGTATAGAAGGTAAGATGATGAGGCGGCGCAACGTATACGCGGGGCTTTGGGGTTTTGTCAAGCAGGGTGTATTTACATTCTTTAGTGCTCTGGTATCCTTACGCGCTCTCTTTGAAAGACGTTTTATAGCAATGGGTTGCTAGCTCAATTGGTAGAGCAACAGACTCTTAATCTGCAGGTTCAGGGTTCGAGTCCCTGGCGACCCACCAGCCTTCGCGGTAGAGCCCTTATCCGGGCCGCTCCGGTTGGCTGCCGCCGGCATAAAAAGATACGCAAGGATGGCGAAATTGGTAGACGCACTGGCCTTAGGAGCCAGCGGTAGTAATACCTTGGGGGTTCAAGTCCCCCTCCTTGCACCAGCCTTCGCGGTAGAGCCCTTAGCCGGGCCGCTCCGGCTGGCTGCGCCGCTCTCATTCTCCTCACTCATTTGTAGTTTTTTGTGTCGCCTTTCTCTATGATTGCTTCCGCCTTGTGTTAGGAGAGAGTCATATGACGTATCGTGTTAAAACCTGTTCTTTTTTAAGCAGTGTTCTGTTTTGTTTTTCATTCTTTTTCCACCATTCTGCTGCTGCCGGTCTGCGGCTGGCATTTCCGTTGCGTCCACGTGCTGTGTATGCGCTGCGCGCCGGAGCGATTGGTGATGCTCTGGGGGCGCTAGTTGAATTTTGTGGCCATGATAGCAAGGGGTTTTTTAGGCATGGCGGTACCTATGTATGGCAAGGTGACATAAAAACTATATTTGATGCGCTGCGACTGAGTGGCACGAGAAGGCTACGGGTTACTGACGATACGATCATGACAGAGCTGGTGGTGTGGGCGTTGTATGCGTGGTATGGCAAAGGACGCAATGAGTTGGCCTCGGGGCAGCTCATGGAAACAATCGCGCAGCGTACGCTCAATAATTATCTTCTGCGCAACAGCAGCCAGAGCTATAGTTGGGCAGATGCCGATCGTGCGCCGGGGGTGCACTCGATACGCGCGGTTGAGTACTATCAAAAAACGGGCGTCTGGAATCGGTCTTTCTATAAAAGACGTGCCCATGGTAAAGAAGCAGGTTCTGGGAAGGTGATGAGTGCTGCGGGGTTTGGTCTGGTCATAGAAAATCCTGATATTGCGGCGCAGTATGCCGCCGAGCATGCGCTTATTTCCCATCCTGATGTGGTATCGCAGGCGGCATGTGCCGCGATTGCATATGCGGTGGCGCTGGGCATGGGTGGCGAGCGGGATTTGAGTTTAATTGTAGAAAAAATGAAAGAAAAAGCGCGTGCTGTGTCTGCCGCCAATCCGGTAGCGGAACAAAAGGAGTGGCGCGCTGGCCGTATGTATTGGCCGCGATGGCGTGACAATGGCTCGGGGACGCCATATACCGTTGCTGATCGTATAACTGATGTGCAGGTAGCTATGAGTAAAGATGCGACTCTTGCAAGTATTTTGGCGCACCATCAGGGGTGGGGCGCGCCTGATTTGGTAGGTGCTGTTGCTGCGTTGATGCTCTTTACTGAGCGCCAAAAGTGGACGGTTAAAGAGGCAGTACTTGCGGTGGTTAATGTTGACAGCCCCGTTGCCGGTGTTGATCGTGATACGGTGGCATCAGTGGTTGGCCAAGTGCTTGTCGCATGCAGTGTGCCGCTGGGTTTTGCCCCGAATGAGTTTGATGCGGTAGAAAAAGATGCAGAGCGTAACGCGCTTGGTAAGTCGCTTGAGAAGTCCTATGTTGCCTGAGCTTGAACTTGTTTCTCCAGTCGTTACGATTGATGAAAAGCAGAGTGGTTTTGTACCACGACGTTTTGCAGATTATCAAGGGCAAGAAGCACTTAAAGAGAAGCTGCAAGTCTATACCGCCGCGGCTCGTGCGCGGGAAGAGGCGCTTGACCACGTTCTTCTTTTTGGGCCTCCAGGTCTTGGCAAAACAACGCTTGCCCACATTATTGCTCAGGAGCTTGGGGTAGCCTGTAAAGTGACGAGTGCGCCGGTGCTTGAGCGTTCTGGCGATTTGGTGGCGCTGCTTACTGCGTTGCAGCCGCGTGATGTTTTTTTTATTGACGAAATACATAGGCTCCCTTCGGCGGTTGAAGAGATCTTATATACCGCTATGGAGCATTTTTTTGTCGATATCATTGTGGGCCAAGGGGCAGGAGCGAAGTCGATTCGGCTGCCATTAAGCCCCTTTACGCTTATTGGTGCGACAACTAAAACTGGTATGGTGTCAGCGCCCCTGCAAACGCGGTTTGGCATTGTGGAGCGTCTCGATTTTTATGAGCCGGCAGATCTTGCCGTTATTGCACAGCAGAATGCTGCCGCTCTCGGTTTAGAGCTTACTGATGATGCTGCCTTGAGTATTGGCGCGCGAGCCCGTGGAACTCCTCGCATTGTCAAACGTATTGTGCGGCGCGTGCGGGATTTTGCACAATTTTACGGTGAATCCATCACTACAGGGCCGGTGGTTGAGCGTGCGCTTGCCTTCTTAGGAATTGATGCGCAGGGGCTGAACAAGCTTGACCGAACCGTCTTGTTGCATATAATAAGGGACTTTTCTGGCGGGCCTGTCGGGCTTGAAACGCTTGCTGCAGTGACGGGTGAAGACAAAGATACCCTCGAAGATGTGTGTGAGCCGTTTTTGATGCGGCAAGGGTTTTTGCAAAAAACGCCGCGTGGTCGGCAGATACCGCCACAGAAGCGATTGTTATTACGTCGACTCTTGCTTGGTGAGGCGCCAGATACTCAAGAAGCATTGTTTTGATGCTTTGTGCATGAAAGAGTAGTGAGATTATATGAGTTTTATCGCCTGGTTTAGCCTGTTTTTTATTGCCTTTGCAATTATCTATTACTTAATTGGTGAATATGCAGGTCGCGAGGCGCATACAGAGACGGATTACTTTTTGGCGGGGCGCAAGCTTGGTTTTTGGTCGATGACCGGAACACTGCTTGCAACCCAGGTTGGTGCGGGGCTTTTGATTGGTAGTGCGCGCGAAGCGTATTTAAATGGTTTGCCGGGTCTTTTTTATGGGCTGAGTATTGCAGTTGGTTTTAGCGTGCTTGGTCTTGGCATTGCTGGTGCCCTTCGCTCGTTATCGGTTCGTACAACGGCAGAGATTTTTGAGCGTTATTTTGGTTCTCCTTTTTTAAAAAAACTCGCTTCACTGCTTTCTATCATTTCGCTTGGTGGAATTTTTGTATCACAAATTATTGCCTCTCGTGATTTGCTCCATGGGCTTGGCTTGTCGCAAGAGTATTTATTTTTGGGTTTTTGGTTGCTGCTCATCGTGTATACCATGTCTGGTGGTTTGCCTGCAGTTGTTGCTACAGATTTACTGCAAATCGTGCTTATTCTTGGCGTATTTTTTAGCGCCTTTTGCGCGCTGTGGTGGCAGGGGGCGCTCACATCTCAAGCATGGCAGGGGCTTACGTATGCGGTTGTTCCTATTGATCATAATCCCTGGCATTGGTTTGCGTATATGGGCATGCCGCTGCTCTATTCATTGATCGAGCAAGATTTGGCGCAGCGCTTTTTTGCGGCGCGTTCAGCAGCAGTTGCTACGGCGTCTGTGTGGGCTGCAGGTCTTGCTATGGTATTTATTACGTTTGTCCCAGCGCTGATGGGGGTCCAGGCGCGCTTGTCGGGATTGGTGGTGGGGCCGCATGAAAGCCCGCTGACCGCCTTTGTAGCGTTGCATATGGGACCGATTTTTCAGGCGTTGGTGATGTGTGCACTTATTGCGGCGATTGCATCCACCGCTGATTCGCTGTTGTGCGCCATATCGTCTAATGTTATTCAGGATTTCTTGCCAAATACGGTTGCTGGTGCGCTACGTATGCGCATTGCACGGGTAACTACTGGCTTGCTGGGTGCGTGTGGCCTTGTATGCTCGTACTATGCCTCTGATGTGCTGGGCGTGATGATAGAAAGTTATGCGCTCCTGGTCAGCAGTATTTTGGTTTCAGTATTTTGTTGTTTGTGGGGAGCACCGCGTAGTCGAGAAGCTGCCATGGTTTCAGTCTTTGCTGGCTGTTGTGTCTATGGTGCCGTGTGGCTTGATGTTGTAAGAGTGGCGATTCCCGGTTCTTTATTGGCGCTGGGGGCATCTGGCATTGGCTATCTGGTGGGGCTTGGTTTTTCGCGCGTGCGTGCTTGCATAGTGCAGAGGTGTTAAATGGCCGGTCATTCAAAATGGGCTAATATTAAGCATAAAAAAGAAAAAGAAGACATAAAAAAAGGCAAGGTATTTACCAAGCTGGTGCGCGAAATTACCGTAGCCGCCCGTGATGGTGGTGGCGACCCGGCGACTAATGTTCGTCTTCGCTTGTATGTTGATAAGGCAAAAGCAGCAAATATGCCAAGTGATAATATTACGCGTGCTATTAAAAAGGGTACCGGTGAAATTGCAGGTGCTGCCTATGAAAGTGTGACCTATGAGGGGTACGGTCCCCATGGTGTTGCGGTTGTGGTTGAAGCCTTGACTGACAACAAAAACCGCACCGCATCTGAGGTCCGTCACGCATTTTCTCGTGGTGGCGGTAATGTTGGTGGCGACGGGAGTGTTTCATGGATGTTTACCAGGCGTGGCGTAGTAACGCTGCATGGTGTGACAAAATCTGAAGATGAGTTGCTGGAATTGTTTATTGACTATAATATCGATGCCATTGATGTTGATGGCGATCGGGTACGAGTGGTGGGGCAACCAGCAGACTTATTTACGCTAAAATCTGTTGCTGACAAGGCTGGTTTGGCTGTTGATACTGTCCAGCTTGAATGGGTGCCGCAAACGATGGCAACCGTGGCTGATGCGGCGGCAGAAGAAAAAGTATATGCGTTTTTAGAGGCGCTTGATGAATTGGATGATGTACAGCATGTTTTTGCTAATATTGCGTAAGGAAATAGCATGAGTGATATGCAAAAAAATGGTGTGCTGAGCATGACCGGCTTTGCTAATGTCTCGGTGTTGCTGGTTGAGCATGAGGGTCAGCAATGCAGCGTTGATATAGAGATTAAATCGTTTAATTCAAAGTTTTTTGAACCGACATGCAAATTGCCAAGCCTACTGAGTCCGTATGAGATGGAGCTTGTTGCCAAGCTCAAGGCTGGCTTAGTGCGCGGGCGTGTGTATTGTACGGTGCGTGTGAACAGTCACGGAGCTTTACTCGAAAAAATGGTGTTTTCGCCACTGCGCGTGGAAGAGTATATGGCGGCAAGCGTGCATATTCAAAAGCAGTATGGAGTGCAGGGCGCACTCTCCGTGTTTGAGTTGATGTCGCTACCACAAGTGTTTTCGGCGGAAAAGGCGCCGCTGTCTGATGAGGCGCTTGCGCGTTTTATGGCTGGGGTTGATCAGGCGATTGCGCAAACCTGCCGCATGCGCAAAGCCGAGGGTGAAGCGCTCTTGCATGACCTACTCAAGCGTCTTGCCATGCTGCGGGCTACTATTGATCACGTTGAGGCGATTGTCACGCGTCTTCTTACCCGACACAAAGAAGAGATTGCGCAGCTACAACGTTGCGTGCAAGAAGGTGATGAAGCGGCAAAAATACTGCTTCCTGAGCGACTGGGTGCGCTTGATAAGATGGACGTGCATGAGGAAATTGTGCGCTTTCGTGCGCATGGGATAGCAATCGAGAAATTGCTTGCCGATCCTTCGGGGGAAAAGGGCCGACGGCTTGATTTTATTCTGCAAGAACTGATGCGTGAAGTGAATACGATTACGGCCAAATGTACCAATTACGACATGAGTACGTCTGCCGTTGATATCAAGGTAGAAATAGAGAAAATCCGTGAGCAAGTGCAGAATATTGTATAAACGGTGGTCGGCGCAGTAACGTGATGACTGGGGGGTATATTCACGTGAATGGGATAGTGAAGAAAAAAGTAGCGATCATATGTATAGCACTGGTATTGCAGTGCGGTTTTGCCCACGCAATGCCCTGGCGTGCGAGCGCTCGGTGGGGTGGCGGTGGTGTTGCGGTACTTGCAGCACTTCTTGTGTTGTTGCAGCAGGCAACTATTGGTGATTACAAAGATGATCTTGCAGAGATTGAGGAGGAGTTGGCGTTAGTGCCAGCGGCTTCAATCATGGGGCTTGAGGCTCGGTTAAAGCAGATTAAAATACAGGCAAAATTGCAAAAAATAAAAAAGTTGCGAAACTTTTTACTTGGTGTGGTTGGTGCAGGTGTTGCGGCGTGTGGCGGAAGTTTTTTGGTGCCAGAAGGGGAGCGTTGGCTCGTGCATCAACCAGGGGCTGGCGTAGATCTAGCCGCGGCTGAAAAAAAAGCACAAAAGGCTGAGAAAAGAATAGCAGGGATCTATAGAGTGCTGGAAAAGGGCCCTCGTGGCCCCGTAGACAGCGCTGCTATTTCTGCGTTTGAGCATAGGGCAAATGCAGAAATCATTGCAAATAAGGATACAGCACATAATGCTCCTGGTGCTGATAACAGCACTAATGGTGCGGCCGCTCTTTTCCCTAAAGATTTTTTTGCACATGTTCGTATTGCTAATAACGGTAATAGTGGTGCGAGTGCGCTTTTGCTCGGGCTCAACCCTTCGACAGCCTATCATGAGGCCTTAGTGAAATCGAATCAAAATTTTGTTGCGCCCGCTTATCAAGCGAGACGTACTGAAGTGGCGGAGCTTCGTACTCAGATTGCTCGTTATATTGAACACTCTTTGCAAACGGAGGGGGCGGCAAGAGACGCCATGGTTGAAAAACTGCAGTCCCGCCTGCAGCAGTATTATAGAGACTGCGGTAATACGAGTAACAATCTAGATAATTTTAGCGATGCAAAGCTTATGGATGCGTATAGGAGTTGTATTTGCCCTCAGCTTTCGTTTGGTTTAAAAAAAGAAGGAATCACATCGCCAGCGGGGAGCGAGTTTACCTTGTTTGAGGTTGAGATAGCAGCGCATCTTTTTGGGCGGCGTATTTGTGTGTGGAGGCTGCAGGGTAATTCCTTAGTGCTGGACCATGTGTATGGTGGAACTGCTGCTCCTGAGCGCGCGGCGGCTAACGCGGCGGATGCCGCTGGGCACCCATTGCAAGACTCGATACACGTATTGTATGATCCCTCTACGCATTATTGGTGCTCGTTAAAGTTTTTATATCCATCAGCCTAACGGGTGACCAGTAGTGCTCTATGGACGAGGGATAACGATTAAGAGGTAATCATGCATATGTCCTTTATGTATAAATATATTCCCAACTCACTTACTATTTTGCGCATCATAGCTGCACCTTTTTTGTGGTATTGCATCATGCTCCATGCAGCGGTGCCCGCGCTTCTCCTGCTTTCGCTTGCGGCGCTGAGTGACTTTGGTGATGGCTACTTGGCAAGACGCATGAATGTTACGACGCGCTCCGGCTGTTTTTTAGATCCCCTTGCTGACAAATGTGTGGTGCTGGCAGCTTTTGGTGCTTTTTGGTTGCAAGATGTTATTGCATCATGGGTGCTGTGGACTATTGTTGCACGAGATATTGCGGTGACCCTGGTGCGGCTAAGCATGGCCAAACGTGGAGTGTTTTTGAAAACAAGTTTTCTTGCAAAAAGCAAAACGGCGATACAATTTCTTGCGCTGTATGCACTGATCGCCTTGCAGGGATGTGCCGGTATGCCGCTGCGCATCATTGGCGTCTTAACCGCGCTGCTGACGGTCGCATCAGCATTTCCGTACGCGAGTACCTATGCACGATTTATAAAGCGTCACTCGTGAAGTATGCCCGTGTTGTTGCCTCGTGTGGTGGCATTGGTTTTGTTCCTTTTGCGCCGGGCACGTGCGCTAGTATTGCGGCGGCGGTGTTCCAGTATCTCTTGCGCCCGCATGCACCACTGAGTGTCTTGATTCTGTTAGGGGTTCTGTTCTTTGTGGTTGGTTGGATTGCGGTTTCGCGTATTGTGCGCAATACGCATGATGATCCATCGTGGATAGTGATTGATGAATGGGCGGCCCAGTGGTTTTTATGCTTGCTTTTGCCGCATGCTTTTACGGTGTATGTAGTTTCTATCATAGCGTTTCGTTTTTTTGATATTGTAAAGCCGTGGCCTATTTCGCGGGTGCAGCAATGTGTAGGAGCGCTTGGTGTTATGGCAGATGATATTCTTGCAGCGGTTGCTGCCGGCATACTCTTGTGCTGCTGGGCAATCCCCGGTATTCTGTAGCGCTTAACGGAAAAACGCAGAAAGGACGCGCCATTTATGGTTGAAGAAAAGGTTTCATCAGCGAGCACTCAGATCATTCCTCTCTCGATAGAAAAAGAATTAAAATCATCATTTCTTGATTATGCAATGTCGGTTATTGTGAGCCGCGCATTGCCAGATATTCGTGATGGCTTAAAGCCGGTGCATCGGCGTATTTTGTTTGCTATGCATAAGCTTGGTTATTATCACGACCGGTCCTATCGTAAATCAGCTACTGTTGTTGGTGACGTGATTGGTCACTACCATCCGCACGGTGACCAGTCGATTTACCAAGCGATGGTTGTGCTGGCACAAGATTTCTCCAAGCGCTATCCGATTCTTGATGGTCAAGGTAACTGGGGTTCCATCGATGGTGACAATGCAGCATCGATGCGATACACCGAAGTACGTATGGCAAAAATTGCGCAAGAAATTCTTGCCGATATTGAAAAAGATACAGTGCCATTTGCGCCAAACTTTGATGAATCCTGTACTGAGCCGCTGATCTTGCCAAGCCGTATTCCGCATCTTTTGCTCAATGGATCAAATGGTATTGCTGTTGGGATGGCTACCTCGATTCCACCACACAATGCGCATGAAGTCTTAAGTGCGTGCATCGCATTGCTCAAAAATCCTGATCTGACTGAGGCAGAGTTGTTTGCTCTGATTCCAGCACCTGATTTTCCGACGGGTGGGATTATCTGCGGTCGTGCCGGCATTGTTGAGGCATATCGCACGGGGCATGGCAAAGTGACGGTTCGTGCTGTTGTAGATATTGAAGGTGAAGACAGTAACAAGCCACTTTTGATTGTTACGGAGCTGCCATATCAAGTAAACAAGTCTGATTTGATTACGCGCATTGCCGACTTGGTAAAAGACAAAATTGTTGATGGTATTTCTAATATCCGTGACGAATCATCCAATCGTGGTGGTATTCGCGTGGTAATTGATTTAAAACGCGGTGAAATTCCACAAGTGGTGCTCAATCAATTGTTTAAGCACACCCAGCTGCAAGTAAATATTCCTATATTGCTTTTGGCGATTCATAACAATCGTCCGATGCTGTTTACGCTGCGCGAGATGATTGAACAATTTTTGCTCCATCGTCGTGAGATTATTACCAAGCGTACGCAATTTGATTTGCGCAAGAGCCAAGCTCGTGCGCACATTTTGCAGGGGCTTATCATTGCACTTGATAACATTGATGAAGCCATTGCCTTGCTCAAAGCAGCGGACAGTCCCGAAGAAGCGCAGCAGCAGTTATGCGCGCATTTTGCGTTGTCAGTGCTACAGGCAAAGGCTATTTTGGATATGCGTTTGCAACGTTTGACGGGGCTTGAACGCAACAAGATTCTTGGTGAAATGGCTGAATTGCAGCAGTTAATTCGCGACCTTGAGTTGATCTTGAATGATCGCCAGGTGCTGACCCAAGTGATTCTTGATGAGCTTGAAGATCTGCGTAATCGCTATAGCGATGCGCGCCGGTCACAGATTGCAGGTCCGGTGGATGCGCTGAGTGAAGCAGATTTGATTCCTGATGAAGATGTGGTGGTAACCCTTACTCACAAAGGCTACATCAAGCGTGTGATACTGGAGACGTATGCGCTGCAGCACCGGGGTGGCAAGGGCAAAAAAGGTATGGCGGATCTTGATGACAGCGAAGATGCAATGCAAGATTTGTTTGTGACTAAAAATCACGATGACATCTTGTTCTTTACCAACTTCGGTCGTGTGTACACCCTCAAGGGCTATGAGATTCCAGAAGGTTCTCGTACAGCCAAAGGGCGCGCGGTGGTCAACTTGCTTTCGCTTACCGAGGGCGAGCGTGTGGTTAAATTGCTTTCAGCACGTGATCTTGAAAATAAATTCTTAGTGATGTGCTCACGACAAGGCGTTATTAAAAAGACTGAGGCAACATCGTTTGCCAAGATTCGCTCCACCGGTATTCGTGCCGTTACGTTGAATGATGGTGACGAGCTGGTCTTTTGTGGGCTGAGTTCTGGGCATGACACGGTTATCATTGCGACCAAGCTTGGACAGGGTATACGTTTTCGCGAAGAAGAGGTGCGTGCTATGGGGCGTCAGGCGACCGGCGTGCGCGGTATCAGGTTACGTAGTGGCGATGCCGTGGTCGGTGTCGTGATTGTTGATCGCGATAGCAATTTGTTGTTTGCAACCTCTCGTGGCTATGGCAAACAGGTGCGCGTTACTGATTTCCGTGTAGCGCATCGTGGTGGTCTTGGCGTGCGTACCATTCCAACCTCGACGCGTAATGGTCAGGTCATTAGTTTGGTTGTTGTCTATCCGGATTCAAACATTTTGCTGATTGATCGTAATGGTAAAATTATTCGCCTGTCAGCGCATGAAATTCGCACCATGGGGCGCCAGGCACAAGGCGTACGCTTGATTCGTCTTGAACCAGATCAAATTCTCTCTGGTCTGGTCGCGTTTAGTGAAGTTGAGCATGACGAGGATTCAGAGCCACGTTTGTCTGAAGAGCCATTGCTTATTCCAGAAGCAGGTACAGATGCTGGAGCCGCTCAGATCATTCCAGCAGAAGTGGACGAAGAAGCTGAGCTGCCTGCAGATGCCGAGGAAGTGGCAGAGGATGGCGGTGAAGAAGAATAGTACTCTTGCCGAAAGTATTCTTAAACTGGCTCTATGCAATGGCATAGGGCCAGTCCTTATAGCGCGCTTAGTACGGGTTATGGGAATAGAGCAGGTTGGTGCATTGCGCACCTATACCGCTGATGAGATAGCGCAGCAGTGTGGGGTGAGTATGCGGCAAGCCACGCTCGTGCTTCAGTCTCTTGCTGATGATGCGGGCTATGCCCAGCATCAGGCGTGGTGCGAAAAAGAACAGGTGTCTCCGGTATTCTTGTTTGATCCAGAGTATCCATCTCTTCTTAAAGAATGTGGCGCGCCTCCGGCTGTCGTGTGGGTTAAAGGGGCTTTCCCTTCCGGTAATCGGCCGTGGTGTGCTTTGGTGGGATCTCGCGATGCCAATGCGTATGGGCAGCGTGTGGTTAAAACGATTGTGCCATGGCTGGTGAGTCAGAATGTAGTTACGGTCAGCGGTGGTGCGCGTGGTATTGATACCTGGGTGCACCGCGAAACGATAGCCGCTGGTGGCACGACTATTGCGGTGCTTGGTGGTGGGCTTGCCCGATTGTACCCGAAAGAAAATATACGGCTGTTTGACGATATTATAGCGTCAGGCGGGGCGCTCGCATCTCCCTTTCCGCCTTTATGTGAGCCGGTGCCGGGGGCCTTTCCGGCGCGTAATAAGATTATTGCGGGTCTTTCGCATGGGTGCATTGTGGTGCAGGCAGCAGCAAAAAGTGGGGCGCTTATCACGGCAATGCATGCGCTTGAGGAGAATCGTGAAGTAGGCGCAGTGCCGGGAGCGATTGATGATGCACTTGCTGCAGGGACGAATCAGCTGTTGCTCAGTGGGGCCCATGTGGTGCTTGATGGTCCCTCTGCAGGCCTTGTTTGCGGGGTGCACGCTCCAAACAGCGCGTCTGCGCAAGCCGCGATGACGTCAGAGTGTACAGATTCGTTGTTGCAGCATTTGACGCAGCCGTGCCTATTGGAAGACTTGGTTGCATTGACTGGCTATGATATGACTACTTTGTATGCACGGTTATTTGAGCTACAATGTGCTGGTGCCATACGGCAGAATCACAACGGTACCTGGGAGCGACTATGAAAAAACCATCACTGCTTTACTGTGCATCGCAATCATCGACGCGGCATACCTTGCTGCGCGATGCCGGCATTTCTTTTAAAGTTATACCTATTTCCGTTGATGAAGAAGATGCGGATGCCACCGGCTCGGCATCCCAGCGGGCCGTACAGATTGCACAGTACAAGCATATTGGCATTGATGTGCCGGCACTTATTGCTGCGCATGAGGAGTCAAAAGAAGCGATTTTCTTGCTCTCAGTTGACACTATTATACAAGGTCTGGCTGATGGGCAGCAGTTTACCAAGCCGACAAGCCGTGAGCATGCTATTGCCATGCTGCGTGCCATTTCCTCGCAAGAAACGCTGGTTGCTACTGGCATGTGTCTTTCAGTCTGGCAGTACAATGAGCAAGAAGAAGGCTGGTACAGCGCAGCCTTTGAAGCATGGGTTTGCGAGACGCGGATTATCTTTTCCGTTCCGGACAATGAAATCGATTGGTACTTTGAGCATCATCCCATTGCATTTAAAGCATGTGGCGCTACTGCCGGTGAAGGACGTGGGGCTTTATATTTCAAGCACATAAACGGATCGTATTCCGGGGCGCTTGGCCTTGATTTGTATAGCCTGCGTGAGCGCTTACTCAAATACGGCTTTGTCTTTTAGTGCACACCGACGTCGGTTTTTTCACCATTGAGCAGCGCTTCGTAGAGCACACGCTGAATGGGTGATTCGATGCTTTGCAGTTCGGTACTTACGTCTGATCCTCGGCGTCTGCCATGGGCATGCCGAGGATTTCTGCATGTGCCCCGATTATGCTCGGTTAGGGAAGACGTTTGCTGTGCCGATCGTTGGACGTGCGCTTCCAAGTACTGCATAAAGGTGCTCAGTGTTTGATACAGTTCATCACCGGAAACGGTAATGGTGGTATCTTGCGCTAACTCTTTGAGGTTGTGTGCCAGTTCTGGCGTTATGCTATCTTGAATAAATTGGGCGAAAGCATCTCGTTTATGCTTGAGAACCCATTTCATAAAGGTGATAAGCTCTATAGATATCGTCAATTGAGTGGACATTAGGAGTCCTCCTTGCATATAGGTGTGACGAAACAAACGTGTCAGTATTTAGTGTTTACAAAGCAAGGATGCAAAGTCATCATCTTTGTGAAATTGGACTAATTAGCGGCGGCCTGCCGGCATTGGCAGCGTGTTGATGAAGGATGAAAAGCGCTCATTTGAGGCAGGTATTAGGAATACATCATCATCATAAAACTCTTCCCCGTCATCGACAAAAAACAGATTATCCATCTCTTCTGGTGGCATGTTGAGCACACTTTGCAGGCTGGCAAGCATAGAATTGAGTTCTTCTGGGGATGGCTCGCGAAACGTTGGTGGAGCATTGAGAGAGGTGCTTGGGAGTGATTGCTGCGCTTGCGATGTTGATGATTTTGCCCCTGAGGTAGGCGTAGGTTTTGCTTCCGGTAGCTTCGGCGCTATATGCCGTTCATCAGGCGCAGGAATCCACACATGGGCCTTAGCCTCAAGCCACGCTGAACCAATCGGATGGTATTTGGCATGCAGTGGGGCGCACAGCGCGGGAACGAATAAAAAGAGGAGTGCCATTCGGCGCATGAAATACCCTGCAAATAACGCTATGTAAAGACAAGAGCAAGCTTAACAAGCGGGCGGGGGCTGTCAATATAACGACAGGGGCGGGCAGGGCGTACGCATGAAAAATACCCAGGATTAAAAATAGTGCCTAAAAAGCGCCTATTAAAGTTTTTTGCCGTTTCGCGTTAGTCTTAGCGCAGCACGAACGTCATCGCGAGCGTAGCGTGGCGATCCATGAAAAATGGTGATTTTAACGTATTAAAATGGATTGCCACGCCCTAAAGGGCTCGCAATGACGAGTGGCGGTGCACTCGTAAGCGACATTTCATGCGTAGACCCTGGAGGGGCGGGCAGGATTTATCGACCAAAGAATGAGAACAGCGCATAGCGCATGAGCTCAGCACGTACCGATTCTGGCAGTTTGGCCAGTGGTGCATTTCCTTTGATATCCACAATATCAAGCTGTGCATGGTGCTTGAGAAGCAGCTGGCAGAATGTCTTTTGCAGCTTTGTTTTTGCGCCGCATAAGTGGAGTGGTGTTTGGCCCAAGTGATTTTGTGCATTCACCGCTGCCCCGGCAAGCAGCAGTATCTCTGCCTGCGTGATGTTTTTGGCTGTTGGCTTGAGCGCAATGAGATGGAGTGCCGTGTTTCCATAAGGATCGGTGGTATGTACATCAGCACCGAGAGTCAGCAGCGTGGTAAGCGTTTCCACATCGCGATTAATAACCGCAATAAGAAGAGGCGATAGCCCGTCGCGCAGGGCGTTTATATACGCGCCTTGAGCAACGAGACGGGCTATCGTTTTGGGGATACGCCTATTCTGAACGGCATTGATGAGTGCATCGTCCAGAGCTTGTTGGGCCGTGTATAAAGCGGCCTGAACTTTTGGTGAGGTCAAAAAAGTGCCGCTGGTAACCGTGCCTTCTTCTGCTTCACGTATCGAGCGTTGATGGTATACGAGCTGAGAGCCAAGGACCGTGCTGCACAAATGCGCTGGCGTATGGGCTTGTCGGCCTTTTTTTTTCATCTACAATCTCCGCAAATATTTCAAAAACTTTGTCTTTAAAAGTGTTTTGAACTTTATTCAGTATGCAAATGGTGAATTGTTAAAGTAAAGAATATTATTAAAAAAAACTAATTTTCAATTAACATTTCTCGCGCATATGTAATATGTTAAGTAACTATTTTTGCCATAGGATTCATTGACCTTTGCCCGGAATATCGCTACGTTTCACCACATGATTCCACATGAAATAACGCTCTATAATTTTTTAAGCTATGGCCAAGAGCCGCAAACGATTTCGTTTGAAGGGTACAATCTTATTTGCCTCTCGGGACGTAATGGCCATGGCAAATCGGCGCTGCTTGATGCGATGACGTGGGCGCTCTGGGGACAGGCCCGTAAAACAACCGGGACTGCACGTGCTGATGAAGGCTTGTTGCGGCTCGGTGCGCGCTCAATGATGGTTATGTTTTCTGTCTATGTGGGCGGTGTGCTCTATCGAGTGAGGCGCGAGTTTACCTTGCGGCAGGGTAATAAGCCCCATCTGACGCTCGACGTTGCAGTGTATGACGGAGAGCATAAGCAGTTTCGGAGTCTGACGGATAAAACGATTCGACAGACTCAGGAAGCGATCAATCGTATCCTTGGTCTTGAGTATGATACCTATGTTAATTCCGCGTATTTGCGGCAGGGCAACGCGAATGAATTTTCTCAAAAGCCGCCCAAAGATCGTAAAAAAATACTGAGTACTATTCTTGGCATTGATCGGTATGATGCACTCCAGATGCGGGCGCTTGAGCGTTCGCGCACCTATGCAGCCCAGCTGGAGCTGCAAAAAGAATTGATTACCCGTGATGGGATGCAGCTTGAGCGCTATGAGGCGATTTGTGCTGAAGAGCAGCACCTGGTGCAGGAGCGGCAACGGGCAGTGCAAACGCTTGCAACGGAAGAAAAAGAGCTGGCCAGATTGCACGAGCAGCACAGTAAGCTGCAGGGGCTTTTTGCCGCGTATGAGCAGAAGCAGGCGCAGTATGAGGCGCAGCAGCACACGCTTACTCAGGAGGTTGCCGCTTGGTATGAGAGCGTGCAGCGCTATCGTGGTATGGGACATCAGTTACAGAGTTTGGGTAGCGGCGAAGAGCTCGCAGCGCGCCTTGCCCGGCTGCGCACACAGGAACAGGTCTGGCGGAACAAGCAAAAACAACGCCTTGCGTTACAGGCCAAACGTATGGAGCTTGAGCAGGCACTTTTTAATCGTGAGCATATGCTCCGTCGCCAAGGGGAGCAGGACGTGCAGGCGCTGCAGCAGGCATGTCATATGGCAACTTTTGCCCTGGATCAGGCGCGTGCCCTTGAGCGCCAATTGCACCTACAAAAAGAACAGTTAATTGCCGAAATGGCTGCCGTACGGGTGCAGTTGCAAGAGGTGCAGGTGCAGCGGGCTGTTTTACTGAGCGAGCGAGATGCGTATGCCGGTGCCCGGGTAGAATTTGATCGGCGGCGGCTTTTTTATAATACGTATGTGCCTCAATTGCGTCTTTTGCAGGCGCGTGTTGAGGAGCTGAGCCATAAGATGGGCATGGTGCAGGGCGAAACTGCCAGCTGTCCTTTGTGCGAGCAGCTTTTGACCGCCAAAAGGCGCTCTTTTTTACAGGAGCGTTTTGAAAAAGAGGCGCTGGGTGCTTTGCATAAAAGTGCTCGCTTGCAGCGCGTGCTTGAAAAAGTAAAAGAGGTGCTGGTAGCAGGTCATGCACATTTAAAAGGCATGGAAGTGGTTGAAGCCGCACTCGCTTCTTGTTACAGCAAGCAGGAGCTTGCAGCGGCGCGCTTGAGCCAGGCGGAGGTACGCGTGAGTGCGCTTGATGAAGCTATTGCGAAATCGGTAGGCGATACCGCGGCGCTTCTTGCGCGGCAGCAGGCAGCAGTTGTGGCACTAGAACAGGCCGGGAAACAAGCCGAAGTAGTGCGCATGAGCGATCAGGTGCTCAAAGATCTGCAGGGCCAGTATGCCGCGATCGGGCGTGACCTGGTAGCATGCGCCTACGATGATAAAGAACATGAGGCGGTCGAGCGGGCTATTGGTGATGCTGAGCAGCAAAAAGCCGCCTTGGAGGCGGCGACAGCGCGGCGGGGTGAGCAAGCAAAAATGCGGGCACACCTGCAGGCACAGTATCGGCAACTTAAGAGCCAAAAACAATTGTTGCAGCGGCAGAGAGAGGCGCTTGCAGCCCAGCAGCCCGATGCGCAGGCACGTGATCATGTTTATGAGGCGCTGCAGGCAACGCAGGCGCGGGTGCAGGCAGTGCGAGAAGCGCTGCAGGGCATCGCAGAACAGAGTGGCAGAGTGCAGGAACAGCGCGTACGGCTTGAGCAGCTCAGGGTTGAGCTCAAACAGCGTGAAGCAGAGTGTGCCGCGTTGGAAAGTCGCTATCACGATTGTGTAACGCTTGCACAGGCCTGGGGCAAAAATGGCATTCAAGCACTGCTTATTGAGCAGGCGATTCCTGAAATTGAATCCGCGGCAAATGATTTACTTACCCGCTTAACCAATGGTCAGGCGCAGGTGTTTATTGAGTCGTTGCGTGACTTAAAGCGTGGCGGGGCCCGCGAAACGCTTGATATTAAAATTGCAGATAACCTCGGCGTCAGGCCGTATGAAATGTTTTCGGGCGGGGAAGCGTTTCGTATTGATTTTGCCTTGCGCATAGCCATTTCCAAGCTGTTGGCCAGGCGCGCCGGAGCAGCACTCCAGGTGCTTATTATTGACGAGGGATTTGGCTCACAAGACGAAGAGGGCTTGCAGCGCTTAATGGAGGCGCTGTATATGGTCCAAGAGGATTTTGCCAAGATTATTATCGTTACGCACCTGCCGTCCTTTAAAGAGCATTTTCCCGTGCATCTGATTGTGGAAAAAGGGGTCGGTGGGTCGACCGTATCGGTTGAGCAGCGTGGATAAGGGTTTTAGCTCGCGGCCCTTGCAACAATGTCCTCTTTTGTTATCATGCTTTCATGATAAATGAATGTATTTTTGTGTTACATCTTGCTTTTCTCTTTGCGTGCACGAGTGGTGCCTTTTTTTTGGGGCAGCACGTGCTTCTTGCTACTTCGGCCCTGTATATTGTTTTTGCCAATATTTTTGTCATAAAAAAAATGATGCTCTTTGGTCTAACGGCCAGCGGGGGTGATGCCTATATTGTGGCAAGTCTGTGTGCACTTCTAATGGGCCAAGCGGTCTGGGGGCGTGATTTTGCCCGGTGTGCGGCGACAATAGCATTGTGTCTTGCGCTCTTAAATGTTGCTCTTTCGTGGTTTCAGGTTGCGTACGTACCGGCGGCAATCGATACTATGCAGCCGATTTTTGCAGGGGTTCTGGGACGTGTGCCTGCAGTTACCATCTTTAGCGCGTTGGCCCATCTGGTAGCGCAATATATAACCCTTGGTCTGACGTATACTTTGTCGCGTATGAGCAGCGCTTCGTGGTGGCTTGGTGGTACATCGTTTGTAGCGATGGTGCTTGGTCAGGTTGTTGACGGTGCAATCTTTTTTGCTGGCGTTTTTGGCAGGGAAGTATCACTCCAAGCGCTTACTGAAATGATTGGCGTAAGCGTTGGGGTAAAGCTTGGCGGTATGGCCATTGCCTCACTACTTGTTGTGGGTGCTCACGCGGCACGGGAGCGCGGCTATGTGTAATGAAGCCTTGTTTTTTGCGCATAGTGCGGTTGTTGCCCTCAGTGTGGTGCTTGCCCTCAGGTCTTCGTATAGCGCGCTGCTTGCGGTGCTTGGGCTGCAGCTTATTCTGGCCAATCTCTTTGTGACCAAACAAATTATTCTATTTGGCATTGAAACAACGTGCAGCGAAGTATTTATTGTTGGTGGCATGTATGGCATCGCTTTGATTCGGGCGTATTGGGGTGATCGGGTTGCCCAACAAACAGTGTGGTATCTTTTTGGGTTTTTGCTGTTGTTTGTTGGCTGTGCTCAGTTGCAGCAGTGGTATGTCGGTCTTGATGCACAGGTGGCTACTTTATTTTCTCTTCTATGTGATACAACTCCGCGATTGCTTGGCGCCAGTGTACTTGCCTATCTCGTTTCTGAGCGTGTGCATTTGTACACTACGAAGTTTTTACGGCGGTGGCTCAGTCCATTTTCGGCATCGATTGGTGCCATTGGAATGGGGCAGCTGGTTGATACGGTTGTGTTTGGCGTGGTTGGGCTCTATGGCCTTGTTGAGTCACTTGGCTCTGTTATGTTGTTTAGCGGCATCGTAAAAGCAGTGGTTCTTGTGGTGATGACACCGCTGCTAACAGTTACTAAAAAAGTGGTTGCATAAATATGTTTCGTTTTGAAATTCTCTATCAATCAACCAAGTCGCGTGCGCGTGTGGGCCGGCTGCATACACCGCATGGCACTATCGATACGCCCGGTTTTGTGCCGGTTGCGACCAACGGCAGTGTCAAAGGTCTGACCGCGGCGCAGCTTGCCGCGCTTGATGTGCAGCTTTTGTTTTGTAATACCTATCACCTTATGGTGCAGCCCGGTGCTGATATCGTTGCAGCAGCAGGGGGGCTGCATACGTTTATGCAGCGTACGCAGCCGCTTATTACCGACTCCGGTGGCTTTCAAGTGTTTAGCCTGGCGTACGGTGGCTACACCGAAGAACTTAAAAGTAAAGGCAATAAGCGAGAGCGCAGCTCGGTAGCAAAAATTACGGAAGATGGGGTGCTTTTTCGTTCGTACAAAGATGGTAGTCATTTACTGCTGACGCCAGAAACTTCTATTGGCGCACAAAAAAAAATTGGTGCCGATATTATTGTTGCCTTTGATGAGCTTCCCCCGTACCACACGGATGAGCGCGCGCTGAAAAAGAGCTTGGAGCGTACGCATCGTTGGGAAAAACGTTCATTAGAGGCACATCAAGCCGATGTGCGCAATCAAGCGTTGTACGCCGTGGTGCATGGCGGCGTCAATCCGGCGCTGCGCAAGCAGAGCGCTGATTATTTAGGCAATTTGCCCTTTGATGGGTATGGCATTGGCGGCAGTGTGGGAAAAGACCGGGCTGAAATGACGCAGATGCTTGGGCATACGATGCAGCATCTTCCTGCAGATAAACCGGTGCACCTGCTGGGTATTGGCGATTTGCCGTCAATTGAGCTGGCAATTCCGCTGGGTATTGATACCTTTGATAGCTCCTATCCAACCAAGTGCGCACGCCATGGCTTGTTGCTGACGGCACAAGGGGCGGTGCGGGTGACCAGGGCATCCTATGCAGGCGCGCAGGGGCCCATTGAAGCTGGGTGCACGTGCTACACATGTACGACGCATACGCTTGGCTATGTACAACATCTTTTTAAGGCGCATGAGCTCACGTACTATGCGCTTGCCACGATACATAATATTGCGTACATGATGCGGTTGATGCGGGGGTATCGCGAGGCTATTGTGCAGGGGCTACTCTAGCGCCGCTTAGATTGTATTAATTCGGTGTTTCGTTTTGACCTTGCTGCAGTGTGCGCGCTTGATGTTTTAATTTTGCCAATTGCGTGCCGGCATTCCACATTATTGCGCTATTATATAGCGTTAACAGTGCGGTAATTGCCGTTAAGATACCAATAGTATTTAAATGCATTGTGCGTATTGAACGCTTGTTTGCCAGTGATTGCAAATAGTCAAACTCACCTTGGTTGATCCCAAAATCTGCACCGCATAAGCCATTTTTTTCACTCTTGCCGTTTATAAGCAGACTAAACAAGCTGACGCGATCTTTATTGTACAGCATGCTTGCGCGTCGTTTTAAATGTGCCAATTCGCGTCGTTCTTCTTTGTTTGAGAAGCGCGAGTACCAGGAGTAGCCAAGCAGGGCCGTAAAAACAGTCCAGATGCCTGTAGAGAAGCGTGCATTGTCGCGTGCGCGCATGCTTCTTCTTTGTTCTTGGCGATTGTATTGCAGGCACATAGCATCACGCAGCTGTGAAAGCTCAGCTTTTATTTGTTCGGCGATTGTTGATTGAGAGGATAATCTCTCAATAACGTTGTTAAGATGCGTGCCAATATCAGATATGCCCTCAGGTGCTGTTGGATCTGCTTTTGTCTCTGCATCAGTGGGCGCTTCTGCGTTCTTGGTCGGGGTTGCTGTCTCTGCAGTATCTGCAGCATAGGCAGCGCCGGATTGCATGCAGAAGGCAAGGGTGGCGGCCATAAGGCCGGTATATAGATTTTGTATGTTCATCGCACTCTCATAAATCTGCTTAGTAAGCAGTTTTATAGTAGCAGAAAAAAAGTATTTTATGAAAGAATCGAAGTGACGTTTTTTCTGATCCAGCTCAATGTTCCGGTTTCTTTTTCTGCCTTTTCTACAGCAGCGTTTACCGCTTGCATGATGATATCTTTATGTTTATGCACGGTGTGCTTCATAAGCCGTATAAGCTTTTCAGCTTGTTCTTTGGTATACCAAAAATTTGTTGTTTGTGTTTCGGCAGTGGCATGCGGATTGTATGCGGTATCAAAGGTGCTATCTGGTTTGATACTAATATGAAGCACGTGGGGCACGCCTGGTTTTGATGATGGCCAGTAGGAAACCGGCTCTTTGATGGCGCGCGCGGGAAAGAGTTCGATGTCAGGATATTTTTGCCGCAAAAGGTCTTCCGCTTGGCGTAAGGTTTTACTCAGCCCATGGTGCAAAATATCGCTATGAATCATGATAATAAGATGCGGTGCGCGTGCGGGATGCAGGAACGGGGCGACCGGTAGATTGCAGGCGTGGGCACCGTCCACCAGTGCTATTTGTTTGCAGTAATTGTGAGGCGCGTCATGAATGCCGTATAAAAAGTTGTTGGTCATACAGGCATACTGCTTGGCGCTGGTCAGCTGTGCAACTGGCTTCCAGCGCAAAAAGGACTTTGGGAGGAGTCGGGCAAAATCGCTGCTCTTTTTGCGCGCGTGTTTCAGTATGTCCTCTATGCTCGCGCTAAATGCCGATCCCCAGACCCCTAAAAAGTGTCCGAGGAGTGGTTCTGGTGCAGAGTCATACGACATGCCGTGATTAAAATGGCGGGAGGTCGCCCAGGTAGGGATACTATATCCTGATGCGGCATGTTCTATGCGCCAGGGGGACATGGTAAACCAATCATACGTGGTTACGTCTTTTGAGAAGTACGGCATTACCGCAGCACATAGGGGAATGGGGTGGAGCGCAGGGGTGAGGGTATGTGCCAAGCCCGAAAGTTTAACGGCAAAGTGTTTTTCTACCAGAGGCATGATTAAGCGCTTTGACAATACGATACCGTAGAGATCAACCATGCTTGTGCTACCCCCAAATAACTCTTTGATCTGCCTGATGGTTCTGAAATCTTCCAGTGAATTGATGAGCATTTTTTCATCGGTTTGCTCGGCGATATAGGTTGGCAGTGCTGCCACGTACTCAAGAATCGGTTTCTTGCTCACGATCCATGGCATCAGTGCCCACGTGCCTCCCGAGATGCCGGCAGCATATTTTACGAGAGGCAACACCTGCAGCTCCTCTAGTGCTCCAAGCACGCCGAGCGAGGCCAGCATCGCGCGAAAGCCCCCGCCACTAATGCTCAGGGCAATGGTTGGTGTGTACGCAATGTTGACCGGCTTGCCGGTGAGCTCTTGCAAGCGGGCATTGATGGCCAGTGTTTTACGCTGCGCGTATGCCTCTTCTTCAGGGCTGAGAAGAGTACCGGTTCTGGTGACGGTTGCTTGCTCAGCGCAATGCGGCTGGCGTGCAATAATGCTTTTACGTAAGAGATCGAGATCAGTGGAGATTTGCTCTTCACTTGCGGGCACGAGCTGCGGCCCGTTTACGCCTTCGCGGTATATGACGTGTGTTGGTCTACCAAAACTGACCCCAAGGGGCGCTGTGGCAAAAAAGACTGCCGGGTTCTTAAAATCAATCTTTTGTGGCAGCGTATCGGTGGTGCTGGCAACGTAAAGCATGCGCTCCTTAAAGAGCTTCATCGGTGGCAGGGGGAAGATGGTTTCTTCTGCTGCGGGTAATGAGACGATATCCGTGGCGCGCAGGCCATAATTTTTAGTGGTGTAGTACACGGCGCCATAGAGGGGGTGCGTGCTTTTGTTGGTAAATGTGAGTGTCTTGCTGCGGGCAAAAATGGCGGTGGTCTGGATTGTTATGAGTAAAAAAAGTGTAACAAAATGAATCAGTCTTGAGCGATTCATGTAAAAAATCCTTCCGCCATCGTTGCATTTCTGATGCGATTAAGCTACGATACCGACTCGTGGCAGTATACGCAATAAACCCGTTGCTTTGTATGTATAACGATCGGAAACGATCTTTATGTAGAAAGTTGCAAATATGTGGGTATTGCTACTGTCTTTTTGGTGTGTCTGTGCGCAAGCACAAACAACACCTTATCTTCTCGAATCGCCGCTCTGGCATTCAGTTGGTTTACGCGCAAGTGCCTTTCGTGGTGGTGGATCACTCGAGTGGCACAAGGCATTAAAGTCTCTTATTTCTTTTGATGGAGTGTTACGTGCAAGCGCACTCAAATCTCTTGATCCCGTGCGTATTGCATGGCGCTCTTGTCTTTCTTGTCGTGTTAGCAGCCCGCAGGGCCTGAAAACTCTTTTTCAGGCCGCGGCGCTTCTTGACTATGCGCTTGATGACTCAGAAAAAAAACTGGTGTCCCATGCTGAAATGACACCGGAACTAAGTGCTGCTATTACGTCGATGCATCTTTGGTGCGCTTCCATTGCTTCCTTAATGAAAGAGGCACATAGCTCTTCTGATGAGCATCTCTATGAGAGTTTTTTAAAACGATACTCATCGTCATCGCTTAAACCGTGGCAGCGCACGGTTGGTGTGCTCGGTATTGTAGCTGTTTTGGGTCTTGGTCTTTGGGGTGGGTGGCGGTTTTTAAAAAGACGCGCGATGCCATCCTCACGTGCTCGCGCTGGTGGAGGAATGGATGTGTACAGAAATCCTCCTCCGCCGGTAGGGCATCAGGATAGGCCGCCAGACGATGAAGAGCGATTTGCCGCCGCAGCACCCGCCTGGGCGCCCCCGGTAGACGCGCTGGGACTGCCGCGGTGCGCAGGGCTTCCTGACATTATTGCTCAGCATCGTCTTGCCGTTGTTGCTGAGCGTGAAAACACCGTGTATGTGCGCCCTGCGCCCTCGCTTGATACTAAACATTTGCTGCGGCGTATTGCTGCCCGATTGCAGGGCAGGCCCGATGACCCTGGTGATACTCTGTATAATCACTTTATACCGCGTCGCGTTGAGGACATTGCGCCTGGTTTTCGAACAGAGGCGGATCTTATACGTGTCATACAAGGTTTTTTGGCAAACAAAGAACGGTTTGCTGCGTTGGTAAAACATCTCTTTTTCCAAGCAGAGGATTGTGATCTACAAAAAATATGCAAAACAGCTTTGAGTCGTGCGCCAAGATCGCTTTTTTCTGCAACGCTTATCGAGCACTGTGCAGAAGAAATTGGCACGCTTATATCCGGCAAGGTGTTATCCGCGCCTCCTCTTGCCCGCTATTTTGGGAGCCCTTCCACTGATGCTGACGTTATTGCAGTTGCTTCATCGTGCAAGCAGCATGGGTATGGCTTTATTGATATGTGCCGCCTGGTTGGCGAAGAGGAAGAAGCGCAAAATACTGCATCGGAAGTATTTTTTTCTACGGTATTTTCTTGCGCAGCAGAATCTATGGGGTGCTGTGTGCGAGATGTGCGGGCCTCACTTATACATGCTTTATGGCAATCGAATAAAGCACGCAAACGTATGAGTAAGTTGTATGGCTTGTATCGTGATGTACAGGAGGAGCAGCAGGGTGTTGCTTCTATCGCCAGTGCTGATGAGAAGCGCGATAAAGGGGGTGGCACATCTTGAGCATGGTCGTTGGTTAAAAAGTACAAAAAAAGTTGGCTAGCGATTTTCAGGTACGCTCCATGCGTCATGCGGCGGGAGATATGCTGTCACGAGCCTTCGATGATCGAGGTGTGATCATGGAGCTGTGTCAGAGTCGCTAGCCATGCTCTCAAATTATAAAGGATAATCTGGTGATTACTCAATCTAAGGTGCGATGCCTTGTAGCAGGTATTGTGGTATGTGGTATGCAGGTTGGTGTGTATGCGGCAAATGCGCATCCGCCACGGACAGGCGAGGCTCTTGCCGCTCAGAGAGCTCCTGCGGCACGGATAAACAATGAAGAGCATGCGCCATTAATGGGAGTGTACTGCTCGCCTCCCGGCAGTGTGGTATACCTGGCACGTATGATCTATGTACCAATCCTGTCGGCATTGGTTACTGCAGGATTGATAGATTTGCACTCTACCAAGGCAGGCATTGCTCAATATTCTTGGGCGCAAGGCGTTGATGCGCTGATTGCAAAGGTAAAAGACCTCTATACTGAGGAGCTCAGTGTATTGCGGACCTACGATGCGACCCTCTGTTTGTTGCCGACCGCAGTGCTTGGCGCCTTGGGCATAACGATTTCTTACACGGGCACGGATGGCTCGCTGCCGGTGTACAAAGAAGATGCGCGAGCACTTATGCGCATGGTGGTGCATGTGTCAGAGCACGTTGATATGCATCGGGAGATTTTGGAAAGGGCGGTTGATTCATATATTGCGCATGGTGGCAATGGGAGTGATCAGATTGTACGTCCTCGGTCCATTCGGCGAGCGCTGTTGGCGTTGCACGCACCGGAGTGGTTGTGCGCAAAGTTTGGACGTTTCCCCGGGCAGGGCAATGGCCAACTCGGATTTGATGGTGAACTTGATGAGGCTTCCAGCACCGGCGGCTCTGAGGAGGATGATGCAAGTACCGATTCACACTTTAGTTTTGGCAATGCTCAGGATGGCAGGCTTGGTGTTATCAGTGTACTAGTGCGCGTACAGACGTTTCCAAACTTTAAAAGAGCCGTGCTTAAGGAGCCACACCGGCTCGATTTTTCCGGAAAAAGTCTTAATGCTATTAATGATTTAGCTACCGTTTTAAACGCAGTGCTGAGTCCGGCGGAGCTCGCTGCTATTACGGAACTCGATCTTTCTGACAATATGATTGGTGAGCTTAAGGCGTCATGCTGCGCTTGCTTGCCTGCTCTTAAGAAGCTGGATCTTTCAAATAATCCGATCGGGATGCTTTCATCTGAAGCGCTTTCTGGCCTTGGTGCGCTTGAGGAATTATGCCTATCAAACATTGTAAATATCGCTATTCCGGCTGGTTTTCTTCGCCCTGTGCCGCGCTTACAGAATTTATATGCATCTGCCTGTGGGCTTACCAACGCAGACTTTTTAGCTGAGGTGCGTCAGCTCCGGGTGTGCGATTTGTCGGGAAATAGGCTAACTGCCTTGCCGCCCGCCGCGCACCTGCAACAGCTGCGCTCCTTAAACCTCATGGACAATGCGATTGGTACGGTCTCTGTTGCTCAGTTGCCCCTCAATGCTGGTGGGCGGCTCTTGGTGCGCTCGCTGCTGCTTAATAACAATCAAATTGAGTCTCTGCCCGGTGCATTTTTTGACGCCATTGCCGAGGTGGAAAATGTGGTCATTACTCTGCAAAACAATCCTATGTGGGGGCCCCTACATCGTGGTCTTGCAGAAGTGAGTGAGCAGATGAGAAACACAGGTTTTATGCAACTTGATGAGACGGCTCGGGTGCATGGAGTCAGCATTGCGCATATGGTAGAGCGCGCTATTTTTAGTGATATGCAGGATAAGGTGTGTGCACGTTTAGGCGTGGATAATGCAATGATTCCTGAGGTGATTGTGCATGAAATGGCGCGCCGGCGGGCACTCGCTTCTATTCGTACTGGTTCTGCCGATACCTTTCAATGGATGCGTGAGCATAAAAAGGCCATTATTTTTGGTGCGATAATCGTAGGTGCAGTTGCCGGCGGTGGTATTGCCTTTTTTGCAAAAGCGGCAGCAACTGCTGCCCTGAAAGCGATAGGCATTGGCGCTGGGATTGGCGGGGTGGTCGGGGGGCTTGCGGCGGCAGCCGGGTGCTCGTATGCATCGAGCAATCGTAATGTGTATTGGACGGTTGGTGGTACGCGTGCCTACATGACTACTGAGCTTAAGATGCTCTATTGTGGGGTCTATCGCTTGGTTTGTATGTTATCGCTGCTCAAACAATATTTGGCGGCGACTAACACCTGTCTGCATTGGTTGATGCGCTATGATGAATATCTTGGCGACCCAGACCATATACGCAAAGTTATGGAGCACTTGGAAGAGCAATTGCATCTTGGGGTGCAGCATGTATTTGCGCGCGCTGATGATCCGACAACGATCGCCATGCTCTATGAGCTCGTGCAGGCAGATCCCTTAACGGAGATACGCCGCTATGCGCCTGACGATCTTTTTGTTGGTACTACCATAGCAGATGTTACTTTGCTTGATGGGGCAACTATTCCTCTAATAGGGCCTGAACGGCTTTCTACGCTTCGTATGGCTATTGTGCGCTTTGCTCGTGCCGCGCTTGTGCTGCGTAAAGTGCTGGTGAATCGGTATGTTGGTACTATCGACTATACTGGTATGTGCAAAATCATTGCTGAAGTGGCTTCTTTGCGAGAAGCATTGCAGCTGGTTACTGACGATGTGCTCGCCGTGGTTATTCCTCAAGCGACAGGCGCGGAGCCGGTACATGCTGCCTGGCATGATGAGCTTGTGCACTTTAGAAATGTGGCTCAAGATACGGATGTTTTAATAAGAAAGTGCATGAGGCATCGTGATTTTGTTGGAAGAATCACCTCGTAAAACCTAATATAATTAATGTTTCTGCGCAACGTTTTTCTCCTGCAAATGGCAAGTATTATTTACTGTTTATCAATGGAATGAATAGTATATTTAAAGAATAGTTGCATATTTGAGGGGTTTCGTTGCGCAGTAATACTTTTTTTATGGCATCATTGTTTGTATCTTTTGGTATGGTCAATGCTTTTTCTGCCGAAAAGCAGGTACCTGCTGCGGTCTATAACGGCGCAAGTACCCATATTGTTGTGTCTTTACCGGCTGGCGTTGGGTATACCTGCACGGTGGATGAAGAGCGTAAACGGGTATGCTTTCTCTTTCCATCATTATCTTTAGTTGAGCTAAGCACGCATTGTTTAATGCGGTCTCCCTATGACTCTTCTTTGGCGGTTCCGCTGTTTATGGGTGGTACTGAGCAGGGAGCGACACTTGAGTGTGATATCAGTGCTCTTAAAAAGCCGCTGGTGACGGTTGGTTGGTGTGAGGCCTTTTTGCAGCTGGTGATTGGTATTCATGAAAATCGCGGTGCGCGTAAACGGGCAAAAATGCTTGCGCATTTTGCGCTGGGTGATCCGCTGTTGCGCGCGTAAAACTGCCTTTTATTTTGCTATTGTTCTGTTATAGTGGGCCTCGATTTCCTTTCAAAAACAGAACGAGACTGACGTGTTTTTTTTACTACCACTTTTTGTAGCGGCGATGGTGCCGTGTACTTTTGTATTGGCAGATGTTGAGGAGACAGTGTCCAAAGATGCTTTGCAGAATTTTTTGCAATCTCTCGAGCATATGTCTGAAGATAAATTGGCTCAAATTCTTGCTGATGACGATGTGAATCAGGGCGATTTGCAAAAGGCTCTTTTTGAAGACTTAACCCAGGACGCATCTGTTCTTGCAGCGCCGCAACCCGCCGCAGCAGCGCCTGCACTTTCTCCTGCCGCTGTAGCAATGCCCAGTGATATCTCAACCCTATCGCTGGCAGATTTGGTGGCACGTGGACAATTGCAGTTAAGTAATGAGCAAACGTATGTGCACAATCAAGTATGTTTTCATACGTCACCGAAAGCTACTTTATTGACATCACCTCAGCACCCAGTAGTGGCCGGTATTCGCAAAATTGGGCACTTTCTTGATACCAAGGTGCGTGGTAAAAAAATTGAAACTATCGCAACGGTTGCCTACATCATTTATCGCCAAACGGTCTGGTTGTACCAACAATATGCGCAGGAGCAGATGGTGCTGTACAACAAAGAGATAGGGCAGTATAAGCCGTCATTTGCGGCGTCGCTTCTGGGTGTGGCTACCGGATTTAGCTCGGCAACAACGGCGCATCTTGATTTTGTGTTGCGGGTGACTTTTTGCGGTATTCGCTTGTATATAGACGCGCGTGAGTTGTGGCGGCGCTTTCAGCGCATGGAGTTTTTCCTCGATCCAGATGCCTATATTTTGTCGGTGAAATATCATTTAAACCGTGTGCAAAGTATGTTTAGTGGCAATTTTTATGACTCTGCACACTTGTCGCTTATCAAGCGCGTGGTGCTTACGTTGGTGCTCCCACTTTCTTGGGCGGGTATGTTTTCAAAACTCTCTCCTGGTGCGCCGCTGCATCATCCGATTATGAAAGAGGCGTTGCAGCGGGTTACCCAAACGATCGCTACAGAAGTCGGGTTTTTGGGTCAGAAAAAGTTTTTGCAAGCGGTCCCTGCTAAAAAACAAAAAACCTTGTTTGAGAAAAGTGGTGGTATCATTCGCGAGCGGTTGTTTGTTGATGTTGCCGGTTGGGTTGCCGAGTACGTGCATAAGCGCTTTATTCATGATGCGTCACTACACAGCGGCGCATTTTGGGGTCGGCGCCTGGGTCAGTACGCTATTCGTCACGTGTATCTGCATATATTAATTTCCTTCTTGCGCTCAGTTGTGCGTAATGGTGGGCTGAAAATTTTTGGTAGCATTGGTATTGGCTGCGGATGGCTTCTGAAAGCGATTGGCTTAAGTCCAGACAATCTTGCGCGCAGTATTCCAGCATCTTTAAAGCAGAGTTGCGAAACATCTGGCATTTTGACGCCGGAGCAGGACTTAAAAGAGATATTAGTGTATCCGGCAGCCTTCTTTCCTGGAGCTTTTGTGCGTGCGGTAAAGCGTGTGATTACCAAGCAGCAGGTAGCATCCGTGCTTGCTCAGGAGCCGTATTTTCTGAGCCACTTAAGTGCGATGCATGGGGTAGGTTTTTATGATGTATTGAAGCAACTGGTGTTTAATCCATTGATCCAGCAAGAAATGTCACAGCGTATTGCAATTGTGCACAGTGCCGTGAGCGCAGTGCAGTGGCAGCGCATTCTTGGTGCATTTGCCAACGAATTAATTATTGAATTGTTGTTTGATCGCAGTCATATCCTCTGTCAGTTTATTACAGAACCGTTGCTCACTGGATTGAGTGCGCCGTTGCTGCGTCGGATTGAGGACGCAGTGCTGCCGGCAGAAAAAGAATTGGTGCATTAGAAAAAGCGGCTTTAAAAAAGCCGCTTTTACATTATGGCTGGGGCGGAAGGGATCGAACCTCCGAATGGCGGCTCCAAAAACCGCTGCCTTACCACTTGGCGACGCCCCAGCAAATTTTGAGGTCGCCATTGTATACCACTTTACTGCTTTGATCAACTGCATCTGAGATAAAAAAAGAGGATAGCAGGGTGCAGATCATGGGCTATCTTTTGCCGGGCGTAATCATGCTAATGACTGGTAAGAATACGTGGGACTATGTCGCTCATGACATGCTCAAAGGCAATGACCGGGAATTGTGTCTTTGGTATTTGCTTGATGCGGGACATAGGCCACAATTTACCTCACATAATTTTGCTGCTGAAGCAATAGGGGAAAAGGCTGCCGAAATAGTAACTTTACCCACAGAGCAGAGGCGGGCTATGTTGGTCGAGCTGGCACTGCGCTGGGACACGTGTTTTAAACCGGCTGCTCGCCGGCACTTGTCTGAATAAAGGTGCATAGCAAAAGGGAGTGGTTTTGGCCACTCCCTTTTGCATAGGTTATGTGTTTATTTTTTGCCGTGGTGATGTGGCGGTGAAGTTTCCTGAAGCGTGTCATCTTGATCGATGATTTCATCAATAGGGTGTGCTGCTACACCGGTTTCTTTTGCGTGTTTGTATGCTTCAATGACTTTCTGCTCAATCATTTGCCTGGTTTCGTTATTTAAGGGGTGAGCAATGTCTTTGAATGAGCCATCTTTTTTACGGCGAGATGGCATTGATACAAACAGTCCCAACGAGCTCTCAACTAGTTTTACTTCTCTTACAATAAAACTGTTATCAAAGATCAGACTTACGTACGCTCTAAGGCGTCCATCGAGTGCGACTGGATAGATCTTTACTTCTGTAATTTCCATTGACTTCCCAAGATAATACTGATGCATGAGGATATGGCTTCAGTATACCCGGTTAAACACAAGCGCTGGTGTCAAAAATCATAGGAGCTATTCATGTCTTGGTGTCGATCCGAATATAGCCAGCTGAGCACCTTGTAAGAAAATGCCTAGGCTCAGTTGATGGCAAATCATACGCACTATCAACTCTGATGTCAACAGTAGTCTGGGGACTAATGCTTTTGCGCTACACGCATTTTTGCAGAGCGAGAGGCTCGGTTACGCGCTATTTCTTCTGCCGATGGCGTTATTGGCTTGCGGGTAATGGGGGTGAGCAGGGCGGGGTTGTCCCGGAAGAAGTCTTTTACCAGACGGTCCTCAAGTGAGTGAAAACTGATGCAGACAAGGTGCCCGGTGCTTTTGATAAGAGGAGTAACGTTTTGCAGAAAGCGGGTGATGTTTTCAAGCTCCTTATTTACAAAGATGCGCAGCGCTTGAAAGGTTTTGGTGGCTGGATGAATGCGCTGAAAACCGCGAGCCGGAATGGTCTTTTCAATCAGTTGGGCAAGATCAAAGGTAGTGCTGAAGATACGGCCTTCTTCGCGTGCTTTGATGATGGCTGCAGCTATTTTCCGCGCTTGTGGTTCTTCACCGTACTGAAAAAGGATGTCAGCGAGTTGCTTTTGGGCAAACTTGTTTACGATGTAGGCCGCATTAAAATAGTGGTGCCCTTTTGACATCCGCATATCAAGCGGTGTGTCTCGGGCAAACGAGAAGCCATCCTCACACTTGATCTGGAAGGCAGAGGTGCCAAAGTCGGCAAGTGCCCCGTTAACCCGCTCAATACCATGCTTTTTAAGTATGGGGGCGCAATCAGCAAAGTTTCCCCACGCCGGTATGAAACGATCCCCAAAAAGCTCTTTGAGCGGAGGGGCGTTGTGGTCCAGCGCCTCTTTATCCCAATCAAGCGCAATGACGCGAATGGTAGGATCTGCTTCTAAGAGACGTTTGGTATGGCCGCCACCGCCAAAGGTTGCATCAAGGTAGATGCCATTCTTTTCTGGATTGAGTGCAGCGACTGCTTCTTCAAGAAGTACTGTAGTGTGATACTGCTCAGGAATAGCGAGGTTGATATTTAATGTTTTCACGTTTTGAGAAGCTTATTTTTCGCGGTTCTTTGGTTACAAATTCAATAACGTCGCCCATTATGCCATATTTTTGGGCTTTGAGCATGATATTTTTTTCACGAATGACAGAAAGAAGTCCGAGGTCAACGATCTGATTGTCTTTGAGGAGTTGGTATGTTGCATTTTCGGCATCTTTTTTTTCGCTTCCATCAAAAACGCCTAAGTAGCCATAGATGTTTTTGCGGTCATAGGCATTAAGAATTTTATCAACTTCGATCAGGCCTTTTTGATTTGGTTCTATGTATACGACTGGAGATTTTTCATACTCCCAAATCGGCATGTCGGCTTTTTTTTCATAGACAAACGCAGTGACGTAGAGGGGTTTTCCGGTTCCGTTTTCTACGCTGAAATCGAGAGCAGGCACATCTTTCATGTTTTGCCCATCAGGAATAAAGCCGTAGTCAAAAGCATCGCCAGCAATACCGTACTTTTCTACACCGATTACCACTGTTTTTCCTTCAAGCTTGAGTAGGCGATCAAGGTCTAATTTGTTGTCATCAGGCATTAGTTCGTAGGTAGCGTTTTCAGCATCATGGTAGTTCAGAAAGACACCAAGAATGCCAAAAGCATCGGGGAGCTTGAATTTTGAAGGAAAGAGCCCGAGCGTCATGGTTACGTCGCGATTAGGGATGAGTTCATAGACATCTGTTTTATGCCAGTACCAGCGGGCAGCATTTTCCTTTTTCATGTAGGAAAAACAGGCGGCATACAGAGTGCGCTTGGTAATATTGCGCACTTTGATAGCCAGGGGGTAGCTATTTGTAGATTGTGTTGCGGATGCTTCCTTTGTTGTCTTGGTACAACCACTGAGAAAAAGCAGCACGCAGAGGCCGCCAAAAATACGCTGAAACATAGGGATCCTTTGTGACAAGCATACACGCTTGTTATGTATGTTTGACTCTATCATTAGCATGTATGCAGCAAGCGACTAAAGAGTTTGCTTAACGATGCAAGATGTCTTCTTCAATGCTTTGAATTTTGCTTGCAAAAAGGCGATCTGCTTTGCAGCGTGCTTCGATGGTAGTGATAGAGTGAATAATGGTGGAGTGATCGCGACCATTCAAGAAAAGGCCAATCGCTTGCAGTGAGTGGTTGGTTAATTTTTTCATAACATAGCAGGCAATTTGGCGTGCGCTTGCTACATCCTTATTGCGGTTTTTTGATTTTAGATCGGCAATGGTGACGCCACATTTTTTGGCAATATGGGCAGCGACCGTTTGCAGATCTAATGTTTGTGGGCGCGGTTCGTTGAAATTAAGTAATACGCGCTTGGCAAGAGCCAGAGAGATCGGTTGTCCGGTTAGTGATGCAAAAGCATCCACACGGATTAATGCGCCTTCGAGCTGGCGAATATTGGTATGTACTCTGCTTGCAATAAAGTGGCTTACCTCATCATCAAGCGTGATGCGATGCTGTTCGGCTTTTTTGCTTAAGATGGCTATTTTTGTTTCTAGATCTGGTGTTTGCATGTCAGCAACCAGTCCCCATTCCATGCGCGAGGTTAGCCGGCTCTGCAGGCCCTTAATTTCTTCTGGGAATGTATCGCTAGAAAGAACAATTTGTCTCTTCTGCTCGTGGAGCGCATTGAAAATATGGAAAAACGCTTCTTGCGTTTGTTCTTTATTGGAAAAAAACTGGATATCGTCAATAAGCAGGAGATCAAGGGCTTGATAACGCTCGCGAAACTGATGTGCCTTATCAAAGCGAATGGCTCTAATAAAGTCATGCATAAACTGGTCTGACGTTTCGTACCGCACCCGGATGGCTGAATTATTTTTGCGTGCTTCATTGCCAATCGCATGCAGGAGGTGTGTTTTACCAAGGCCAGTGCCGCCATAAATAAAAAGAGGATTGTATACGGTCCCCAGACCCTGGCTGACTGCATAAGAAGCACCGTGCGCCAAAGAATTGCTTGGCCCAACAACAAAACTATCAAACGTGTAATGTTCGTTTAGGGATTGTTCTTCCCGCGCTTTGGACGGTCCTGCTTGGGCTACCAGTTGGGTAGAAGACATTTTGGTAATAGTGGCTGGCCGAAAAGTAGTTGTTGCGATCAGAGAGGTTCCGGCATCAGTGGCGGGCGCAGAAGCTTCTTTTTTTTGTGTACTCGTTGGCGCGGCAAAGATGATGGTTAACGTCTGTGCATCAAGCAGTCTTTTAAGATGGGTGAGAAGTAGTGTGTGATAATGGTCTTGAATCCAATTGCTCACAAAAGAGTTGGGCATTAAAAGGGTAAGCTCTTTACGATCCTGATCAATTTTTTCCAGCACGACAGCTTTAAACCAAGTTTCAACAACTTGGCTTCCGGCCTCTTCCTTGGCGATTTTGAGAAATTCTTCCCAAATAATATGCGGCTGCAAATAGTGCATGATCGTACTAAAAATATGGTTGTTGAATGACGGTCTATGGCGGGTAGATATCTCAGATTTTTCTGAGGACTGTCAATGAGTGGGGCGAAGTATATCAAATGGGTTCTGTGATGAAAAGTCGCCCAACACTTGCTTCATGTTCAGCGTGAAGAGTACCCTTATTCCAATAGGGGTACAGGTATGATAATGATGCGCCATATATGTCTGGTGGTACTGGTTGTTTTTGCACAAGCGCCCATGTGCGTAAGTGGAGCGACGAATTCTGGATCAAATGGGGGCGTGGTAGGCAACATTTTGGATCAGATACTTAAGGCGAGTTTGGGTATCGGGTATGCCGGCATGCAAACTCGTGCGACGTTGGCATCGCTTACAGCGACTGCAGGTGCGTTAACGCAAGATGCGACAACGCTTGCCGGTAGCAATGGGCAAGGCGGCATTCTAGGCAGTTTAGGAAGTCAATTTAATGCTGCTGTGCAAAATGCAAGCCAGACCGTAGCGGGTGGTCTGAATGCTGCTGGCGGGCAGGTTTCTAATGCGGTGATGGCGACTGGTGCACAAGCAAACAATACCTTGTCAAATACTGCTACGCAGTTTGCTGGCGATAGTTCGCAGTTTCTTGCTGGATTCAATAACCCTGCGGGTGCAAATAGTCTTTCTGCTTCCCTTAATAATCTTTCAAATACTATTTCAACTACGGGCAATCAACTGTCTACGTCGATGACTAATTCCGGGCAGGATGTATCCAGTGCTATTACGAACGCCGGCAATCAAATGTCTGGTTCGGTAAACAATGCGGGCAATAACCTGTCGACATCGATGAATAACGTTGGTAACCAGGTGTCTGGCTCAGTAAGT
>Ga0214923_10000552_pt1 | contig 55980 bp, 30 predicted proteins | sample LL1510_MetaG_FD_177993 | JGI IMG/M metagenome (GOLD analysis project Ga0214923, IMG submission 177993) | Freshwater microbial communities from Lake Lanier, Atlanta, Georgia, United States - LL-1510 | ecosystem: Environmental > Aquatic > Freshwater > Lake | place: USA: Georgia | collected...
GTAATTTATTGCAGCGCGCGGGGTTTGCCTTACCCGTGGTCGATAGTTCCATGCTGCAGGTTACCTATCCTCATGCGCTCAAACTCATGCATGATCTGCGCGGCATGGGCGAGAACAACCACCTCATGCAACAGCGCACCGCCACCGCGCCGCGTGCGTTATTCGCTCACACGGCCGCATATTATGCGCAGCATTTCCCCGCAGAAGATCCCGCCCGTATTACCGCCAGCTTCGAGCTGATCACGCTCACCGGATGGGCACCCCACACCTCACAGCAACAACCTGCCAAACGCGGCAGCGGTCGCGTTAATCTGGAATCATTTTTCGATAGTAATCTGAATTAAAGCTGATCGCACAACTGCATCACCAGTGGCCGGTCTGCCGGCGGCATCGGTAGATCCACCATATCTTTCGGCCGCCGCCACATCAACGCCTGCCCCTCTTTGCCGCTGGGAATACCTTCCCAATTGCGACACAAAAACAGCAACATCAATAAGGAAAAATCTTCGTATTCGTGGGTCACAAAACCAAAGGGCGCCAGACAGCTATCGCACAAATCAATGCCCAGCTCTTCGTGGATCTCACGCCGCAGTGCCGCTTCCGGTGATTCGCCGGCCTCTACCTTGCCTCCGGGAAATTCCCACATACCCGCCAAGGCTTTGCCCTCTGGTCGCTGCGCCAGCAATATGCGACCATCCGTATCCAGCAGCGCGACCGCCGATACCAAAACCTGCTTCATTTAGCTGCGATAATGCGCGTTGATGGTGATGTATTCCTGCGTCAAATCGCACGTCCACACGGTTGACGATCCGCGCCCCAAACCAACCTTCACGTTGATCTCGATATCTTCGCCTTTCATGTAAGCGGCTACCGGCGTTTCATCATAGCCAGCCACCAACCCATTACCCTCTGTAATCGGATGCGAGCCAATGCTCACCGCCAGATGCGAGACATCCACCGGTTCATCAGTTTTCCCAACGGCCATCACAATGCGCCCCCAATTCGGGTCTTCGCCGGCAATGGCGGTTTTTACCAGCGGCGAATTGGCGATCGACAAGGCAATTTTACGCGCGGATTCATTGGTTGCTGCGCCTTGCACCCGCACACGGATAAACTTGGTTGCACCCTCGCCATCACGGACAATCTGTTGGGCCAGATCGCACATCACTTCCTGAAAGGCCGTCGAGAAAGCGGTCGCAATCGGTGTGTCGATGTCCTCGATACGCTGGTTGCCCGCCTTGCAGGACGCAAACGCCAGCAGCGTATCATTGGTTGATGTATCGCCATCTACGGTGATGCTGTTAAAAGAAACCGCGTTGGTTTCATTGACAATGTCCTGAAGCGCCGACTGCGAAATCACCGCATCGGTAAACACGTAACCCAGCATGGTGGCCATATTCGGCGCAATCATGCCCGAGCCTTTGGCAATACCGTTGATGGTGACCATGGTTTCGCCCACCAGCACCCGCCGCATTGCTACCTTGGGAAAGGTATCGGTGGTACGGATAGCATCCGCCGCCGCATGCCAGCCATCCGCTTTCAGATTATGCCGCATGGAGGGAAGCAGCGCGGTAATCTTGTCGACCTGAAGGGGTTGACCAATCACGCCGGTAGACGACACAAACACCTGCTCATCGCCACAATGCAACAGCGCGGCCACGGCATTCACCGTTTCAGACACCGCATGGTCACCCAATGCTCCGGTGAAGGCATTAGCATTACCAGAGTTGACGATCAGCGCACGTGCAGCGCCAGATTTAAGCGCCCATTCACACCAGGTTACCGGTGCCGCCCGCGTGGAAGATTGGGTAAAAACGCCGGCAACCACCGTGCCTTCCACCATTTCTACAAGCAGCAGATCATCACGGTCCTTGTAGCGGATTTTGGTCGCGCCGGTCGCTATCTTAAACCCCTCAATCGGTTTAAGTTGCGGCACCTTTTTCGGCGCGAGGGGAGAAACCTTCATCGCCATTGTGGATACTATTCTGGTTTGGTGGTTTCTGCTTTAGCGGCAGCTTTGTCAGCTTTTTCAGCGGCTTTAGCCGGTTTGGCTTTATCGCCTCTGGCCAGATCTGGCACTTTGGTAAATTCTTTCTCTTTACCGTTAGACTCGAAATACTTCACCTGCGTCTGATCGACCAGCTTGTTCACATACTCATTCAGACGTTCTTCGGTCAGGTGGTTCTTAATTTTGTCTTTGGAATCAGCAAAACTTGGCATCTTCAGCTTACGGCGCTCTTCCACTTTAATAATGTGCCAGCCAAATTTGGTTTGCACTGGATCAGAGACCTGCCCTGTTTTCAGCTTGAATGCTGCATCAGAAAATTCTTTTACCATGGCACCTTCGGCAAAGAATCCCAGATCCCCACCTTGTTTTTTGCTGCCCGGATCATTTGAATTCTCGGCGGCAAGCTTCTCAAAATCGGCGCCGCCATCAATTTTCTTCTTCAAATCTTTGGCCTTGGCTTCATCGGCGACCAGAATATGGCGCGCACGCACTTCTTCTTTGTCTTTTGCGTCTTTGGATGCTTTTTCATATTCCGCTTTGATGTCCTTTTCAGTCACCAAGCTTTCCGTTTTCATATCAATGAATTTACGCACCACAATTTTGCGGCTGGCATCTTCAATCTTGGCTTTCACATCGTCTTGCTTTTCAACGCCGGCGGCGAGCGCTTCATCATGCAGCAAATATTCACTGACCACCCCGCGCAATACATTCTGTTTAATCGGCTCTTCCACCGTGTCAAATTCTGGCGCGGAACCTGCCGGGAACAAGGTCTGCCAAATGGCTTCCACTTCCGATTTTTTGATTTGCTTGCTGCCAACCTCAAGGATGACATAGTCCTTGGCCGCATAAGCGGTGGTCATGACCGAAAAAATAGCAGCCAGAGAAAGTGGCAGAACAGCGTGTTTCATGTGGTTCCTCCCAACGGAAATAAAAATGCATTAGAAGCCCATATCGCACATAAACCACGGTCTTTCAAGCTCTCTTACTGCGATTCGGTTGACATTCTGCCTCCGGCTCCTTATCTGTACGCTGGAAAATACCGTAAATTGCTAGGAAAACTATGTTTGCAAGCTTAGCCAAGACCTTTTTCGGCAGCGCCAATGAGCGGCTGGTGCGCGCCTTCCAACGCGATGTCGACACCATCAATGCACTGGAAACCAAACTTCAGCAACTGTCAGACGACGAACTGATTGCCAAAACCGCCGAATTCCGCAAAAGGCTGGACGGCGGCGCCAAACTGGACGACCTGCTGCACGAAGCCTTTGCTGTAGTGCGCGAGGCCTCGGTGCGCACGCTGGGGTTGCGTCATTTCGATGTACAGCTGATCGGCGGTATGGTGCTGCACCGTGGCATGATTTCGGAAATGAAAACCGGTGAAGGTAAAACGCTGGTGGCCACGCTGGCCGCCTATCTGAATGCTCTGCCAGGCAAAGGCGTGCACATCGTCACGGTGAACGACTATCTAGCCGAGCGCGATGCGGCATGGATGGGCAAAATATATACGTTCCTTGGCCTCACGGTGGGCGTGATCAAACATGCATTGGATGATGAGGAACGTCAGGAAGCGTATCGCTGCGACATCACCTATGCCACCAACAACGAGCTTGGCTTTGACTATCTGCGCGATAATATGAAATACAGCCGCGAAGAGATGGTGCAGCGCCCCTTCTGCTACGCCATTGTGGATGAGGTGGATTCGATCCTGATCGACGAGGCGCGCACTCCGCTGATTATTTCCGGCCCAACCGAAGATAATTCGGAACTATATCTGACGATTAACCGGCAAATCCCCAAAATTGCCAAGGAACTGCTGGAAATTGATGAAAAAAGCCGCACCGTAACGCTGAATGAAGAAGGCGTTGTCTTCGTTGAGAATCTGTTTCAGGAGGCCGGTCTTCTGCCTGAAGGGTCCAACCTGTACGACATTAATAACGTCTCGATTGTTCATCATCTGAATCAGGCGCTGCGCGCACACAAAATGTTTAACCGCGATGTCGATTACATCGTCAAGGACAACCGCGTTATCATCATCGACGAATTCACCGGCCGCATGATGGAAGGCCGCCGCTATTCAGAAGGGCTGCATCAGGCGCTGGAAGCAAAAGAAGGGGTGAAAGTCCAAAACGAGAACCAGACGCTGGCCTCCATTACTTTCCAGAACTACTTCCGTCTGTATCCCAAGCTGGCAGGCATGACCGGTACCGCCATGACCGAAGCGGCCGAGTTCGCCGATATTTATAAGCTCGAAGTGGTGGAAATTCCGACCAATATGCCGGTAAAGCGCGTCGATCACGATGATCTGATTTTCCGCACCTCTGCCGAGCGTGACAAGGCAATCATCGAGCTGATCAAGCAATGTTATATGCGCAAGCAGCCGGTGCTGGTGGGCACTGTGAGCATTGAAAAATCCGAGGCTTTCTCGAAACAGCTTAAAAAAGCGAAGATTGAACATAACGTATTGAACGCACGCTACCACGAACAGGAAGCCCACATTGTGGCACAGGCCGGACGGCCAGGCGCGGTAACGATTGCCACCAACATGGCAGGCCGGGGAACGGATATCCAACTGGGCGGCAATCTGGAAATGCGCATTGCCGATGAAACCAAAGACATCACCGATGACTCGAAGCGAGAGTTCCGCGCCAAACAGATCGCACAGGAAGTGCAAGCCGATCGTGAGCTGGTACGTGAATCCGGCGGGCTGTATGTCATTGCCACCGAACGCCATGAAAGCCGCCGTATCGATAATCAGCTGCGCGGCCGCTCTGGTCGTCAGGGTGATCCGGGGGCTTCTTCGTTCTTCATTTCGCTGGAAGATGATCTGATGCGTATCTTCGGGTCTGAGCGCATCGATACGGTGCTGCAAAAGCTGGGCATGCAGGAAGGCGAATCCATCAACCACCCATGGATGAACAAAGCCATTGAGCGTGCACAAAGCAAAGTGGAGCAGCGCAACTATGAAATCCGCAAGAACCTGCTGAAATTTGACGATGTGATGAATGATCAGCGTAAGGTTATTTATGAACAACGCATCGAGCTGATGGAAGCCGAAGAGGTCGCCGATACGATTGCTGAAATGCGCGATGATGTCAATGTGTCGCTGGTGGAAACCCACATTCCGCCAAAATCCTATCCGGAAACATGGGAAACCGAGAGTCTGGAAAAAGAAGTATTCCGCATTTACGGCATTGAGCTTCCCATTCAGCAATGGGCAAAAGAAGAGGGCATCGCCGATGACGAAATTCTTGAGCGCATCACTCATGCCACCGATGAGCTGATGTCTGCACGCGAAGCAGAGTTCGGTTCAGAAATGTTCCACATGGCGCAAAAGCGCGTGCTGCTGCAAACGCTTGACCAATTGTGGAAAGATCACCTGCTGTCACTCGATCATTTGCGTCAGGGGATTGGGCTGCGGGCCTATGGCCAGCGCGACCCGCTGAATGAATATAAGCAGGAAGCCTTCACGCTGTTCGAGCATATGTTGCATCAGCTGCGCGAGTGGGTGACGCTGCGTCTGGCACATATCCGCATCCGCACCGAAAATCCGGAGGAGCTGATGCAGGTGCAGCAGCAGCAAAAGATGCAGGAAAGTCGTCAGGATCCCGCATTCGCTGCGCAGCAGGAGCGCCCAATGGAAACCGTGCGCACCCATGTGCGTCCGGAAGACCGCAAAGCAGCAGATCCTTCCAGCTGGGGTAAAGTGGGTCGCAACGAAGACTGCCCCTGCGGTTCAGGCAAGAAGTTCAAACACTGCCACGGCAAGTTTGCTTAAGGCCTACTCAAATAAATAAGATGTATTGCGGATATGCTCTGCGCTGTAGCGTGGAGCCGGATCCGGCTCTGGCGCCGGCACTCTGTCACTCACTATTTCATTCTGCGGGATCGTCTCTTCATACACCACTGCGGCAGGTTGATAGCTATAGATCACCTGCGTCACAGGCACAGCAGTCGGCTGAGCCATCACCATCTGCGTCTGTCCACCACCACAGCCCCGGCTGACATAAAGGGTCATCAGGTGTCCCTGGCGTTTTTCACTGGCGTCGGGTTGATCTTTGACCACATTGGCCGCTACAGCAAGCGGCAGAACCCCCGAAATGCTCATCGCGCCACGAACCGCGCCGCCCAGCAAGTGGAGCGTTGAATCATCGTCGCTTCGATTCACTTCCATACGCTGAATCTCATCTTCCAGTTGTGCGCAGCTCATATGATGATCATTGGCCTGCACGGCACTGTGAACGCCGGCATTGCTGCAGGCCGTCAGAAGGCCAGAAATCAACACGAGAATCAGATTATTATGCTTGCTCATACCGCCTATCTTTCGCAGGGACTTCATCCTTTATTGTGTTCATTATGTCACAGCACTCTTAATGGAGCGTTAATAATATCTGGCATCTTATTTAAATTTGACGTTAATTTGTTAATCAGCGGCCTCCGCGGCAATCGATTGCGGCACGGCGACACGCCACGCCAGAGAGAACAGCCTTGCTTTTTGGTAACCGATGGTCTATCAAGCCGCTGTACATGCAAGGCCATCGGTCGAAGATGCACGATGCGGGCCAGCAACCCGCCGCTGGGGAGTACAGCCCCAGCCACACAAACTGCTGCCGGATTCCTCCGGAATTGTTAGGTGACGCGGGGTGGAGCAGCCCGGTAGCTCGTCAGGCTCATAACCTGAAGGCCGCAGGTTCAAATCCTGCCCCCGCAACCAACAGAATGATTTACATATCAATATGTTGTTATGCGCTATTTTTGCCGTCTTCACAGCGCGGCACACTCGCGGCACACTAATCCGCAAATAATCACAGCAAACCACGGTCTAGAACCGCTGTTTACTCGAACACAGATTGCTCGGTAATAAGCTGATACGCCAATTTTAGATAGCCAGACTGGCGGCATCTCCCCTCATAACGTTTCGCGTTATGGTTGGTCTTATGATTCGTAGTTTTGCCTGTGCAAAGACTGAAAAGATATGGCAGGGTCTGCGCTCACGAAAACTGCCAAGCGAGATGCAACAGGTGGCACGCCGTAAGTTGCGGATGTTGGATAATGCGCATGCATTAGATGATTTGCGGGTGCCGCCCAACAATCGGTTAGAGAAGCTGAAGGGCAACCGCGCCAGACAATATAGCATCCGCATCAGTGACCAGTGGCAGCTGTGTTTTGATTGGGCAGATGGTTGCGAGAATGTAGAAATTGTGGATTACCACTAGGGGGCAATGATGGTTAAAAATTAGAAAATATTCACCCCGGAGAGATTCTTCTGGAAGAATTTATTGTGCCGATGGGTTTGTCGCAGACGAAAGTTGCCAATGCGATTGGTGTGCCTCCGCGCCGTATCAATGAAATCTGCCTGCGTAAGCGTGCGATTACGCCTGACACTGCGCTTCGCCTATCCCACTTCTTCGGCACTACCCCGCAATTCTGGCTGGGCTTACAGAATGATTTTGACTTGGAAGAAGCGCAGCAAACGGTGAACTATCAAGCTATCCCAAAAATGGTGCCACAAGAAGTGTGGGTTTAGTTTTGACTGAGCTTCTGTCGATCCGGTTAGGGGGTAAAATCACAGCACGTTGATAGAAAAAGATTCTACGTCACTTCTGGTTGGCCTATTCTACGCGCGCGCTTGGGAAGGGGGTTGCTTATCCTCATCCTTTTGCGCTTGTTTGATTGGCAACCCATGCGCTGGAGCATCTCCTGCATCAACCTCTGCTTTGACTTTCTTCTCCCCTGGATCGACGTGATCTCGACCTGCTTCTTCCAACTTGGCGCGAACTGCTACGATGTTTGGATCCGTTATCAGCGTTGCTCCGCTAAATGAGATGGCAGGGATGTCTTTGATGTCAATTCCTGTAAATCCAGCTTGAATCATGTGTAATGGCGAGCCAATTAAGGGGTTATCTGTCATCATTTTTAGTCGCTGCAGATTAGCCAGTTGAGCTTCCGGAGACATGACTCGAACATCGGACTGCACTAGCTGTATTCCTAACTTCGCTGCCTGAACTTTTGCGGCAGCCATTTTTGCTTCTTCAATCGCCGCAACACTGGCCACTTCACCGCGTTTGGCAAGAAAATCTCGAATTTCCTGATGAAGCCCTTTATCTGATTGTTCTGTTAGCGGGACACTGACTGAAGCGGCCATCGTAGCTATCACTTCGGACGATAATTCCGTCGGTGTAATAGCCGCTTGTTTAAGAAGTCTTTCTGCAAATGCCCGTATCCGGGGATCTGTGATCTGAGCAATAGCCGCAGCGTCCTTGGGCATGGTCTCAATAAATCGTGCAAGTTCTGCATCAGACACTTCTCGTCGCGCATCCGCCAATGCATAAGGGCTTCCTCGCAATCCCGCCAGTTCATGCGTCGCATGCGCTATAACATCGGGTGAACGCCGCGCAAGATATTCGGCAATTTCCTTTCGTATCGCTGGCAAGCTGGTGTTTACATCCACAAAACCAGCTAGTGTGCGCACCAGTGTATTGCTATCCCGATAGCGATCTTTGTAATCCTCCAATTGTGCTGCAAGTTGCTGCAAATGCGGATTCTTAATCTGCTGGATTCGAGATACATCCCCGGGCAATGCAGCGATGAATCGATCGATTTCCGCTTCCGTTACTTCACGGGTTTTATCAAGCACCGCATAAGGCGTGTCTTGTAGCGCTGCGGCCTGAGCGTAGATGCCTTTAGCTTTTGTAATAAAATTCTCATCAAACCCGGTCGTGCGATGTTGGTTGCGAATCTGCAATTCCAGGCTATGCAGCACTCCAGCGTAGGCGTCCCTGACTCCACGATATTCCAAACTATACATCATGCCGTAAGGATTGTTGGGATATTTTGCTTTCACCTCCTGCAAACGCTGCTCCAGCCGTAATAATGCCTGAGCCTTCTCTGCATAGGCACGCAGTTGTGGGTCTATAATCTGATCCAGCACTCTGGGGTCTGACGGCATACTACTGATAAATTCAGTTAGCTGCTGAGGCTTGATGTGGCGGTGAATATTCACCACATCCTTGATGGCGTTGCTGATTAAATGCACGCCACCTTCTGCTACCAACATAATCCCGATAGTGCCAGTGCCTGTTCCCAGAGCCAACGCACCACCACGTAGACCAGCCGCACGAAGCACACCAGCACCAGAATTTGCCAATGTTTGCTCACCGGCCAAGAACCACATACTACCCAGTGCAGCCGTTGGTTTTACCGTGCCCGTTGCCATGAGTGTGGGATCACCATGTATGACACCATGGCCAAATTCGAACGCACCATCAGCAACCGTGAAGCCTATCAACGAACGAGCCAACCACGGGCTGGCAGCAAGAGCTGTTGCCGACCGGCTTCCGGTAAACCCTGCGCGCAGTTCTGCGCCGGATTGCACCAAGCCTAATCCTGCATTGGTTGCGCTCAACGTTATATCACCCAGCGCATAAGCGTTATACCACCCGCCCGTTGCGAGCGCTTCCATCGTATGGCTCCCCCGCTGGAACTTGCCATGCAACCCATAAAGCCCATACAGCGAAAACGCCAAACCCGTACCACCAGAGCCGCGGGTAAATGGCGAGCCTTGGCCTGTAACATATGTACCTGCCAAATGCGGGTTGTCAGGAGGCCTGATGCCCGGATCGACGGGTCTGGCAGCGATGTCCACATACGGTGCAGCTGCTGTGAAATGCGGTCCTGAGAACTGCTGAAGATGTGCCGGCAGTGCGTCATGTGGGATGATCATCTTATAGCTGTTCGGGCGGGACTCTGTCCCTGCTTCAACAAGCTCCCGCCGAACCAATTCGGGATTAATGCCCAACCGTTTCAGCGCCTCATCAGGCAAAGTACCATTAATATCTGATCCCGAATATTGTATGCTGTAGCCTCCTGTACGATCAAGCGACGTAACTGACCAGATGCCTTTGCCCTCCGGTTGCTGGCGCAGCAATGTATCCACGTCAACCCGCATATCTCCGCGGTAATAACCATCCTGAATCGCCTGCATCTGGTCATAGCGTGCAATCATCGCATCCAAAGGACGTCCGTCTGCAACCATGCTGGGGGTGCGTAAATCATTGTTACTATGCACATTCTCTGTAACCGTAAATTCTCGTGCGTGGCTGTTTTGTTGATCACGCAATAACGCAATCGGGTCAGCGGTCAGCGTGGCGCGTCTGGCCTGTCCCGTGTGCGGATCGACGGTGTAAAGCTGACTCTCCACATAGAGGCGTGCATTCTCAGGAGTTAACTCAACAAACCCATCTCGCAACAGCCCATCGGCCAACGCACGGCCTGCCGGGGTCTCTACTAACCGCTTAGCCCAGGACTCAATAGTAACCGGCTTGCCATCAATCTCTGTGGTGTAGCCCGATTTGTCAAAAAACTGTCTGAATGTTGTATCAACCAGATAGTCTTTCATCACCACCTGACCATCCGCACCTTTCACGGGCACGCTCACTACTGCAAATCCATGTCCTTGGGTGGAATGCGGTGATACAGTCTGGATAGACTGTCTCTGGACACGAAGACTTAACATTTGTCCTTGCGTCTGCATAAACTCTGTAGCAAATCCACTCCACAAGCTGGTGTTGAACGGATTAGAGAGAAAATGTGTGGCTCTGGATGGATTCGCATCCATACCGATACCATTTCCACCGCCTTCTCTAGTGCTGTGTTGATAGATTGCATTCCGTGCACGATCGACCATCCATTTAATCAGCGTATCCGCATGCGCTTCTGTCACACCGGCGACCAACCGTCCTCGTCTTGCATTTTGTTGGGCTGCAGCAAGTGCTGCGCGTTCAGCGGCCACAGCATCCTGAATGGGCGGGCGTCCAAGCACAACTTCAGGCCCGGGAACCGGCTGTGCAAGTCGTACTTCCGTTAACTTAGCCTCCAGCTGAGCGATCTGCGTTTGCAAGTGCTGTACATAGTCTGCATCACTTATCACCATGTCTCTGCGTGCAGCCGCCAGCGCATCCGCTCTTGTTGCCGCCGTGCCGCGAACCGCACCCTGAGCCGTCAGCAGTTCCGTATCATATTGGATGGCACCTGCACGTTGCTGCAAGTCAGCAATCACGCTGCTAAAGGTGGTTTGTGCGTGTTGTCTGACAGCACCGGGGCTGCCTGCGGCTAAGCGGCGATGCTCTGCCAAAGCGGCCTGCTCATCAAATGGCACCCCTGCTTGTGCGGCTTTTATACGTTCAGCCGCTATAAAATAGTTTCGATCATAAACGGCTTCAATATCCGCTCTGGTGCGTGTGTTTGCTTCTTCCGCTCTGGTTTTCCAGTTGTCTTGCCAACTATCAAACTCCTGCGCATAAGCCGCCGGGTTTGGCACTTCGCCGCGCATGACGGCCCGATGCTGTTGCAGCAGCACATGCTCATTGCGCGCCACGGCACGATCACTGCGTTCCGGGCTTAAATGCGCCAATCCGGCAAGCCCTTCTGTAGTGCCAAGCACTTGAGGAATGCGCGCGCGTATCTGAATTTCAGCGAGAGCCCGCTGATGTGGATCGGCAATTTTGCGCTCCAATATCTCAGGCCAGCGTCGGCCTTCCCACTCCATCATCGCTGCCAAGCGAACGTCAATATCGGCCACGTTAGACAGCGCAGGGTTTACGGCCACACCGGCTCTGGTCCAATGCGGGTCTACCACAGCCTTCGGATCAGCATAGGGAGTGACAGACGGTGGCCAATGCATACCAAACTCGGTGGCTCCCATGCCATGCCGCGCCATGACGGTTTCTAATTCAGCGCGTGTGCCGATAAACACGTCGTTATATGGCGTCTTATCGCCCCTCCCGAAAGTTCCGTGATACGTTCGCCCCAGAAACTGGCCGGGCGAAGAGTCAATCATGAAATGCCCAACTTCTGGGTGGTATGCCAAGATGTATGCGTGATTGGATGAGAGCCGCGCCCGATTTCCATTAGACCAACCGCCGTTGGGAGTATTATCATTCTCGACAGCCAGTATTTGCAGTCCGGGCATCTTCTCCTTCAGCGCCGCCACTATGTCTTCCGTGTATGGCTTGCACGGACCAATGCGGGCACTGGATCCTGTACTCCCCAAATAATCTGGGTGCCTATAGTCACCCTGTGTAATCCGATCATGCAAGGGTAACTGTCGGATGACGTCTCTCACCTCTCCATAGACACGTTGCCGCGCTGCTTCTTGTCTTGCGCTTGCGCGCTCTGAAAGTCTTACCACTTCCTGATGCAGATCTCTCAAGTTTTCGCTACCAGAAGCCACTTCATGCTCAATCTGCCATTTCGGCTTAACTTCTCCTCCGGCCGCAGCCTGTTCTTTTACCCTTAAGTCGACGACCATTTCTCTCAAACGTTCGCGAACTTCCATCCGACGTTCATAGGTACCGCGTTCAATGTCTTCTACAGATCGATCTGCTAATCCGCGTCGAACATCTGCTGCGCTCCCCGCATTGGATACAATTCCTTTTAATTCTGTTTCAAGTTGCACCCGCCGCTCAATCGCTGCTTGTCTTTGCTCTTCTTCTGTTTGTCCTGGATATCTAACATTATACCCTGCCCCAAGTGCTTCATGATGGGGGAACACACCGTGAACGTCCGCCCTGCGATCATGATGCGTGATTAAATCAATAATGCGATCGTGGGTGATGGCCGCGCGATATGGCTCTTTGACCGTCGAGCGATAGAACGCCTCAGCGGTTGGTTTATCGAGCTCAATAAAACCATCTCGCAAAAGTTTATCAGCTATTTGTTGGCCATCCGGCTGTGAGAGCAAATGTTCACCCACCACTTGTGCCGCACCCTTAAAGAAAAACTGACGAAACGTAGGATCCAGCAAGAAGCTTCGTTCTGTAATTTGCCCGCCTTCCTCTATTGGCAGTCGCATCGCATAGGTCGCATGGGAATACACATTACCAGCTACCGCACCTTCCGGCACAAACATACTGGAGTGCACAGGATGACCATGACTTCCCAATAGATCCTGCAGTGCATAATGCAGCATGGAACGAGCTTTACCACAAAACCCATCTAAACTGGCTGTATCAATTGTCTCAGTTCGGGCCTGCCCTGTTCTTGCCATTGCTTCATTGGCCGTTTCGATACCGCGCTGAAGCGCAAGGCGGGTATTATGCACCGCCCATCTCGCTAGCAACTCTGCGTCTGCTCTGCTCACCCCCCTTACGACACGACCGGCTCTGGCATTTTCTTGCAACGCCGTTCTAATCCTGACAGTGGCAGCACGCACCGCCGCCATATCTGGCGGTGTCATATCAGGATTAGGGCCTATGCCATATTCTTCGAGTGTGGGCATCGATACACGTCTCCACCCTCCAGTTTAGAGTCAAATCATTAACAATGATTAAATATTTACCAATGAGACATGCGGTTATCCGAAACAGGCGAATGCGTAATTCTCATTTAAAGTCAGCTTGTTGCCTGTTGTTTTCGCGCCGGTAAGGATGCGGGTTCTTTAGAAATTATGGACGATGGCCTCAGCACGAACTGAGTTCGATAATGGCCGTTGCACACCCCCGCAACCAACATTATCGAACAGCCACCCATCATCGCCGCAGGGCCAAATTTTATTAACCTCGCGAGGCGACACTGCGCTGCCTTAGCATCTGGTTGATGCCTTCTGCGACGCTGGAGTGAAAATTGTCGATGCTACGCAGATACGGTTCATTTATCTGAGGGTCGGCTTGCTTTTTGAAGCGATCGCGATCGGTTGTCTGCCCTGCGTGCGGACTCACATACATTTCCTGTCCTTCAAGCACAGGAAAAGGCGGCATGACAAGCTCGGTCAGACGAAAGCCTTTGCCCGGCTCAAGCCAGAGATTGGCCCCAACCGGACTGCGATCTCCCATTTTAGGAGCGCAGCCATGAGCAATCAACGTATCAATCAGATTGATGGCATTCACCATTGCTTTTCCGGAGTCTGGATTGGCAGACGGTTTGTATCGGATCGATAGCTTATGCGATTGTTCATCGGCAATCAAATCCACGCCTCCAATGCTACCCAGACGGTTCGCCAGTGAGATCGCCCAGCCTACATGCCCCGCAAATTTAGCGGGTATGGTGCATTGATAGGTGGGGTGGCGATCCTGTGCGGTGGCTTCTGTGGGAGTGATGATCATCTCCCCTTTTTTACCATAATGTTTTGCCGCATAACTCAGCAGACGATGAATGAGCTGGCCCGTTTGTAACGAACTATCGACGTCTAATTTAATAACGCCCTCACGGTTTTCCGGACGAGCTGTCACCGTTAAGACCGGAGTATGATCGACCATCAGGCAAAATGGGTGTAAAACAGGTTCACCCGGTTTGGCTGGCCGTGCCGTTCCAAACCCTGAAAGTGCCGCGGTATTAAACTCGGCAATATGAAGATCGATATGGCTTGCATCATACTGGTTGATGAAATCATTGGTTGAGAAATGCTCGATTTCATCTTCGAGTTTGACCAGCAAATCTGCCGGCGCTTCGGCTTTCGGCGCGCTAACTGCCGCTTTTTCCGCAAGGTCGCCCAGCTTGTGCCATGGCGAGTCTGTCTCTGAAAGGGAGGTGGCCTGCCAGAACGGCGTCATGTTGACAACGACATGCTGCGGCGCGGGTTGCGCAGGCAGAGGGCTTGCCACGCCGATACTTTCCAATGCGGCCTGTGTTTGCTGCAGCGATTTGGATTTCAGTTTTCTGAAAGCGTCTTTGATATCTCTTACCAGTTGATCCGTATCGGTTGTCTGGGCTTTGCGATGACGCTGGGCTGCCGATTGCGGTTGCATCAGCGTGATGGCTTCTTCCAGATCGTGGCTGACGTGATATTGAATCTTCTGCAGGTCTACCAATTCTTCTTTGAGACGCATATTAGCCCGAATGAGAATGCGCGAATGGTGAAGCTGCCGCGTTCCCTCCGGATCCGCCACCAGATCCGATGCTCTTTTTATCACTGAGTCTTCGGCTTTTTCATTGATTTGCCTGAGATACAAATAGCGATCCTCTGCCTCTTTGCGATCAAGAATCAGCAACAGGGCGTCTGGATCATGGCTCCGGCTAATCTCATCGGCCGATAGTTTTAACAAAGCCTCGCGTTTGGCCATCGTTGCTGTGACTTCCGCTAAAACAGAAGGATCGGACATTCCTGGATCCTTGAAATAATGCTCAAAATCTTCCTCGGTTCGAAGCTCGGTGGAACCGCGCTTTGGCGTACCAACATATAAGGCCTGCGCCGCCTCGCGATACGACTCATTATGCTGCGGCTCATCATAAAAATATGCGATGCGCAGTTGACGCACCAAACGGTTTTTTTGTCGTGATAGCGCCTGCATATCACGGGCTTGTGGTGGCTGGGTGCGCATGTGCTCCACCCATTCTTCCGGCGTGACAATCTTTTTCGCAAGCTGGATTTCCCACCAGGCGCTGTGCAGCTCAGAGGCGATGTCCTGCGGTATTTCAGGCCTGAATGCGCCAGCCTTCAGCTCGTCTAAATAGTGAGTGGACTGGCTAGCATTTTTACGAACGGCAGCCTGAGTTAAAAAGGTTTCCACGGCCTCTCGCTGTTTGGCGTTACAGTTTGGAAATGCCCGCTCAAGACAGATACCTAAGCCTTGCTTGACGGCACCAGAGAAGGGCCTGTGGCTTTGTACAATCAGGCGCTTGGCAGATTTGAACCACGCGTCTTCAATCCACTCATCCAGCACCGATTCTTCTTCGATGATTTCAGGAACATGGGCCTGTCTGGCCAGCTTGCGCAGGGCCACATCTTCACCTTCTATATTGGTTTGAATCACGGCAGCCGTTGGTGGCGGGTCGCGCTTTAATAGATTGAGCAGCCGTTCATCGAGCATGTCGGCCTGCGCATTCACCAGCGCCCCCAGAAGTGAGCGATTGCGTTGCCCACTGCCGTTGGCGGCGATGCGATTGATCACGGTGCTCACCGCTTCTTCCAGCCGGGTGATGCCAAAGATTGCGTTGGCCAGTTTTTCATCGACCAGCTGCGCTTTTTGTCTGATATTCTGCCATTTCCTTACCTCTTCAGGCTGCGATTCTTTCTCGATCATGCTGTCGCAGCCGCGTATGATGCGTTGGAGCGTACGTTTTTCTTGCTCAAATAAATGGCTGTCTCTCACCGCTGCCAGCTCTTTATTCATGAAATCGGATAGATGCGTTTGCACATCGCTTATCTGTTTCAGATTGCTCGAAATGCTGCCCATCAACCCGTATAGAGGGGAGGTATTTCCAACGGGTCTGCGATCGTCAAAGGTTGCCGCAGGCAGCAAGCCAATGAGCGACACAATTCGTGATGATAACGTGGCGCTCTGATGCGTTGCCGACCGAGTGGAACCCGCCGTCTGGGGCTTCAGCCATTGCACGATATCATGGACGTGGTCATACTCGTTCTGATTGCGCAGAAAATGCTCAATGGCGTCGGTATCCGATAACGACAATGTGGCCGTTTTTGCGCGTGGATCATAGCTGAACTGGTTCATCTCAAACCCACGAACGCCGCCAACATTCATCAGCTGGCTGCGCAGCTTAAGCCCTGTTTTTACCGCCTTGCGGTTTGCGCTGTCGTCGGAATCAAAGCTGTAGGGGGTGGCGGGGGATTCCGGTACTGGCACCATGGCGTCACGATCGGGATGTAATTTCAAGACGGTTTGTAGCGCCGAATGTTCGAAGGGCGTGATCCGAATAGACAGCATCCGTTTGCCGTCTTTCATAAATTCCGAAAAGTTGCTTTGCTCCATCATCGCCACAAGCGTATGAACCCCAAGGCGGCCTTCCGGTACTTTGTCCGCGACCTGATGATCTTTGTCTATGCGGATGCGATGCCCATCACGGTCGATAAACTCGAGGGCTATCAGCGGGGCATGCGTCAGCTTTCTCATCCGCCCACTGCGTAAGGCGCGGGTCAATACGGGAACGATGGTTTCTTCTTTCAGATGCTCGTGTCGGGCGCGTTGTTCATAGGGTTTGAGAGCAACCTTTTCCATTTTTTCCTGAGCCCGCACCAGACCCAATGACCAGTGAAACGCATTGGCCATCAAATAGGAAGCCGGCAGGGAAATGCTGGTTCGGGTGGCGCTATAGGGGATTTCAACCTCATGCAGTAATTGCAGCGCATCCTGATGAACCCCGTCTTGCTGATGCAGAATGACGCGATTGCTGGCGCGGTCAACCTGAACGTCATAGGTGCCGGGAATGCTTTTGAGCCTTTGCAGCAGCCATGCGGCATCTCGTGTCATGCTCGATAATGTATCCAGCCCTCTGGCGTCATCCGACTTCAAGGGAGTATTAAATGTCGCATCGGTGCCAGACAGAATCACGCTATCGCCATGGGTGTTGCGGGTAATATAGCGATCGTCTGACGTGCCTGTTTTTGGCTCAACTCTTAGTTTTTTTCCTCCCGACAGCACAACCCCTTTAGGCAGACTGCAGCGTACCAGATCATACACTTTCTGATTGACTATAAGCTCCACAGGCTGATCCGGCGCCAGCAGATTCACGGTCGATCGCAATAATGGTGCGGGGCCTTTTGGGTTTTTAACCTCTGACTCCAATTCATCGCGTTCTGCTTCTTCCTCTTCCACGGCAGTATGAATGGTGGCCGATGCACCATCGGATGATCCAAAAGGAATCACCCCAAGGCTGCACAGCAGCTGCAGCTGTGTTTCTTCGGACAAGCTGAATTTCTTGGGTGTGGCGAATAATGCCGTTCGCATATCGTCGATGCTGGCCGAGGCAGGCCACGGCAAAGACAGCGATCCAAACCCACGTGCATGACCTCGTAATACCAGTTTCCGGTCTTGTGCGTCACCCTCGATGACCACGCTGCCAATGCGTGCATCCTGCGCCAGAATATCACGCAATAACGTCAGTAATGCAGGGGCCTGATCTTGGTGAACGGCAAGGTAGGAAGCGTTGGTGCGCAGTGCCGTCCAAGGCACATCTGTAACGGTTTTGCCGGATGTCAGTGTCACATCGACATAACTGCCGCCGCGGTCATAAGCGGCAAGCCCACCTATCCATGCACCATGTTCTTTGAGCAGCTCGACGGCCAGTGCATTGCGCTTGATGATAGAGAGAAAGCGAGGGCGCTTATCTTTGCTGATCAGCGTGGCGTCGAGTTTTCCATCCGTGAGGGAGAAGGCGCTGAAATAAGGCCTGCTATCGCGGTTGCGCGCCGGCTGAAGCCGGTCTGGCGGAGAAATATCGGCCATGCTTTTGACCCAGTGGGTGTGGGCTTTACTCTTGTTTGACCCTTGCGTGTTGCTGATGGAAACGTGAATGCCGGAGGAGCCATCTGCCGTTTGAGTGGCCGAGGAAACAGCATGGGCAGGCAAGCGGGCCGTTGCGAGGCCAACCAGCTCGCTAAGCGGGTGTGTTTTGCCATCATATTGTTTGGTGCTCAGCGCCAGCATGCCTCTGGTTGCAAGCAGGATATCTTCAATGGCGGAGTGCTCGCTGCGTTGGGTGTGGTCATCGCCAAACACATACATTTGCGCGAAGCTATCGAGGTTGTGACGGGTCTGCAGCGGATGCTGAATATAAAAATCATGCAGCACGCAACGCCACTTGGTTGGGTCGGTATAGCCTTCTGGCACGATGACATTCTGGCGCGCTTTATCAATCAGCTGATCGCGTTGCTCCGGCGAAGCGTACCGATAGTCGGCCTGATCTTTGATCTGTCGGTATGCCAGCACATCGCGGATCATGTCGGCCAGAAATGGTTTATCAAATGGCGCATTGTAATAGGCGTCCATGTCGCCGTTTTTGGTAAATTGCAAAAACACATCCATCAATTGATCAAAGCGTAGCGGATTAAACGCGTTGTTGGCGTTATCAAGATGCAGCATCTGCGCTTTGGCATCACGGGCAGGCAGGCGGTTTTGCGTGCCATCCTTGGCTGTTGTGGTTATTTCGAGGTCGCAGATGGGCTGGTTAAAATCGATGTGCCCCTGTTTGTCTTTACCGCGCACCAGCGTGGTGCCTGTTACCTTCAGCGCTTCGGCATTAATGGCATACTCATAATTCGTTGCCAGATCGCGTGCGTTCTTTTTGTTGTTGGGAATAAAATCCTGCGACCAGGGTTTTTGCGGCAAGACAAAAGAGTGAAACATCACCAGATGGTAAGTGTTGTTGCCTTTGATGCGAATAGGCGCAAATCCTGACGGCAGGCTTTGGTTGAACTGCGCGATTTCATCGGCAGTCATGCACCGCACGCAGGCCAGTTCGGTCAGGCCGTTCTTACCTGCTTTCAGACCGGTGGTTTCCGTGTCTCCCACAGCCACCCCCAGCGCGTGCATTTGGGCAAGCGTCTTCTGGTCAAGCCCGCTTAGGCCCGTAATGTCGTGGAGAATCTCCGGTTTCTGTGGTGCATTTGCTGCCATGTGTCCATCAATCCATTCAGCTGCGCCCTGTGCCCCGTGGGTCGTCTATTCCCATCAAATGCGCTGATGGCATCAGCTGCGCTGGTCGTGAAAGCCCCAGAATCTCGGGTTTTCCATCTTTCATGGTTGGCGTGAATCCATGCTCGTGCCCTTCGTCTAACTGCACGGCACGCGCCGCATTGGCATAAAGTCCACGAATGGAGCCGACGGTCATCATATGCATCTCTTTTGAGCGCTGATGGATCAGGGCTTCTGCCTGATCAGCAGACAGCATCTCGCCGGTTTTCAGGAAATGGTCGGCGGCGATATTCTCAAGAATCTGGGTGATGGCTTCATGGGCGTGTCTGCGTTGTGCGAAATCAGTCGCAGGCGTGTCTTCGGGCACTCTTCTAAGAAAATTGCTGATATAAGGGGGGATTTTATCCATCAAGCTGGAGATGGCTTTATATAACGCGCTGGCCTGCGAACGTGCGATCGCTTTTTCGCTATCGCTGGTTGCCAGCATGAATAGCGGCGCAATTTCTGCCTCAGGATATTTCAGCTGTGCATCCACCAGCTTGTCGCTGGTTTGTGCGAGTGTTTCCTCATAGCGGTGAATGCGCGAGGCGTCGGTGAGTCCATGACGAAGCACATGGCGCGCGCCCTGATGGTGCTCAGTCGATTTGGCGAGCATACCAATAAAGGGAATATTGTTTGGCAGGCCTCTCAATGTTTCCGGAATAAGGGTGTCACGCGCTGCCGCATCGTGTTTTTCCCACGGCAACTCCACCATGGTCCACACATCCATGAGCTGCTGCTTTTTTGCAGCCATAGCAGGCGACAATGTGGGTTCTTTGGCTTTTTCTTCGTCCAGAATTCTGTCTATGGCGACAGGGTCTAACCGGCTGCTGCGCATCCCTGCGCCACCATCTGTTTTTTTAGTGGCCGCGTCGCGCAGCTTCTCCATATGCAAGTCGAACTCTTTGTCCGGCTTACCGGAATCAATCGTGTGCAAGGCGTGGGTGAGCGCATGATCAAGAATTTTTCTTTCCAGTTCGCTGCGGTCTTTGACAATGCCATCCCTTACATTTTCGGTCAGGCTGGCAAATTCTCCCAGACATTCGCCGGCATCATGCAATAACAGCCCAACGCTTGCCAGCTGCTGGATGCGTGCATTCTCAGCGCTTGGTTTCAAGGGCGTATCCTGCAGCACGCTGTGTAGCAACGGTACGCAAAACATGGAGTGAATCGCCGAGTTTTCCTTTACCGGTATGCGTTTGTCACCGCCAAAACGCTCAGACCGTCCCAGATGTTTGTAAATCATGCCCAACGCCCGCAGGTCGGTTGCGTCCATGCCCAGCTGATACGTATCGTTCAATAACTGGAGAGGTTTATTAAAATTTTTTACGATGGCTTCATCGCCTGCCATGCTCGCCAACGCTTTATCTATCAGCTCTTTGGGGGCTTCATACGGTTTATTAAACGGGCGATATCCCTTGGCGTTGAAGGATTCATCTGTCATGAACTGCACCATAACTATTTTCCTACCTTAGAACCTAAAAGCTGTTGAACGTCGCTTGTGGAAGCAAACAGGCCATATTTTTGTTTCATGCTGGCATTGCCCATTCCCTGAATATGTTTGGTTAATGCCTGATCCAGCTGCCGCTCATTTCCGGCAAGGGGTTTGGGGTGAACCATAATATCATCGATCCGCAACAGCGGGGTTTGATTGCCGGTGTCATCCCGCGTATAATCAAGCCTGCCTGCGACGGTGGCCGTCAGGTGCAGCGATCCATCGTCGGCACGTTCAATGCCTTTGGCCACCGCGCCATCGGGCGACTGAAACGTCCAAAACGGCATCGAGAAAGGAAGGCCAATCCCCCCCGATGCATCGATGATGTTTCCTTTGTAAACCGGGCCGTCGGTGGGGGTGAGATGAATCTGCACATTCTTGAGCGCAATGGTAGGGGCACGAAACCCTTCGCCCCACGGTCCTGCGGCGTCTGTCTGACGAATGAGTGAATCTATCGCCTGATGCATGGATCGTTCCGGTAAATCTGACGGGTTCATGATGCCTGCAATGTCGCGGCGCATATGGCTTTTTACATGATCGACGCTGGGGCCAAGCAGGTCGTTCAATCGCGTGCGCAGATGGTCGAGCTTCTGGCGCAGCATCGCTTCATTGGGCGCTCTGAGCGAACAGCCTGCAGCCATGGCATGGCCACCACCGGTGGCAAGCAGCGTGTCATTGGCGGCGGGCGTGGATTCGGCAGTCAATGTGCGAATGGCTTCTCCGATATCGGCCTGAAGCCCATCGGCCTTGATACTGCGCGCCGATGCTTTGGCCAGCGTGCCATTTTCATGGATAGCGGCAACCACCACCGGCAGTTGATAGAGTTCCTTCAGCCTGCCCGCCACAATACCGACCACGCCTTCATGCCAGTCCTTTCCGGCAACGACCAGCACCTTGCTCCCGTCTCTTACCTGTTCCTGCGCTTGTGCGAACGCCTCTTTTTCAATCGCGCGATCAAATTTCTTGCGGATACTGTTCAGATCAATCGATTGCAGCGCCAGTTGCAGATAGGCATCTTCGGACGGGGCTTTCATGGAATGCAGGGTGGGGACTTCCACGTCTTTCTTTTTAAGAGCGGTTTCGAGGTCTTTTATTTTCCGTTCCATGGCGGCGCTGAGCGCACGAACATGCTCGCTGCGTTGTTCCTGCGGGTCAGACAAGAACAGCCACGCCAACGAATCGGCAAGGCGCCCCGGCGCATTGACAATCGGCCCGAAAGCAAAGGCAATATCCTCGCTGCTCACCTGATCCATGTTACGCCACTTCATGGTTGAAGAAACCGCGTGTTTAAGGCGTGAAAAGAAAGGGTCACGATTTTCATTGATGACGCGCAACCCTTCACGCACCAGCATGCGGTTGAGCGTGTTGTCCATGGGCACCACGTCGGCGATGGTTGCCAGTGCCACCAGCCCCAACCAGTCTTTAGGGTTGGGCTCTTTTAGCGATTGTTTGGCAAAATATCCTTGCTCGTTCAGCTGGCGTACCACTTCGGCGGCTACCAGATAGCTCATGCCGGCTGCGGCGAGTTTTCCGGTATCAACCAGCGCGGTTTTGGCGTTGACCGGCTTCTGATCGGTGCGCTGCGCATTGATGATGGATACCTTGTCGGTCAACCCTTGGCTGGCCAGAGAAAGTGTGCCGTTTGGGTGATGGTCGATCACCACGACATCCATGCCTGCGCGGGCGGCTTTCTCTATGGGCCCTCTGGCAGTCGTGCCATTATCGAGTGCAATGACGGTGGCAACCCCATCTTTCTTGAAGGTGTCGATCGTTGCCCCGTTGATGCCATAGCCTTCCAGTTCGCGGTTGGGAATATGCACGACAATCTGGCTGGCCGGAACACCGCAGGCCTTAAGCATCCGTAGCATAAGGGCAGCCGAGCTGTTACCGTCGCAATCATAATCGGCGACAATGCCGATCTTCTGATGGGTTGTGATGGCCTTGGCAATGCGACCGGCACCGCTGGCAAAATCCAGCATATGGGTGCGCAGATCGTCCTGAATGGCCGGCATCAGCTCGTCATAACGCTTTGGATGGACAAGATCTTCCGATAATAGCTGCTGGCTTTTGTCGGTGGCTTTTCTATTCAGGCCGCGTTGTGCCAGCAAAATATCTCCAAACTGCTGTGATTTTGCAGTATTCACAGCACTTAGCCGCCAAGGCAGGGTCGGCGGATGCAGGACAGGAATGGTATGTTGCGATGCCATATCGCCCATCGTAACCGACAACTGTTACGAATTTATGAATATTTTATCGAGGATTAGCATGGAGAGGCCGCATTTGATACAATGACGGCATATCAGGGGCGTGTCATGCCCCAACGGGATCGTGCAATGACTATGAGCAAAACAGGACACACTGGTCAGCCCTCACCACGCGAATTGCTGGTGTTTGATTCGTCGGCATTAATAAGCTATATCAGCAATTTACAGCCAATGGTCGATCCGAATCGTCAGACCGCTTATGCCATGCAGCAGCGCTATCTGGATGTGTGGCATAACAAGCTGGGCATGGGGACGGAGTTTGAGGTCGCGATTCCCGACCATATTTTATACGAAGTGACCGGACTGCTTCCCATTTCCTATAAATTTATGAAACAGCGGTGTGCATCGCTGATCAAACAGATTGAGTCCAGCGAAGGAGCAGACAGAGACGCAGCGGCACAGCAGCTGCAATCGATAATCGATATCTATGTAGAAGCGTCGCCACGTTTATTTGTCAGGCCCAACAAGCAAGGACCGGACGGGCGCATGCTCAACACACCATATGAAAGAGTATCTCCTGATACACGCCGTATCATGGCAAACCAGTTGCGGTTTCTGCTGACCTTTGCCGCCTATCATCCCGAAGCCATTCGCGATACGAAGGTGGGAGAAGATTTTTGCCGCAAACTCAAAGCAGAATATAGTACCATGCGTCCACTGGCAGCGGGCGACGTACAGGAAGCAATCAACCGGCGGCGCAGCAAACAGGGCAATGACGCCGATTGGGTTGGCAGTTACATTCCCAGCTATGGCGATGTGCAGGCGGCGCTGGGGAAAGACTTCACCTGCGATGATATGCGGTTCCACATTTCGCAGGCCTATCTGCTGGGGTTCCGTTCGGAGTCGGAATACAAGAAAGTATCGAAGCCCGATGAAGCATCGCCCGACGATAATCGCCGTTTTGTTGCCGTAAAAGAGTTTATTGGCAAGCGGGGCGACGGCAAAGAAAGCAGTCCGGTTCGCAATGTCTGTCCTGAAGAGCTCAGGGCAACGGTTGGCGGGAACTATCAGCGTCTGACATCGGGATACAAAATCGGTCAGGTGCAGGAAGTCCTGCAGTCCCGTTTAACCATTGGGTATTTACGCAAACTACTGCAGCCCAAAGCAGGGGCAGAAGCTCAACTACCGCAGCTGATGGGAGATCGCGCAAAGGCAGAGCCACGGCGCGTGATGAATCTGGATGTGGCGCTATCGCCAACCAAGCTGCTGATGGAACAGTATCTGTTTGGCAGCGTGATTCCCGGGCGTGATTTCAAAGATAGTCTTGCCGGTATTGGTAAGCTGAATGCGGTAACCACAGAAGATGCGCTGGCCGATGTGTTGAAGAGGCTGGGCAAAAAAGACGAGCGCGAAACGCGGCTTCACAGGTTAAGCGCCGCGGGCAAGGCGATCGACTGTATGGCAGTGGCACTGGGGTATGATGCGTCGGCGTGGCAGGCAACGACCGACCGTATTGAGCAGAATCGCCAGCGTGTTCAAGGATTGCACCAACAAGGATTCTTTGAGCGTGTGATGACGGTTGATGACTTGCTGGTGGTCCAGCACGCATTGCGGGATCAAGGAATAGCAACCCCCGCATTGGACACGCTGTTAGGCGTTGAACAATCGGTTAGCCAGAAAGTCGGCGGGTTAGCGCGGCATCTGGAAAGCCGCTGGAAACAGGTGAATAAAGAAACAGTGCGCGCCAATGGCAAGCCAAGCGAAATGCCACCAGACAGCGGGACTCCTATCGAGAAAATGTTCACGGAAGCATTGGTGAGCGGTGTCATTACGCCGGATGAATATTTTGATATTTTAGCCAATGCGCAGGGGCTGTCTCCCGATACAAACTGCATTACCAGCGAACATGGCAGCGTCACCATTTCCCGCACCGTCGATGCGGGCAAGCTGGGTGAGAAGTCCGGGCAGCAGCGGACGCACTACAGCATTAAGTTTGCCGATCGTTTTAATGTCAGGGGTGGAGAGAAAGTGCTGGCTCCCAAACTGTTAAGCGAAGTGGGGCAGATCGTCAGGCCCTTGGCGGCAAATGTTTCAGGGATACAGAAACATTTTTATACGATGGATCTGGATGCATTTATCGATTTGGCACGCAAGCACCGCTACCAGCTGGATGATGGAAAACTGTCGCGCGTGCTCGAAGCGCCTTTTATGAGAAACCGCTATTTTGCAGCCTTGCTGGAAGATAAAAATCCCGATCGGCGCGGCCATGCCGCCGCGATCTTGCAGGGTGCCGTAAAGGTGCTGGGCGATCATGGCAAAGACATGCCCAAAGGTGAGGCGCGCATGATTCAGCTGCAGAAGGACTTTGAAAGTTTTCATGAACGTTTTTATACGGCAGAGCCCAATTCGGTGCGGCCCACCAACAGCATCTTTGCATCCAACCAGCGCAACCACCGTATTCACCGCCGCAATCTCGGAGAGATATCCCTGATGGAAGTGGGGACAGAAGAGGCCAGAAACGGCGCACAGGTCTGGTTGATCAGCAACGATGGGGATATGCAGTATCAGACCACCCATAAATCCTACGGTGAGGGCGTGGAGTTATTGCCGCGGGTGTTGCAGCATCATTCCTGTTTTCGGGGAGTGGCACAACTGCCGGATGATCCGCAACAGGCACAGCGCGTGCATCTGGTGCCAACCGATCAGTGGTTGAATGAACTGGTGGGCAAATCCCATCAGCGCAAATCCGGCGAATGGACGGGCAAAAAGCAGCCCTTCAACCGTCAGTGGGAAGAGGCCGTATCCAGAAGTGATCCACCCCGAATCCAGCAGATTTAAGCTCTGCAACCTGGCTGCTTCCTTTGTTGCTTCATCCCTTACCGAGTGACCGCACTGACATTTTATTTCACCACTGCCATGTCTGACGACGTCATATCAGGATAAAGGCCAAACATGTTCTTCGAGCCAAACTTCGATACACACCCCCACCCTCCAGCCACATTCGATAATGGCCGTTGCGCGCCCCCGCAACCAACACATAGATTGCAACCAGTCCCATCAAGTTCCAAAATCTACTCACTTTTACAGGATTAACCGATATTCGCTGTACCCTTGTTAAACGTTTTGGTAACCGGCAAAAACTACCTGTTTGCTTTTTCTAAGTTGCACTAACCAGCTAAAAAATAAGCTTGCTTGGCGGCAAAAAATATCTAGCGCCGCATGGAAATATCGTTTAATATCAGTTCTAGGTTTTAAAGATAATCATTGGTAATAATTAAGTATTATCAATAGGTTAAGCCCGTAATAAAATGTTGGTTTTTGGCTTAAGCGATTTGTTTTTTCCAAGAATCCATTACATTTTCCTTAATAAGCTGGGCTAGTGCGACAGTTAAATTAATTATTTATTAATTTAAAATTAACGATTATAGTTGGGTTACCCTCTATTTTCTGGTGTGTCGCCAAATGTTTAATGACCTGCCGGACCAGAGAAAAGCTCATAACAAGGAACCGGTATGGCAGCGCCCACAAACACCATCGATGGCACAAAATTTAATGATACGCTCAATGGCAGCAGCGATGGCGATATCATTCTGGGGCAGCTGGGTGCCGACAAACTATATGGTCTGGAAAATGACGACTCTCTGGTTGGTGACGATGGCAATGATTCCCTTTATGGTGGCATCGGAAATGATACGCTTTTGGGCGGAACAGGCAATGATCTACTGAATGGAGAAGCCGGTAATGATGAGCTCTCTGGTGGTGCCGGTAACGACGTGCTCTCCGGCGGTGATGACCATGACACCCTTTCTGGCAATGATGGCAACGATAGCATCTCTGGTGGCGATGGCAACGACTCGCTGAGCGGTGACGATGGTAATGACATATTGAATGCCGGTACCGGCGATGACACCGTCATCGGCGGCAACGGTAATGATATCATCACCGCCGATGCGGGCGACGATTCTATGGATGGCGGTGAAGGCAATGACCGGCTGGGTGGTGGTAGTAACGATGACACCATTGATGGTGGTAATGGTAACGACATGATTACCGGTGATGCGGGCGATGATTCGCTGATTGGTGGAGCAGGCGTTGACAACCTATCGGGTGGCGAAGGCAACGACTATCTCAGCGGTGACGATGGCAATGATATTCTGACCGCTGGCACAGGCAATGATACCATCCTCGCCGGATCGGGCAACGACATCATCACCGCTGAAGCTGGCAATGACTCACTGGTAGGAAGCGACGGTGTAGATAAGCTTTCTGGCGGCGCTGATCATGACACCATTGATGGTGGGTCCGAAGCCGACATTTTATCTGGTGATGCCGGGAATGACTCTATTCTTGGCGGCGGCGGCATAGACAGAATTACGGGTGGCACGGACAATGATACCATTGATGCGGGCGATGATGCCGATCAAGCAACTGGCGATGCGGGGGATGATTCGATTACCGGAGGTGGTGGCAATGATAAGCTCGGTGGCGGACAAGGCAATGACACACTCCATGGCAACGCCGACAACGATGTGATCACCGGTGACGCCGGAAACGATTCTGCTAGCGGTGGAGATGGAAACGATAAAATATCCGGCGGCGTTGATAACGATACGATTGATGGCGGCGGCGACAATGACACCTTGACCGGAGAGACCGGAAACGACTCAATTATCGGCGGCACTGGCAATGATAAAGTTAGCGCTGGTGCGGGCAACGACACCATCAATGGCGGCGCTGATTCTGATACCATAACCGGCGATCTGGGAGATGACTCAATCACCGGTGGCAGCGGCAATGATTCCCTCAGCGGCGATGCCGGTAATGACTACATTATCTGCGACACCGGAAACGACACCGTTGTTGGTGGCATCGGCAATGATGTGATCGTGCTGGATGTTCAGGCCAATATTTTTTCTGGTGGTGCCAGATCAGAATTTGACAGTTTAGACGGCGGCGCAGGTTCTGACACGCTGATATTGCGTATGACACAGGCGCAGTTCGATTTATATGAGGCAGAGTTTGAAGCGATTCAAACAGCGGTAACCGTTGGCAATTCAGTCAAGAAAGGTCTGGCATCGAACGCCACCTATAAGACCAATTCTGCCATTGGCGTGGGATTCAAGAATTTTGAATCGGTGCAAATTGACATTAACACCTTTGTACCCACCGACCCAGACGACAACCTAAACGCACCAACAGACATTAATGTATCCAGCCTTTCCATTAATGAGAATGTCTCTGGCGGCATTATCGGGGACATCACGGTGGCCGATGATGACATTAACGACGTTCACACATTCACCTTAAGCGATAACCGCTTCACGGTTGAATCCGGAAAATTAAAACTGATCAATGGCACAGACATCGATTATGAAACCGAACAAAGCATCGTTGTGGACATTACCGCACAAGATGCGGTTGGTCACTCCTATACCGAGCAATTCACCATCGCCATTAATGATATCAATGATATCGCTCCTGAGTTTGCGACATCCAGTGCAACGGTCAATGTGAACGAAAATACGTCGGGCATAATTTATACTGCGCAGGCAACCGATGGCGATGCTTCATCCGCCTACAATACCGTGACTTATAGTTTAAGTGGTGCCGATGCTTCTTATTTCAACATCGATAGTGTCAGTGGCGCCATTAGCTTTATAACAAGCCCAGATGCTGAATCAGGCCATGTATCCACCTATACCATAAACATTCTGGCCGACGATGGCGTATCCGCGCATCAGGCGAGTCAGGAACTGGTGGTAACAGTGACTGACGTGAATGAAGCAAGCGTCAGCACCCCAAGCGATACCAATGCCGACACCAACGCGGTCGATGAAAATGCGGCCATTGGAACACTGGTAGGGATTACCGCATTCGCCAGCGATGCCGACGCGACGAATAACACGGTTACCTATAGCTTAACGGATAATGCGGGTGGGTTATTTGCCATAGACACCAATACCGGCATTGTCACTGTTGCAGGCACAATCAACCGTGAAACATCTTCCGCGTTCGGTATCTCAGTAAAAGCAACATCATCGGATGGGTCAAACGCATCACAAAGCTTCTCTATCGTTGTCAATGACCTCAACGACAACGCTCCAATCATTTCGTCAGCGAGCTCCGCTTCACTCGCAGAAGAGGTATCAGCTTCAACGGTGGTCTACACCATCGCGGCCAGCGATGCCGATGCTACCGTGGCTTATCGTACACTCACCTACAGTATCAGCGGTACCGATGCGGCCCAGTTCAGCGTAGATAGCAACACCGGTGCCATTCAATTTCTGTCTTCACCTGATTATGAGGCACCAACGGATGCTGACCATAATAACATCTATGATATTACAGTTAGCGCATCTGATGGGACTTACTCTACATCACAGGCTGTTACCATTAATGTTAGTGATCTCAATGATAATGCGCCAATCATTACGTCAGCGAGCGCTACTTCAACTGCTGAACAGACGTCAACTTCAACGGTGGTCTACACCATCGTGGCCAGCGATGCCGATGCTACCGTGACTTATCGTACACTCACCTACAGTATCAGTGGTGCCGATGCGTCCCAGTTCAGCCTAGATAGCAACACCGGTGCCATTCAATTTCTTGTTTCTCCGGATTATGAGACTCCCACCGATACGGGTTACAATAACGTCTATGACATTATTATTAGCGCATCTGATGGAACTTACTCTACATCGCAAGCTGTTGCTATCAGCGTAACCGATATCCTTGATGTAGACCCCAACAACGGAGACTCTGAAGGCGGCAGTTATGCTTTCAACGTCACAGGCACAGCTGGCAATGATACGTTGAGAGGTTCCAGCGGCGGTGAAAATTTTGCAGGTGGCGGCGGCAACGACTTGATGTTTGGCGGCGGCGGCAATGATACCATTAATGGCGATGGCGGCGCCGATCTGCTGTATGGTCAGGAGGGAGACGACCGGTTACTTGGCGGCGCCTCTAACGATACGATGTATGGTGGTTCAGGTAATGATACGATTACCGACAGCGGTGGGAATGACCTGCTTTATGGCGGCGATGGCAATGATAGTTTAAATGGCGGTATCGGCGTGGATACCATAGTGGGTGGCTTCGGCATTGATACACTGGCTGGTGATACAGGTATAGACACCTTTACCTATCTAAACCTGCTGGATGGCGGTGACAGAATCACCGACTTCACGCACCTGACAGACAAAATCAATGTTGCTGCCCTTGACGCCAATACCAGCCTTGCTGGTGATCAGGGATTCAATTTCAACGCCGCGCAAACATCCAGCGTCATCGCAAACACCATCACCTGGTACCAATCGGGCGGACAAACAACCATTCAGGCGGATGTGAATGGGGATACAACGGCTGATTTCACGCTCATCCTGACGAATAATGCCATACTGACATCGGTGGATTTCGTCTTCTAATATCCCGGAGAACGGAATCCGTCTGCCCGTCAATTGCCTACCCAAACGCATGATACATAGGCGCGCTTGTCCCTGTCGTGATTTTTCGCTACAACAGTTCTATGAATGAAGAGATCATCGCATTGCAAGAAACCGTGGCGTATCAGGGACGTGAAATCGAAGCACTGAGCGCCGAGCTCTATCGCCAGCAAAAAGAGCTGGCTATATTGCAAATTCAGATGTCTGCCCTGACAGCCAAACTGCGCACGATCGAAGATAGTGGCGCGGATTTTGGTCAGGAACCGCCACCCCCTCACTATTAGACAATCGCCATGGCAAAACGTTTTACACGAAAACCCACATCGGCAGAAGTAACGCTTGGCCAACGTATTCAGGCGATGCGGCTGGCCAAAGGCCTTTCTCCACGAGAGCTTGGCAGGCTTGTGAATGTGCCAGAACAGCAAATCACCCGTTTCGAAAACGGTTCAGCTTTTATTCCGATTGACATGCTGGAAGCGCTGGCGCGGGAAATGGGCGAAGAAATTCCAAAACGCATCATCCGCCGCATTTCAACGCTGCGCCATATCGAACGCGCCGAAGAAGAAGAGCAGGTGGAACTGGAATCACTTTATTGCGACGCTTTTCCGGAGATCTTGCCCGAAGAATAACCTCTGCTGGCGCTAGGCATGCTGGCCCGCCACAAACCCCGACGCCCATGCCCACTGAAAATTGAATCCACCCAGATGGCCGGTTACATCCACCACCTCGCCAATGAAGTATAAACCGGGCACAGACAGAGACTCCATCGTCTTGGAAGACAGCGCCGACGTATCCACCCCACCCAGCGTCACTTCCGCTGTGCGGTATCCTTCTGTGCCATCGGGAACCACCTGCCATTGCTCAATCTGCGCCGCAACAGACTTCAACACCTTGTCACCAATCTCTGCCATTTTCACCGACACCCGATGATCCTGCACCACACGTTCTGCCAGCCGGTGCGGCAGGATGCGTGAGAGCGCCGTGGTAAGCTCCTGCTTGGAATGTTCTGCTTTTTGTTGCTTCAGATAATCAAAGATATCAGCGCGGCCCGACAGATTAATGGTCACTGCCTGCCCGTCCTTCCAGTATGAAGAAATCTGCAAAATGGCGGGCCCGCTCAGCCCCCGATGTGTGAACAGCATGCCTTCGCGAAAGGACTGTTTGCCGCAACCGGCTTCCACCTCCAGCGCAATACCGGCCAGACTTTTGACATAGTCAAGCATCGCACCGGTGAAGGTGAACGGCACCAGACCGGCACGGGTTTCAACAACGGGAATATCAAACTGTCTGGCCACATCATAACCAAAGCCCGTTGCCCCCATTTTGGGAATAGAAAGCCCGCCGGTGGCAATCACCAGCGAGTGACAGCTCATGCTCCCCTGTCCCAACTCGAGCGTAAACCCTGATTCGGTTTTTGCAATGCGCGTGACCTTCTGTTCCAACAGAATCTGCACCTTTGCATCAGCGCATTCATCCAGCAGCATATCAATAATCTGTTGCGATGTATTATCGCAGAACAGTTGGCCCAATGTTTTCTCGTGATAGGCAATGCCGTGCTTTTTCACGAGCGCAATAAAATGCTGCGGTGTGAACCGGCTTAAAGCCGACACACAGAATGAGGGATTCTGCGAAATAAAATGCTGCGGCTTGGTGTGCAGATTGGTGAAGTTGCAGCGCCCGCCACCAGAGATACGGACTTTCTCAGCCGGTTTTTTTGCATGATCAATCACCACCACACGGCGCCCACGTTTGCCTGCTTGAATGGCGCACATCAGACCGGCCGCACCGGCACCGATGATCGCAACATCGCAGGCTGTGGAGGGTTTAGTGATTGCAATGCTCCGAATGCACGTGCGGCGGATGGAATTTGATAAATTTCTGCATTTTCTTGAGCAGCATGTCGCGCTTCATTTTAGACAGGTGATCAAGGAATGTTCGCCCATCCAGATAATCCAGTTCATGCTGAATCACGGTTGCAAAAAAACCTTCCGCCTTTAGTGTTTGCTGCACACCATCGCGATCCAGATACTCGAGCGTAATGGCACGGGGACGCTCAATATGCGCCGAAATTCCGGGAAAACAGAGCGATGCCTCTTCAAAAGTCTGCGTCTCTTTAGAAGACTCCACCACCACCGGATTGATGAAGCAATACGGATTGGGCACATCATTTTCGCGCAAATCCACCACCGCAATGCGCTGGCGAATCCCTAGCATCGGCGCCGCAATGCCAACCGCTTTTTCATGCTCCAGTGTGTCGAGCATATCACCCACCAATGCGCGCACCGCATCATCCACCTGCGCAATGGCTTCTGATGATTGACGGAAAATGGGATCCGGTGCGATGACCACCGATAACACAGCCATAAAATACCTCATACCCTTGGGCTTATATGGCTAGTAACATCTGGTAATTTGCTACAAAGTCAAGACGGGATTTGTTAGAAGCATTTACGCTCTGGCAACCGCAGCTTTGTCTTTATCTGGCGCCTTCTCAACCACCTTCAGCCCGTGGCCTTCTGCGCCTTCTTTTGGTTTGGCTTCTGTTGGCGTACCATTCTGCGCTACAGCCTTTACTTCTCGCTTCAGTTGAATTGGATCGCGTTGAGCAAGTTCTGCTACTACTTGTGTTCTTGCCGCTGCCTGCTTAGGATCTATAAGTTCTGCAGATACAGTCGCCGCTGTTGGAGCCACTGTGCCGATTGTTATACTAGGCGCTGTACCCGCTATCTCTCTTGTAGCTGTTGAAGGTGCCACGGGAAAGCCCGAGCGAATCAAGTTAATCGCCCGATCTGCCAACCCAGGGCTGCTTGCCACCTCTGTTTCAAAAGCTCGCAAGTCGCCTGCGATTGATTGTCGCAAATCGATAGGTGGACGGCCCTCTTGAATTGCTGCTGGTGGAATTGCTGCCAGAAGCTGATCAACCGAGCTTCCCTCCATCCTTGCCCGCAGTGCCAAATGCCGCGCCACATAATCCGCACCGTGACTGCGAACCAGCGCTTCATACGCCATCGTATAGTCACTTGGCCTTAGCTGTGTCGGTAAATCAGTTAAGTTATCCCTGCCAGCGACCATGCCTCTGGCTATGGCCTCAACATGACCATACTCGGAAGCCAACCGTTCCGGCAGACACCGCACTCTTAATTCATCCATTCTTTGGCCTGACGCCTTTAAGGCTGCCATGGCCTGATCCCACACCGCGCGATGCTCTGCTGTCGCAGTGGCAATTAAACCCTGCGCAGCCGCCTGGATTTCTCTCTGCTCAGCCGTTGGGTTTGGCACTGTGCTTAATCCGCCCAACACGCGTGCGGCTGGGTCAGCGGCTACAGTAAACTCATTGCCACGAGCAGTCGCAAGCCGCATGCTGGCTTGTTGAATCTTTGCCGGATCGCCGGTAAGCAGGGCTGCTTTGTACGCCGCCTCAGCATCACGTGTAGTATCCGAGGCAACAACAACTCGTCTGCCCTGATCATTGTCATAACCGGGAGGCAGAATGGGAGTGCCATCTGGACGCCGGAGCGCCGCATCATTGTTGCGGTGAATGAGCCGTGTAAATTTGGCGGATTGATCTTGTACCTTGGCAACTGCCGCTCTGTGACGTTCCTCTGCCACAGCCGCTGAGTGATACGCCACCAGATTGGCATGGATTTGTTGTGCTCGCGCTTCTGCACTTAGCACCCCACCGAGGCTTCCATGTCCTCCCTCTCCTCTACGGTGCGCCTCTTCACGCTGGGCTAACTCGGTCCAATTTATCTGCGATATAACGGCGCCAAGCCGATCCATTGATAGCGCAGAAAGATCTCCATGCCCGGCGATGAGATTGCTCAGCTGGCTTGTAATTTCAGAAATAACATGGCTTTGAGGATCCAGCCCCCGCTTCGAAATTTCTGTTCTTATATGTTGTAATATCTGCGCAGCGGTCAGCCTGTTCGCCCTATCCGTAGACGCAAAGCCCCTCCATGAATGAGGTATACGTCCGTGTGATTCTGTCCCTGCCCCTAGCATCTGCGTCCCATTTTTTTAATAACGCCTATTACGGCCCAATCTTGACCTTGCGTCTATTCTACCACATTTCTTATGCCAAAATCATTCGGAATAATTACCAAATCCTTGCATAACACCTAAAATACAGGGGATATAATTAACTGAAAATTAATGATTTTGTTGTTTGTTTGCTTGCCACACGTACAAAAACCCTTGTCATAGGCAGATGATTCCACAAATCCCGCTGCATTGCGATATGTCACAACGCTTGACAAGCCCACGGTTTTCCAATCAAACGGGGACATGCATCCATTTCAATAAGGAGTGATCGATGCCAGCCCCTGCCTCATTATCCGCCCCCCAACCCTTCAACCCGATGGGAACCGATGGGTTTGAGTTTGTCGAATATGCCCACACCAACCCCAAAGCGCTCGAAGCGCTGTTTTTACTGTTGGGCTTTACCGCCGTGGCGAAGCACCGCACCAAGCAGGTGACGCTGTATCGTCAGGGCGATATCAATTTCATTCTCAATGCTCAGCCCGACAGCCACGCCGAGCAGTTTTTCAGCGCGCACGGCCCATCGGCCAATGCCATGGCCTTCCGGGTGAAAGACGTCAATCAGGCATTAAACTGGGCACGCGAACAGGGCGCGCAGATCGTGGAATCGGACAAGGTGGGGCCAATGGAACTGCATATTCCCGCTATCCGCGGCATTGGCGGCAGCCTGCTGTATCTGGTCGACCGTTATGGAACGCGCGGCTCCATTTACGATATTGATTTTGTGCCCATCCCCGGGGCAGACCAACACCCCAAAGGCGTTGGGCTCACCTATATCGACCACCTGACCCACAATGTGTATCGCGGTAATATGGATGAGTGGGCCGGTTTCTACGCGAAAACATTCAACTTCCGTGAGATTCGCTATTTCGATATCGAAGGCAAGCTGACAGGGCTTAAAAGCAAAGCCATGACCAGCCCCTGCGGTAAAATCCGTATTCCCATCAATGAATCATCGGATGATAAATCACAGATTGAAGAATATCTGCGCGAATATCGCGGCGAAGGCATTCAGCATATTGCGCTGGCGACCGATAATATCTACGACACGGTAGAAATGCTGCGGGAGCGTGGCGTGCAATTCATGGATACGCCGGAAACCTATTATGAGCAGATTGACACGCGCCTGCCCGGTCACGGCGAAGATTTAGAAAGAATGCGCAAGAATCGTATTCTGATCGATGGCGCTCCAGCAGCAAAAGAGGGTGATCCCGATAGCGGCATCTTGCAGCAGATTTTTACCAATACCGTCATCGGCCCCATCTTTTTCGAAATCATTCAACGCAAAGGCAATGAAGGGTTCGGCGAGGGAAATTTCAAAGCGTTGTTTGACTCGATCGAGTTGGATCAGATTCGCCGCGGCACCTTGAAAGCAGAGTAATATGAAGCGCTGGATCGAGTTTTCAAAAGCAGACGGCAATTGCTCCAGACAGGCACATTGCGACCTGCCGGCTTCTGGCCCCTATGAACGTGAATTCGGCAAAGAAGGATTCTTTGGTCCTGCCACCCATATTCACCATAAGCATGCCCCTACAGGCTGGGTGAAGTGGGAAGGTCCGCTGCGCCCGCGCGCTTATGACCTGACTAAACTTTCAGCGACACACAACAGCCCGTGGCAAGCCGCTCCCATTTTGCACAATGCTGCTATGGAGTTGCGCTGGTGGCATACTCGCGGTGCGATGGATCACCTCGTCAGCAACGCGGATGGGGATGAATTGCTGTTTGTGCATGCGGGTGAAGGCAGTCTGTATTGCGATTTTGGCCATCTGGCGTTCCGCGAGGGCGACTATATCTTGCTACCGCGCGCCACCTGCTGGCGAGTGGAATGCCGTGGCGATGCAACCTTCCTGCTCATGCAGGCAACCAACGACAGCTACCGCCTGCCAGATAAAGGTCTGGTCGGTCCTCATGCCATTTTTGATCCGGCCACACTGGACGTGCCGCAACTGGATGATGCCTTCAAGGCGCAGCAAAGCGAAAGCGAATGGGCCATCGTGATCAAGCGCCAGCGCCAGCTGACAACGCTTACCTATCCGTTTAACCCGCTGGATGCCGTTGGCTGGCATGGCAACAACCTTCCGGTGCGCATCAACTGGCGCGACATTCGCCCGCTGATGAGCCACCGCTATCACCTGCCGCCTTCGGCGCACACCACATTTTTGTGCAACCGGTTTGTGGTCTGCACCTTTGTACCGCGCCCCATCGAGTCTGACCCCGGCGCGCTTAAAGTGCCATTCTATCATTCCAACAATGACTATGACGAAATCATCTTCTATCACGCCGGCAACTTTTTCAGCCGCGACAATATTCACCCCGGTATGCTGAGCTGGCATCCATGCGGATTCCCGCATGGGCCGCATCCCAAGGCATATGAAGCCGGAAAACACTATGCGAAAAAGGAAACGGATGAAGTCGCGGTGATGATCGACACCCGCGATATGGTAGACGCAACCGCAGAGGCCACATCGGTGGAATGGGCGGGATATGTCGATAGCTGGAAGGCTCCCCAATGAAACTGGCAACCCTGAAATCCGCTGGCCGCGATGGTGCTCTGGTCGTTGTCAATCGTGCATTAACACACGCCGTGGCCGTTGCTGATATTGCACAGACACTGCAATCCGCGCTGGATCACTGGGCAACCGCAGCGCCAAAACTGCAATCGGTTTATCAGTCTATCAACGCCGGTACTGCGGCTGGCGCATTTGCATTTGACCCTAAACAGGTAACCGCACCTTTACCACGTGCCTATCAATGGGCAGATGGGTCTGCCTATGTAAACCATGTGGAGCTGGTGCGCAAAGCACGCGGCGCCGAGATGCCAGAGAGTTTCTGGACTGATCCGCTGATGTATCAGGGTGGGTCGGATGCGTTTATCGGCCCGTGCGATCCCGTGCCTCTGGCAGATGAAGCGTGGGGCATCGACTTTGAAGGCGAGGTTGCCGTGATCACCGATGACGTGCCCATGGGCGTCGATGCGCAGCGCGCATTGTCACACATCAAACTGGTCGTGCTCGTCAATGATGTCAGCCTGCGCAATCTGATTCCGAATGAACTGGCGAAAGGGTTCGGGTTTTTCCAGAGCAAACCCGCCAGCAGCTTCTCGCCGGTAGCCGTAACACCTGATGCGCTGGGCGATGCCTGGTGCGATGGCAAACTGCATCTGCCGCTGCTGATTCATCTCAATGGTGCATTATATGGCTCGCCCAATGCCGGTACCGATATGACCTTCGATTTCGGACAGCTGATTGCCCATGCGGCGAAAACACGGCATTTGCGCGCCGGCACAATCATCGGCTCTGGCACCGTATCCAACAAAGACCGATCGGCGGGTTCGGCCTGCATTGCCGAAAAGCGCATGATCGAAAAAATTGAAACCGGAGAGAGCACCTCACCCTTCCTGAAATTTGGCGATCACGTGCGCATCGAAATGAAAGACGCATCCGGCGAGTCGATTTTCGGTGCCATCGATCAGGAAATGGTGCGCTACACTGGCGCAGCCTAATGGGAGCAACCACTATGACGCTTAACACCATCATTGAGCCGTTCCGCATTAAAATGACCGAGCCGATTACCATGACCACGCGCCAGCAGCGTGAGGTGTTTTTGCGCGAGGCGCATTATAATGTTTTTTTGCTGCAATCGGAGTCGGTGATTATTGACCTGCTGACCGATAGCGGAACGGGTGCCATGTCAACCGAACAGTGGGCCGCCATGATGCGCGGCGATGAAAGCTATGCGGGCAGCCCCTCATGGTTGCGTTTTGAAGAAACCGTCCACGATATTACCGGATTCAAACACATCTTTCCCACACACCAGGGCCGTGCAGCAGAGCGCATTCTTTCGCAAGCACTGGTTAAGCCTGCCTGTGTGATTCCCAATAACAGCCACTTCGATACCACGCGCGCCAATCTGGAATATGCCGGCGGCGATGCGCGTGACCTGTTGTGCAGCGAAGGGCAGGATCTGGCGCTGGATCATCCTTTCAAAGGCAATATGGATCTGGCGCTGTTGGAAAAAACCATCCAAGAAGTGGGGGTGGCGCGCATTCCCTTTGTGATGATTACCGTAACCAATAATGCCGGTGGCGGCCAACCGGTTTCACTCGCCAACATACGTGAAACCAAGGCCCTGCTCGAAACCTACAATATTCCACTGATCATTGATGCCTGCCGCTTTGCAGAAAATGCTTACTTCATTCAGCAGCGCGAAGCCGGTCAACAAGACCGCAGCCTCACCGACATCGCCCGCGAGATGTTTTCCTATGCCGATGGCTGCACCATGAGCGCGAAAAAAGACGGGCTTGTCAATATCGGCGGATTTTTATGCTGCCATAATGATGAATGGGCAGAACAGTTTCGCAACCTGCTGATTCTGACCGAGGGCTTCCCCACCTACGGCGGTCTGGCCGGACGCGATCTGGAAGCCATTGCCGTAGGGCTGCGCGAAGCACTCACCTACGACTATCAGCGCTATCGCCACGCCACGGTGAGTTATATGGCCGAACGGTTGAAGAAAATAGGGGTGCCGATTGTTAACCCTCCGGGCGGCCACGCCGTCTTCATTAATGCAGGCGCGTTTGCACCCCACCTGACACCGCAGCATTTGCCGGGCGTGAGTGTTATCAATGCGCTCTATCTGGAAGGCGGCATTCGCGCGGTTGAAATCGGCACGCTGATGTTTGGCCGCACCAACCCCAAAACCGGCAAAGACAAACCCGCTCCCAACGAGCTGGTGCGTCTTGCCTTCCCGCGCCGCATGTATACGCAAAGCCATTTCGATTACGTGATTGAGGCCATTGAACGCGTGTGGAACCGGCGCGATTCTCTGTGCGGATACAGCATCGAAAAGCAACCTGCGTTCCTGCGCCACTTCACCGCCGAACTCAAACCCATTAGCAAGGCCTGATGCATGAAGCTCTATAGTTATTATCGCTCCTCAACCGCCTATCGTGTTCGCATTGCGCTGAATATAAAAGGGCTGAGTTACGATATTATTCCAGTGAACATTCTCAAAGGCGAGCAGCATGAGGCAGCATACAAAGCCATCAACCCGTCTTATGGCGTGCCGGTGCTGCAAGATGGCGAGCTCACCCTTGCGCAATCCCTCGCCATCATTGAATATCTGGAGGAAGCCTATCCCGCCCCGCATCTGTTGCCACAGGATGCCGCCAGCCGGGCGCGCGTGCGGTCGCTGGCTTATATCATCGGGTGCGACCTGCATGCGATGAATAATCTGCGAACCCTAAACTACCTCACCCAGACCCTTGGCATCAGCGAAGACCAGAAGCTTGTCTGGCTGCGTCACTGGATTATGGAGCATTTTACTGCACTGGAAACACAGCTCGCCCGCCATGCCGACACCGGTGTTTATTGTCATGGCAATCATCCCACTTTGGCGGATATTTGTCTGGTACCACAGGTCTATAACGCGCTGCGCTTTGAGTGTGATATGGCACAATACCCTACCATTAAACGAATTCATGATGCCTGCCAGAAACTACCCGCTTTCCAAAAAGCGCATCCCGGCGTGCAACCCGATACCCCGCAATAATTTACGCCAAATTGCAGGTTATGCTTGACTTCGGACGCAAAATCGCGATAGTGCGCGACTGATTCGGCAACAAGCGATTCTTTAAGTCAGTCATGTGTTACGCTATAGCAGCCTGAAACGGCGCCATAAAATCCACACATCTTATTAAGGCAACGCTTACTGATCTTCCACATGGTGTGGCTGACTTTATAAATACCGGATTTAGATTACGGCCAACGGAATCAAAAGCGAATGCTTGAGCTATCCTGAGTGCTGTAAAGACAGGATAGACGATGAATAGCTTCGAACAGCTCGGGCTGCCAGCCCCGCTGAGCGCCGCACTTGCTCAGATGAAATATGAAACCCCAACCCCCATTCAATCCAAGGCCATCCCGGTTGCCCTCACCGGCCGCGATATTTTAGGCTCGGCGCAAACCGGAACCGGTAAAACCGCCGCCTTTTCAATCCCGCTGATTGCGCGGCTGATGAATAATCCGCGCGGCACAGCGCTGGTGCTCACCCCAACACGTGAGCTCGCCACCCAGATCATGGAGATTATCAAACAACTACTCAGCCAGGATCGCAGCATCAAAACCGCACTGATCATTGGCGGTGAATCCATGCCGAACCAGATTCGCATGCTGAAAGCCAGCCCGCGCATCATCATCGGCACACCGGGCCGTATCAACGACCATCTGGAACGTGGCACGCTGCGCCTGCATGATGCCAACTTCCTCGTACTCGATGAAACCGACCGGATGTTAGACATGGGCTTTGGCGTACAGCTGGATGCGATGTTCCGCTATCTGCCAAAAGTACGTCAAACGCTGATGTTCTCCGCCACACTGCCCGCAGCGATTGTGAAGCTGTCAGAAAAGTACCTGAATAATCCGGAACGGGTTGCTGTGGTTAGCGATAGCCAGACGGTACAGAAGCTCACGCAGGATGTGCAGTATGTTGCGAAGGAAGAAAAATACACACGCCTGCTCGAAGAGTTGGATGCGCGTGACGGTTCGATTCTGGTGTTTGTGAAAACCAAACGCAACAGCGACCAAATGGCAGAAAAGCTGCAACGCAAGGGATATGCAGCAGAAGCCATCCATGGCGATCTGCGTCAGAACCGCCGCAACAAAGTCATCCAGATGTTCCGCGATCAGAAATACCGCATTCTCGTAGCGACCGATGTGGTGGCGCGCGGATTGGATATTCCGCACATTGAACATGTGATCAACTATGATCTTCCCATGGCCGCCGAGGACTATATTCACCGCATTGGCCGTACCGCGCGTGCGGGCGCAGCGGGCTCTGCGTTGTGCCTGATCTCTCCGGATGATCAGAAAAAATGGCGCGCCATCGAACGCCTGCTGGATCCTACCAACAGTAAAGATGATGATCTGTATGACGGCGTCTCCGCCAATGCAAAAGGCAAAGGCCGTGGCAATCGCCGCAGCTTTGGTGGTGGCGGGTCTTTCAGTAAAGGCAGTCGCCCACGCTCTTTTGACAAACCAAAGCGCGAACGCGGCTCTGATGAAAAACCCTCTCACGCAGCTGTTTCACGTGGCGATAGCCGTCACGACAAACCCCGTACGGAACGCTCGCAAAGCGATTCGACGGTGCGTGCGGAACGGCCAAAACGCGACGGCGAATCCTCAGAACGCCGCAGTGACAGGGCGCCGCGTCAGGACAGAGAAAGCCGTGGCAATGATCGCCCGCGCACACCGCGCAACCAGGAAGACCGCCCTTACCGCTCTGCAAGCGGCGAAGATCGCGGTGAACGTCGCCCGGCACGTGATGGTGACCGTCCGCGCACACCGCGCGCCGAGGGTGGCCGTGATCAACGCTCGGACCGTCCAAAACGTGAAGGCGGGTTTGGCAACAACCGCCGCGAAGGTGGCTGGTCTAATCCCGATGGCAGCCGTAACCGTGATTCGGAGCGCACCTATGCACCGCGTCCCGATGGCGAGCGCAAACCGTTCCGCTCCAACCGCGAAGAAGGCTCCGGCGAACGCCGCTCAGCCTCTCCTTATGGTAGCCGGCCTGAACGCAGCGACCGCAATGACCGCCCGCGTACGGGAGACGACTCACCATTTCAGGGTAAGCGCCGCGGCCCAAAACGCGAAGGCGCACGCCGTGATGATGCGGGCCGATCTTCACAGGATCGTCCGGCACGTGATGGCAGCCGTCGTTCGGATTCGGATCGCAATTCATCCTACAGCGGCGACCGCAAACCATTTCGTGATGAAAATCGTTCAGAGCGTTTTGGTGGTCGTAAAAACACTGGCGATAAACCTTTCGATGCGCGCAAACGCTTTACTGGCAACAAACGTCGTGCTAATCAGGACGCCGCCTAAGCTGGGATAAGGGAATAGGACGATGAGAGAGATACGCAATATCGCCATTATTGCACACGTTGACCATGGCAAAACCACGTTGATTGATTCACTGCTGAAACAGTGCGGTACATTCCGCACCAATCAGATTGTCAATGAACGGATTATGGATAGCAATGATCTGGAGAAAGAGCGCGGCATTACCATTCTGGCTAAATGCACTTCGGTAAAGTGGGATGATATCCGCATCAATATCATTGATACGCCGGGTCACGCCGATTTTGGTTGTGAGGTGGAGCGCGTCTTGTCGATGGCCGATGGTGTGATTCTGCTCACCGATGCCGCAGAAGGACCCATGCCGCAAACCAAGTTTGTGCTTTCTAAAGCGCTGGCACAAGGCCTGCGTCCAATTGTGGTCATCAATAAAATTGACCGCAGCGATGCCCGTCCAGACGAGGTGGTAAACGAAGTATTCGATTTGTTTTCTGCGCTGGATGCTAGCGAAGAACAACTGGATTTCCCGATTCTGTATGCATCAGGCCGCGATGGCTGGTGTGTGAGTGATCTGAATGATCCGCGTGAAAATCTGCACCCACTGCTGGATTTGATTATTCGCCATGTGCCAAAGCCAAATGTGGATCAGGACGCGCCGTTTACGATGTTGGTTACGCTACTCGAATCCGATTCGTTTCTGGGCCGCATCCTGACGGGTCGTGTCACCAGCGGCACGGCGACGCTCAATATGCCCATCAAGGCCATCAACCTCAAAGGCGAGCTGGTGGAATCCGGCCGCCTGACCAAACTGCAAACCTTTGCCGGTGTGCAGCGCGTGCCGGTGGATAAGGTAGTAGCCGGCGATATTATTTCGATTGCGGGTATGGCTGAGACTTCTGTGGCCGACACCATCTGCGACCCCAAAGTCACCGAGCCGGTACAATCCACTCCGATCGACCCGCCCACCATGGCCATCACCATCAGCGTGAATGATTCTCCCTTTGCCGGTCAGGAAGGCACTAAAGTAACGTCACGGATGATCCGCGACCGCCTGTTCGCAGAAGCCGAATCGAATGTCGCCATCACCGTCACAGAAAGCGAAAGCCGCGATGCGTATGAAGTGGGTGGACGCGGCGAGTTGCAGCTGGGTGTATTGATTGAAACCATGCGGCGCGAAGGGTTTGAACTTTCCGTCTCCCGCCCGCGCGTGCTGTTCAAAACGGCAGACGATGGTTCGCTGCTGGAGCCGATTGAAGAAGTCGTGATCGATGTGGACGGCGAATATAGCGGCGTGGTCGTAGAAAAGATCAGCCAACGCAAAGGGGTGATGGTTGATATGCGCTCCTCCGGTGGCGATAAAACCCGTATCATTTTCCATGCGCCTTCGCGCGGGTTGATCGGGTATCAAAGCGAGTTTTTAACCGATACACGCGGCACAGGTGTGATGAACCGTCTGTATCACAGCCACGAACCCTATAAAGGTGATATTGAAGGCCGTCGCAATGGCGCGCTCATTTCCACCGATCTGGGCGAAGCGGTGGCGTATGCAATCTTCAATCTGCAAGATCGCGGCATGATGTTCATTAAGCCGCAGGATAAAGTGTATGGCGGGATGATTGTGGGCGAACACAGCCGTGATAATGATCTGGAAATCAACGTACTCAAAGGCAAGCAACTGACGAACGTGCGTGCGTCCGGTGCCGATGAGGCGATTCGCCTGGTACCCCCGCGCAAACTGTCACTGGAAGATATGATTTCTTACATTGAAGAAGACGAGCTGGTGGAAGTAACGCCGAAGAACCTGCGCTTGCGCAAGCGCCAGCTGGATCCGAACGAACGCAAAAAAGAATCTCGGGCGAAGAAGAAATCGGCTTAACGCTAGACGTTGAACTGTTCCCATTTTACTGCGCCACCCAGATTAGCCAGATAGTGCGACAGTGCAGTCAATACGTTGGCGGCATAGAGCGTTCCGGAGTCTCTTTGCAGCAGGGTCATCGCATCGCTGACTGAATGTTTATCGCGGTAAGAACGCGGGCTGGTCAGCGCAACAAAACTGTTGGCGACCGCTATAATCTTCGCCGTCAGCAGAATATCATCCTCCAGCAATCCCAGCGGCCCTGAGCCATTCACGCGCTCTTGTACCTGCCGCAGCGTATCGACCACCGGACCTTCAAACGGCACATCGCTTAAATGTTTGATCGCCTGCTGCATTGATTCCGCAATCTGCTGTTTGTCCTTGTCTAAAATGGCCGCGTTGCTGGTCAGCAGATCGCGCGGGATGAACAGCTTGCCCAGGTTCATCAGCTGACCGGCAATCGTCACCGTATCAATCAACAGGTGCTCCAACTGCATCGTCTCGGCAATGGCCCGCGAAATCATCACCACCCCGCGCGAATGACGCTTTGCATTGGGGTCGCGCATGTCAGCCAGCGCAACAATCGTTTCGATGAGTTTGTTGAGCGTTTGTTGCTGCGCATATTTGGAGCGCAAAATATCAGTCAGATCCTGCTCGATGACCAGCACCCCTTCACCCGTTCCGCCCGAAAATTGCTGCGGTAGATCCTTGATCGGCAGATATTGTGTTTCGGATGCGGAAATTAATTTTCCCTCCACACTATGCTCACGAAACACATTTTCCGGTTCGCCGCGACGCAGCGCACGATCGCTCGATTCCACATAAGCATCCGCCGCAGCGCCAATCACTTGCTGCAGGCTTTTATCGCGAATATCGCCGCGTGGCACATTGGTTTTCTCCGCCAGTTTTTCATTCGCATATTGAAACCGATGACTGGCATCTACAATGAATAATGTGGCCGGAATATGTTTGGTAATGGCTTCCAGCAGCCGCTCATGCTGGCTGATATTGCGCAGCAATTCACCCAAGCGCGACACCGTCATATGACGCCACAGCGCCACCACCGTCATGGTCACCACCCCCACGGCCAACCAATAGGCAATCAGTAATTGCCGTGCGCGCGATACTGTATCTTTCAGCGCCGCATGACGTGACACCTGCCGTACCACACTCCAGCCGGTCATCTCGACGGCCTTGGCATAACCAAAGGCGGGGGCACCGCTCTCATCACGCCCCTCAATAAACTGATTATGCTGCTGATGGGTTTGGGCGGCGATGGATTGATATTGCGCTGATTGCAGTGGCTGCTCACGCAGCACTGTGGGAGCAATCAGGCGGATAGATTCCCCGTCCGTTGCAACCAGCCGTGAGTTGGCCGGCGAGTCGGGAAGTTCGCCCCTGGCCAGAATAGCATCCACCGCCTCCAATGGTTTGAAGCTGCCAATCACAAACCCAACCGGCGCATCAGCCTCTTCTGCCTGCACGCCACGAATAGGAACCGACAGCCACAGACGGCCCGTCTGCTCGTCCGGCCCCACCATTGCCACCCCGTCTGGTGCCGGTGTTAGCAATGCGTCTTTATGTGTTGCAATAGCTGGAAAATAGCGCGTGGAAACCACGGGCGACCCATCAGGGCGAATGATGGCCAGCCCCGCATCTGCCTCAAGATTCACATTTGCGCTGATGGATTCCGCCTGAGAATCCAGTTGAAACAGGCCAGACTGGGAGGCCACCGCCAGAATATAGTTGCGCAGAAATGTCATCTCCGCTTCACTGCCTTCCGCGCCGCTATCGCTGACGGTGGCAAGATAGAGTTGTACCGATGCATTATCGGCAATCGCGCGGATAGCGTCCGCTTTCTGCTTCATCAAGGCTGCAATCTGTTCGGACTGGCTGTGCGCTACCAGCGTGAGTCGTTGCTCCCACAGGCGCAACGCACGCAGCCGGTCTTCGCTGCCATAATGCGCGATCAACACATGACCGGAAATGGCGACGGCGCACCACACCGCTACCACCAGTTTGTTCACCGGAAACCGTTTCAGAATTGGTTGTTCATTGACTGCTGCTTCCTGCATCTTCAGCCCCTTCGCTCACGCCTGAAGAGTAAACGCTGGAAAATAAATTGCCAACCATTTATAATTCTCACGCAAAGTGAGATTGTTAATGACGGTTTTGCACTATAGCTGCGCACTCCTGTTGAGCGCCTTTTTGCTTGCCTTGCAAGCCCCAGCTGCGCGTGCTGTCGATCTGTTTGGCAGCAGCGAAACCGAATCAGGCGATCTTTCTCCATTCCCAAAATGGACCGGCGTCATGCGAAAACAACCCGCCGCCATTCGGAAGATGGAAAAGGATTGTGATGAGAGCGGCTGCCTGAAAGAAAAATGGGATGCGCTGATTGAATCCGTCAAAAGCAGCGCCAGTTCCGAGCAAATTCGCGAGGTCAACAGTTACCACAACAAGATCCCCTATGTTGAAGACATGGTGAACTGGGGCAAGAATGACTATTGGGAAACATTGCATGAGTTTTTGCGCCGCCATGGCGACTGCGAAGATTATGCCATCTCAAAATATTACACGCTGCGGCAACTTGGTTTTCCGCCCGACCAGATGCGCATCGTCATCCTCAAAGACCGGAATCTGGGGGTCATGCATTCCGTGCTGGCGGTGTATAATGATGGCACGGCATTGATTCTGGACAACCAGTTCAGTTCAGTTGTCGACCACAAAAAAATCCGGCATTACGAGCCGGTCTATTCTATCAATGAACATAACTGGTGGCGCCACCACATCTAGCGCTATTCGGATAATTTCCCAAGCAGTCGGGCTGCCGTCGAACTGGTATAAAAGTGCTGGCTTTGAGTCACGCCATCAAAGCGTGCCTGCACCAACATCCGCACATCGTCTTCATTATAAATCTCTCCGCGCGCCAACAGCTGATCCTTGCGATACGCCTCTTCAAACGACCCATGGAAAAATGACACCATCACCAACCGCTCGCCTTGGGTAACCGGATGCACCCCATGCAATAATGCAGAGGGAAACAGCAAGGCCATGCCCTTGGCCGGGCGATAGAGCGCCCCGCCATATTCAGGGAAATGCAACTGCCCGCCTTCATAGGCATCATTGAGCCCAAGACTCATAGAGTAACGACGGTGCGAGAGTTCCGGCACCCCCGTGTCGCGGTGCTGATGGTAGTAACCCGCATCATCGGCGCGGTAACACCCAATCTTGTAGCGTTCGCGGTACATCGCTTCAAACGCGCCTACTTTTCGCAGTTCGGGCAGCACCGTTTTCGATAGCTGCTGGTCGATTGCCGTCAGCAATTCACGATCGACAATATTCACATCCGTGCGCCGCTTTCCCGAGGGCACCACCACTGCTGCTGCTCCTGCTCCCAATGTGCCGGCATATTGTTCTCCTTGCCGCCAATAGCGCAGCACGGTTTCACACAGTTCTGGCGTCATGGCATCAGGTATCATCAGTACCGGCGCTGTCAGACCGCGCACGTCATAAGCCATTGCCACAGGCTGCGCCTGCACCGCACGCACGATGTCGCCCAGATGATTGATCGCGTTGCGCTGTTCCAATCGGCACAGGATTTTCTGATTCGCATCCAGCACCACCGTAAGCGGATGCGTTTGCGCATAACGCGCATGTCCCAATGCCGCCGCAAAAGCACCTGTCTCATCTGCCAGCACCACCGTGTGCGGACGGTAGGTCTCATAGATGGTGCGCGCCTTTTGTACGTCACCTTGAATCACCAGAATGACCTGACACTCGCGCTGATGTAACGCGCCGATTTTCTCAGAAATTGCCGCGAAGAACTCTTTGAGATAAGCATCGAACTCAACCGGCAGATAGCATAGCACACACAGCTTGCCCGCATAAAGCTGGGTTTCGTGCAGCGTTCCGTCACTGCAAGGCAGCATAACGGGCGGCAAAAAATCTCCGGTTGCCAGCGCACTCAATGGCGCACGATCTTTTGTCTGTCCCTGCGCTGGCGCTACGGGTTGCAGCACCATTTCCATCTTACGTTTCCAGGTGTGAATCCGTTCGACGAACAATGCCTGTTGGGCCCGCTCGCTGGTTGTCAGCGATGAAAAATCTACCCCAGACCACGCCTCAAAGGACGCCAAAGTCCGTGTTTTACCCAACCCGTAACGATCCAGATTCTTCGTCACCTTGGGGTCTGCGCTAGCCGCGTGGCCTACCATATGGTGAAACCGCTGGCGCCCGAGTTCCTGCCGCTCACTCCAGTCTTTATGGTCTTCCCAATGCAGCGGCGGCATGGTTCCTTTATCTTCCGGCGTGCGGTAGTAATGAAAGAGCAACACGCGATGCGGGTGATACACATCCCACCCATGCGTGTAGAAGCGTGCCGCAAGCGTGATCTCTTCCTGATTAAAATACAGATAGGGATCATAGGGCACTTCTTCGACCAGCCGACCGCGCGCAAAAATAAACCCGCAGGCAATAAACGCGCCGCGCAGCGGATGCGGCGGTGCCGTTTCCAACGCGATGCCATCGCCACGCACTTCGCCCTGTTCGCTGAAAGGTTTGAGAATCTGCACCGAGACTCTTGGATTAGGCGAAATCTGGCGTGGCGGTTTATATCCCGGCGGATAATGCGTCAGCAGCGCTTTATGGGTTGGGCACAGATTCAGCTCTTCAATCATGCGCTCGTCCCAGTCTTTGACAAAGCGCATATGGCTGTCGATCATCAGCACATAATCTTCACCGCGATAGAGCGATTGCGCCTGAGCCCTCGCCCAGCAGACCCCCTGACTATCCTTGGCATCGACCAATACGACACGGGTCTGGTTTGGGCGCGGCGACGGCTCGGTAAAGCATGCTTTGTCAGCTTCTCGATCAAACTGCCAGCAAATGCCGATATGTATGCGTTCGGGGTGCGCCGCCTGCTCGAACAGTTCTTTTACCGTCCACTGGCACTCCGGATCGCGATACGAAGCAATTTGCACAAAAATAGTCGGCTTTTTAGACAGAATACGAGATATTAAACGCATGAAGACCCGATGACCCTATGAAACCGCTTGCACCGAAACAGGAAACCATGAAAGCTTAGCCTTCCTGAACATAAAGTAAAAGTAAAGTTGCATGACCCCCACCCTCTTCGTTTCAATTGCTGCTTACCGTGATGCCGAATGCGCACCGACGCTTGCCGACCTGTTTGCACAGGCGGCGCACCCCGAACGCATCCATGTAGGGCTATGCTGGCAATATGTGGAAGGCAGCGACCCGGCGCAACCTGCATTGCCCGCAACCTACGAATCACAGATTCGTGTGCTGGCGTTTGAAGCGGCACAAAGCAAAGGAGCGTGCTGGGCAAAGCATCAGGCACAGTCGCTCTATCGCGGGGAAGATTATGTGCTGATGATAGACAGCCACATGCGCTTTGCGAAAGACTGGGACGAATTGCTGCTGCAGCAATTGCAGCAATGCCCCTCTTTGAAGCCGGTTATTTCTCATCTGCCGCCGACCTACACCCCGCCTAATCAGAAAGACGCCGCAGGCCGTTTAACCGTTCTGCGAGCCAACCATCCAACCGTGGGAGGCAATATCCGCATTCTGGGTGAAACGCTCGACAGCGTGCCGCCAGCCCCTTTACGCGGGGCCTTTGTTGCACCCGGATTCATGGCCGCCAAAGGCGCGATGATATCGGAAGTCCCTTACGATCCGCATCTGTATTTCGAACAAGAAGAGATGTGTGTGTCGGCACGGCTATTTACCCATGGGTGGGATGTGTTTCACCCCACGGTTATCATGGCCTATCACCTGTATGACACCACACCGGCGCCACACCCTCGCCACAAACACTGGAATGATCATTCCGAATGGCAGGATATCAATCGCATTGCCTGCGAACGCCGTGACCACTTGCTCGGGGTTCAGCTGTCTGGCAATGAGGCCGCGCTCACGGATATTGACCGTTATGGGCATGGCGATAGCCGCTCGCTGGATGAGTTTGCTGCATTCTGCGGTATTCATTTCGCCGCGCGCGAAGTAACGGCACGCGCACTCAGCTGCGGTTTTATTCCCAACCTGAAGCTTTATCGACAGGCCGACATTGCCGTTTCTGCACCCAAGACCGCAACCGCCAGTGCTCAACCCAAACACGAATCTTCCTCAGGTCGGAAACCCGTGCCCAGCGCGTTCAGTCTGTCACAGGTGCAGGAGTTCACCCCACAAACATGGGATATACTCGACACGCCTATCTACTGCCCGCCCGGCGTTAAGAAGCGCCGCACCGCCGCCGATACTCCTACCATTCTGCGCGACGGCGTGCCACCCGGCGTGCTGGTGATTGAGCATTATGCCAGCAATGCCTTATGCGAGTATTTGCGCGCGCATGCAGACCAGATTGCCGGTACCGCCCTCAATGTAGTGGATCACTCGCTATCCACCGGTTCAAAAGTGGTGACCAAAGCCTCCTCCGGCCGCGTGACCGAATATGTCTCTATCAATAAAATATCCCATGATATTCTGGCTATCTTTCTGGATATTCACCAGAACCGCTTGGCACCGTTCTTTGGCGTAACCTTTGAATGGTTTGAGCGCCCACAGATTCTGCGTTATCCCCCCGGCGGCAAATATGATCCCCATGCCGATGCAGAACATCTCAATACGCAAACACGGGTTTGGATGCGCTCGCTGGATCGCGATATCAGCGTATTACTCTACCTCAATGATGATTATGAGGGCGGTATGCTGGGATTCGATCATTTGAATTATAGCCTGCAACCACGCAAGGGGATGTTGATCGCCTTCCCCTCCGACCACCGTTATCTGCATGCCGCGCGCCCTACCTTAAGCGGCAGGCGCTATGCCATTGTCAGCTGGGCCGCCGTTTTAGGGTCCGTCAGGGTGAAAGATCAACCCCCTTATGCTTCGGTAATCATGCACTTGCCTGCTTAGATTCTGTGCTTTTCGCGCATCAGACACGAGAATCTGGCCACGCAGAATATTGGATAATTCCTTTTACCTGACATTTGCAATCTGATAGAGCATTACTGGCCATTAGAGCGTAAACATAAATTTCGGGGCAAATCATGCGTCATCTACCAGTTCTTCCGCCAGTTAAGCCGTTGTGCTGTGCTGTTACGGCTCCCCTCGCGCTGGCAGCGTGGCTGTGTTCTACGGCCGCTTATGCGCAGGCCGTCCCGTCTACGGTTGATCCCGGACAAATGAATCAACGGATGGATCGCAAGCGCACGCCCAGTGCGGCACCACAGATTGTAATCGAACCGGATGGTGATAAGGTGAAAGCTGCGCCGGGCAGCACCGAAAAGCTGTTTACCCTCAAACGCGTCTCTGTCGATGGCGTGACCGTTTATAACGAATCACAACTCGCTGCAGCCTATGCATCCTATGTCGGTAAAGAAGTCACTTTCGCAGACCTTCAGGCCATTGCCCGCGCGCTCACTGCGATGTATCGCAATGACGGCTACATCCTTTCCCGCGTGGTGTTGAAACCGCAAAAGGTACAAAGCGGTGAAGTAGAGCTGCAGGCCCATGAGGGATATGTCAATCAGGTGCATTTTTCTGGCGAGATGCCTGCAGATTCTACGTTGCTGCGCGCCTACGCCGACCGCATTACCGCTGAGCGCCCTTTGAATGCGAAAACGCTGGAACGCTATTTGTTGCTGATGGATGACCTGCCCGGTATCACCGCTCGCGGGGTGCTCAATGCGTCATCAGCGGAAAAAGGCGCGTCGGACCTGAATGTTAAAATCGAAAATAAGGCATTTGAAGGCTCGCTGGGTGCAGATAACCGCGGCAATCATTTTGTTGGCCCCTACCAGCTGACGGGGGTAGCCGCTTTCAATAATACGCTGGGCATGTTTGACCGCACGACCGGACGCATCATCAGCGATGCCGAATTTGACGAGCTGTTGTTTGGCGATGTGCTGCATGAACAGCAGATCGGCACCGATGGCGACCAGCTGACCCTGCATGCCGCCGCAAACCGCATCCGGCCGTCTGGCAGACTTAAATCTCTGGATATACAAGGCAATACCCGATTAATCGATATTGGTTATGCACACCATTATCTGCGCTCCCGGGAGGCCAATCTTCGCCTCGACACCCAATTCAGAATGCAGAACACCAAGAATGATATTCTGGGCATCGAGCAGTTTGAAGATGATATCAGACACGTCTCCGCAGGGCTGGAATTTGACGCCTCTGACAGCTGGAAGGGCATTAATCAGCTGGAAGCGTCAGTCACTCAAGGCCTTGATATTCTTGGCGCCTCTTCTGATGGCGCTGGCCGCAGCCGCGTGCGCGCCAATCATGAGTTCACGCGCTATAACGCGTCCGGGTCACGTTTGCAGAACCTCACCGATCAGGCCGCCATTTTTGGCGCTTTCATCGGGCAATATTCGCAAGATTCTCTGCTGACCTCTACCCAATTTGGATTTGGTGGCGATGCGTTCGGCCGTGCTTATGATGGCTCTGAACTGCTTGGAGATTCTGGATTAGCAGGTAGCGTGGAACTGCGTTACAGCATCACACCGGACGACCAATCTCTTATCAACACATACCAGCTCTATAGCTTCTATGATATCGGTGCCGTGTGGCTGCAGGAGCCGCTGGTGGGTGAACAAAACCGCGAGTCGGCAAGTTCTGCCGGGTTGGGGGTGCGGTTCAACCTGATGAATGACATGTCCGGTTCGTTAGAATTTGCACTACCGCTCACCCGCGATGTCGCGTCAGAACAGGATCGGGGAGGACGCGCTTTCTTTAACGTAATCAAGCGGTTTTAAGTTAAAGAATAACTGTTTTACTAGGGTAAGGTGACCCTCAAGAACAACATTAACGCTAGTGCGCTGGAATAAGTTAATAAGTTGCACGCTATTTGCATAGCAACATCGGTAGCAAGACTTAAAAGTTTCACATTTTAATCCTTGCTATAAATTAATAATTTGTTAACCTTTGGTATCGGGTCAGCCTAGGATCAAGGTTCCGGTACAACAGGTAGAACAAAAGACACAACAAACTAATGTCAGGAGCCCATGACATGACCGACGCAGGCAAGCGCCCACAAGTTACAAAAAATCAAAATAAATCAACCGTTTATAGTCGCACGATGGCGTGGATTGGATCCACGACCGCCCTCACTTCGCTGCTGGCCATTACGCTCTCTGATGCGCACGCCAACCCGCAAGGCGGTGTTGTTGTGCCCCATAGCGGCGCGGCCACCATCAGCAATGTTGGCAACACCCTCTCGGTTAATCAGACCACCAACAAAGTCGTTATCAACTGGGGTTCTTTCGATATTAACGCGGGCGAGACCACGCGCTTCATTCAACCCGATGCCAGCTCCATTGCGCTAAACCGCGTGGTTAACAGCCAGCAGGTATCGACCATCAATGGTAATCTGGTTGCCAATGGTCAAGTTATTCTGATCAACCCTAATGGTCTTCTGATCGGCAAAAACGGCTCCATCAACACCGCTGGATTCATTGGCACTACCGCCGACATCCGCGATAGCGACTTCCTGTCGCACAGCAAACTCGATTTCTCCAAAGCAGGCAGCAGCACCGGCAGCATTGTCAATCAGGGTCAGATTTCGGTGGCTGACGCCGGTCTGGTGGCACTGGTTGCCCCCACCGTACGCAATGACGGCGTGATTGTTGGTCGTCTGGCAAAAATTGAATTGGGTGCAGGCGATACCTTTGCCGTGGATCTGTACGGCGACGGGCTGATCTCGCTTGGCCTGAAAGATACGGCTTCTAAACGCCTCATCAAAGCTGAAAATACCGGCACTATCAAAGCCGATGGCGGCATGGTGGCCCTGCGCGCAGCGGATGCAACCGCTATGGTCAATAGTGTGGTCAACAATTCCGGCGTGATTGAGGCCAGCGGTTATCAAAAACGTAATGGCGAAATCATTCTGACTGCCGGTGGCGGTTCCGTTAATCTGAGTGGCAAGCTGGATGTATCTGGCGCGGAAGGCGGCGGCAAAGTACGCATCGGTGGTGACGCGGAAGGCAAAGGCGATCTGGCAAAAGCCAATGGCGTAACCATCACCAACACAGCAATCATTAATGCTGATGCCACCGCAAAAGGCAATGGCGGTCAGGTAATCGTGTGGTCAGAAGAATTGACAAAATTCGATGGTTATATTTCTGCACGCGGCGGCCTGCTTGGTGGCAATGGCGGTTTCATTGAAACCTCATCCAAATACAACCTCTCTATCGAAGACGGATTGGTAAACGCGCTCGCCCCCAAAGGGCTGGCAGGCACCTGGCTGCTCGATCCACGCACCATCAATATCGTAGCCGGCAGCCCCGCGGGCTCCGTCACTTACAGCTCCGGGTCACACTCCACACCTGGTGGCGCCACTGACGCCAATATTCGCGTTTCGAGCATCAATAGCGCTGCGGCGAATGTGGTGCTTGGCGCTTCACGCAACATCAATATCAACACCGACATCGCCATGACCAACAGTGGCGTGAGCCTGACGCTCAACGCAGGTGATAACATTACCGCGAGCAATGTCAACATCACCACCAACAATGGCACGCTAACCTTTGATGCCGGACAGGATTTCAGCGGCGACCAGAATAACAATGATTCATTGAGTCTCTCAGGTGTTACGATTGATACCAACGGTGGCCATGTGAACTTCTATTCCAATACCAGCACTGGTGATGTCCTTACACTGACCAATACTGCCATCGCGACTGATGGTGGAGATATCACGCTGGATGCAGCTAAAACCCTTACCGTTAAGGATGATTCAGGCGGACCGTCAACCATTCAAACCAGCGGCGGCGATCTGACCCTTGCTTCGCAAGACGATAAGATCACCATTGAAAACATGACGGTTAATGCTGGCGCTGGTGCTTTTGGTATTACCGCTGGAACCGGAACCAATGACAAAGTGGATATTAAGAGTTCATCTGTTACCGCGGGAAGCTTCTCAGTGACCGCTGGCGATGAAATCAATATTGAAAAGACACCACTCACCATTTCAGGTAACGCAACCATTGATGGCGGTGGCGATGTTAAACTACGCAAAACCGGTTCAGGCTCTTCACACGATGCTTATTCGATTGGTGGGTCTTTCCTGGTTGATGCAACAAAAACGCTCTCCATGAGCAGAATTGACCTGACAGCGGATGATGTATCACTCTCTGCTGCCGGAAATGGAGGCGGGCAAGGGCTCACCATCGCCAATAGCTCAATCACCACCACAGGAAACGTGATCCTTCAAGCTACGGGCCGCGATGTGACGCTTGATACAGTGAATATCCTGACCAATGGCGGTTCGGTCACCGCGACTGCAGTCAGAAATATTGCCGTTGATAGTACCAATATCAATACCATCAGTCCTGCCCGTACTGGCTCTGGTTCAGTCGATATTACCGGCGGCGGCGGCGCGGCATTCATCGCTGATACGAATAACATAATCACCGAAGGAAGCGGTGGTGCAGATATTACACTCACCGCCAACAATAATATCACTGGCAGCAATAACTGCTTGCGCTCTGGCGGTACGGGCAGCTGCTCTGGATTGCCTGATCCTTCTCCGCTACCCACTCCGGCCCCAACACCAGCGCCCACTCCGGCCCCTACGCCAGCGCCCACTCCGGCCCCAACGCCAGCGCCAACACCCGCACCAACCCCTGAGCCTACTCCGGCTCCGACACCGGCCCCAACG
>Ga0214923_10000553_pt1 | contig 55855 bp, 54 predicted proteins | sample LL1510_MetaG_FD_177993 | JGI IMG/M metagenome (GOLD analysis project Ga0214923, IMG submission 177993) | Freshwater microbial communities from Lake Lanier, Atlanta, Georgia, United States - LL-1510 | ecosystem: Environmental > Aquatic > Freshwater > Lake | place: USA: Georgia | collected...
TTTTCGAATGGACTAGTCGCCGACAAAAATAATTTTGATGACGATAATCGTCCCAAAATTCTTTATGGTCGGTGTAATATAATAATGATTATTATATTAAAAACAAAATAAATTTTCTAAAACCAATCTTTTAATTCTAATTGTTTATATTCACGGTCATGATTACGTGGTAATTCTAAAGGTACTACTAATGTACTTTGGTCTTGACAATATTTAGCGTAACCTACAGCCTCTCCATATACAGTTGGTACGGCATAATCCAAAACTAATTTATTAAGACGTTCAACTTGTTCAGTAATATTGTTAGGTGAATGTTCAGCATATTGTAAATAAATACTACGCATGATAATTTTCAACGTATCGACGTTTTGTGGAGCAATAATAAATTTTTGATTCGATAATTCATATACACCAGCACGTAATCCATTTTGAACTATTTGAATATTTCCTGCTGAAAAAAATACATCAGATAGTATATTATTTTCCCATGTACCAGTTAATGCCTCACGATATTCAGTGGTTTTATTTTTAATAGAAATTTTTTCTTGCATTTGAAAACGAATATCTGGTGATGGAGGTTCTATTATATTGACTCGACCATTATACTTTTCCATATTTATAATTTGATTTTTTTCACTATTATATGAATCTAAATAACTAGACATATAGAAATATTATATTTGTATATTCTTAATATAGAAATAAAACCAAACAAACAGTACTAAATATATTTAGTGGTTTCGTTCTTGATAAATATTTATTTATTATAATAATATATAATGGACCTTTTTTATATAATTGTGTTATCTGTAGCAACTGTATTATTAATTTTATTATTAACATATATTGGTATTTTAATGAAAAATGCTAAAACTAGCGATGATGGTGAAGTATTTCCTCCAGTAGCTAGTTCTTGCCCAGATTATTGGAGTTCCTCTATTAGTGACCCTAGTTCTTGTAATATACCAAAAAATGTAGCAGGTATAAAAAATCTTGGTAGCATTTATGATGTAAATGGTTTAGTTTTAAACGATGGTAATACAGTCGGGTTTGACCTCGCCAAAAATGTTATTAATTTCAATGATACTCGCTGGTCGAGTGGTGGAAAAATAGCAGTATGTGCGAAAAAAGATTGGGCAAATAAATACAATATAATGTGGGACGGTGTATCCAATTATAATAGTTGTTAATAAATATATTTTTATATTATATTAATATTTATATAATATACTTTTATGTCAAGACGTAGAAATACATCTAGGAATTCTCGAGAAAACTCTCCAAATTCAATTATCAATATTTCATCACCAATACCAATGCCAGGAGGAGCAATTAACATAGCAACATCTCCTATAGAGATTCACCCAAATATAACCGTTAGAGACAGAGATAGAACCCGAAGAAGACGTCCTATGACACCTGATAATCCACCACCATATGTAACTATAAGAGAACCAGGATCTCCAAGAAGAAGAAGACGTGCTCTAACAATTGACGATGATGAAGAATATGACGTGCGTATAGAATTAGGAAATGAAAATACATATAGTTTATCTCCAACAAATGATGTAGCTGTTGTTGGTGTTGATGGTGCCGATGATGATGATAACGATATGTATGGAATCAATTTGGCTGAACCAATTTCACATGAAAGAAATGAGGAATATAACATAACAGGACTTTCAAATAAAGAATTAGACAAACATAAAGATAAAATAAAAATAAAAAAAACACAAACCGTTATCGACCCTATTATGATGGATGAAATAAATATACATGATTACATAAAAGAGGATGTTGATAATATCGTTTTTGTATATGAAAATAATTATTATTTATCGACAAAAACTATTCTCAGTAATTTTATCAATATGACAACAACCAATAATGCTATTGTATTTGATTGTAGAGGAATAGGCTATCGTAATGTAAATTATGATTATCCTTATGTTTCGATCAAGTACATAGGTATTATTTTGAACGAGTTTTCAAATGTAATTTCTTTAGAAACTGCGATAGCTATAACTAAGCCTAACTCTGGACAATATTTTTTCATAAAAGGAACAAATGATGTTTTGATTTCAACTGTAATTGATAATGTATTAAATGGAAAATATCCAAATGCGGTAGCAGCAAGCCGTTGTCAAAGCGGAAAAAGTGCTATTGTATATGATATTCAAACATTTAAACCAGAATATACTAGTCATTCGAAATCACCTAAAAAAACCGCAAAAAAACATGGTTCGAAATCACCTAAAAAAACTATAAAAAAACATGTAAAACGAATTTTAAAATAATTTAGATAAAATAAAAAATATTATATATACTTATTGTATAAATGAACAATAATAATGATAATAAAAAGCCAAGTATTCTAGAGCCAAGTATTCTAGAGCCAAGTATTCTAGATTTTAAACGGGAGTTTCCACACGAAGAAATAGACAACACTATAAAATTTTTTAAAAAAAATTATAGCATGACATTAGATTATATTGAAGATGAGGAAGATTTGAAAGAATATAATAATATTGAGAATAATACTCTTAATGATGTAATAAATTATTATTTATTTGTAACTCCTGATAATGGAGAATTAAAATGTGAAATAGTTATAATTTTAAAAAAAACATATTCTTCTCGTTATGTCAAAAATATAGAATACATAGTTTTATTTGAAAATAATATATCTCTAAACGAAATAAAGAAATTTAATTCTCCTGTTGAATATGAAAAAAAAACTTTAATTACTGATGTTTTTAAAAATAGTTCTATTTCGAAAATAAAAATGTATCGTATCAAAAATTATGAAACAATAACTTATTTGCCAAAAAATATTGTTCAATTAGATAAAATTGTGGTTGATGTTAATGAAAAAAATGGTTGCATCGGTCAGAATTGTACTGTTATGGGCGGAAAAAAATCAAAAAGAAAACTTGCCAGAAAATCTATGCGTAAATCAAAAAAAAAGTCAAAAAAGTCAAAAAAGTCAAAAAAGTAAAAAAACATATAATTAAAAGTTACAAAAATAAAGAAATATAATTATCAATAAAGTGTTTATAAATTTTTATACAGGAACAATATCCATTACGCCAACGCAAACATCATCTTTACAATTACCAAAGCCAGAAATAGTAGGTTCATTATCAGGACCATTCATAAAGTATTTCCATTGATTCGAATTCCAACGATTAACCGATAATGCTAATAATTCTTCACAAGGTTTTGTAGTCAAAACATTCAAATCATCTATATTATCAGTAAGAACTAATTGCCAAAATCCATCGCTACCAGAAACAACACGATATGTAGTGCCCTCGATTATTGGTATTATTTTTTTATTTGGAACACAACCAGTTTGACCATGATGCCCTAATGCTTGAGAAGTAGCTAACTGTAATCCAGACGGAAAATTAATATAATAGGTATCTATCATTTCAATTGTATCTGGTGATACAATTTTAATATCTTTACTAGGAGAAGCATATATTTGAGGATTCATAGTAGTTAAACGTTCTTCTTCACCTGGTTTATCCCATTTATCTGGTTCGCTAATAAATATCATTTTATAATCGGTTTCGTTTTCTTTCTTTTCGAAAACAGCCATCTGTGAATCGCCTACCCATTCAAGTACTATTTCATCATCTTTTTTTTCAACCAAAAATGACGTTGAACCAGACGACATATAAGATGGTATTTTTACATTATTATTTAAATAATTTGATAATGATACTATAGGTTCATTGGTACCAATAAAATAATTTAAATTCAAACCACGTATTTCATCAATTATAGGATTACCGGAATGACCATCAAAACCCCATATATAATTATCGCCACTAGTTATATAATCTTGTCCCTTATGTAATTGTTTTTCCATATGAGAAATACGGATTTCATGGGTTGGTTTCTTATTTTCAAAAACTGTATCAATTAAAGCTGCCATTCTAACGTTTGTATTTTTTATTATTATAATAATGATTATAAAAACCATCAATTTTTTATAAAAAATACGTGTTTTTTATAAAACTATTTACATAAAACTTACATGATGTTTCTATTGATTCTTTTTGGTAACCCATGACCAAACAAAACCATATAAACTAGGACAATAGCGCCTAAAAGAACACTACGGTCTTCAGCAATGCGTGCTGGTTGTTTCATTAGGAATACCATAATAACGTATAATAAAAGGCCAATTAGTAGAGAGTGTAAAAGCATCATAAGTCCGCGTTCCATGTTGAATAAAAAATAGTAATATACTATAAATATACTAAATATTATATTTATTGACTTTGGGAGGTTCTCCAATAGGTATATCTATTTTTTCTAAATTAATAGGATATTTGAAAATCGCATATTCATTATGGTTTGAAATCGTTTTTTGTTCTAATTCCATGATTTCATTTTTCATCATTCGTATTATACGTGTTTCTGGTAATAGTTCATCTACTTGTAATTTAACAGCGGTTTTTAATATTTCATTATTTTGTGTTTTTTTATACTCATTCAGTAAATTACGAATGTTCTCGATTACACGAAATATTTTCTCATTTTTCTGTTCAATTAATTTCTTTTTATGATTATTATGGAATAATTCATCGTTCATATCGATATATTGTTTTAAAATAGCACTATCTTGATTATATGCTTCTAATTCTTTTTTAAATAATTCTACTGATTTATCTTCAGTGACATAATTAAACAATGTATCTAATTTTTGTCGAATAATAGCATCTTTTAATTCATCAACTTCCTCTTTGAATAATGAAATCCAATATTCAATATTATTTTTTTCACCTGGATAAATTTGTATATTAAGAGAACATGGTACTATTGTATCACCACAAATCGCTATATAATCACTATTATTTTTAGAAAAAATAGTACCAACAGGTCTCTTACATTTAATACATTGGGGTTTATATGATAATAGTTGTTTTTTACCTTTCTTTTTGTTCTCGTTTTTCTCCATTATTTTTCTTTTATCAGAACGCATTTTCGATTCATAATTATTTTTCAATTTGAAATAATTATTTAATGATTCTAAATAAGAAACTTGAATAGTTTTATCGTTGGATTCGTCGACTTCTTTTTCATCGGTTTCGAGAACAGTTCTATATTCAATAGATGGATTATTATCACTAATAATATCAATTCTACCTTCTGGCATGTTCTCGATTAGTGTAATTTTATTATTAGAAATATTTAATTGATACAAGTTATCCATATCTTTCAAATCCAAATATTTCAATTCATTATGGTCTGCTATTAAAGTCTTAAGTGATGTTGGTAGGTTCTCTAATGATTGTATTTTATTATCGGAAATATTCAAAGTTTCAAGATTTTTCAAATTACTAACATCAATATTGGTTAAATAATTATGTGGTATTTCAATATATGTCAAAGTATTTGGTAGGTTCTCAATATTTACTAATAAATTTTCAGGACAAATCAAACTATACAACTGTTTTGGAAGACCTACTATATTTGTTATTTCACCTTGTTCAAAACGGATATGATTTATACTATCGAAACCGAGTTTTTCTAAAATAGAAAAATCGATATCTCCATGAAGAGGTTCTGAAAATGAAATACTCTGTGAATAAGTAGGTATAGTTTCTAGCATAGACATAAGCTTTGCTTGTGCGGTATTGTTTTCTTTAATAATTTCTTCACGTTTTTCATTGATAATATTCATATTTATTTATATAATATAAATATTATAGATAATATATTTGACGTTATGTAAACGGCAATTGAGTTATGTTACTCATTTGGTTATCATTTTGTTTTCGCTCTTCTTGAAAATACCTTATTTTTGATAATACATACTGTTGGTCTTTATACATTTTTCTTTTTTTATCAACATCGGATAATTTATATTTGTTACAATAATATAGTATGATTCCAGTTATAGATACAAATAATAAAAATATAGTAATATTGAGAACATAATAATATATTGAAACACGATGATTATGACACTGTTTTAAAGTTTGAAATAAATGATTTTTTGCTGTAGATTCAATAAGATGAGATGTATCCATTTATAAAATAAATATAAAAATTATATTTTAATAGCACGTAAACTAAAAATATGCTAAATAATAGAGAACCGATAAATAACATAATATTGCTAGAAAAATAGCAACTAACCATATAGGTATTACTGTTTTATGACGATAACCTATACCAAATTGTCGAAAACCTCCTTCATTAGTATATAATAATCCAGGCTTAAAATAATGTATAATCGAGAACAATACTAAAAATATTAAAATGGAAATTGGTAATTTATTTTTATAAATGAAACCTCTCATGCCAAATAGTTATTATATTACTATACTATTATAATAACCGAAAAAATATTCAAAAAAATTAAAAAATTTATTCATCTCCAAAATCATTTTCATCATGGTCCTCCTCATAATATTCACCGTCCATATAATTCTCACCTAATTCATGTAGTCCCGCGTCTGGTCTATTATAAATATCATCATCATCTACATCATCATATTCCAAACCTTCTCCATCAATATCATTTATTTCTCTCACCATTTCTGTAGCGTTATCTTCACCACCATTTTCATATAATTGTTGTAATAATTCATTACGTTCTCGGTCATATGTATCTTTATCATATTCAATAAGACCAGTCTGTTGTCCAACATTCCAACGTCCTAAACGGTAATTTTTAAACATATCTTCTACTTTACGTTCTTGAATACTCATGTCACCCAAATATTTGATAATACCCTCTTTTTCCTGTTGCTTAGAACGATTAGTAAGACGTATAATTTCATCGTATGTATAGTCAATTGTCGATTTGTTTTCACGTTCAACATCTAAAAATGTCAATAACATATTACAAACACGTTCTTTCAATTCCAATAAATTACCTGTTTCGATTTGAACTTCTTGATAATCATTATCTCTCTCGATATTAGTTTCTTCTAAATTATTGAATTGAGTACCTATTTGATTCGACATATTTGAATTATTACTTATAGTTTCTCGCATTGAACCACGATATTCATTTAAATCCATTCTTACTAAATTATTATTAAAACTAGACACTCTATATTCGTGAATAGTTGAATAAAAACAATAAGAATACAAACGATAGATAGTGGTTTTATCAAATAGACTATGAAATTTAACCATTTCTCCATCAACCATCTTTATGATTTCAGTTTGTATTGGAATGTTCTCAATAAACATATTAATATCTAGTAACTTGGTATCGATTTCTAATAATAATCTTAATAATACCTTATCTTCTTTGAACTTTTCGATTTTCTGATAATAAGATGTAATAATATTCGTTACATCACTAACATGAAATTTAGATAATCCCCAATGTTTTGGTACATTTTTATAAAAACCAGCATTATTTAAAAGGATATTTGGATATAATTTCGACATTGAATGAATAGCGTTTTTAATGAATTGAGTAATTGTATACAAACCTTCATCGTAATATAATTGTGATTCTTTCATTGGTTTATCTAAGTCCCATTTACGTATTTTGGATAAGAACCCGTGTAGTTTCTCGTATTCATTATTTGTTAAATTACCATGTGTATCAAAGAATTCCATGATTTCATTATATAACCTTTGATTCGTTGTTAATAAATATCCATTCAATGTTTTTAATTCTGGTGATAATTCGTTACTCATACTAGATGGTGAAAAACTACTGAGAACAGCTCCAATATGTCTTCTTAATGGCTCTTCAATCACAGTAGAATCAGTCATATCTAATTTCTCTATTATGTCTTTAAATGCGTCTATTTGTGTAAAATAACTAGAATAATCGATAGAAACTATATTTTTTTCACGAATTATGGTCATTAATTGTTGTAAATGTTCTACTGTAAAACGCTTACCATTTCGCTTTAAAAATTCCATTTTTTCTAAAATAGACCATTTTGGATTATATTCACTGGGTTTTTCTGATATTATTACTTTTAATTCTTCGGGAACTGGTAATTCTCTATCAAAATTACAATAATGAATAATAGTAGCATAAATATTCTCTTCTGAATATTCGGTAGAAACGGTAGGGTAATTAACGCCGGTGAATTCAGGATGATAAAACATAGGTGCTTTTGATAATGTATTAGTATCTTTCAATAACAAGGCTAATTGTTTGGCATTTGTGATATAAATGGAAATATTTTTATCTTGTTCATTAAAATAATAGATAGGATTTGTGGTATTTATATTTTCATTACAACATGCGTTTTCTAAAAATGGAATACGAGCAGATGTTTTTAATAGTGTATCCTTTTCTTTAACGATTTCATTAATAGATTCTATAATTCCATAACCATATTGAATAACTTTTCCTTTTAATACATAGACAGAGTTATGTTGTTCTTTACTACCATTTTTTATTAGTTCCATAAAATCCTTTTTGAAATCAGAACCAACATTACGTAATGTTTTCAAAACATTATACTTAACAATAGGTGGTAAAAAATGTTTCCATTTCGAAATATTATGTTCCTCAGGTGAAGTCAATTCTGGATATAATAACATATATTCACGTTTTTTCAAATATAATTCATTGATATCACTGCGTTTTTTCATAATAACATTTTCTATAATATCTTTCATGCGTTTTGCTAATACATCCGCATTGTATTTTTCAATTGCGCCCCAAATAGAAATAGTACTTTTAGATTTATATAATACACATGCTATGTATTTTATTCCAGTTAAATCCTCAATTCCATCCATTGGATACCCACTAAACGAACGGACACATCCTGGAAAAGAACGTTTTGATTGGAAAGATGGAATAGCAGTTTGTATGGCAATCAAAGTTATACAAGAAATAATAATAATAATGGTTTCATTACGATAATCTTTATATGGTGCCGATTTTTTACCCTTTTCTTTCTCTAATTTATCAGCACGTTTTTTATATGAGGATTCACTTAAAACATTAGTGGATATTAGTTCTCTTGATAATCTCATAACAAATTCTTCAATAGAATCGATAGGGATATCTATATTATTACAAATAGTAGAGAGAACATTATAAATAGATTCCATTTCTTCGTTCTCAAATACTCGCTTTTCTGGTTTATTAACAAGTTCGCTAACAGCGGTTCCCAAATCTTTTTCTAGAATATCATGAGATGTAATATGAAATCCGGATTCATCAAATCCCTCTTCAGTACTAAAATCAATTTTGCGGAGAACAAAACCACTATGTTTATCCACAATAGAATCGCCGTCATCACTCAAAATACCAATATTATGACATATTTCAGCCAATTTATTTGAATAATTATCACCTGTAATAAAAGTTTTGGCTAACTCATAAAGAGATGAAGGCATTAGTTTTATATTAGTATCTTTACAATATAACCAAAAAGCATTTTCATCTAATTGTTCTACCATAGGTGCTCGGCAAAAATTATCCACAAATCTACAAATATCGAATTGTTTTTTAGAAAAATCTTCTTGTCCTAGAATCAAATCGCGCAATTTCATGTATGGCGATTCAATGATATCTGTCATATTTGCCAAATTACCTAGTTCAAAAGCGATATTATTAGCCTTATATAATTGAATTTCTTTTAATATACGTGATTTATTAAGATTTTTAATATAATAATTAATTTTGTTCTCTAATTCTTTTTCTAACTCTTCCACATTTACTGAATATCGTTTATCAAATTCGTCCATCATTTTCTTTTTTGATATTTCTTTCATACGTTCTGAAGCATCGGATATGGTTTCACAAACATTGTTTTTTGTGTTTTTGAAACATTCACTACTTATATTACAAAACAATGTATTATTATCGAAGAAAGTTTCTTCACCAATTGAATCATCGCGAACCCAGTTATTTTTAACTCTACGATAATAATCTATTTTCTTACGAATATTAGCTTCTTCTTCAATTGATAATTTTTCTTTTACGGAAAGTTCAGATTCATCGACATCACTAGGTAGTTTTGGTTTAATTTCAAGAATGGCATATTCACCATCGGATACTAGTTTTTTCTTTGAAATTAATGTCGCAGCTAATTCATTTGCTATATTTTCAGGACAATCATGTTTTTTTATCAAGTTCATGGCCAAGAAATCCAAGAACAATTCAGGGGCCATACGTTTTTGATCATCTTTGTATTTATTCAAAATATCATATGGTGTATCGTCAAATTCTTTATCGTAATATACTTCATCAACATTATTATCTTTTTGAAGTTCTCCAATAGATGTATATTTTTTTGCCAAATATCTACGAGAACAATCAGTTGGCCTTATTTTTTCAGTATCAGAAATATTATCAATAATTGGTTCAGAAATAACATCCATAAGGTTATTAGGACTCATCAATGATATTAAAATAGATGTTACTAGATTTGTATATAAATTTCCATTATCCATTTCAATCATTTTAAATAGTACTTCTTGTGAAGATAATTCAGTTTTCTCTTTATCAATGGATAAAAATTTATAAGTTTGGAAAAAAGAATCAGTAAAATCGGAACGTTCAGATAATAATTTCAAGATAGGATTCGGTTTTGAAATAATATTGTATTTATAATTACGAATACTAGAAAAACTATTATAACGTTTTTCATATTCGATTTTAAATTCTTTTATTTTCGTTTTTATTAAATAACGTATTTCCATATATTGTTTATAACTAATATCAGATGGATAAACAGTAAAAGGCTCTAATTTCTTAACAACATCTATAAATGATATTTTATCTTTGATATATTTTCGAACTAAACGTATAAGAGTTCTCGTTTTTGGAATAATGATTTCAAGAAATCGTTGAAATTTTTCATTTTTTTCAATATCAGAACCAATATCTTCATCCAATACAAAATGATTGAAAGTGGATAAAAAATCTTTTTTCGTTTCTTCCTCCATTTTCTCATAATCAAACTCTTTTGATAAATCATCAATTACATGTTGAGTAATATCTGTATTTTTACGTAATAATTTGAATAGCATAAGAGGATTTTGATGTAATGTAGCTTTTTCAAGAATATTTGTAGTAGGTAAATTAATAGCAGAATAACGTATCACTGGTTCGGGCATCATTAATAATGATTTTATATCCATCTTATCGTTCGGTGTCATTTGAACGCGTACATAAATCGGTTTTCCTGTATTCAATACGACTTCGTCTAATTTTGATAAACCTAAGTTATAGCGTTGAATAACAAATTTACGTTTTACTACACCTGATTTTGTATAAATACTACTATAAAAATCTTCCAAATTATCGACAATGGAATCTATATTTTCTAAAACGTTTACAGAACCTAATGTTTTATGTGTTTCTAATGTAGGTTCAAATGGTGTAATAAATTCTTGAAGACGATTATTTAAAGTAGAATAATCTAATGTTTTGTCTAATTGGGACGATTCTATACGTCGAGCACCAGTGCCAAATTTTTCATTGACTATATCTGGCATTTCTAATTTGACTTCATCATCATAAATTTTACGACGATTTGTAACAACAGGTATAATCCATTTCAAATTTCTATCTATTTTATTAATATGTTCGATAAGTGGTTTATGTAAAGCACCAACCATTTTTAAATCATAAGCGTTATTATTAGCATCAAATTTAGAATACAAACTACGTAATTCTTTAAAACGTTCAATTAAATTATGAATATTATCTAAAACTTGTTTAGTACGTTGGCTATTTGGTATAGTAGAAAGTAATTCGTCCATTAAATCATTAATTTGAATATCTATTCCAAATCTACGTTCTCCTTCAGGGACTTCAACTAACTGAGCGATAGGTGCTAATTTTTTTCCAAAAACGATAGAATTGGCATCTATATATAAACTATGAAGAGTGTCTTTTATATTTTCATCGGCAATGGCACCTGATGGTATTTGTATGATAGATTCACCAGATTCTGTAAATTCCATAGTGGCTAACTCATCAGCATCGGTTTCTATGTCTGCTAAATTACGGTCATCTAGTTGTTGTTTGATTAATGCTAATGAAATATTCTTTTTTATTGATTCCGGTTTTTCACGAGGTATAATTTTATCAATTGGAATATTTTCAGGAATTCCTTTATAACCAAAATCGATATAAAGTGTTTTTAATTCAGGATAAGTAGTTATTTCAATCATATCATTTTCTAAATTAGTTATTTCTCCAGTTATTATTACTGGTATTTCACCACCAAAATATATATCAAACCATTTACCTGGTAATAAATTATTTTGTCTAGCATAACCTTTTTCATCACTACGACTTACTATGATAATTTGTTTAATAGATTCGTCACTAAAAAATCCTTCTGATGTAATATTAAACTGATGAATACGAACAACATCATTTTCAGCAGGAATAGCAGTAATTATTTTACTTTTATCTATATATGTAATATAAGCAGTCGTTTCATGAATATCTTTATTGGTAGGAGCAATAATCTCAATAATATCTCCTAATTCTAACATAACACTATTATCATTTGTAACTGGTGGAGTAGATTCGTCAGGAGTTTCTAATTTTTTATCAATAGATTCTATTGTATCATCAACGTTTTGTGTTTCGTCCATAATATTATTGTTATCCATTGAATCTATTTCCATTATAAATTATATATATAATCTAATATATATATAATCTATCTAAATTATATTTTTTATTGTCAATAAATGTCAATAAAAAATAATTGGATTTTTATAATATTTATGCCGTATATTTTAATTCATATACATTATTATAGTCTATTTGAAAAATAATTATCAATATATACGTTTTTACTATTTGACATAAAATAGTCGAATTCTTCATCATTATCGTCGTGTTTTTTATGATTATAATCGCCTATAAATGTATTATCATAACATAATGATAATTCCGAGTCATTTGTTTCATTTTCACTACTATTATTATTAAGACAACGGTCTATTCTTTCTATTAATGGTAATGTTTCATCATGAATATCATATTGTGTTGATGTATTATTATCAATTTCAATAGTGTTAATATATTCATTTATAGAATCGTTGTTTGTTTTATCATCATCATCATTATGTTCGTCAACATCATCATCATCATCAATTCGATTACATACAATTACAATATCTTCTTGTTTGATTTCATTATTTGGTTCTTTTGTATCGGTTCCTTCTATACGACAATGTGGACATACATATTCATCTTTTATACATACACATTTACCATCATAATATCGACCTTCATAATAATATGTAGTTTCAGCATGTTTGCGCTTTTCAACCGATAATTCTTTACTAATTTTTTCATTTTCATCAATCAATGCTTGATTTTGTTTAGTAACATCATTTATTCTATTTTCTAATTTAATATTTATTTCCATGTTTTTTAATAAATCTTTATGATGATTTTTACGTATTTTTTCTAAACTAACAGAATTATAAACCAATTCTGCTGTTAATCTTTCAATTTCACGTAATAATTTTATTTTATCAAGAGTTGATTCAATTAAATATTCACGTTGTGTTTTTATTGTAATTAACATAGATTCTATAGTCATTGAATTCATTTTATATAAATATAGTAAAATTTATATAAAAAACATTGTATTATAGTTTTATCAATTTTTTATTCATCATTATGAAACAAATACTCATTTCTCTTTATTGCTTTATATTGGTCATAATAATCTAACATAAATTTGAGTTCAGGGTCTACCGTCATTTCGGCAGCTCTTTTACCATCACTATTCTTTATAATTGGATTAGCTCCTAGCTCTAATAATATATTAGCAGCCTCTTTTCTGTCCCATCTAGCACATTTATGTAAAGCGGATTCTTTACTATTTGTTAATCCATTGATATTAGCGCCAGATTTTATCAATATGTTTAACATTTTTAAATCACCCCATCTGGCAGCATAATGTATAGGTAACCAACCATCGCGTTCTTCCATATATTCTATATTAGCACCTCTTTGTATCCATTTTTTAACACCATATGAATTACCAAAATAAGCAGCATTTAATAATTCTTGGTCTATTTTACGAGGTTTTTTTTTTATTTTTGATATTCTCCATCCTTTCTCTTCCATACTCTATTACAATTATAATATATAAAAATATATAAAATTTTTTTATATTTATAATGTAAAAATGAATATTGTTTTAGTGAAAAATATGAAATTAGGTAGAGTTTATAAAGAACTAAAATCAAAACTATTAGGAAGATTATGTGATAAATATTTAATTATAAACACTGATAATATTAACCTACATAGAAATTATAATATACCCTATTACGAGTTGGAGTTTTTAACAGATAAAAAGGAAAAAGTATTTGTAATGAAAGATTGGAATGATAAGTTTATGGAGATACCAAATGACGATGGCATACCTGAAATAAATTCTATTTCAGATAAAAAAAATATATTAAATACTGATAAAGAAAAGGTCTTTTTTATCAAGACTATCCAAAATGGAATAGTATATAATATCGATATTAAACAATATCAATAAAACAAATAAAGATATTTACATAATATGTATAAGATTATGCAAACAATATTAACAAACTCATATAAAATAGATTTTAATACAAAATCATCGAAAATAAAAAAAAAAGTCAATACATCGAAACATAATATTTATTATGTTTTTAATTATGATAAGAATTATATATGTTTTGATGATAATGAAGTAAGAAATTACCGTTCTGTTATTTTTTCTTATTTAGATAGAAAATTATTATGTTTTTCTCCACCCAAATCTATAACGGAAAGTTTATTTTTTGAATATAATTCAGTGTTACAAGAGGACTCCATACTAGTGAATGAATTAATAGAAGGTATAATGATAAATCTATTTTATGATAAAAGCATCAAACGCTGGGAAATTGCTACAAAGAATTCGATTGGTTGTAATTATTGGTTTTATGGGAAATCGAATAGCAGCAACGGTGAAAATAAAACGTTTTATAATATGTTTTTAGATGCGTTACGGGCAAATGAAGGACAAGAATTAAACGATTTGCCTTTATTAGAATATTTTTGTAAATCGTTGTCATATACATTCATATTACAACATCCAAATAACAAAATAGTATTGCCAGTTGATTATCCGACTCTTTTTTTGGTGGCTGTATATTATATTTATCCAGATGAAGCAGTATATGTTTCACCACATAACTATAAAAATTGGGATTTTATAAAAGATATAGAGGGTATTATAAACCATCCAAAACAATATGATATTCAAAAATACAATATAGATTCATATAAAAAGTTGAAAAATCTGTTTTTAATAGAAAAAGAAATGATAAAAGGGATTGTAGTGACTAATACAAATACTGGAGAACATACAACTATAAAAAATCAAGAATATGAATATTTAAAATTATCGAGAACAATTGCTCCTAATCTACAATATTATTATTTTTGTTTGCGACGTATTAGACAAACTGAAAATTATTTGAAATTTTATCCATCTATGAAAAAAATATTTAATAATATACAAAATGAATATTTAAATTATGTATCCAATGTTCATGCCGCATATATGCTATTTTATGTTGATAAAAAACATGATATTCATGATAAATATATCACACATATTTATAAAATACATCAAAATATTTATTTGGCTAGTTTGCGTAAATCGCAGATAGACTCTAAACAAAAAGTAACATTTCAAACCGTATTAGAATATTTTGATAAAATAGAACCTAGAGAACTTTTGTTTATAATAAATGAAAATCGACGTTTATATGGTTAAAGATTTATGAATAATATACTACATTTTACTATATTATTTTTATGGAATAAAAATTATGTAAATCTAGCTTTGCTTCTAGAATTACGCACCGTACCTACTCCCCCACTAGCCAAACTATTTGGTTTATAATATACAGACGACTGTGCTGTAAAAAGTGGTTTCATAGTTATTTTTTTTGTTGTGTTCTGTGTGGCATTCGAATACCCAGAAAATACTTGATTACTAAATTGAATATATGGCATCTATACATATAACATAGATAATTTACTAAGATTTTGAATATATTTTATAGAGTGTTCTTTGTTAACGGCATCCATCTCTTTGATAGGTTGACGTAACTTATCAATAATCTTCATTATTTCACCAGAATTAGCCAAAATAGATAAATCACTACTATAATCTTTTTCTAAAAAATATGTAATATCACCTCCATCAATTACTTCTTTGTATGGAGAATATACATAAGCTTTCCATGCTTTTAAAATAATAGTAGGGTTTGCCTTTTTAATGGTTTCGAAACTAGTTTTTGCTACCGCTAAATCTTGATTATCTGGAAAAACACGAATAATATCTGCTAAAAAATCAAAAAAATGACTATTAAATGCTTTTAATATAGTTGTTTTATCGGTCATGATAGACAATTTATATATTTAAATAGTGAAATTTTTATATTGTTTTGTACTAATGAAAAATATAAATAAAAATATAGAAAATAAAATTATTATAGACTTTATAAAAATGGTTGTTTTTGAGATATAGTACCAATTTCATCTAAACGTTGCTGTTGTAATTTATCGATGGTAACGTTATTCGATAATTTATCTGGTCGGTAATTATCAGGTGGTGTATTAATTAGTTTTATATCATCATTAGCAGCAACATAATTATATAGTTGGCGCATTCCTCCTTTACCTTTTGCGCTTAATTCATCTGGCGACATATTATAAAAAGTGAATTGTTCAGACATGATATTACAACCACCAGTAGAACCACCTAAATGAAATCCCATTGGTTCCCCGTTAAAATTTGTAGCCATATCATTAATTTGTTTCATTTGTGGGTGAAAATGTTTTATGATTTCGTCGCCTAATAATATACGATAATTCTGTTTCACCAACAATAATGCTGGCACACTATGGATATTTGGAGGCATAATCACTTTACCACCATTTTCTAAAGTTATAAATACTTGATTTGTTTTTGGGTCTCGTACTCTTTTATCAATACAAATGAAACTTATTTTGTCTGTTAAATTACCTTTTACTAAAGTTTGTAATGTTTTTTGACAATGTTTACAATAATTACTATAATACAAAATATCCATTTATTATTCAAATCGTTTTATACTATATTATAAAAATGGTTTTTCATAATAATAACGTAAAAATGATATTCGCGAACCATTTAACTATAAATAGCCTGAATAGTTCTACTTTTGTTTGTTCTGGCATATTCACTTTTGTCATAGTCAAAAGTACCAAAACATCTTATCAAAAAACGGTCATAACCATCATATTTTGGGAAAAAAGGCGAGCGACCATGTACAGCACGATTATTATCTACTAGTATTATTTCACCTGGTTTTAAATTATGCCTTAATCGATATTTATAGTAAATATCTATTATTTTTTTCACCATCTTATCAGATTCCTCTGTAATGCCAGTCATCAAATCTTGGTCAAACACCAATAACGGGTCGTTATGATTACCACTTATAATAGGCATTGGACCTCGAATGTCTCCATTTATGAATTCATGACCATTTAATTTAAACGATAAATCTACTCCTGTTTTCCAAAGAGGTTCTCGTAATAAATTTTTTTCATGATGATTTAAATTATTCAAAATATATTGAACTGGTAAAATATGAGTATATGCGTCTAAATCACCACGCAAACATGCTAAACTAAGAATATCAGGACGTAATTTAGAAAATGCCTGTTCAGTATGAATTTCTAATTCTACACTACTACCGATACTAGTTTGATTTTTAGACATGGCTTCTACTGGCACTACATCTTGAAATAATCTACCATATCCCTCAGCCTCATACGCTATCATATCCGAAATCGTATTTACAAATAAACTTTGTATGCGAGCTAAAATAGTTTGTTCTCCTACTTTATAACCATTCGACGATGGCGTTTTTGGTATATTTTCGCCGATTTCTAAATTTTTTATTAATAAAAATCCGGTTTCCGAACCCGTTTTTGAGAACGATAATAAAATATCAATGATACGTTCTGGCAATTGTTTTGATAATTCTTTTGATTGAGAACAGAACAGTTCTGGTTCTTCCGATGGACTAATAGTCAATTTAATTGCTAAATCTATTAATTGGATTCTTTCGTCTTGTGTAATTTCTATAATTGATGGATTTTTAACGGATTCCATTTATTTGAATATTTTGTATAAATAATTTTATGTAATTTATCATAAATAAAATTATTTAGATCTCATTGGTTTACATGGTTCCAACACACATGGAGTGTAATAGACGGTTTTGGAAATAGAAGATGGCATATCCTAAAGCAATTCCTACAACTTGCATATAGTAATCAAGACCTTTACGTTTACTTAAACCAACGAAAATGGATGAAACAATAAAAACAGCAAGTAAAATAAATCCAAAGATTGATAAGAAATAGAAATAAATACAGTATTGTTTACTTAAAGGACCGAATAGAGTATCGATGTAGTTCATATTTTAAATATAAATTATAAAAAGATATTTTTTTGAATTTTTATGATTACTATAATTTATTGTTCCTAAATCTTATTTTTCTAAATATAAAAAAATCATATTTGTAATTCTTTGGTTACAATTTCTGTTTCTGTTTCGAGATTATATTCAAATTCCAATACGGATTCTAAATTATTATCTTCATTTTCGATACCTATACTATCTGAATTTACATTGTCTTCTAATTTGATGAGTTCAATACAATCATCTGACTCATTTGTCAACATCTTATCAGGGTCAACATCGTTATATTGTATTTTTGTTTTCAAATATGCCGAATAAAAAATATTTTTTTCACTATTGACTGTGTTTTGTACGTCCATCAATTTCATAGCCATAAACAGAATATTAGTAACAAAAGTAGTAGTTGTTCTATCATCTAGATAATAATTATAAATAACAATTCCACTCAATGTAGCATTCAACATAAAAACCCCAATTGTAGTATATCCACATATTTGATAACATTTATCCCAAAAATATATTGAATCGCGTCTTTCACTGGCTATATTTTCGAGTGCGACACAAACCGAATCATTATCAAATGCTTTGCTCTTATTAACTTCTAAATAGGTTATCAGTTTATTTTCACGTTTTACTTCAGTATAATATAAAATCACTAATAAGAACATTGTAAAAAAATTTACAACTAATCCACTACTATATAATTCATTATCTAATGCTAGGTTCTCATTTATACTACATAAATGGTCTCCGCATTTCTGTGGAACAAAAAGTATCAAAAATGATGATATAATAGACCGATATAATTCAAAACAAACAGTAGTAGTTACATTTACTTTTTGCATAAAATCTTGGTCGTGTAATTTATTGTTTACCCATGTTTTGATGTCAATCATTTTTCTATATAATAATCTTGATAAAAAACTACAAATCAACATAAATAAAAAACTACATAAAATATATTGTATATTTTATATACGAAGTTCTCGATGGAAAATTCTACTATATGGAAAATTATCGATAAATATTTTGAAGATAATCCACAATGTTTAGTAAGACACCATATAGAATCTTATAATGATTTTTTTAAGAATGGTATTTTTCAAATATTTAAAGAAAAGAATCCTATTCGTATTTCAACCCGGTTTGATGATAATTTAAACGACTATCGTTCTCAATGTATTATGTATTTTGGTGGTAAAGAAGGAAATAAAATATATTTTGGAAAACCTATTATTTATGATGATAATGATAATTCTCACTATATGTATCCCAATGAAGCACGTCTTCGAAATATGACTTATGGAATGACAATTCATTATGATGTAGATATTGAATTCGTAGATATTTTAGATAAAAATGAATTACCAAATATAGTTGGTATAGAGAAAATTGGAGGAAATGGGGGAAATGGTGAAAATACTCATAGTGAGTTTGTAAATTTTAAAACAAATCCAGATAACGAACAAGAACCTATCGATTATAGCAAAACGGATATTGCCGATAAAGAAATCCTAGGTGGAGCTGTAAAACGTAAGAATAAACCGAAACGTAGAATTGATTTAGAGTTAAGTCCTATGGAAATGGGTTTACTAAGAGAAGCAACTGAAAAATCAATGACCAATTCAAACCGTCAAACGAGAACACGTACATTAGAAAAGATATTTTTGGGAAAATTCCCAATTATGGTACAATCTGAATATTGTATTTTAACAGGACTACCACGTGAGATTCGTCATACAATGGGTGAATGTCGTAATGATGTTGGTGGTTATTTTATCATCGATGGTAAAGAGAAAACGGTAGTTTCACAAGAAAAATTCGGTGATAATATGCTTTATATCCGTAAATCAAACGATGATATTAGTTTATATTCAGCCGAAATCCGGTCGGTTTCTGAAAATGTAGCAAAACCAATTCGAACTTTATCTGTAAAAATAATGGCTCCTACCGCATCGTATTCTAATCAAAATATTGTAGTGAATATTCCTAATGTTCGTAAGCCAGTTCCGTTATTTATTGTGTTTCGTGCATTAGGCATAATTAGTGATAAGCAAATTATTACAATGTGTTTATTAGACTTAGATAAATATGATTCGATGGTTGATATATTCGCACCATCAGTTCATGATGCTGGAGGAATTATGACACAACGAACCGCTCTTAAATATATTGCTACATTAACAAAACGAAAAACTGTGCCATATGCGTTAGAAATATTATCAGATTATTTTTTACCTCATGTTGGTGAAACAAATTATATTCAAAAAGCATATTATTTAGGTCATATTGTATTCAAACTTTTATCCGTTTATACTGGATTAGAAGCTCCAACCGACCGTGATAATTTCAAATTTAAAAGAATAGAATTAGTAGGTTCATTAATGTACGACTTGTTTAGAGAATATTATACAATACAACAACGACAAATACATTTAGCTTTTGAGTCTAAAATTACCTATAATAGAAATCTATACGAGAACAATCTTTATGGATTAATTGACGAAAATTATAAAGCATTTTTTGGAGAACGTTCATTAGAAGCTGGTTTCAAAAAAGCGTTTAAAGGAAATTGGGGTGCTTTTACACATACAAAACGTATCGGTGTTGTCCAAGACTTAAATCGTCTTTCACATAATTCCGCATTAAGTCATCTACGAAAAACCAATCTGCCATTAGATGCTAGTGTTAAATTAGTAGGACCACGTGTTTTACATAATACACAATGGGGTTTATTTGACCCTATCGATACACCAGATGGTGGTAATATCGGTATTCATAAACATATGTCTATTTCAGCATATGTTACTCAAGGAGTATCTAGAGAACCTATGATTAAATGGTTACGTGAAAATATCGATATGAAATTAGTGGAAGATTGTACTCCAAAAGTACTATCAACAATGACAAAAGTAATGATTAATGGTTTATGGGCTGGTTCGATTACTACTCCATTCGAATCTGTTGAAAAAATAAGATTATTTCGCCGTAATGCTCTGCTACCTATTTATACTAGTGTCACTTTTGATATAAAACAAAATACTGTTTTCATTTATACCGATGCCGGTCGTTTATGTCGCCCTATTTTTTACCGTGATACCGAAACTGGTAAAATGTCATTTGATAATAAATTTATAAAATACCGTCTGGATGAGAACGATTTTACATGGAATGATTTAATTTCAGGGTTTAATGAAAAGAAAATCGAGAACTTTAATCCAAATGATTATAAAATGTATCAATTAGCTGAATTATATAAAAACATTACAGAAGAATCTAACCCAGCAAAATTAAATAAATTTTTAGAGGGAAAGGCCATTTTGGATTATTTAGATACCAATGAAGCAGAAAATGCTCTAATCGCTATGAATAAAGAGGATTTGTCAAAAGATTCAAAGAGAAAACATACTCATATGGAAATTCATGAATCACTTATATTTGGTATGATGTGTAATATTGGTATTTTTCCTGAGAACAATCCAGCAACACGTAACTCTTTTTCATGTGGTCAAAGTAAACAAGCATGTTCGATGTATCATACTAATCATCAAGTTCGTATGGATAAAACGGCAGTTGTTTTAGTAAATGGACAAGTGCCTTTGGTAAAATCTAGATATTTGGAACATATTAATCACGAAGAAAATACATATGGTGAGAACGCGATTGTTGCCATTATGTGTTATACCGGTTATAATGTAGAAGATGCTATTTTAATAAATGAGGGTGCTTTGAAACGAGGGTTGTTTAGAACTACATACTATACTACATATGAAACCCATGAAGAAAAAAGTAAATCAGGCAACGGAACTACCGAAAAGATTTTTACAAATATTGAATCAGAATCCACTGTAATTGGCACAAAACCCGGATACGATTACAGTAAATTAGATAAATATGGTTTAATTCGTGAAAATACACCAGTAGATGATAAAACAGTTTTAATTGGTTTAACAGTAACAAATTCGAATATGAAAGATACTAAAATGGATATGTCAAAAACACCAAAGAAAGGTCAATTAGGTATTGTAGATAAATCATTTATTACAGATGGTGAGGAAGGAAATCGTATAGCCAAGATTCGTATTAGAGAAGAACGTATTCCAAATATTGGTGATAAAATGGCGGCTCGAAGCGGGCAAAAAGGAACAGTGGGTTTGGTTGTACCTGAACGTGATATGCCATTTACAAAAGATGGTATTCGTCCAGATATTATTATTAATCCTCATGCCATTCCTAGTCGTATGACAATTGGACAATTAGTAGAGACTATTGTTGGTAAGGCATCTGCTATGTATGGTGGTTATGCTGATTGTACTGCTTTTAATAATCGAGGCTCTAAAATAGGTGTTTTTGGTGAAATGCTTACAAAAGTAGGTTATCATTCTAGTGGAAATGAATTATTATATAACGGTATGACTGGAGAACAAATCGAAACTGAAATATTCATCGGTCCTAATTATTATATGCGTTTGAAACATATGGTAAAAGATAAAATAAATTATCGTGCGTTAGGACCTCGTTCCGCTCTTACACGACAAACAGTTGGAGGACGCGCTAATGATGGTGGTTTACGTATTGGTGAAATGGAACGTGATTCCGTTATATCACATGGCGCCGCTGAATTTTTACGTGAATCATTAATGGAAAGAGGTGATAAATATAAATTAGCAATCTGTAATACAACAGGTTTAGTTGCTATTTATAATCCATCTAAAAACGTTTTTATGAGTCCAATGGCGGATGGTCCAATAAAATTTATAACTTCTATGGATGGTAATGAAACACATATTGAGAACATTACAAAATATGGTCGTAGTTTTAGTATTATTAGTGTGCCATATTCATTGAAACTATTAATTCAGGAATTACAAACCATCAATGTCCAAATGAGAATCATTACAGAAGATAATATTCAACAATTAGAGAACATGAGCTTTTCGAAAAACATCAATTTATTGACATCGAATGAAAAAATAGAACCAAAAGATATTATCAATCAAATTAAACAAGCGATATCGAAAAGTGGTAGTGACGCATTGAATACACCTATAAGTATCGCCGAGAATATTCCTACATCACCGGATTTCTCTCCACCAGAAGAAACGTCACCGCCATATCCAGAGACATCTCCGGCATACGAAGGCCCTACAACACAAAATTCGCCAGATTATCCAAATACATCTCCAGCATATGAGGGTCCAGAATCACCTCCATATAATCCTACATCACCATCTTCACCTCCATATAACCCTTTTGAGAATGAGACCAAAATGGTTGGTGGATTTGTTAATAATATAAATGATAGTATAAATTATAATATTGGAGAACTAGTATATTATAGAGGTGATAATAGTCCAAAAAGATTATGGCGAATCACTGATATCGGTAACCAATTTATAACTATACAAGCAAATACGAATGAACATTTAGATATAAATGATACAATACAAGTAGTTTTACCTAGTGATATTTATCGACCAAACGAAATCGTTGATACATCTGTTTTTAATGAACCTTTACAACCTACTGCTGGATTATATAATTCATTCGACCAAGTAAATTATCCTACACAACCTATGATGCCATATCCACCAATCAATATAAAAGTAGTAGGTGGAAATGACTTTTCAACGAATGATAATAAAAATGATGCTATGAATATGAGTGCTGAACATACGAATACTATAAATGAATCATTTGGAATTAAAATGAATAATGAGGTTCCTGCTATTAAAGTAAATCCAAATTTAAATACAGAAACAGTTAAAGAAAGTAATAAACCATCCAATGAACCTGATTTTTCAAAAGGAGGAATGGTAATAATCAAAAAAGGATAAAAATTTTTCTATAATTATATTATAAAAAATTTATAATATAATGGAAAATATTTCAATAAGAACTATTATTAATAAAATTTTTGAACCTCATTTATATGACATAACATATAAAAATAAATATATTCCACATCATTATTATATAACAGAAAAAGAAAATAACGATTTTTGTTTTTCCATAACGATTAATGAAAACCATATTTATATTTCATCAATATCAAAATGCGGTAAGAATACAGGTTCCTCATTATTGAGTAAAATAGACGAATTAGCAAATTCAATTGAAAATATAAATTATATTACACTAGTTGATTCTTCAGATATAAAAATTTATGATTCTAATATTGATTTAGCAATTTTAAAAATATTAACAAAAGGAGAATCTTGGTATAATTCTCTCGGGTTTTTTTCAAGTAATTATAAAAATGAAAAAGACTACAATGAAAAAAATATTCGAAATATACCAATAAATAATGTTTTTGATTTATTAGCAGGACCAGGAGAATTAGCTAAATTAGCAACAGAATATTTTCCTGGAATAGATATTAATTTGCCGACAAAAGATTATTTTAACATAATTGTTCCATTAATCAATAATTATGAACAATCAAAATTTTTAAAAGAATTAATTGATAAAATATCGCTGATAATAAAATATGATAGAATTTTGAAAAAAACAATTAGATATAATAATACAAATTTTGAAAACAAAAATGGCGGAAAAAAAATTAAAAAAAGAACAAGAAAAATAAAAAAAAGCAATATAAAAAAACGTAATAACAAAACAAAAGGAAAGAAATAAAAACATTATATCAATACATTATAATTGTTATAATATACAATATTTTGTAATTTTTATAAATAAAAAATTGAAATAATTTTAACGAAAAATATAATTAAAAGTATCACCGTAAAATATACAATGTCATCTAATAGTAATCGTATTTTAAGTATTTATAAATCAAGAAAAACGATTCTAGATTTATTATCTACCGAATGTGAAGTTTCTGAATATGAAAATTTTGGAATTAATGAAATTGACGCCATGTATAATAATTCACAATTAGATATGTTATTAACACATATATTTAATAAAAATAGAAAAACCTATATAAAATATTATTTAACAGCAAAACAAATTCGCCCACAGAATTTAGACGAAATTATCGAAGATTTATATGTTATTGATAATGTATTAACAAAAGAAGACACATTGATTATAATTACAGAAGATGAACCAAATGATACTATTATTACAAAATTAAGGTATTTATTTGACCATGATGGGATCTTCGTAGTGATTCATAATATTCGTAGATTACAATTTAATATTTTAAAACACGCATTAGTGCCGGAATGTACAATTCTAGATTCCGCCGAAGTAGAAGAATTAAAAAAACAATATAATATCAAAGAATTAAAACAATTACCAGAAATTTCTAGATTTGACCCTCAAGCATTGGCAATTTGTCTAAGACCAGGACAGGTATGTAAATTTCGACGTGATAGTGCTACCGCTATGTTTTATGATTATTATAGGGTATGTGTTTAGAATAAAAATATAATAATTATATAATAACATATGACAACAAAAATAGATATTTCTTATTATGGAAACGATTTTTTTTATTCGGAAGCTGAAAAAAACAATAAGATGCCTAGTAAAGAAAGATGTGATACGTTAAATCCAAATGATGCTAGTTGGGATAATAAATGTAATACAAACAATTTTTCTAATAATTTACAAGATTGTATTGATAAAGAATTATGTATTAACAAAACCAATTTTGAATCTAATAATAAAATCATTTCTTTACAAAATACTTCGTATGAGAAATATTTAAACACAAAAGAGTATTATAACAAAGAAGTATTAAAAACCATTAATTTAGGAGTAGGTATTGTTTTTTTAATAGGATTAAGTTATTATTTTAGGGTCCCAAAAATATAAATATCAAAAATGTATTTTATTTATGTAAATAATTTATATATAAGAGATACATATATATAAATGAATAAAATAGAAGGTTTAACAACAATAGAGGCGGAATCTGTTCTTTTAGACCAAATAATCGATTTTAATAAAAAATACGCAAGATATGTAACATGTAATGACTCTACTATGAATCCAAATAACATACTAAATTGTAGTACAGTTGATTTGGATTATAATACTGTACAAGACGTATATAGTAAAATATTAGTTCAAACAACTAATGGAGATAACGTTTATGGAAGTATTTTAGATGTATCAAATACTAGATTATCTAATAATATAAATTATGCTGTTTATGACGCATCAAGAGTCTATATAAAAAACACATATAATAGTGATATCTTAAATTTAAGAAGTGAATTAGATGAGAAATTAAAAGAATTGAATGCTAAAAATGATTCAATTAGTGCCGAATATAAAAACAGATTTGATTCTACTATTTATTCTGGATTAATGTTAACTGTTTTAGTTACATCGATGTTATATTATATTTTTCAAAGAGTATAGATTTTTATCAATATAAAATATATTAATATATATAAATATATTTTATATGCCGAATTCAAATATTATACAAATAACTCCTTTGCCTAACAATAAAGTATTATTAGCAGAGACTACTGAAATTACAGGTATCGATAATAAAGGGATAGATAAATATACACCAAATGGTAGTTATAAAGTGACAGCATCATCATATGCGAGTAGTAGCACATTACCTTTTATGGCTTTTAATGGAAGTGATACTAATTATTGGCAATGTGATTATAATGGAACATCTTCCGATATAAATAAAAAATATCCTACATATAGCACTGACCCATTCAATGGAAAAAATCCATCGACATATCAAGGTGGCGGATTACAAACAAATACATGGACTACACCTGTGGGCACTGTATCACTTTTAGGTGAATGGTTACAAATACAATTGCCTTATAGTATTTTCTTGTATAATTATACAATTAAAACATTAAATTATACTGTGAATTCTACATTCCCAAAAAGATTTGCTATACTGGGTTCAAATGATGGAATAGTATGGGAATACATAGACCAACAAAATGTAAAAACACCTGTGTTAAATTCTAAACCATCACGTGTATATAATATTAATTCAACAAAAGCATATTCTTATTTTAGATTAGTAATTAGTGAAATGCCTAATGAAGCAAAAAGCATTGCTATTAAACACTTGAACTTGAACGGTGTTACGGAATTAACACCAAATCCTGACTATAAAACGAATGAAAGTTTTATTACATTATCTAGATGGTTGGATATCGATAATTGGAGTAGTAAAAAAGAAGGTTTTGAAGATTATGGTTATACACCATCGAATAATATACCACAATATACGACATCACAATTAAAAACAGACGTAATCGAGAAACAAATTAATCCTATGATACAAATATCGACTGATTATTCTACTAGTTTATTGAATGTTGATACGAAATATACATCAATTGGTAATGGTATAAATACAATAACAAACACAAATAAGACAGGAATAAGAGATATTATGATGAATAATCCTATGTATGATTTTAGTGGAAATGTATTGAATAGTGAAAATAAAAGTAAAGTAGTAGTAGATGCTCAAATTGAAGATATAGATAGTATGGTAAGTAATATAAATACGGTTTATGTTTTAGGGTCTATTACATTAGTTACTCTATTGATTTTTTCGGTTATTATTGGAAAAGAATGAAAAATAATATTATAATTATATATAAAATGCCACAACAAATTGATTTATCTGGAATATTTCATATTCAAAAAGATTATATATCAGGTATTAGTACAACAGACCCAGCATTATTGAATAAAATAACCGCTATACAAAGTCAATTGGATAAATTAAATAATGATTTCAAAGATTCAACCGCATCAACAAATTCTACATTAGACCATCAACAAGATATGTTAAATATAGTCGATACTGAAAAACAAAGATTGTTAATGAAAAAAGAACAAATCGATACATCAATAGAAGGTAAAAAGAGAGGTGTATTATTAAATGATAGTTATAGACAACGGTTTGAACAGTATACAAAAATCATTATAATAATCATTTTCACTTTAGCAATATTTATAGCTTTTTTGATGATTGGTAGAAACTTCCCTTTTATACCAAGTTTTGTTTTAGATTTATTATCTATTATTTTATTTATAGTTTGTTTTTTCAGTGTATATTTTTCTTTAGTTGATATTTATAAAAGAGATAAATTGAATTATAACGAATTGGATTTACAAGGACCTAGTATTTTAACACCAGCTGAAATAGAGAAAAAAAACAAAGAAGAAGGAAAAGCTGGAAATCTATTGGGTTCTATTAATATTGGTAGTTGTCTAGGACAAGCATGTTGTTCAGAAGGTGCCAAATGGGATAATAGTAATAATTTTTGTATTTCAGAAACTGCTTATTTAAGAAAATATGGTTCTATTGATAGTTTGGCTACGCCTGCTCAAAATGATAGTGAACAGTTCTCAACCATGTCTTTTGATATGAATAGTAATATGGTAAAACCAAATACACCCAATGAATATATAGGGTATTCAAAAATATAATCTATTTATATTTTAAAATAAATAAATTATAATGGGAAATACATCTTCAACAGATTGTCCAAAAATTTCAAAGTATATTGACGATACACTAAAACCAGATGAAAGAAATTTAAATAATCAAATTAATGACTTGAATGCTCAAATAAATGCTAATCAAAAATCTATTGATAAATATACAAAAGATAATCAAGAATTACAAACACAAATTTCTAAGATGTTTACAAAAGCTCAATTAGATACTGATGTATCTAATGCTATTAAACCATTACAAGACCAAATTAATTCAAATAATAATACTATTTCAGCACTTACTGCCGATAAAAATAGATTAACTGGAATTAGAGATAATTTATTAAAACAATTGGGTCAAGAACGTAATATAGTGGACCAATCTTTACCATTGGTAAAAAATGAAATTAATAGTTCAACATACAAAACATCGAATATGGTATATGATAGTAATGAAAAAACATATGATTATTATAATGCTATTCGAGAACAGAATGGAAAATTATTAGATAAGTCATCTAATAGTAAATCAGAAAATCTAACTTATGACCAAAAAGCTTTTTATCAAATTGAACGTTATGATTATACTATCAAAATTAATTATGTTTTATATATAGTTTATTATGTATTTCTAATAATTCTAATTGGTATTTTATTTTTTGTACAAAGAAATATGTCTATTTATTATCGAATTATTCTTATAGCGTTATTAGTAATATATCCATTTATTATCTATACTATAGAAAAAATATTATATGATGCTGGTTCATATACATATTCAACTATAAACACGAATGTTTATTATAATAATTATTAATAAAAAACACTAGTTTCTAAAATATAATATATTTATATTTTAGAATTAATAAAAATATATTAAAATGGGAAATAAGTCAGCAAAACCAGCACCCCCACCCGACCCATGTCCAGGAACTAGACGATATGCTTCAGATTTAAGTGATTCAAATGATGCGAAAAGAAAAAGTATTCCGGATTTGACTAAGAAATTGAAAGAAAAGCAATCTCAATTGGCCCAATTGACTGCGGCGAATGACGAATTAACAAAACAAAAAAAAACTTTGTATACATCTATTCAAATAGATGACGCAAAACGTGCGGCAATGAAACCTTTAGAGGATACAATTACCAAAAACAATAATGAAATATCTAAACTAAGAGATGAAATTATAAAAATAAACGCCGAAATAGATGATTTAAATGCGAAACTAGTCGATGAAAGGAAAATAACAGACCCTATAGTAAGTATTTCAAACAAAGCAGCACAGGATTTTAAATTTACAGAAACAAATACTATAATCAATAGTAATGATAAATATTATACATATTATACCTCTATTCAAACACAAAATGAAAAATTAGCAGATAAAGTACAAAATGCGAATACGGGTGATTTCACGTATGACCAAAAAGCGAATTTTCAATATGAAGAAGTATCCAGATTTGTAGAAATTAATTATATTTTATTAATAGCCTATTTCGTATTTATAATCATATTAGTTGGATTATTGTTTTTTGTACAAAAAAATATGTCTATTTATTTGAAAATGGCTATCATTGCGTTATTGATTATATACCCTTTTATTATTTATACAATTGAAGAATTTATTTATACATGGGGGTCTTATACAATAGCATTAATCAGTGGGACTGTTTATGTAAAAACTAGTTAATCATTCTATTATTACGTTTTTAATCCCTAGAATTTTAACCATAGATTCATATAATAATTTTTCTTCGTTTTCAGTAAAACCTATGTTTCCTTTTGGAACTAAAGATTTTTTATCCCAACGTAATTGTTTAATTTTTTTATTTTCATTATAATCAACCCCTTTTAGTTCAGTTATTTGGATTTTGAATCCACCTTCGGCACGATTTAGTTCTTCTATCGGTTCTTCATCAGGTTGCTTATGATTATTATAATAATCAATAATTTGTTTTAGTTCTTCAAATGAAAACGAATCGATTAATACTTTAATTGTCATTTTCCAGATAATCAAATATTCATATATCTAATTATCAATCAATTTTTTATACACCTTTTCTCATTTACACCGTTGAAGATTTCAAGCCGCACAGCGGATGAAACTTCAACTAAGTTACCAGTTACAGTTTGAACCATGGCACCCCATAGGGGTGCGGTTTCAAATCTTCACTGGTATAAAACGCCCTTTTTCGTTTTTTCGTTTTTTCGTTTTTCGTTTTTTCGTTTTTTCGTTTTTTCTGTTTTTTCTGTTTTTTCTGTTTTTTCGTTTTTTCGTTTTTTCCGCCTTTATTATCACGAATATCCATCCAATATTTATGACATTCATACGATATTTTAAATTCTTCACATTGATAACGAGCTTTTATTATTTCATTTAATTCATCAGCACTACTTCCTACATAAAATTGTAATTTATATGGTATGCATAGTGTTGTTTCAATCGCAACATGATATTGTGTTCTTTCAAAATAAAATGTTAAATATGCTAATGCGTGGAAACTTGAACCTATAGTAGTACCAATTTCACCATAAACCAATTCTATATTTTTTTTTACGTCATCATCTAGTTTAAGCCATTTTGTAATTATTATTTTACCAGTTGTTACTTCACGCACTTTATTCTTCATAAACTTCATGCTTGATATTAAATTATTACATATATATTCAGCGTTTTTTCCGCAAACATTGCTATGTACTAAATGATTTGGATAATATGCAGAAATTTTGTAAATTATTTCTTGTAGAAGGTCATCTAAATTTATATTATACTTTGTAATATATGTTATTATATAGTTACTTGATATTGTTTTATAATTCACCAAAGTCTTTCCTAATATTATACTCATTATAATATATATATATATATATATGTTATAAAATGGGCGTTTGAAATGTGAAAAAGGTATAAAAAATATTTATTTACTTATATTTATGGATTTTATAGTCTATCTGTATTAATATCATCATCTGCCTCATCATCTGTATTACTAGCATAATTTTCTACCTCGTCTCTAACGTACTTAATTTTTACACCAGACCACATTTGATTTTGATTACGACCAAATTCTTTATCCATATATTCATGTAAATCTTTCGGTGAAGGTCCACGGCCACCATAATTACTAGCATACCAAGTAGAGAATTCATTATTCAATTCCATCTTCTTGATACGTCCATCACTAGCACGAATGACACAATCACGAATAAATTCCGAAATATAATCTTGACTTTGACGATATTCATTACTTCTAGCCATTACAATATCACAATCTTTAACTACACCATTAGTTTCAAATACGCGTTGTACGAAAAGTGCTGCGACGACTTCTTTCCAATCCTCGAATTTTTCATCAATCTTTTCATCTTCTTTGAATTGATATGGGTTTTCCTTATCATTCTCATCCGGATTTGGAGAAAATTTCGATTTGAACGGAACCGCACGAATACGACGCCAAGTACCATAATCATTACTTTTAATTTCTAATAAATTATTACAACATACAACTAATTTGAATTGTGGTGTAAATGATATTGTTTGAGGGGCATATGGTGCTCTACCTTGAAGTTGGTCTTTTCCACTGGTCAATTGTTTCATAATACCTTCATTCATTTTTTCACCTTTTTGTGGTTCTTGCATAACCGCATAACGCTTACCTTTCAATTCAACTATTTCTGGTGTTAAACCACCAACTTTACCACGTTTTTCTGTTACTAATGTGAGTGGAACAATACCTGAATATTCACCCAAAACAATTTCCATCAAATTTACCAAAACGGATTTACCATTTCGTCCGGCACCGATATACATATTAAAAGTTTGGTTTGCTGATGTACCAATTAATGCGGATGCCAAATGGTCATACATATATCTACATAATTCTGGTTCCGGAAATATCTTACTCATAAAATCATTGAATTCATCGATGATGTTTTGGTGAATGGATGGATTGATTGGGATATAATCGATATTTGTAGACATTGAAATATTATCTTCTGGTAAGCCTTTGCGAAATATCTTTTCTTTGAAATCAACCACTCCATTTTTGAAACATAATAAATAAGGATTAGTATCTAATTTTGATAAAAATGAACCATCATAAAATAATTCTCTCGCTTCTGTCATTATATTTTTCTTATCATTTGTGCTGGATAAACGCTGGCAAATATTCAAAATACGCACATTTCTAGGTTTTGCTGTTTCTTCACGTAAAATTGTATGTTGTTCGTCACGCATATTACCATCATCTGTCATATTTTCCATTAAACTAATTAATTTTTTATTATAGATGTCGCGTAATTCAATTGAAATAGCTTTACGTAAAGTTGTACCAGAATCAATTTCCACCCAACGATGATTTTTATACTGATACCATATATTTGATTTTACACTAACACATACAAATTCATGTTTATATAATTGATATAATACGTTCGCTAAATCCCAATCACCACAACCATTTCGTTCGTTTCCGCCTTTTTTTGATATTGGAGAAATAATAGTTTGTTCAACATAAAAGTCGATTGTATTATTACGAACTTGTTCAAAAGCTTCTTTGTTTTCTATTTTTGCCCATCGCATTAACGATAATTTCGATAAACCATCGTGTTTACGTAAATCGAATTTTCGCCATCGTTCGCATAATTCTGGTATCGTTCTATAATCAAAATTACTTGCTTTCGCACTGAATGCTATCCATACAATCAATAATTTATTACTAGTATTACGTAATACCCAACCTACACGTATCCATTTTAGATAAGACCCGGATTCATAATAAGATGGAGGTAAAATATTTACATATTCATACGCGTCTCTCAATTCATATTCAGTTGTATTATTAACGCTGTCTAAGAAATGATTCAATACCATCTCTAATTCAGCAGCATTCGAAATTTTCGAAATAGCAGTTGAATCATCTATTAGATTATCGAGTTGTTGTGCTCTACTATTTAGATTACTAGTTGGTAATCTACTTCCATTACATCCAAACTGATTGACACGTTTGAATTCATCATATTCTTTGATAAAATCGTTTCTCATAAATAATGATTGATGACCTTTATAACGAACTGATAATTTTTCGATGTTTTTTCCAATATCAAACCCAGATACTGGTAATTCTTTACGCATAAATTCACCATCTGATTCGTCATATGTTACTTCAAACAAACGAGTCAATTGATATCTTTCATAGTTTGGTTTTCTGGATCCATACAATTGCCAATTTACGTGACCTTTAGTAATGCCCTCATCAAATACATCTTCCCACGTATTCGTAATAGGTAGGTCACTCCACATCTCACTAGTATTTTTTATCATTTTTGTACGAAGCATTATCTGCGTAATACGGTCAGTTTTTAATCCAATAATAATATGAATACCATCTTTAGTTTTCTTTTCTTTTTCTGTATTTATTCGATTTACACTCGGTTTCTCGAATACAAAAATTGGTATATTTGTATTTTCATCAGGTTGATATATCTTATTTAATTCACCTAAATAAGAATCCAAAAGGTCATCGATATGTTCTTTACTATATTGACGTTCATCTACTTCATAATCGTGACGTAAATCAATGTCAATTAATATTGGTCCGTCATTTTCTAACTGTTTTTCAGTTAGATATTCCTTTTTCTTTGGAACAAGAATATCTCTGTTATAGAGATACAAAAACATAGAATATTCAGAATCAGGAATATGATAAGACCCACCGTATATATTCGATTTTGGGTCTCCTATTCTAGTATTTGTCATTGATTTTATGGTAGTTGTATTACCTTGGTCTTTTTTGATAGTATGTTTCATTAAGAAATCATTAAGGTCATGGTATGATACATTCATATTTGTTGATAGTAGTGTAGATGCAGTGGGCGTAGATATCTCCATTGCTATAAGATATATTATAAAGATATTTTTATCCCATTTTTTAAATTCAATTTTTTCAGTTGGAGAATTTTATAAAAATACCTATAATTTTGTCTTTTATAATTAGCATTACAATACAATAATAAAAAATTGATAATTATTATAATTTATTATATTTTGATAATAATAAGTATAAATAATATTTCCATAATATATAATAATTAATCTCAAATATGAAGTTCTGTATCAAATGTGATAATATGTATTATATTGGTATTGATGCTGAAAATACAAATAAATTAATTTATTATTGTCGTAATTGTCAATATAGAGATGAAACTATTACAGAAGAAGGTGTATGTGTTTTGAATTCTCAATTAAAAAAAGGAGAACAAAAATTTAATCATATTATTAATCAATATACCAAATTAGACCCAACCTTACCGCGTATTTATAATGTAAAATGTCCGAATGTTCAATGTAAAACAAATCATGAAGAATATAAAAATCCAGCAGAAGTTATTTATGTTCGTTATGATGATGATAACATGAAATATTTGTATATTTGTGTTGAATGTGATACTACATGGAAAACGAATGAACAGTCATAACCTTATTATATAATTTTCTATAATATTAGTAATATTTTTTATTGTAAAAAATTGAAATTAAAAATATACATAAGAAATTTAGAAATATAGAACCTATTATATATATTAAATAAAATGGATAACGATTATGAAGATGATATTGAATCTATTAATGAGGAACAAGAAGAACAAGAAGAAGAAAACTATCAAGAACCAAATGACGCACAAATACGAAATAAAATATCGAAAGTGATAAAAAATGACGCTGATGGTGATGATGATGAGGATGATGAAGATGAAAATGATGACGACGATGATGAAATTGAATTAGCAGAAGAAGAAGACGTCGAAGCTGAAGATGAAGACGATATTTTTGAAGAAAATGAAGAAAATAAAAATAAACCAAAACAAAACATAAATATTCGTCCATCGTTTAATGGTTTAGATGATATTAGTGATGATGAAGATGATGAAGACGATGATTATGATGATAATTATCTACAAAAATTCGATGAAAAAACACAACAAAATATTATTTCTGAATACCATCCTGAATTACAAACTCATAATTATAATGAAGTTGAAATATTATCTCGAGTTGTTCGCGACGGAGATGGTAATATTATAGACCCATTACATCAAACTTTACCTTTTATTACTAGATATGAAAAAGCAAAAATACTTGGCGAACGCGCAAAACAAATCAATGCCGGAGCACCTATTTTTGTAGAAGTTGAACCTAGTGTAATTGATGGTTATTTGATTGCTTTAAAAGAATTCGAAGAAAAAAAAATCCCATTTATTATAAAAAGACCATTACCAAATGGTGGTTGTGAATATTGGAAATTTAAAGATTTAGAATTATTATAACCCCCACTCGATTTATAAACATGAAAAAAATTTATTTATTTACAAATAAATTTTTTATTGGGTTTTTGGCTTTGTATTTTTTATTGATTTTTTGGTTTATTATTTATACAAATTTTTTAAACGAATGATTTCAGCTATTAATAATCTTTTGTTAGTAAAACAACCACTACTTGTTAAACCTGCTGGTTTGCCCATTAATTCAGCCCAAATATCACGTAATTCTTGTCCTGTCATTCCATTATATTGGGTGTCAACAGTTTGAAGGTACTTATCATCTTCGTCATCATCATCATCATCATTTTCAATTTCGACTTCTTGTCCATCAGTTGCTAATTCATCAATTGACATTGGTCCTTTATCGTCAACAATGCCAAAATTTTGCTTCAACATATCAAGTTCTTCCATTAATTTCTTGATAAGTTCATCTTTTTCTAAAACAACTTCTTCTAATTTCTTATTTGCTGCTACTAATTGATGAATATTCAAATCAGTTTCGGCTTCTGGAATTGGCTTATAATTGATTTTGAATACAAAATATCTTGGTGTCTTTACGCCATTTTCTTCTGAATAAAACCACATCATATTCTTGCCATTATAATATCCTTTTTGACGAAATTGACCTTCTGTATCCAATTTATTTCTTAAAAACTTGGCATTATTATTATCGTTCCAATATTCAAAATGAATAAAAGCAGCTTTCACTGTTATTGTATGTTCGTTTTCAACTACTTCCCTATCTACAAAATCGATTCTTTTAATTTTACCTAATTGTAGATTCTTTTCAATGAAATATTGAAGACTGTTTTCATTGATATAAGAAGTTCCTTTGTCTGTATCGAATAGAATTTCCTTTGGTAGACAAGGAATGTATAAACTATTCCATTGTTCGGGAGAAAGTTCTAATTTTTGTACTGATTTAGCGACATTTTCTTGAGTTGCCATTCCTTTTTTTACAAAACGAACTGATAGGCATTTCATTTTCATAGTTTCTGCCTCATCCCAAAAGAAATGTTCATTGCCAAATATTTGGATACTTTGAGTATAAGTTGGCTCGCCATTTTCAAAACGAGTTACATTAAATAATTCCATTAAAAGACATCTAGTCGATTCCGAAATATACCAATATTCAAAATCAATAAATGCGCTTTGAAACGTGCGATTGTTCTTTGAATCTGTTTTTTTTACAATACGAATATTATTTACTTTACCAATAGGAATAACTTGTTCGACTAATTCTTGTACTGTTTCACTATTACTGTATTTGGCTGGTAAACATGTAATATGTAAACTACCTCCAAATTCTGGAGCATAAACATTTAAATAACTTTTTACACAACTAGTTTTTGTATCAAAATGAACCCAACCTTGATAACTATAATCAACTACATTTACCATTGTTTTTGCTTGTTCTTGAGTAACCTCCATTGGGTTAATTGAAGATTCGACAAAAGACATAGCTGACATATTTGATATAATTTGATTTATTATTTTAAAAAGATTGAATAATTCGAATTTAATATATAAGTTAAACGGTTAGATAAATACGATGAACGAGAATAATTATCATTTATTTTATTTTAAAATTATCGTCAATTTTTTATAAAACTACGAAAAAAATACAGAAAAATACGAATTATATAATCCAAAAATATAAAATGTATTATATTATGGACGTTATGGATATGACTGGCGGACCTATTTATTGTGTTTGTTGTAGTTATAATAAACCATATAATATACAATACATATTAAAGACAAATTATCCATCACAAAATAAAAATGAAACTATAGAATGTCCTATATGTTTAGAAGATAGACCCTATATCGAAATTATAACTACAAATTGCGGTCATAATTATTGTATAAAATGTATAAAAGAATATTTTGTTTCAAAAAAAAAACCTTATAATTGTGCTTATTGTAGAACTAAAATCGAAAATATATCAATAGTAAGTAAATATTATTATATGGAATTCAAAATTTATGATATTTTATGTGATAATAACTATATTGATTCTAATTTTACGGTTCGAGTAAGGTACGCTTTATTAATGTCTATTTTTATAATGATTATCGGTTTAGGTGTATTTCGAGTATCGTAATTTATTATGATTTCCAATTTTTACCACAATCTAAACAAGTGACAAATATTGTGGCTGGTTCATCCGCACTACGTGTTTGTAATTCATAATAGGTACAACGTTTGGATTTACATTTTTTACATGTAAACATATCAGTTGATGCCTTGATATTTGTAGTATATTTATTTGCGTCACGTTTTATTTTCTTATCAATCAATACGCGCCAATGTTCTGGATTCATTTCTTGATGTGTCATAAAAGCTAATGATTGTGGAGTAATTTCCTTATTTTTTAGCTGTGCTAATAATTCTTCGTTTTTTAAATTCAAATATAGACTCCGTAATCTATCTAGATAGAGTTGTACAAAATAAGGATTTTCCCATTTTTTGATGATTTTTTTACTATTTGCCTCTTTTATGGCATAGTTAAAAACTCCTTTTTCTAAATTTACAGATAGATTATCATCACCTATTATGGCCATCATTTTTGTACGAATATTATTACGAAAATTATCGGAATTCGAAATTTTATACATTCTAATCAATAATTGAAATATATGAAAATCGCTTTATATATTTCAATTTTTTATCAATATAAAAATAATACAAATACAAATACATATACAATTATATATAATGATGTCTATTCCTATTATTATTATTTGTTTCAATAATTATAAATATGTTCAAAATATGATTGAACAAATTAATCGTATCCAACCCAACTATAAAACGGATATTATTATTATGAATAATAGTAGCGATGACCCAAGTACTCTGAAATATTTGAAAAAAATACGCCTTTATTATAGGGTCATTGACCGAGATAATAATGGGCCATGGATATCACCTGACCGCAATACTGATTTATATAATGAATTACCTGATAAGTTCATTTTGACTGACCCAGATTTAGAACTCAATGCCAAATTACCTACTTATTTTATTGAACAGATGGTCACTTTATCGGATAAACACCAAATTGGTAAATTAGGTTTCGCAATATCAATCGAAGACCGGGATAAAATGTACCCCGGCAATTATATGTTAGGTTGTTCAATCCATGATTGGGAATACCAATATTGGGCCAATCGTATAAATGACCGTAATTATGAATTATATGATGCGCCGATTGATACTACTTTTGCTCTTATCAATAAAAAATATTGGTGTAATTGGTCTGTAAGAATGGCTGGTAATTTCACTTGTAAGCATTTACCTTTTTATATTGAAAATCCGATTATGACTATAGAAGAAGAATATAAATATTATTCAAAATCGAAACATTCCACTATATACAAAGTATTTAAACCCTATTTCGATGAAAAATATATCGTAATTGATGATGATGAATCGCCAGATAAATATCGTATTGAAAAACGCGCTTGATATTTATGATATTATTCAATATATGATTCTTCACTTAATTCACTAGTACATTCTAATGTATTCTCGTCTTGTGATATTAGATTTTCGGCACTTTTCTTCGATGCTACTGCTGCTTTTCCTATGATTTTTCCGAAAATAGTAAATGTTTCTGGTTGTTTAGTAATTTTTGATAGTGGTTTCTTTTTTAATATTATTTTTTTTGGTTTTATGTTTTTTGATTTTTTTGTTTTAGGAATCTCATCGTCTTCGTCATTATCCTCTGAATTCTCTTCTGATGATTCATCGTCTTCTTCAACAACATCATCATCTACCACAAAACCATCTTTTGCGTATCCTGATTTTGTTCTAGGTATATCATCATCTTCATCACTTTCATCATCTTCTGAATCTTCTTCACCCAAATCCTCGAAACCACCGTATAAATGGTCATATATTTTATCCCATTCTTTAGATGTGATACTTATAGGATTTTCAGCATTTTTGTTTATAATAATACAACTACCAAAAAATAATGTATTATCAATTGGTGGTGGAAATTCATATTTGTTTTCTTGGTTTGCTCTACCATTTGTTTTACCATAAACTGAAATTGAGTATGAAATGCCGTCTAGTTCTTCTATATTCCATGTTGTATGACATTTAAACCCATCGGCAGTTTTGAAACCCGCTTTTTTATATAGGTCTGATTCATCGAACGATTTTATAACTGTTTCTTTTACTGTACCTGTTTTTTCTATAATCAATATTGATAATGGAGCCATTTTTATTGCTTGTATTGATTTGTTATGATATTTTTATATCAGTTTTTTTATTATTTAGTAGCATCGCAATGTTTTTTAGAAGCATATAATAAAATATTTTTATATTATATACTTTTTTTGTAAAAACATGTCATATACACGAAAACAACATGGAAAAAAATCAAAAATGACTAGAAATAATCGTAACCGTAATTATAAAAAAAACAATAAAAAAAATAAAAAATATGGTGGCGTTGTTCCTGCTGTTACAATTTCAACTGCTACTAAAGCAGGATTATTTGGAAAAAAAGCTATTTCTGCCGTTAAAGTCGGTTCTAAAATATCAAAAGGCAATATATCAGGGGTTGGTGTTGGATTATTAGATGACGCTCTTTTACATAGTAGCAGTTATTTTTTTGGTAAAAAAGGAAAACAAAATAAAAAACAACGAGGTGGTGATGGTGGCGCGATTGATGCTTTAAAAAAAACATTAGAATCTGTAGATGAAATTCCAGGAATTAATATTTTGAAAACAATGCCAGCATATAACATATTTTCTAAAATCAAAGATAAACTTATCGAATTATTAGATATCGTAAAAAATGAAAATATACAGAATGTTTTGAATAATCCGGAAATGCCTAATGAAGAAATTAAAAAACAAATAAAGAATATTATTAGTAATAACGAGAACATTAAAAAAGAAATTAATAAATATAAGGATATTTGTTCAAATTTAGATAGCAATTTAGATAGCAATTTAAATGAAATAAAAAAAATAAAAATAATGGGACAGAAAATAGGAGAAGGATTTGGTAAAAATATAGAAAAACTATTAGAAAAAGCAATTCCTCATAGAAAAGAATTATGTTCAGCTTTTATCGAATTCGATGTTAATGAAAAATTAGAAATTGAGAACCCAGATAAATCAACCGGTGATGTTCTCGAAAATGATACAAATATTGAGAACCCAGATAAATCAACCGGTGATGTTCTCGAAAATGATACAAATATTGAGAACCCAGATAAATCAACCGGTGATGTTCTCGAAAATGATACAAATATTGAGAACCCAGATAAATCAACCGGCGATGCTGTTCTCGAAAATGATACAAATATTGAGAACCCAGATAAATCAACCGGTGATGTTCTCGAAAATGATACAAATATTGAGAACCCAGATAAATCAACCGGTGATGATGTTCTCGAAAATGATATTAATAATAATATTGAGAACACAGTAGAAGAAACCAATGGCGATGATGTTCTCGAAAATGATATTAATAATAATATTGAGAACACAGTAGAAGAAACCAATGGCGATGCTGTTCTCGAAAATGATATTAATAATAATATTGAGAACACAGTAAAAGAAACAACTGAACCTAAAAATTGTATTAAAACATCTGGTTTTGTGAAAATTGTTACAGGGGCTGACAAATTTTGTTATAAAAATGAAATAAATAAACAAGAAGGTGCTGGTTCTCGAAAAAACAAAAAGTCCAAAAAATCTAAAAAATCTAAAAAATCTAAAAAATCACGTAAAGGTTCTCGAAAAACAAAAAAATCATACAAACGACAACACAAAAAAAAATAAATTCTACGTTATAATCATATAAACGATATATATAAATCATATATATCGTTAATGTTCTCAAATACTAATATTTTTTTGGGTATATTATTTAAAATTATAATATCTATATCCATAATTTTATTGGGACATTGGTTTTGGAATTATTTAAAAGATACATATACAACAAAAAAAACAAAAGATTTAGTAAATATTCAAATTGAAAAATACAAAAGAATAGTTGATGAAATACAACAATATAAACCTTTTTCTAATAATACAGGTTCTCAAAAAACCGTTTTTGAAACAGAAAATGAAAGACAAAAAATGAATGATGAATTAATGGAATTCATGAATAAGCAAATGGAAAATTAGTCCAATCTTATTCCACGCAAAATAGTCTTCGGTGCCCTATTACACTTTCAAATACCCGCCAATAAATATTTTACAAAAAATATATAAAAGCAATCCGCCTTTAAAATGTATAAACCAAAGGACAAACACATGAGTAAGGAACTAGAACTGTGTCATTCCCAAACAACACAATTAATTACACGATTTCCAAAATTCGAACTTTCCTATGAGACAATTTCTCATAAGAAAGTTTCTAGTAATTATAATATTTGTCTTGCTATACCTATTGGCAAAAAAACGTTTGCTTGGTTTACCTTTTATAATGACGAAGATGTTTGTTATACTCTAGAATTAAATAAAGAAAAAAAAATAACAAAAACCACGCGTATCGAAACTAATTTCAAAGAGGATTTATCTCTAGGTACTGTTGTATATGGAACATATATTATAGACGAACAAACCGGACATCAAGTATTTATAATAGAGGATATATTTTACTATAAGGGGGTTTCGTTATTAAAACATAAATTTATTGAAAAATTGGAATGTTTGGAAAATTTTATAAAAAACACAAAACGAAAATTCACTACAAACACGGAAACGATATTTATGTTACCGGTTATGTGGGAAACAAAAATAGAGGATAATACGGAATGTCCTATAACTATACCAGAAGATATAAATGATACTATTCCATATACAATACATCATATACAATATAGAGCGTGTTATGAGATAATGCCATATTTGAACGTTGTAATAAATCGAAAATTAAATTTGATAAATATACCAACAGAATATGTAAAAGAGTCGCGTAGTAAAAACTATAATTTCCATACAATACAATACACAATGGATTATAATAAACCACAGTATAAATATCCTACTATATTTCTCGTAACTGCTGATATTCAATATGATATTTATCATTTATTCGCTTATGGCAAAGACAAGGCCCTATTATATTATAATGTAGCATATATACCAAATTATAAAACTAGTGTATTTATGAATAAAATATTCAGGAAAATTCGTGAAAACGATAATCTGGATTATATAGAGGAAAGTGATGATGAAGATGATTTCCAAAATATGGATGAAACTAAATATGTAGATTTAGAGAAGAGTGTATTAATCGAATGTGTATTCAATAGTAAATTCAAACGATGGACTCCTATGCGCATCGTTGATAAATCAACCAAAGTTGTACATATTAATCAATTAGTAAGAGATTATTATGATAAAAATACAAATGATAATATATATAATAAAGAGATGCCTAATAAAAAAACAACATTCAAACGATATCCAAATATGAGTTCAAATAATAAACCATATAATACAAACTATAGAAAAAATAATTCAAATAATGTATATACACCAAAATATAATCGCCATCAACCGGCTGTTATACAATAAAATTGCCAATTATTATTTATTTTCTAATAAAACCTCTTTTAATCCCTCTGAATGTTTTGTATGAAATTCCAAACCTTCTTTCAACCAATTACCACCTGCTCTATAATGTAAAAATACATCATCATATATCTCACAGAAAAACTTATCATTGTTATTTCTTTTGTCATTTTTTAGAAAACTGATAATACCATTATTATTTTTAATGGCATAAGGCATCTCTGTTTCATTCCAAGAACATGACCATAAGTGTCTAATAAAATAAATATTATTTGTATGACATTTAATATTATTCCATCGTATTTCATCTGTATTTGGTATAGGTATTCCTTCCATTTGTTTAAGCAACCATTCTTGATTCATTCCTCCAGTATCACAACAAGCATTTGAACAATTCCAATTAATTAATTCTATATCTTTCATTTTCATAATATCAAAATAATAAATACCATTCCAAAAATAACCGATTTCGCCATTCTCTCTAGTTTGTAATACAATAGCACAATGATAATTTGAATATTTATCTATATCAAAATAATCTATCAAAAACATATCACTATCTAATAATAGATATTTATCCGGGTTTTCGATTTGATATTTTAAAATATAATTCATTGAATTCGCTGTTCTTGTAGATGGGTCAGGTTCGTTAATATGATGTTCATTTGGTATATTTATACATTTGATATTTAATTTTTCACAAGTTTCTTCTATTTTTCTTTTTATAGTTATATCGTTATCGTTTGTATAATCAGGAAAATCCTTAGCATCGTTAAATACAATAAATTCATATTCTCCTTTGAAATATTTTTTTAGCGTATGATATTGTATTTCTATAAAATGAGTATTATTTACAACTGCTGTTACAATTTTCATTGTATAATAAAGAGTTGATTTTTTACTATTTAAATTGTTTTTATTCTATAAATAAAAACAATAAAATTCGTTCAATAAAAATATAGACCTTATATATAAATATGTCAGGAACAGGTGAAACTAACTTTCAAATCAACAAAGGCAATATTTTACAGAATGAACCTACATCAAGTGTAGGTAATACTATTTTCGAAAACAAAATCCAATCCACTCTAGTTGGCGGTAAAAAATCAAAAACCGCTAAAAAACGAAATGCTAAAAAGTCAGCAAAGAAATCGAGTAAAAAGTCCAATAAAAAGACATCAAAAAAGTGTAAAAAACTATTTTGGTTTTTTTAGAGTTTAGATTATTAGATTCTTATTTTTCAATTTCATCAAAGTCATATTTAGAAATATCTAACAAACATTTACTTTGTTTTGAATTTACTATTTTATTCAAAACAGTGTTATCATTATTACTATCATCACTATCTTCCTCTGTAATACATTCTGTCGTTTTTTTCATTGGTTCAAATACTCGTTTCCACGTAGTATCTGTATTCCAATCCAAATTCATACTTTTATAATTATCCGAATCTATTTGGCGAATCCGATAATTACATTTTTTATAAAATCGTTTGCGTTGATTCCATTGATTTTGAAAAATATCATGACCATCTACTATATCAACTATAATCGGATTTTCATGTTTTACTCTCAATATACGTCCAACGGATTGTGTAATATCGGTTTTAGGTGTTACCATAATTAAAGATGATAATGTTTTAATATCCAATGCTTCCGCTGCCATAGCATAAGTAGCTAATACAATTTGTTTCGTTTCAGTTTCTTGTAAATTCGTTTGTTTCATTCCACCTACATAATAACCTATTGAGGCTATTTTACGATGATTAACAGCTTCATATAAATACGTCAATAATGAACGATTATGACATAATACCATTATCTGATTTTCTGGATTTTCTTCGATTAAGTCTCGGATAACACGTACTATAAAATCACTACGTGGTCCATATTCACATAATTTTGTAATCATAGTACTATATTTCGGATTACCTCGAAAGTCATAATCTACCATATTGAATTCAGTATTATTTGTACGATAATTTATTGCTCGAACACAAACAGGGTCATCATCCTCGCGTGTTTCAGAATAAATTTTATCACCGATAAACATATATAAAATTTTCGTCAATTTATCTTTACGTTCTACTGTAGCCGATATTCCCAACATATAAGGTGTAATCGTCTTGAATAACGTCCTTGAAAATTGCTCACTCCCTATACGATGTACTTCGTCTATGATAGTTAAGCCAAAACAGGAAAATGTATCAACCGGGTATTCTTTATCATATAGTGTCTGTATCATACCAATTACTATGTCTTTTTTATCAACATCGAATACTGGTCCTTGAATTTTACCCACAGTGGCGGTTGGTAAGAATTCCTGAATCCTTTCTATCCATTGATTCATAAGAAATTCCTTATGAACAATAATCAATGTTTTTTTTTGTAAAATCGATATAATTTTCAAAGCCATTACCGTGTTATGTGTAACTGTAAAATCTCCAAGTACGAATCGTCGATTACCATCAATCTCAAAACCATAATATTCATCTTCCCCAAGTCTTTGTACGTCTATTTTATATTTCAATGTATCAATGACTCTATATTTGAATTTTGCCTTTTTATGTTCATATTTTACCGGTATATATTGTAATCCATTACCATTGATAATATTTTTATAATATACAACATTACTCACATCTATAATAACATGTTCTTTTACACAAAATCCGAGAGACCTACATAGAAACGAAATATCATGAGATAATTGTTTGTGTCGCTGTATTATTTTATAATTATCCATATTGAAATAACCATCAGCATCGATGATGCCAGCCAATAATTGTAATTGCATTTCGATTGAATTACATTTATAATGATGTGGAATATATTTATTTTTATCGTTTAAATCGTATTTTTCCAAAAATCCTAAAAGACCGTGTGATTCTCCACATACTTCTTCATCTAAATTACCATCTCCTCCTAACCAATATCCTAATATGTATGGGTCTATTTCAACGTCGTTTTTGTCAAATACTATTGGAACACGGTATCCTAATAACATAGGGGTATTTGGATTATTTGGATTATTATTTCGTTGCCTATAAATATTTAAATAATCAACTAAAGGCAAATCAATTACTAGTTCATTTTTAGGAAATTTTAAAGATAAAATATGACTTTCATTTATAACATATTCATTATCATAATAAGAGATTTTATACATCATTTCTCGACCTCTCGCCAACGTGAGAACATTTCTAGGCTTAGAATCATCGCCCATAATTATATCACCAACCACTATATCTTGTACCATCTTTATTGTACCATCATACATCATAATTGGTGTATTTTTACCCAAACATTTACCACGACCACATGGTACTTCTAATATTCCTCCACCACCTTTTTCTTCAGCATCTTTACTAATTGGCGCGTCTACAAATTTAGTATAAACATCGATAATTTTATCTTGATAATCCCGTAATGGCTTTATAAATTCTACCGATATATTATTACCTATGCCAATTTCTGAACGACTAGGCATACCATAACGATTTATACCATAAAATCTAGGTAAATATATCTTGTTACTGTTTTCTCGAAAAACGGGAAATGCTACTTCTACTGGCGCACCATAATTCGCACCAAATACTTCTGGTTTAACAAATAATTCCTTTTTTAAATATTCTTCATCTTCTTTTGATAATACGGATTTTGGAATAGTATATCCTTTTTTTCCAAGATAAGATTGAGAACATACTGTTTTCAAATAGTCATCTGATACAACGAATTTTGGTATAGAAATAGTTTGTTTTGTTTTTGGTTGAACCTTTGGATTATATTTTCGGTTTGATGATTTCATTCTTTATAGATATTACTATTTTTATTTTTATTTAGGCTAATTCAATTTTATATTCAATAGAACGAAAAAATATAATAATATTCTATAATATAACGAAATACAAAATGAAGATTCCTACTATTTTTAAATCTGTTTCAGTCCCTAATGTTTTCAAATCTTTAACACAACTAGAAATTGCTCTATTGGTTATTTTTATTGTTTATATTGTATTACCTATTCAAACACCTAACTTCTTAGCTGGTTCAGTTGATTCACCTTTAGGTATGTTAGTCATTTTTATGGTCACTGTTTATTTATTTTTCAACGTAAATCCTATTGTAGCTGTTATTTATGTATTCGTTGCTTATGAACTAATCCGTCGTAGTTCAAACAAACCAGGTCGTCTTAATATGGTTAATTATACACCTAGTCAAACCAAGAAAGATTCCGATATGAAAGTAATGAACCCACCAAAGACATCATCATTAGAAGAAGAAGTTGTTGAAAAGATGGCACCTATTGGACATAGTGATATTAGTATTTATACAAATAGTAGTTTCAAACCAGTAGCAGAGAACGTTGGTAGTGCGTCTGTTTATTAAACAATATAATAATTGATTCGCGTTTCTTTTGATTTGATTTATATAGAAATTCAAATCAAATATTAGTAGAAATCTCTATACTGGAACAATGCGGTTATTTTTTTTGAAAACGACTGCGAATATCAAAATTAAAAAGATTAACATAATTCCTCCTCGTAACCCAAACATTATAGCAAGATTTTGATTTATCTTTTTATTTGGACTAAATTGATTAGTCAATCCTAATGAAAGTATAATTATAAAATATATTAATTCAAACCCAAAAATCGTCGATACGTTCTTTATAAATAAATTAACAGTTTCGCCTAGAAATTGTCCTATATCACTAACTGAAATATATTGAATAATAGAATTAATTAAATTATCATCTTTGTCTCCGTCTTTATCTATTGGATAAGATAGATTTTTTTTATCAAATGTCATATATTTCTCATCTTGTTTCTTAACTGAAATCAATACTGACGAAAGAATATAAAATACAGATAAAAATAAACAAACCATGAAACTATTATAATCTCCATTTTCTTTACCATAACCAAATATTACTAAAATCAGTAACGCAAAAAATAAAAATATAAAAACATCTATTGTTTTTATTCTAATATGACCAAGTTTAACATTTTCACTATTCTCTGCCAAACCTACAAGTTGTATTACTTTGTTTATAACAACTGCTTTATATAGAATAGGAATACCAAAAGACGCTACTATTAATATCACGATGAAAATAACAAAATTAACAGTCATTTTCATAAAATCTAAATTTTGTTTTTGATTCGATGTTTCACTCAATAGTGGAATATTATAAGTAGATACTTCTTCGTCCGATACACCGGTTGGCTTACAATCAATATAAATATCTTCTTCCTTTCTTATTGTAATATTTATTCCATCAATTATTTTATATACATTTGGCGCGTTTATACCAAAAAGTGTTGTTTTAGTATCGTATGTAGAAACGAATGCTGTTGTATTATCTACAATCATTATAGGATTAGTATTAATCATAATTAATTTACCAGGACCGTCTTCATATACTATATACTTAATTGCCTTAGAAATAGAACTATTCAAAATAATGGATGCGTTTATAGCATCAGCGTCCATTAAATCAATTACAGTATCTATATCTGTTCCTAATTGTGTTTGACCTGGGTTATATTTTTTTAATAAATGACAAGTATATAATACTTTTCTTGTAGTGATTGAATTATGTTCTATAACTAATTCACCAATTATATTTGGGTCGGAATCACGACCAGTAGTAACATCTTGGATATTATTATGTAATAATCCAAAAAAATATATTTTTTTTACTGCGTATGTTTCTGGAGTAGTAGCGTTTATAGGTGTATATTCAAAATTAGGAGTAGATGTTTGATTTATATATGGAATACTAAAGTAATTCTGTGATGATATATTATGAGGTCCTTTTATTTCACTTTTTTGAATAGTAATTGTCGGATAATCATATAATATTTTTTCTTGTTTTGATGCTACAAATGTATTATCATTTAATTTAAAAACTGACATTATATATATATTTTGTATATAGTTTATTTATAATAATACTATATTAAATTGTTATGGGTATAATAATATACAAATAACATGAAAAATTGCTAAAATATTATATTATGAATGGTATGGTTATTTTGATTTTTTCCTATATAATTTTTTCGTTTTTCGATTTTTACCCCCTTTAACAATTGATGGGTCAACCCATGAGCTTTTATTTGTTTTGTTATTATACCAATATTTTCGATTATATTTATCACTCCATTTTTCAACCCATTCTGATTCACTAGGGTCAATCCATGTGCTTTCACTTGTTTTATTATTATACCAATATTTTCGATTATATTTATCACTCCATTTTTCAACCCATTCTGTTTGATTCAGAATATTATTTTCTAAATCTTTCTTTAGTTGTGATACGTCTTCCAATAATTCGTTTTTTGCGGGTTGTTCGAGAACCAACTTTTCAGATATAAATTGATTTGCGTCAGTTTCCTCTGGAATTATTACTATATTATTATATTTCAATTCATTTTTCATTATATCAGTCAATTTATTAGATGCGTCTCCAACCATATTCCAAACAACAGAATAACATTGACAACATGCTTCTTTTATATCTGTGCTTTTTATTTCACTCATATTATCAATCATAACCAATAAAAATATATCTGAATTGTCTTGATACTTCGAAAGAAAATTATAATAATTTGGAATATCCTTGTTTTCTGTTCCAATAACAATAATTATACAATTCTCTTTTTTTGTAACTACTTGGTTTATAAATGTAGGAAATGTTTTTCGAATAAAAAAACAGGAGTCATGACTATCAATAAAATCCTTATCGATTGAAAGTAATCGATTGAAAATAGTAGGGTGTTTTGATACCCAATTAAACCATTTTGTATAGCAAACCGGTTTGTTCTCGAATTCATATGGTTTTATATTTTGCTTACCATCAGCTTGTTGTTTGTTTTTGTGCGCTAATTTTAATGCGGATAAAAAAAATAACTCATCTAATGCTGCTTTTTTTGGCACTTTTGATGTTATTTCCATAAATAAAGGTTGGTTACGAATATATTCTACGAAAGAATTTCCGTCTTTCTTTTTGAAACTACGAATATTTAAATTATCTAATAATAATTTGACGTCTTTACGTGTTAGTACCCACCATTGTGATGTTTTAATAATACTAGCATCAATTATACGATTATCTTTCACCATTTCACTAAACAACGATTTTTTACAATTTTCTAAATAATTATTGAATTCTCCGTATGTTCTCACTGGAAAAACGTCTTCAGAACATAACACAAACCATTTATTATGTGTATTTTTGTATGCCTCTTTCAATAATAATAATGTTGATATAACAATCGTATCTGCTCCCCAAGCCGTTTCTATTTGAAACGGCGTTACATTTTTTTCGAATTCAACAGTAATCTTTGTTTTATCTTTGGGATGTATATACACATTGGTATTGTCTAGATATTCTCGTAATACTGGATTATCATGATGTAATATGTTCTCATATGTCAAGAATAACATTGCTATATTTTTTTGTTCTCCCATTCTGTATTGATTTTATAAAAAACTATAATATATCATTTTATTATAGTTTTTCTTTTTAGGTTGATATAACTAAAGATATGGTATATAACGAAACAAATTATTTTCATACATGGTTACACGAAACGTATCTTTATAACCTTCTACATATACTACATCTCCATTATTGATATCATCACAACCATATTCACTAGTACAACTTTTACCATTCAAACTAATTGGTAATTTAGTATTAAGATTACCAGAATTGGAAATTGTATAATATTGCCATTTATCTCTACCAGTCATTGCTTGTCTTCCCATCAATGGTAATATCATATCACTATTCCCATTCATTCTTGTCAATATACCTACTTGTTGATAACCTGTTTCAAATCCACGTGTTTTTACATTCACTGGTATTCCACGAATATCACTTGAATCGCGTGGAATATACATACCAAGACCACTAGAATTTACTTTTAAAGGTGGTGCGTATGGGTCATTAAAAGGGTCACTTCTAGTCGCCATAGTAGCTAAAGGTCCTAATGATGCTGGTTGATTATTTGACATAATGATTATTTTTTCCATATTTGAATCCATGTTCTTATTGATCGTGTTAATAGTTTTTAAATAATTATAGTATAAATACCCGATTATTATTAAGGCTACAATCAAAATTACTAATGTCATGTTCTCGATACATATTACACCCGGAATACATTTCTTTGGCATATTTTTATATATTCTATTTAATTGTATATAATTTGCTTATATTTTTTATTTTTTCTAATTATAGTATTTTATGGGTCAGGTGATGTAAAAGCACGATTAATCTCATCTCCACCTCTTGCCATTCTATCTTTATTTTTCAACATTTCTCCTGGTAATCTAGTTTTGAAATCATATGCTATCATATTAGATGTATCAGTCAATACATTACCTTTTAATCTTTTACAATTGTAACACCAATCTCTTACATTTTTTGGATAATGCATAATATGAAAATGTAAATAATTATAAAAATATCCATCCACTAATTCTAATTTATCCCATAAAGCTTTTTCAGTTTTGTATATTTGATTTCCCATAAACATACTAGTTACCCAAAATGCCAAACGGAATGGTAAATATAATATTTGACCCATACAATCTAACGCATAATAGAAAAAACATTTATTTAAACGAGTAGCTAAAGTTACACCACACATTATATGAGTAAAAAACCATACAAATGCTAATTCTGTTAATACAAATATATCTAACATGCCTTTACCCACACCAGTAAACATATCTTGAAGTGTATATCCCAATCCTTTAAAAATATTATTAAATCCACTTGATATCAATTTAAAACGTTTTGGTAATACTTCAAACTGTCTTCCTATTTTTTTAAAAAAATCTTCCATTTGGTCGAAACCATCTTTTACTCTATTCATTCCGTCTGAAATACCATTTTTTTTTGGATCTAATTTTGCGAAAGCATCTTCTATTGACATACCCATTTTATATATATTTTAATTTAATTTATAATATATACATACGTAATTTTATAAAATAATCTCTTTATTTATTTTCTTTTTCTTTTTCTTTATCAATTGAATACTTATCGAATTTTTCGATAAATCCCTCTGCTTTATCTAAAAGACTTCCAATATCTTTCATACCAGTAATAATTTCTTTTTGTAGGTTATCGAATTCTTTTAAATCTTTATTCACTTCTTTCATATCTGGGGTTTTGTTTTCGAGAGGTTCTGATTTCTCTTCTTTCTCTGAATTTTCGTCAGATTTTTCTACTTCTTCCTCTTTTTTTTCACCTTCTGCGTTTTCCATACCTTCTAATGATGGACGAACCCCATATTTCATAATATTCGTTAATGCTAAAGTAACAAACAATATTACGATCATATTTTTACTAAAAAATGATGCTAAAAACCCTACAATTAAGAAAAATACTACTGAACGTAAATCGAAAATATTCAAGAAATATACGATTTGAACTAACGCTAATAAAAATAGAAAATAGAGAACAAATTTATTTTGTAAAATAGGATTAAAATTATATTTGAATTTCCAAATTTTACGTAAAAATGAGGGAGTTTGTTTTGCCATTTTTTAAATTATATATTTTATATTGCGAAATAAATCTATATATTGAGAACAATAAAAAAATCTAAGTATCTGAAATATCCGAATAATCTTCTTGTGTATTACTACATTCTATTTTTATTTCTTCCTCTTCCTCCTCTGTTAATTTATACATTTCTGGAACATCCCCTCCGTATATTTCGAGAACCTCTTTTACAACATCCTCTCTTTGTATATCATTTCGTTGGAATTCGAAACTACTGATACTACTTGACCTTTTTCCTTTGAATTTATTTAAAAAATCTTCTAAACCATTTAATTCGTTTATTCTATCATATTGTTCTAAATCACCAGTAATCACCAATCTACTATTTTCACCCAATCTAGTCAAAAGCATTTTCATTTGTGATATTGTGGAATTTTGCATCTCATCTGCTACTATCCAACAATTCTTAAAAGTTCTACCTCTCATATAACCCAATGGAGATATTTCTATTATTTTATCCTCCATTAATGCTGTTACTTCTTTTGGTGAAATGAAATTATATAAAATATCGTAAATTGGTCTTACCCATGGGGCCATTTTCTCTTCTAATGTTCCAGGTAAATAACCTAAATCCTCATCTACTGATACCGATGGTCTAGTAAAAATCAGTTTTTCATAATGTCCTAATAAAAAATTCTTTACACCCATTTCTGTAGCGAATAATGTTTTTCCGGTTCCTGCTGGACCAGTGGCTACCACTATTTTTTTGGATTTATTTTTGAGTAATTTTGCGTAGGTTTCTTGACTACCAGGTTTAGGTTTTGTGAATTTGTTCTCGAATTGTAGTTGTTCATGTGGGGATAAGTACTGCATACATTCATAGTACTTACGTTGTTTCGTTGCGGATTGGTCTTTATCAAATTCAGCGTAAAAATCATTCATTATTGCTTTTTCAGATTGTTTTTTTGTTTTACGACTGCGTTTCTTAGGTTCTTGTTTCATTTCGCCTAGAAAATCATTTGAATCGACGTCCACACAATGTTTCATTTTTACATTATCTTCCTATTTTTATTTTTATGATTTTTCTTATTTTATTGTATATTTCACAATAAAATATGTATTTATGTAATTTATTTTTCTACATTTGGAAATAATTTTTTATCCAACCCAGTACGAACACAAAATATTCTATGGACAAAAATACCGAGAATGAAAACTACCACTAAAGTAGGTAGAAAAGGTAATTTGAAAATCCAACTTATTAACCAAACTATTATAATTGTAACTGCTACGTCGAGTATAGCTATATCGAATATACGATATTTTCGTAATCCTGTGTTTGGTTCTCCAAACATATTTTTATATTTACAAAGTCCAGACATGATATAATATTAGTGATATATTTTATTTTTACAACAATTTACAATTATAAATAAGTTGGAAAATTGGGGTCACTAGTATCAGTTCTTTCATATTTTAAAAATGGACTATATGTGATTACTTTCTCCTTTCTTGAATAGTTCTTACCAATAAATACTTCCCATACAAACCTATTATCTGATATAACCGGCTCAGGCAACCATTTTTTAACATAAGACGACCGTATCCAAAAAAAATTATAGTAAGCAAAACCATTATGATTTGGAATCGCACATACTACATCTATTTCTTTATCATTTTCAAAAGCTTCAATCGCATCTTTATAATTAGATATTGTTTTACTAAACAATTTTCTCCTATCATCATCTTGATATGACGTCATTCCTTTCGAATGAAAATATAATATAATTGTATTATCTTCGTCTTCACTAGATATATCATATACATTTTTTATACCCACATACTCATATATATTTTCATAAAAATGATTTGCTATTTCTATTTTAGGATAGTCAGTTTTTAATAATTGTTTCAATTGTTCTAATTCTATGTCATCTGATATTACATTAAAATAAATATTTGCGGCCATTTCATATAAATCTAAATTTTTTAATGCGTCTAACTGTTCTTTTACAATCCAATACCACCTATTTGGAACTAAATACGCAAAATATACTATTTTTATTGTGAGTTTTTCCATTTTACACACTTGAACATTTAAATAGGCACGTTTTTAAGTAGTTTCGCATAGATAAAAATTGATTTTTACTTACTCGGCAATAAAAAAACATATAGTTAATTTACATTATAAAATAAATATTTTTTATACTACTACATCATAGTTGGTCTCCTTGAACTTGATTGCGTTTTCTGTGCCACATTGTAAATTACAAGTTCGGCATTGTACTATAAAATTATCCATATCATCGTCACTTCCTCCATCAGCATGTGAAACTATATGACCTGCGTGCCATTTTCCGGTTTTAGTTATTTTTTTGTCACAAGTATGGCATATTCCCATATTATCTTCGCCAAAATCACGGTTCCATAATTGATTGCGTTTCTGCTTACCAAAAGGTTTTCGTTTTTCAACAGTTATATGTTTCGGTTGTGAATCACTACGCAAATACTCTAGACATTCTGTATAATACTGATATTGAGGTGTTATTCCATTAAATTCTGCTATATATTCTTTTTGATAC
>Ga0214923_10000554_pt1 | contig 55849 bp, 54 predicted proteins | sample LL1510_MetaG_FD_177993 | JGI IMG/M metagenome (GOLD analysis project Ga0214923, IMG submission 177993) | Freshwater microbial communities from Lake Lanier, Atlanta, Georgia, United States - LL-1510 | ecosystem: Environmental > Aquatic > Freshwater > Lake | place: USA: Georgia | collected...
AAAAAAAAGAGAAAAGTAGATAGAAAAAAAAGAAAAAAAAGAAAAAAAAGAAAAAAAAGAAAAAAAAGGCATAATATAATAATTGACCTTCACGTGGTTTATGCTGTTGTAGTAATTTTATAAATAAAATGAAACGAACAAATTATTTTTTTTGGTATTCGGCAAGGATCATTATAAAAAGGCATTCAAGATTGTAGATAGAATTGCCATAACATTTTTGAAAATAATAGGACAATGTATTATTAATAAAATCGTCTGACAATTTTTTTTTATTATTAATGTCATAAAGGATAAACCAAATGCATTTTTGTAAATCACAGTTAAAAATTAATAAATCATATATATATTCTCTTAATTTAATAAATAATAAATTATCATCGATTATTGAATTAATAATATTATTGCAAATAACGTATTCAAATGACAATAATTTTTTATTATCATTATTAAAAACTTTGATGATATTAAAAAACTTTATAAAATGAGTATTGATGAATGAAATATTTTCGGATAATAAAATAAATTTTGGGGAAATATTTAAACAAAGATAAAAAATAGGTAAAATATCGGATTCAATTTTATCAAAATTAAGGCAAACAATATATTTTTTATGTTTAATTGCTTTAAATATTTCAATCCAACATAATTTGGAATCAATAAATTCCATATTAATTTCAACATGTCGTTCACTTGTTTTGAATTGATATTTGATTTGATTAATATCAATAATAAATGGTTTTTTATTAAATACGACATTAATAAAAATATCGGATTCAATCATTTTTTGATAAACATTTCCGTTTCCATAAAAAATGAAATTATTCATTTATACAAATTAAATATAATTTCATTTTATATTTAAATGAATGTATATTTTGATGATATTGAATTATCAAATATATATTTAAGTAGGAATATAAAATTTACAAAAATAATATATTCGACGCAAAATTATTCGGTGAATGGGATTTGGATAAAAATAAAAATATTGGAAAATAATAGTTTGCAAATAAAAATGCCGGAAAAAATAAGGATAATTGAAAATTATATAATAAAACAATATAATTCATCAAAAAAATACAAATGTTTGCCGAATGAAATAATGATGAATGTGTCAAAAAGTGATTCATCGTCATTTATATTATTTAATATATTGGGTATATCGGAATCAATATATTCATTCAAGTTAAATTACAAAATATTTTTCATAAATTAAATAATAAAATCTAATAAATATGTATAAATGGATATTATTATAGGAAAATATAAAATAAAATTGGGAGTATTGTTGATAATATTATTTCTTTTTTGGATAATGTCTGGGCATTTAATATGTGGTTGTTCAAAAATAGGTATGATGGAAGGATTCAAGTTATTATCAAATATGACAAAAGAGGGATTTTCGGGTGCAAAAAATTTGTCTTATATTCCGGATATAAGTTATGTCAATGACCCACCAATAAATACAAAATATTGGGACAATCCTGCAAATTTACCGCCACCAGACATATCAAAATTCAGTGATTTTCAGGATCCAAAATATTTATTGGACCATGGTGAATTAAGTATTGTCGCTGCGACAAAATTTTCCCCAAATTGTTGTGCTAATTTACCGGCTTATTCAAATAGTAGTGGATGTGCGTGTTTAAATATGGATCAATTTAATTATTTAAGAGAAAGGGGTGGGAATAATAAACCATATTCAGAATATTAAAAAAAAGTATTATCCATTAAATAATCTATTGGGGTGATAAAAGTATTCAATTAATTCTTTTGTAAGTTGTTCATTATCTTTTTTAATTTGACAATAATCAAAAGTAAATATTGCTGGATTTTGTGATAATTTATTCCAATTAATTTTATCCTTGTGTTGTTCTAATAAAAATATGGCATACGGATTTGCAGATAATTCAACCCAATTAATTTTATCCAAATTTTGTTCTAATAATTCAATACCATTTGGATTCATTGATAAATTTGTCCAATTTATTTTTTTTTTATTTTTTTCCAATAATTTAATTCCATTTGGATTTAATGATAAATTAGACCAATCAATATTTTTTTGGTTTTGTTTTAATAAATCAATTGCATTTGAATTAAGAGATAACCATTTCCAATTTATTTTATTACTATTTTGTAACAATAATTGAATAGCATTTGGATTTGATGACAGCCAATTCCAATTAATTTTATCAATATTTTGTGATAATATTTCAATAGAATTAATATTTTCACAAAATATACTCCAACTAATTTTATCAGGATATTGTATTAATAAATCGATTGCATTATTATTTAAACATAACCAATCCCAATGAATTTTATCAAAATTATCTTGAATTAATTGAATAGCATTAGGATTAGATGATAATCTTGACCAATCAATTTTGTCTTGATTATCATATAATATATCAATACCATAAGGATTTTGTGATAATTTTTGCCAATTTATTTTATTTTGATGTAATTTTAATAAACGATTTGCATTTAAATTGGCTGATAATTGGCAAGATAATTTATCAATATCGATCCAATTTCGTAATACACAATATTTTTGTGGAATGAAGTATTTATCATAATTCATTTTTATTTTTTTTTTGGAAAATATTAATTTCAATTTTTTTTGAGTCCACCCATTCCAATACTAACGGATGTAGTTGCTTTTGGTTTTATGCCATTATTTTTTGCATATTCAGATGAATATAAAATAGATGGAGGAATAACTAATAAGTCGGTTGAATTATGTTCATTATAATTAATAATTTTAATGGCATTTTCGTATCCATATTTATTAATTAGTTCTTGTTTTTCATTGGAAGTAGGAATATAGGAAATATTTTTTTGTTGGATGCCAGTTTTATCGAATTGCATTGATAAATTTGCCAATTTATTTGGATTAATAATTTTTCTTTGTGGTTCTCTTAAATCATATTCATAATATTCTTGACTATTTGGTTCGATTTCGGTTTTAAAATTCAAGATATTAATATAAAAAATAGGAAAATCATCTACGGTAAATTTATTATCTAAATTATTTGTGGATTTTGTATTAACAATGAATTTTAAATCAGAAATGGAATGCAATCCACTATTTAAATTATCATATTTTGCCCTATATGGATCATGTTTATTAATAATTCTGGTAATACCATCAAATAATTGAATAATTTCTGGAGACCCAATTTTATAAAATTGTGTTCTGTCAATTATTAATTTAACATTATTTGCTCTTGTTTGTAAAACATTGTCTTCCATTCCCCATCCCCAATAATTGGGATATCCCATGGTTGATTCAAAATCTTTTCCTTTTATGACAACAATTCCGCCCAATGCATAATCAAAACCATAATAATGTTTAATAACACCCAATTCTGTTGTATAATTAAATAATTTATGAAAAGGAACTGTGTCGATGTCATGAAAAATAAAATTAATATCTTTGTAATCATTGGGATATTTTTGTTTTATTGCCAAAAATCCGATATTTTTAACTGCACCTCTGTTAAATGGACGTTTATCAACTTGATGACTAAAATAAATTTCATAATCCTTGTCATGTTCCAATAAAAAAGACATGTATTTACAAAAAAAGAATTTTTGTTGACATCTATTTCTATATGGAATAATAAAAACTCTTTTTGGTATCATTATTTTATGTTTTTTTTACATTTAATTTAAAAATACGCATTAATAATTTAATAATATAGAATTATTATGGTCACAATAATAACAATTAAATAAATGTGGATAATCATTATAAATAAAATACCAAACATTAATTTCCCAAGTAAGAGTATGAAAATGATTAATAATCATTTTTATTTTATGTTTTGTTAATTTATAAAATTGTTTGATATATTTTGGGTTTCCGGAAAAAATGGACCCAGCAAAAAACCAAATAACATTATTTAATAATTGTTGTTGATTATTTTTATTTAAATAAAAAAAGGGTTTAACAATGGGAATATATATATTTTCAATATTTTTTTCAGAGATACGAATAATTTCTTTGGTAAATAATTCTGGTGACATTGAACACATGTGATAAATACCAAAATCAATCCATATAAATGTATTTGTGTTAAATGGATTAATTTTGGTTGCATCCAATACCCATTTATTTTTATTTAATTGTATGATTAAATACTCCAATGTATCTTTATTGTTTTTTTGAATAAACAAATTACAATCATTTTTATATTTATACCATTTTAATGAATTTTTGTTTATATAAATAAAGTGATTGTATTCATTAATAAAAGATTTGGAAAAATCAGTAAATGATTCATCTAAAAAAATAATTTTATAGACCGGAACGGACAATAATATTTTGCCATATTCCAAATAGGTTTCACTTGTCCTATAATTATTTACATTAGATATAAATGCGGAAACAATTGTTGCCACCATTATTTTATTTTATTTTTTTATATTTAACTATTAAATAAATTATTTGGTTGGTATTGTAAGATATTTAATTCTTTATTTGTGGTTGGGTATTCATCAAATCCATAAATATCTTGTAATAATAGCCATTCAAATAATCCTCCAACATAAACAAAAACATTATCAAATCCTCTGTTTATTAAATCTTTATATTTTGTTAAGACAGTTTGATCATGATCATTCATTCCATAAATAACAATATTTTTGTTAAATACTGGTTTATTAAAAAAAATTAATTCTTGTTCAATGGACAAAGTATTTGCAACAAGACAATGTTGTTTATTGTTTGGCAAAGTATTTATAATAATAAATTTATTAGAATTAATAATTGATTGCATATCTTGATGATTAATTTTATTTTTGATTTGAATGTTTCCCATTTATAAATAAATATAAGAATATAATAATAATATAAAAATATATGGAATTTAATAAAGAGATATCATGGAAAATAATTGAAAAATATTTTAAAGACAATCCAAATTTTTTAGTAAAACATCATTTAGATTCATACAATGACTTTTATAAAAAAGGAATATTTACAATATTTAATGAAAATAAAGAAATAAAATTTGTTGAAAGTCTTGAAAAGGAAGAAATAAATAATAAAGTTGTGCCAAATGAAATACATTTATACTTGGGTGGGATAAATGGAGATAAAATATATTATGGAAAACCAATAATATACGATGATTCACATACTCATTACATGTATCCAAATGATGCAAGATTAAGAAATATGACATATGGATTAACCATACATTATGATGTTGATTTAATATTTAAATACAATAATATAGAATATAGGGATACAATTGAGAAAGTATATTTAGGAAAATTTCCGATAATGATACAATCGGATTTATGTATATTGAGTGGTTTAAATAATGAAACAAGATTTAACATGGGTGAATGTAAATATGATTATGGTGGATATTTTATAATAAACGGAAAAGAAAAGGTAATTGTTAGTCAAGAAAAATTTGCAGATAATACGATAAATATTGAGAAACATAAACCAGGTGATAAATATTTATTATCTGGGTTAATACGTTCAGTGTCTGAAGATACATCAAAAGAGGTAAGAACGACTGGAATTTATTTGGTGCCATCAAAAAGTGGGGAATATATTTTGGTGGATGTTCCGAATGTGAAATTGCCGATGCCATTATTTATAGTGATGAGAGCATTAGGAATAATAAGTGATAAAGCAATAATAGAATGTTGTTTATTTGATTTAAAAATAAATGAGAAATATATTGATTTTTTTATTCCGAGTGTATATAATGCAAATATAATATTTACACAAAAAGAGGCATTAGAGTTTATTGCATCATTTACAAAACATCAAAATATAAATAATGTGTTGAATATATTGATAAATTATTTTTTGCCACATATTGGGGATAGTAATGAAGAAAAAAACAGTAATTATTTTTTAAACAAGGCATATTTTTTGGGTTATATGGTGAATAAAATGTTGAAAGTATTTAAAGGGGAAGAAAAACCGACGGAAAGGGATAATTTTAAATATAAACGGGTTGAATTAACTGGTGGATTAATATATGATTTGTTTAGAGAATATTTTATATTACAAAAAAGAAAAATTCATGTATCAATAGATTCGGAATATCGTTTTCATAAAGAAAAATACATATCAAATATTGATAAATTTAAAACATTAATAATGACGAATTTAACTAAAATATTTGGTGGAGATAATAAAATAGTGGAAATAGGATTTAAAAAAGCATTCAAAGGAAATTGGGGAGCACATGCATATACTAAACGAATTGGAGTAATTCAAGATTTGAATAGATTATCTTATAATAGTTTTATATCACATTTGAGAAAAATAAATTTACCATTGGATTCAACGACAAAAATAGTTGGTCCAAGATTATTAAATAGTAGTCAATGGGGATATTTGGATCATATAGATACACCAGACGGAGGAAATATTGGATTACATAAACATTTATCATTATGTGCAATAATAACAAGTGGAATAAGTGGAAAAAATATTATAAATTATATAAAAGAAGATTCAGAATTTTTAAAATTAATAGAATGCAAGTCATTGGATTTATTTCATTTAACAAAAATATTTGTAAATGGTTGTTTAATTGGTGTATTAAAAAATCCGATGGATTTTATACATAATTTTAAAATAATGAGAAGAAATGCAATAATAGATATATATACAAGTATAAATTTTGACATAATAAATAATACAATAGAAATATATTCAGACAAGGGAAGATTAATGAGACCGGTGTATTATATAGAAAATAAAAAGATAAGTTTTGAAAAAATAAAAAATGTAAATGATATTTTATATGAAATGTCATGGAAAGAAATTATATCTGGAACTGGAACCGGAAAAAAAGATAATATTGATGAATTAAAAAAAAGTCAGGCATTATTGGAATATATTGACACATCTGAAGAAGAATCGTCAATGATTGCAGTATCAATGGAAAAAAATATTAAAGAATATACACATATGGAAATTGATCCATCATTTTTATTAGGATACATGGGCAATTTAGTAATATTAACTGAATTTAATCCAGTTCCAAGAGGTGTATTTTCATGTGGACAAACAAGACAAGCAGTATCACTATATAATACAAATTATCAAATGAGATTTGATAAAATGTCTGTTGTTTTACATTATGGTCAAGTTCCTTTAATTAAATCAAAATATTTAAAATATTTTAATCAATGTGAAATGCCTTATGGTTATAATGCGGTTGTGGCAATAATGTCAATAAATGGTTATAATGTTGAAGATTCAATAATTATAAATCGTGCGTCATTAGACAGAGGAATGTTTCGCACAACTTATTATACTACATATGAGGCAAAAGAGGTGAGTGAAAAGGTAAAAAATTCATTCAAGTCATCAATATTTACGAATGATATAACAATACCTAAAAAATCGAGTATGGATAAATCTTTTTTGGATACAAATGGATTAGTAAAAGAAGGAACAATTGTATCAGATAATATTGTTTTAATTGGACAAGTTGAAATATTTGAAAATACGCAAACAAACATATCTGTGGTTCCAAAAAAAGGGCAAGAAGGAGTTGTTGATAAATCATTTATAACAGAAGGAGAAACTGGATTTAGGATTGCAAAAGTTAGAATTAGAGAACAAAGAATACCAATATTGGGAGATAAAATGGCGAGTAGAGCTGGACAAAAAGGAACTATTGGATTAATATTAAATGAAGAAGATATGCCTTATAGTCAAAATGGAATACGTCCAGACATTATTATAAATCCACATGCATTTCCGTCAAGAATGACAATTGGACAATTAATTGAATCAATATTTGGATTAACTTGTTTGGAATATGGAGCATACGGAGATTGCACATCATTTTCTGCAAATGGTTCAAATGTTGAAATATACGGAAAAATGTTGAATGATTTAGGATTTAGTTCAGATGGAGATCATTTAATGTATGATGGAATAACTGGTAAACAAATAAATATGAATATTTACATGGGTCCAACATATTATACAAGAATTAAACAAATGGTAAAGGATAAAATAAATTATAGAGGAAAAGGTCCAAGATCTGCATTAACAAGACAAACTGTGGGAGGAAGAGCAAATGATGGTGGATTAAGAATTGGAGAAATGGAAAGAGACGCAATAATAGCACATGGAGCAATGAGTTTTATTAAAGATTCATATTTAACAAGAGGTGATGAATATTATATGGCTATTTGTAATACAACTGGAACAATTGCAATATATAATAAAGAAAATAATTTAATGTATAGTTTATTTTCAGATGGTCCATTAAAATTTACAAATGACATTTATGATAAAAAATTAGTTGAACCAATTACAAAATTTGGATTATCTTTTAGTTTAATAAAAATACCGTATGCATTTAAATTATTGATGCAAGAATTACAGGCAATGAATATTCAAATGAGAATAATAACGGAAGATAATATTGATCAATTATCAAATTTAGGATTTTCAAAGAATGCATATAAATTGACACATTCCGAAAATGATTTATTAATTGAAAATGTTTTGAAACCGAAAAATATTGAAATAAAATCATTGTCAATAAATATTTTGGATCAAAAAGGAGGAGAAAATATGTCATTGCCAATATTAAATATTGAAAAATATAATTTAACATCGCATGATTTACAATTAATTCCCGTTAAATATATTAAAAATTTTGTTGCATTTTTTAATTCATTAGACATAAATTTAAAGAAAAAAATATTGGAAATGGATAATTATTTGGAAAGAATAAAATTATTAATTGAATTATTTAATGCAAAAAATAATACAAATTATACCATGGATGACTTTATTAAAGAAAAAGAAGATGAAATATTTAATAAAAAAATAGAAAAACATGTTTCATTTAATGAAACAAAGGAAAAAGAAAATGAAACAAATGAAAAAGAAAATGAAACAAAGGAAAAAGAAAATGAAAAAGAAAATGAAACAAATGAAAAAGAAATAAAGGAAAATGAAAAAGAAACAAATGAAAAAGAAATAAAGGAAAATGAAAAAGAAAAAGTAATGAATGAAAAAGAAAATGAATATAAATTGAATGAAATATTAAAGGTTGATGAAAAAAATGATGAAAAAAAAAAGGAGGATGAAATAAAAATAATAAAGATATAAATATTATGAAAACATTTGATGTATTATTTTATTTTTTTTGTTTATTTATAATATTGATAACAATAAAAGGAATATATAATTCTGATTTTATGCAATTAAAATGTATTGTATCATCTGTTGACGGAAATACATATTGTGTGAGAGAAAGAAAAAGAATAGAAATGGCGGCCGATTTATTGGCAAAAACGACAGAAAAATGTAAACAATTGGTTTTATATGTTGGTAAAAAATATCCAGATAACGAAGATGTTCAACGTCTTTTGAAAAATTTTAATCCTAAAAAAATAAATGAAACATTACCTACAAGTAATTTAACTGCATATAGTGAAAATAAAGGAGAAAAAATAGCATTTTGCTTAAATAAAGAGAAAAATGGATCTCAAATGATTGATTTAACAACATTAACATTTGTGGCAATCCATGAATTATCACACATAATGACAAAAACAATTGGACATAATCAAGATTTTTGGAATAATTTTAAATTTCTTTTGGAAAATGCAAAAGAATCGGGAATCCATAATCCAATTGATTACAAAACAAGTCCACAAAAATATTGTGGAATGATGATTACTGATAATCCATATTTTGATATTTAAAAATAAAATAAAATAAAATAAAAATAAATATTATCATATAAATAATATGGGAGAAAATTATTTGAATTCATATACTTTTACGACATCATTAAAAGAAACCTATGAAACAATAAAAAATGAATTAGACTTGGACCAAAGTATTGAAAAATGGATTATAAAGGACGATATTGTTTATAATGAAGATTATGTAAATGATTTTATAACAACATATAAATTACAAAAATATGAGGATTTTCGTCATAAAAATAAAACGAATGTAAATAAAGCATTACATACAAATGATTCAATAATGGATATAAATTGGGATAATCGTCATTTGGAAAATGAATTTGACCATATTAAAAAAATTGAAATATTCAATGAACAATTGAAAAAAAAGGAAGAAATTGTAAATAATAATATAAAATATGAAAATTATTATAAAAAATGTCAGGAATTTATTATAAAAAGTAAATTAATATTGGTGGAAAAATTAAATCCAACACATTTGATGAAAACTCAAAATTTATCAAATTTTTTGGAAGAATTTTTATTGGTAAAATTAAAAAACTTGTATCAATATAAACAACGGGAAATAATATCATCAAGTAAATGGTTTAATTTACAGTTGGACGGATTAAATTACGATAAAAAACATGATATTGAAGAAAATATTAAAAAATCAAAAAAATTAGTTACACAATTATGTTATTTATTATATTATGTTCCAAAAACAAAGGAATTGATGAATAATATAATGATGTTAAATTTTACAGGAAATTATGAAACACAATGGTATTATAAATCGATGCGTAATAAATTCAAGTATCAATCGGAATCTTATTTAACAAGACTTTATTATTTTACTGGAATGACTTTTAATTGGTCAGGATGGTTTAGTTATTTATATGAAAAAGCGTCATTAGATTTGAATTACATAAGTTTTTTAAGAAAAAAGTATAATGTTGGGAAGGATGATTTTGACGAATTAGATTTTGTAGATTTTATAACAAATGGTGAATTAAATGAGGGACAATTATTTTTTGAAAATAAAAATCCTTGTTGGACTAAAATGGAAATAAAATAAATATATTTTAATTTTTATTTTTTTAATGAGAATCAAAATAAAAAATAAAAATTAAAATAAATGGATAAATGGATAATACCGAAAAAGTATTGTAAATTACGAGAATGGGTAAATGTAAAAAAATTAAATTGGGGAAATGATTATTTATGGGGATTATCATTGAATCCAAATGCAATAAATTTGTTGGAAAATAAAAAATATAAAATAAATTGGATGTGGTTATCAGAAAATTCGAATGCAATTGAATTATTATTAAAAAATAAAAATAAAATAGATTGGAGATTTTTGTCAAAAAATTCAAATGCAATAAGTATATTGGAATTAAACTATGACAAAATAAATTGGCATTGGTTATCATTAAATCCGAATGCAATTGAAATATTAAAAAAAAATGAAAAACATATTGATTGGCAAATGTTATCATTAAATCCGAATGCAATTGAATTATTGGAAAAAAACTTGGATAAAATATGTTGGAATAATTTATCGATGAATGCAAATGCGATTGAAATATTGGAAAAAAATTGGAACAAAATAAATTGGGAATATTTGTCGGTAAATCCGAATGCAATTAAATTATTGAATGAAAATTGGGATAAAATAGAATGGAATTGGTTATCAAGAAATTTGAGTGCGATATTATTATTGGAGAATAATTTGAATAAAATAAATTGGAAAATGATATCAAGAAATCCTTCAGCAATTTGGTTATTAGAAAAAAATCAGGATAAAATAGATTGGAGACATTTATCGGAAAATCCGGCAATATTTACATATGATTATCCAAAAATAAAAAAAGAAAGAGAACAATTGAATAAAGAATTGATTGAATATATTTATCATCCTTCACGAGTATTTTGTTAATTTTTATTTTTTTTGTGGGGAAATAATAAATAAAATAAATAAAATAAAGTTAAATAAAATGGTGGAATATTATGAAGAAAAGTGGATAATACCACAAAGGTATTGTAAATTGCGTGATTGGATTGATAAAGATAAATTAAATTGGAAATGGTTATCGGAAAATCCAAATGCAATAACAATGTTGAAAAAAAATTGGAAGGATGCTAGCTTAACTTTGTCAAGCATCACAACTCAAGGTCTTTCAAAAAAAAACCGCCAGGAAATAGATTGGGGATTTTTATCATTAAATAAAAATGCAATAAATTTATTAAAAAAAAGGATAAAATATGAAAAATGGATATATATGTTTTTACCAATGATTAAAAATAAAATAAATTGGGATTATTTGTCATTAAATCCAAATGCAATTGAAATATTAGAAAAAAACTTGAATAAAATAAATTGGGATTCAATATGTTTAAATCCAAATGCAATTTCGATATTGGAAAAAAACTTGGATAAAATAAATTGGCAAATATTGTCTGCAAATTCAAATGCAATTCCGATATTGGAAAAAAACTTGGATAAAATAAATTGGGGTAGATTGTCTGCAAATCCAAATGCGATTGTAATATTGAAAAAAAATATAGATAAAATAGATTGGTATAATTTATCTTTAAACCCAAATGCAATTGAAATATTAAAACAAAATCCAGATAAAATACATTGGAATTTGTTATCATCAAATCCAAATGCAATATATTTATTAGACAAAACTAAAGATAAAATATATTGTGATTTAATATCAAGAAATTTGAATAGGATATTATTATTGAAAAATAATTTGAATATAATAAATTGGAAAATGATATCAAGAAATCCTTCAGCAATTTGGTTATTAGAAAAAAATAAAGATAAAATAGATTGGGATTTTTTTTCATCAAATCCAGCAATTTTTACATATGATTATGAGAAAATAAAAAAAGAAAGAGAACAATTAAATAAAGAATTGATTGAATATATTTATCATCCTTCACGAGTATTTTGTTAATTTTTATTTTTTTTGGGGGAAAAATTGAAATAAAAATAAAATAAAGTTAAATAAAATGGTGGAATATTATGAAGAAAAGTGGATAATACCACAAAGGTATTGTAAATTGCGTGATTGGATTGATAAAGATAAATTAAATTGGAAAATGTTATCTTTAAATCCAAATGCAATAACAATGTTGGAAAAAAATTGGAAGGATGCTAGCTTAACTTTGTCAAGCATCGTAACCCAAGGTCTTTCAAAGAAAGACCGCCCAGAAATTGATTGGGAAATATTATCGTTTAATCCAAATGCAATAAATTTATTAAAAGAAAGGATAAAATATGAAAAATGGATATATGTATTTTTACCAATGATTAAAAATAAGGTAAATTGGTATAATTTATCGGCAAATTTAAATGCAATTGAAATATTAGAAAAAAACTTGGATAAAATAAATTGGGATATGTTATCAATGAATCCAAATGCAATTGAATTATTAAAACAGAATTATGATAAAATAAATTGGATACGTTTATCTCTGAATCCAAATCCAAATGCAATTGAAATATTAGAAAAAAACTTGGATAAAATAAATTGGAAAATGTTGTCTGGAAATTGGAATGCAATTAAAATATTGGAAAAAAATATGGACAAAATAGATAGTTATAATTTATCTTTAAATCCAAATGCAATTTTATTATTGAAAAATAATCCAGATAAAATAGAATGGATATATTTATCGAGAAATCCGAATGCAATTAATTTATTAGAAAAGAATCCGAATAAAAGAGATTTGTATTTTTTATTAGAAAATCCTTCAGCAATTTATTTATTAGATAAAAATAAAAATAAAATATCTTGTAAAGATAAAATATATTGGCATATAATATCAAGAAATCCAGCAATATTTACATATGATTATGAGAAAATAAAAAAAGAAAGAGAACAATTAAATAAAGAATTGATTGAATATATTTATCATCCTTTACGAGTATTTTATTGATTTTTATTTTTTTTGGAGAAAAAATTGAAATAAAAAAATGAGAAATGAAATAAAAATAAAATGGAACAATATGAAATACCAAAAAAGTATTGTATATTAAGAGATTGGATTGAAGAAGATAAATTATTTTGGAATCCAAATGGATTATCGTCAAATATAAATGCTATTGAATTATTAAAAAAAAATCCAAACAAAATTTGTTGGCGTGAATTATCATATAATCCAAATGCAATTGAAATATTGGAAAAAAACTTGGATAAAATTGATTGGTGGATTATGTCATTTAACCCACAAGCGATTTCGATATTGGAAAAAAATATGGATAACATTGATTGGAGTAATTTATCAGAAAATCCAAATGCAATAAAATTATTGGAACAAAATCCTGACAAAATTGATTGGTATTGGTTATCAATAAATCCGAATGCGATTGAATTATTAAAAAAAAAAAATAAAAAACGAAAACGGTCATTAGCAGACAATAATAAAATAGACTGGGATTTATTATGTTTAAACCCAAATGCGATTGAAATATTGGAACAAAACTATAATAAAATATGTTGGGATAATTTATCAGAAAATCCAAATGCGATTGAATTATTAAAAAAAAACCTGGATGAAATTGATTGGTTTTATTTATCGGCGAATCCGAATGCAATTTCAATATTGGAAAAAAACATGGATAAAGTATATTGGGAACAATTATCACGAAATTCCAATCCTTTGGCAATTCGGATATTGGAAAAACATCCGAATAAAATTGATTGGTATTATTTGTCAAAAAATCCCAATGCAATTGAATTATTGGAAAAAAACTTTGACAAAATTGATTGGAATGATTTATCACGAAATCCAAATGCAATGGAAATATTAAAAAAAAATCAAGACAAAATAAATTGGAATTATTTGTCATCAAATCCGGCAATATTTACTTATGATTATCCAAAAATAAAAAAAGATAATGAACAATTGAATAAAGAATTGATTGAATATGTTTGGCATCCATCTCGCTTAGAATTTTGTTGATTTATTTATTTTTTTTTTTGGGGGAAAAAATGAAAATAAATAAATATAAAATAAATTAATAAATGGCAAACAATTTAAAAATAATTGCAAATAATTATATTGAACATATTATTAATGATTATAATAAATTCAAAAATATTAAATATGATAACGATTATATAATACCAAAAAAGTATCGTAAAATAAATTGCGATGATAGTGAATTATTAGATATTAATAAAAATAAAATAGATTGGGAATGGTTATTTGAAAATCAAGATAAAATGATTTTATTAGATAAAAATGAAAAAAATAAATATGAAGAAGTATTATTTTTAACAAAATTTAATATTATTTGTTTTTGTAAAATCAAATATATTAATAAAGCAAGGTATGGGTCTTATATGCATAAACCTTTGAAATTATTTTTTACATATGATTATCCAAAAATAAAAAAGGAAAATGAACAATTGAATAAAGAATTGATTGAATATGTTTGGCATCCATCAAGATTATTTTAAAAAAAATAAAAATCAAGGAAAAATTCGTAAAGGGTGCCAAATATATTCAATCAATTCTTTATTCAATTGTTCATTATCTTTTTTTATTTTTTCATAATCATAAGTAAATATTGCTGGATTATACGACAAGTAAAACCAATCAATTTTATGCTGATTTTGTTCTAAAAATTCAATTGCATTTGGATTTTTTGACAACATTTTCCAATTTATTTTATCTGGATTTTGTTTTAATAATTCAATGGCATTTGGGTTTTCTGATAACCAATCCCAATTTATTTTTTCCTGATTTTGTTTTAATAATTCAATTGCATTTGGATTTGAACAAAGTTCCCTATATTCATTTATGCCAAATTTATCCAAGTTATTTTTTATTAATGTAATTGCATTAGGATTTTTATTTGTTGATAAATTATACCAATTAATATATTCAATATTTTTTTTCAATATTTCGATTGCATTACAATTTTTTGACAACATTCGCCAAATTATTTTTGACTGATTTTGTTCCAATAATTCAATGGCACTTGAATTTAATGACAAACTATTCCAATTTATTTTATCGGGATTTTGTTTTAATAATTCCATTGCATTCGGATTTGATGATAAACATAACCAATCTATTTTATCGGGATTCTTCTTTAATAATTCTATTGCATTTGGATTCAAAGATACCCATTCCCAATTAATTTTATCAAAGTTTTTTTCCAATAATTCTATTGCATTTGGATTAATTGATAAATATATCCAATGTATACATTGTTGATTTTGTTCCAACAAATAAATTGCATTTGGATTACCTGATAATCCGGAACATAAAAAATCTCCCCAATATAAATCATCAATATCAATCCAGTCTCGTAATTTACAATATTTTTGTGGTATTGTCCATTTTTCATAGTCATACTTCATATTTATTTTATTTTTTATTTTATTTTATTTCCATTTTTACAAAAGAAATAAAGTAAAATAATTAAAAACACGTGAAGGATGATACATGTATTCTACAAATTCTTTATTTAATTGTTCTCTTTCTTTTTTAATTTGTTTATAATCGTAAGTGAATATTGCTGGATTTTCTAATATATTATTCCAATGTATTTTATCCTGATTTTTTTCTAATAAAAATATTGCAGATGGATTAAATGATAACCAATTCCAATCTATTTTCTCCTGATTTTGTTCCAACAAATGAATTGCATTTGGGTTTGAAGACAAATAATACCAATTTATTTTATCAAAATTTTTTTCCAATAAATGAATTGCATTCGGATTTGAAGATAAACTATACCAATCTATTTTATCTGGATTTTGTTCTAATAATTCAATTGCATTAGAATTTAAAGACAAAATATACCAAATTATTTTATTCTGATTTTGTTTTAATAATTCAATGGCATTTGGATTTGAAGACAAATTATACCAATCAATATTTTCTTGATTTTGTTCCAATAAATTAATTGCATTTGGATTTGACGATAAATCATTCCAATTTATCTTGTCTGGATTTTGTTCTAATAAATGAATTGCATTTTCATTGGCCGATAAATAATACCAATCAATTTTATCTGGATTTTGTTCTAATAATTTAATTGCATTTGAATTTAATGACAACATATTCCAATAAATTATATCCTTGTTTTTTTCCAATAATTCAATGGCATTTTCATTTGCTGATAAATCCATTAAAAATATTTTACCCATACAAAGCATCTCATTTAAATTATCTTTAATAAATTTAATTGCATTTTGATTTGAAGACAGTGTTGAGAAACTTTTGGTATGTTTACATAAATTTTTTTTATTAATCCATTCTCGTAATTTACAATACTTTTCTGGTATTGTCCATTTTTCATAATAATAATTATAATTCATTTTATTTATTTTATTTATTTTATTTATTTACAAAAAAAATAAAATAAAATAAATTAATTAAAAACACGTGAAGGATGATATATGTATTCTACAAATTCTTTATTTAATTGTTCTCTTTCTTTTTTTATTAGTTCGTAATCATAAGTAAATATTGCCGGATTTTCTGAAAAATATTTCCAATATATTTTATCTTGGTTTTGTTCTAATAAAAATATTGCACTTGGATTTAAAGACAAACGAATCCAATCTATTTTATTCTGATTTTTTTCTAATAAATGAATAGCATTTGGATTTGATGATAACGTCATCCAATTTATTTTATGTTGATTTTTTTCTAATAAATATATTGCATTTGGATTATATGATAACCCTAACCAAAATATATTATTGTAATTCTGTTTTAATAATTCAATTGCATTTGGATTTAATGATAACAACATCCAATATTTATTATTATGATTTTGTTTTAATAATTCAATTGCATTTGGATTTAAAGATAACTCTACCCAATTTATTTTATCTTGGTTTTGTTCCAATAAATGAATGGCATTTGGATTTTTAGATAATGATTTCCAATCTATTTTATCTTGGTTTTGTTCTAATAAATGAATGGCATTTGGATTTTTAGATAATGATTTCCAATTTATTTTATCTTGGTTTTGTTCTAATAAATGAATGGCATTTGGATTTAAAGACAATAATTTCCAAGTTACTATAAATTCCTTTTTATAAAAAAGATTTTTTAAAATATAAATTAACAATGATGTCCAAATATTTAAAGATATAATATTATTTAATAACATAAATAATAATTTTTTTATCTTATTTTTGTTTTGTTGTTCAATGTATAAATCAACTGAGTTTGGATTGGATAATAAATGTATCCAATTTACTTTATTTTGATTTTGTTCTAATAATCCAATTGCATTAAAATTTAATGGAAGTCCGTATAAATACTCTCCATTTTCATTATATTCATAATTTCCCCAATTTAATTTATTTATATCAATCCATTCTCGTAATTTACAATACTTTTTTGGTATTATCCATTTATAATAATAATAATAATTCATTTTATTTATTTTTATTTTTATTTTAATTTCCATTTTTTACAAAAAAATAAAATTAATAAAAATCAACACGTGAAGGATGATATATGTATTCAATCAATTCTTTATTCAATTGTTCTCTTTCTTTTTTAATTTGTTCATAATCGTAGGTAAATATTGCCGGATTTTGTAAAATATTTTTCCAATTTATTTTATCCTGATTTTTTTCTAATAAATAAATTGCAGACGGATTTTTGGATAACATATTCCAATTTATTTCCTCTTGGTTTTGTTCTAATAAATGAATGGCATTTGGATTTAAACATAACTTATACCAACTTATTTTTTGCTGATTTTTTTCTAATAAATGAATGGCATTCGGATTTATTGACAATAAGTCCCAATTTATTCTTGATTGATTTTGTTTCAATAAATCAATTGCACTTGGATTTTCCGATAAATATCTCCAATCTATATTATCCTTATTTTGTTCCAATAAATAAATTGCATTTGGATTTTCTGATAAATATCTCCAATCTATATTATCCTTATTTTGTTCTAATAATGATAGTGCATTTGGATTTAATGATAAATCACCCCAATAAATTCTATTTGGATATTGTTCTAATAAATGAATTGCATTTGGATTTGATGATAAATTCCACCAAGATATTTTATTGTTATCAAAGAATGAAAATATCCATTCCCAATAATTATTTATTTTTTGTTCTAATAATTCAATTGCATAAGGATTGCAAGATAAATAATACCAATCAATTTTATTTTTATTTTGTTTTAATAAATGTATGGCATTAAAATTTAACGAAAATTTTTCATCATATAAAATATTTATATCAATCCAATCACGTAATTTACAATACTTTTCCGGTATTTTCCATTTTTCATATTCATAATAATAATGAATCATTATTTTATTTTATTTATTTTATTTTTTATTTCCATTTTTTACAAAAGAAATAAAATTAATATTATTTAGAAAAAATGAAATAAAAAAAATAAAATAAAAAATAAAATATGCCAAATTATAATTATGATTATGAAAAATGGATAATACCAGAAAAGTATTGTAAATTACGAGAATGGATTGATATAAATAAATTAAATTGGGGTAATAATACTTTAGGATTATCTTTTAACCCAAATGCAATTAATTTATTAAAAAAAAATCAAAATAAAATAAATTGGAGTTTCTTGTCAAGAAACATTAATGCAATGGATTTATTGGAACAAAATCCAGAGAATATAGATTGGTATAATCTATCATCAAATCCAAATGCAATATATTTATTGGAACAAAACCAAGATAAAATAGATTGGCATGCATTATCATCAAATCCAAATGCAATACATTTATTGAAACAAAATTTAAATAAAATATATTGGTTTACATTATCAGAAAATCCAAATCCAAATGCGATTGATTTATATTTATCAAAAAAAAATAAAAATCATCTGTCTTGGTTTGGATTATCACAAAATCCCAATGCAATTAATTTATTAAAACAAAATAAAAATAAAATTGATTGGAATGCGTTATCATTAAATCCAAATGCACTATTATTATTAGAACAAAATAAAAATGAAATAAATTGGGAGTGGTTATCATCAAATCCGAATGCGATTGATTTATTGAAACAAAATTTGTCGGAAATAAATTGGGATTATTTATCATCAAATCCAAGTGCAATTTATTTATTGGAACAAAATCAGTCGGAAATAAATTGGAATTATTTGTCATTAAATCCGGCAATATTTACATATGATTATGAAAAAATAAAAAAAGAAAAGGAACAATTGAATAAAGAATTGATTGAATATATATTTCATCCTTCACGAGTATTTTAACAACAAATATTTTATTTTTTGTAAAAAATTGAAATAAAAATAAATAAAAATAAATAAAAATCTGATGATTGATTATAAAAAATTAAGAATACCAAAAGAGTATTGTAAATTAAGGGATTGTGTAGACATAGATAAATTATATTGGCATGCATTATCGGAAAATCCAAATGCGATTGGATTATTAGAACAAAATCCTGAGAAAATTGATTGGAAATATTTGTCAAAAAATCCGAATGGAATAGAATTATTGACAAAAAATAGGGATAAAATAGATTGGTATAATCTATCATTAAATCCAAATGCAATTAAACTATTAAGATATAACATAAAAAAAATAAATTGGGAATTATTAAGTAAAAATCCGAATGCAGTTGGTTTATTAAAAAAATATAAAAAAAAAATATATTGGGATTACTTATCAATGAATCCAAATGCTATTGATTTATTAGAACAAAATATGGATAAAATAGATTGGGATTACTTATCAATGAATCCAAATGCAATAAGAATATTGGAAAAAAACTTGGATAAAATAAATTGGTTTCACTTATCAAGTAATCCGAACGCAATAAGAATATTGGAAAACAATTTGGATAATATAAGATGGGATCAGTTATCAAGTAATCCGAACGCAATTAAAATAATAGAAAACAATTTGGATAAAATAAATTGGCGTAATTTATCAAGTAATCCAAATGCTATAAAAATATTGGAAAAAAATCTGGATAAAATTGATGATATTTCTTTATTTATTAATCCAAATTGTGATATAATATTGAAAAAAATATTGGATGATGGTGTGTTAGATATTGCAACCAAGTTTTTCGAGATAAACAATATGAAAATATATTTCTTGTCACAAAATCCAAATGCAATTGAAATATTAGAAAAATTTCGGGAATATGTCGTAACATGCCAAAAAATAAAGTGGACTGATTTATTGTTTAATCATTTTGAAACGTTTATGTTGGAACAAAATCAATCAAAAATTTGTTGGTATAATATTTCACATAATCCGGCAATATTTACATATGATTATGAAAAAATAAAAAAAGAAAAGGAACAATTGAATAAAGAATTGATTGAATATATATTTCATCCTTCACGAGTAATTTTACATTAATAATTATTCAAACAAGGGATTAAACTGAGTTATAATATCAGTTGCATAAATATTTATGTCTTTAATTTTATTAAATAATTCATCAATAATTTCATTTTTTATATTTAATACATCAATTATTGTTTTAAATATATAATAATCATTATTTAATGCATCTAAATTATTTTTTAAATCATTTATTATTTGTGTGACATTACATAAAGTATCTTCATTAGTGACTTGACCATTATTAATATAATAATTAGCTATTTCAGATATTTTATTAATATCATTATTTACAGTATTAAATTTATTAATAATATTATTAATTTGTTCCATTTTTTATTTTATTAAATAAAATAAAATTAAATTAATTTTTATGTATTAATGACTAATAAAATATATTTTATTTTTTTTTAAAACTTGTTTAGTATCTTCCAAATTTAAACCAATCAGGGTAATATTTGTTCAATAATCCTTCTTTTAGTAAAGTATGATAAATAATATTATTATTTGGACAAAAAAAACTGATATTGTCTGGTTCGTGTATTATATCATAATATTTGTTATTTTCATATTCATAATTTATAATTGTATTAGGAAATGTTTTTAATTGAACATATTCTTTGTTAGTCTTGCCAAATGTATCATTTAATTCATTATTTAATTGTCTCATATAATTATCACAAATATTACGAAAAATATTATGTTTTGTATTATTGTCTTGAATAATTGTGTCAATTAAATCTTTGTATTCAGGTTTAATGGTTTTTTGGGGTGTTGGTGTATGGACTTTTACTCTTACTTGACATGCTACATCAAGATAATAAATTTTTTTACAAGATTCTGATAATTTATAAAATAAAGACAGTAAATTTGACTTGTATTAGTTTTGATATTCCATATTTTTAAATTTAAAATTAAAATAAATAATATTAGGTATATAAGTATTTGTTGGAATACCATTTAATTCATCTTCTTTTGCCTTTTTTCTATCTTGATTTATTTGTTCGTCAGATGTATTTGGACCATGTCTTCCAATTGGACTTGGTAAACTCCAAGGTTCAATATCTGTATAATTTTGTAAAATAAATAAAAATTCATCCATAATATTAATTATAAAAAACATTTATTTTATTTTTTTATAAAAAATAAAAATAAAAATAAAAATAAAACAAAAGTATGTCTTACCATTACGATAAATGGATAATACCGCAAAAGTATTGTAAATTGAGGGAATGGATTGATATTTCAAAATTAAAATGGAGTGATATTTCACATTGTGGATTAGAAACAAATCCAAATGCAATTGAATTATTAAAACAAAATAAGGAAAAAATAGATTGGGTTGATTTATCATTTAATTTTAATGCAATTGAATTATTAGAAACGAATCAAGATAAAATAAATTGGTGTGCTTTGTGTGTAAATCACAATGCAATTCATTTATTAGAACAAAACTTGGAGGGTTTTAGCTTGACAGAGTCAAGTGTCGCGACCCAAGGTCTTTCTTTGAAAGACCGCCCAAAAATAAATTGGAAAACATTATCAGGAAATCCAAATGCAATTCATTTATTGGAAAAAAACTTGGATAAAATATTTTGGATAACTTTATCAGGAAATCCAAATGCAATTCATTTATTGGAACAAAATCAGGAGAACATAAATTGGTATTGGTTATCTCGAAATAGAAATGCGATTCATTTGTTAAAAAAAAATCCAAATAAAATAAATTGGGATAAACTATCTGAAAATCCTTCTGCAATGGATTTACTTGAAGAAAATAAAAATAGAATAGATTGGAAAGATTTATCTAAAAATCCGAATGCAATATTTATATTGGAACAAAATCAATCAAAAATAGATTGGTATGCTATTTCTTCCAATCCGGCAATATTTACATATGATTATGAAAAAATAAAAAAGGAAAATGAACAATTAAATAAAGAATTGATTGAATATATATTTCATCCTTCACGAGTAGTTTTAAATTAACAACAAATGAAACATTTATTGGAAGAAATGGTTGAATAAGAATAATTATATAAAAAATAGGCACAACAACTTTTAATTATTTGTTTATTATTAAAAAGTTTAATTAAAATATTGTTTTGAGAAACATTTTCGATGGATAAATATCCGAATCCACTAATTTTTGACAAACAACTTTTAAAAATATCTGATAAATTTTGTATTTTTTGAATAAAGAGTGAAGAAAAACATGTCAATATATTTTTTGAATCAATAAAAATGCATGAATTTCTAAAAAAAATGGTTGATAATATTTTATTGGATTTTTTATCAATAATAAAAAAAATAAAAAAATTATTTGATTCAATCAATGAAATTAATTCAGAATATGGACATTGAATCCAAACATTGATGATTCCTAATTTTTTAATATCTTTGAAAAAATCCAATATTAAATATAAATTATTTTTATTTGCTTGAATTAAATTATATTTTGGCGATTCATATTCATATGATTCAAAAGTATAAAGATAATTTGTATAAATACATAATGGAATAATTCCAGTTATTTCTTCTTCTTTTTTAAATAAACTAACTTTAATATTTTGATTATAATGTCTTTGATTATATTCATGAGTTTGAATAATTTGTGGTGCAATTCCTTTTTTTCTTTTATTTTTATCCACACATAAATAATCAACATAATACACATTGAATGATATATTTTCATTTAAAAAATCAATTGATATTGGTCTACTAGTCATTATTCCCAATATTTCTTTTTTTTTTTTAATAATATTATTGTCGACAAATGGAGTTAATTTTGAATAAATGGATAAAAAACATGGTTCATATATAAAAAATGGTTGAATATTATTTATTTTTGGGTAAAAATAATTTGTATCGGATACTAAATAATTATTTTGAATAAAATGTAAAATATCTTTCCATTCATTGTCAGATATGGGAAATGTTTTTGTTTCAATATTTTTAAAATTACAAAATTTATTTATTTTTGGCAATTGATTATTTATTATTCCTTTTTTATTTATCCAGTAATAAAAATTGTAATAATGCATAACTGGTTGATTAAACCAAAAAGATTTATTGCATAAATTAAAAAAATAAAATATTAAAAAAAATAAAAATATTAAAAAAAATAACAACATTTATTTATTAAATTATATTAATTTATTTATTATTACACTAAATCAAATAACCGAGAAGGACGATACATATATTCAATCAATTCTTTATTCAATTGTTCTCTTTCTTTTTTTATTTTTTCGTAATCATAAGTAAATATTGCTGGATTTGATGACAAACGTTTCCAATTTATTTTATTTTGATTTTGTTCTAATAAATAAATTGCAGACGGATTTTCAGATAAAAAATTCCAATTAATTTTATTTGGATTTTGTTCCAATAAATGAATTGCATTCGGATTTAAACATAAATAATCCCAATTAATTTTATTTGGATTTTGTTCCAATAAATGAATTGCATTCGGATTTAAACATAAATATTTTCAATATATTTGATCTTGATTTTGTTCCAATATATTTATTGCATTAATATTATCAGATAATCCGCCAAAAAATATTCCTCCGAAACTCAATTTGTTAACATTAATCCAGTCTCGTAATTTACAATACTTTTGTGGTATTGTCCATTTTTCATAGTCATACATCATATTTTATTTATGTTTTTCTTTTATATTATTTCCATTTTTTACAAATGAAAAACTCGAGAAGGATGATACATGTGTTCAATCAATTCTTTATTTAATTGTTCTCTTTCTTTTTTTATTATTTCGTAATCATAAGTAAATATTGCTGGATTGGAAGAAATATTACCCCAATGTATTTTATCTTGGTATTGTTTTAATAAATGAATGGCATTTGGATTTGAAGATAAACAAAACCAATTAATTTTATTTGGATTTTCTTCCAATAATTTTATTGCGTTTAGATTTTTTGATAATCCATCCCAATTTATTTTTGGATAGTTTTGTATTAATAAACGGATTGCATTTGGATTTGAAGAAAAATAATACCAATCAATTTTATTTGGATTTTGTTCTAATAAATAAATTGCATTTGGATTTGAAGATAAAAAATTCCAATTAATTTTATCAGAATATTCTTTTAATAATTCAATAGCGTTTGGATTTGATGATAAATAATGCCAATTTATTCGGTAAAAATATTGTTTTAATAATTCAATTCCATTTGGGTTTAATGATAATAATATCCAATCTATTTTATCTTGGTTTTGTTCTAATAATTGAATTGCATTTGGATTTAAAGACAATAAATTCCAATCTATTTTATCTTGGTTTTGTTCTAATAATTTAATTGCGTTTGGATTTTCAGATAAATAATCCCAATTAATTTTATCCAAATTTTTTTCTAATAAATGTATTGCATTAATATTATAACACAAATAATTCCAATATATTTTATTCGGACATTGTTTCAAAAAATTTATTGCATTAATATTCATAGATAATCCACCATAATATAAATTTCCAAAATGTAATTTTTTTACATCAATCCAATCTCGCAATTTACAATACTTTTGTGGTATTGTCCATTTTTCATAATAATTCATATTTTATTTTATTTATTTTATTTATTTTATTTATTTTATTTATTTTATTTATTTTATTTATTTTATTTATTTTATTTATTTTATTTATTTTATTTATTTTATTTATTTTATTTATTTTATTTATTTTGAAAAATATAATGGGAAAATTAAAAGATAATTTAATTAATGCAAGACCAACTAAAAAAATGAATAAAAATAAAATAAAAAAAGACAGAGATAATAAAAAAGACAGAGAAATGATTGATGAATTAGAATCTGTTTTTGGAGAAAAAATTAAATATAATTGTCTAAATTGTATGAGAAATATGTATGATAAAATCATAAGTAATAATATAAATCATGGATATATAAGTGATGATGAATTAATATGTCAAAGTAAAAGAATAACTCGAGAAGGATGATACATGTATTCAGTAAATTCTTTATTTAATTGTTCTCGTTCTTTTTTTATTATTTCATAATCATAAGTAAATATTGCTGGATTGGAAGAAATATTATCCCAATTTATTTTATCTTGGTTTTGTTCCAATATAAATATTGCATTTGGATTATAAGATAAAATATTCCAATTAATTTTATTTGGATTTTGTTCTAATAAATGTATTGCATTTGGATTTCTTGATAATATATTCCAATCTATTTTATCCAAATTTTGTTTTAATAAATGAATTGCATTAACATTATAAGACAATTTATCCCAATATATTTTATTTAAATTTTGTTCTAATAATTTTATTGCATTCGAATTTTGTGATAATTCATACCAATCTATATTATCCAAATTATTTTCCAATAAATGAATTGCATTTAAATTACAAGACAAATAACTCCATTCTATTTTATCAGGATTTTGTTCTAATAATTTAATTGCATTTGGATTTGTTGATAATATCCACCAATCTATATAATCTTGGTTTTGTTCTAATAATTTAATCGCATTTGAATTTAATGATAAATACCTCCAATTTATTTCATTTGGATTTTGTTCTAATAATTTAATTGCTTTTGGATTTGGATTTGAAGATAATGTCCACCATTCTATTTTATCTAAATTTTGTTTTAATAAATAAATTGCATTCGGATTTGAAGATAATTTCCACCAATTTATGTTATCTAAATTTATCCAGTTACGTAATTTACAATATTTTTGTGGTATTTCCCATTTTTCGTAATTATAATTCCATAATACCATATTTTATTTTATTTATTTATTTAATATTTCCATTTTTTGTAAAAAAATAAAATAAATTAAAGAATAACTCAAGAAGGATGATACATGTATTCAGTAAATTCTTTATTTAATTGTTCTCGTTCTTTTTTTATTATTTCATAATCATAAGTAAATATTGCTGGATTTGATGAAAATAAATCCCAATTTATTTTATCTTGGTTTTGTTCTAATAATTCCATTGCACCAAGATTTTCCGATAAAATATCCCAATCTATTTCATCAAGATTTTGTTTTAATAATTCAATTGCGTTTGCATTTATTGATAACATATCCCAATGTATTTCATGAGGATTTTGTTTTAATAAATGAATTGCATTTTCATTTTTTGATAAATATTCCCAGTTTACATTGTCCAAATTTTGTTTTAATAATTCAATGGCATTTGGATTTAATGATAACATATCCCAATGTATTTCATTAGGATTTTGTTTTAATAATTCAATGGCATTTGGATTTGATGATAAAAAATACCATTCAATATTATGTGGATATTTTTCTAATATTTTAATTGCATTTGGATTTTCAGATAAACCATCCCAAAAATGTCTTATTTTTTTCAAATTTTTTTCTAATAAATCAATTGCATTTGAATTTTGTGGTAATTTACACCAAGAAATTTTATTTTCATTTTGTTTTAATATTTCTATTGCATTTGGATTTAATGATAAATTTCTCCAATTTATTCTGTTTGGAACTTTTTTTAATAAATTTATTGCATTTAAATTAAACGATAATTCATTATTATTAATTTTTTTTTTATCCAAATTTTTTTCTAATAATCCAATTGCATTATAATTTGATGATAAACTATCCCAACATATTTTATTAATATCAATCCATTCTCGCAATTTACAATATTTTTGTGGTATTGTAAATTTATCATAATAATAATAATAATAATGAGAATAACTGTAACTATAATCAGAAATGGTCATTATTTATTTTATTTATTTTATTTTTTATTTCCATTTTTTTGTAAAAAAATGGAAATAAATTAATGAAAAACTCGAGAAGGATGATACATGTATTCAGTAAATTCTTTATTTAATTGTTCTCTTTCTTTTTTTATTATTTCATAATCATAAGTAAATATTGCCGGATTGGAAGAAATATTATCCCAATCTATTTTATCTTGGTTTTGTTCTAATAAATAAATTGCACTCGGATTAAAGGATAAATAATACCAATCTATTTTATCAATATTTTTTTCTAATAAATCAATTGCATTTTCATTTAATGATAATAACCACCACCATATTTTATTTTGATTTAGTTTTAATAAATAAATTGCATTTGGATTTAATGATAAAAAATTCCAATTAATTTTATTTGGATTTTGTTCCAATAAATGAATTGCATTAATATTCGATGATAAACGGGACCAATCTATTTTATCATAATTATTTTCTAATAATTCAATTGCATTTTGATTTTCTGATAATACATACCAATTTATTTTTTGGTGATTTTGTTTTAATAATTTAATTGCATTTGGATTATCTGATAAATAATCCCAATTTATATTTTGGGGATTTTGTTTTAATAATTCAATTGCGTTTGGATTTGAAGATAAATAATCCCAATTTATATTTTGGGGATTTTGTTTTAATAAATTGATTGCGTTTAGGTTTTGAGATAAATGTTTCCAATTTATTTTTTTTTTATTTTGTTCCAATAAATTGATTGCATTAATATTTCCGGACAATCCTTTAGATTGAATATCTCCAAAATTTAGTTTATTGATGTCAATCCAGTCTCTTAATTTACAATACTTTTGTGGTATATCATATTGCATATTTTATTTTATTTTATTTTATTTTTTATTTCCATTTTTTAGAAAAAATTGAAATATTTTTTTAGAAAAGTGTAAAAAAAATGAGAAAGGAAGTAATAATAATATTTTTGATAATATTATTTATAATAATACTGATTGATTCAAAAAAAAATAAATATCAACATAATGAGTTGAAAAAAATATTGGGAGAGATTCCAAAAAAGACACATGAAAGAATAAATATAAGAAATAATTGTTTAATAAATAAAAAAAATCCGATAAAAAATGCGGATGGATTTGAATGGACGGACAAATTTTATGGAAAAATAAAAAAAAATAAAGATACATTATATTTTAATGTAAAATATATGGATAAAATACATAAAGAATCATTAATAAATGTTTATAATTTTATAAATGCACAAATAAAATATGTAATAAATAATGATAATGTAACATTTATAAATATATTGGATGGAGAAGGTGCGTATTATGCGAATGATAAATTTGAGTATATATTAAATAAACAAAAATATATTGATAATAAAATATTTGTGGGTAATATGGATGATTTTAGGATATGGTATTCAAGAATTAAAAAACATGATTAGAATTATGAATAACATAATTATTTTTTTTTAACAATAGACAATGTGGATTATAAATGGGACAATCATAAAAATAAAGAAAGAAGATGAATGGTAATTTATGAAAATATTTTTGTGGAATAAAGATTGGATAATTTGAATTAATATGGTGCGGAAAATTTAAGTCGTAAAAAAGGTTAATTTTACTGAAATTGATAAAATTGTTGGGTTTAGGGAAAAAGTAAGTATAATAATTGCATAAAATGATGCCATCAAAAGGTGGTGAATAATCATAAAAAAAATATTTAATTGGTTGATTTGAAAAAGACACATTAAAAGAATTATACCAAGATAATAAAATAGGTTCAATAGAATCAGATAAAATAATAATTTTTACGTTTGGAATATTTTTTATAAAAGAAATATGAGAAATTGAGGCAGTTTTATCAATTTTTTTTAGTCCATATAATAAAAATAAAATCATATATAATATTTAAAAATAATAAAATAATAAGGGTTGCGTAAATAATAAAAAATGATAATATTAATAATTTATATGAGTTCTACAAGAAATATAACGGCCCGAAGAAATAATCAATACCAACAACAAACACAACCACTAATACCACAACAACAATCAAGAATAAGGACATCCCAATTTGGTGGACAACAACAACAACCCATACAACAACAACAGCAACAAGGTATTCAAAATCCACAAGATGGAGGAAAAATGACAGTTCAGAATGCAATAAATCATACATCATTTAGATTATTGAAATTGGAACATAGAGTTGGATTATTAGAAAGAAATGGAGTATCATCATCGGTAAATGAATTATCATCAATAGGTGGTAGTATAGATGATACGGTAATAAATGATATAATTGAAAGATTGGATAATATTGAGGATTGGATAAATGTAAATAATAATGACAATATTCAACAATCACAAATGGAAATAATGAAACAGTTAAAAATGCAAAATGATAAAATAATAAAATTGGAGAATGAATTAAAAAAAAAACCAAAAATACCGCAACCAATACCGCAACCAATAATACAACAACAACCACAAATGATGCAACAACAACAACATTTAATGGAGCAACAACAGGGACAAATAATGCCAAGAAGATTTAATGGTAATAGGAATCAACCAAAGCCGGTTCAATCGATAATGGAGTTAACAACAGACAATAATATTGATAATAATGATGATAATGGAAATAATACGTTAAATGAATTAGAATAAGTTAAAAATAAAAATATATGATAAAAATAATAATAACGTCAAATGGTGATACAGAGTATGATGATTATTTGATGAAAAGAATAAAACAAAAGGATTTTACGGATACATGTTTATCGTCAAGGGGAAAAGCGTATATAAAAGAGAATAGTAAAAAATTATTGGAAAAAATGCCATTAAAAATGGATATAGCATTTATATCTCCGTATACGAAATCAGTAGAAACAATAATGGAAACATATAAAGAATGTAAAACAATACCGTCAATATATGCGATGACATTATTGGGTGATAGGGATGATTCGATGGAAAATGTGGGATTATATCAGGAAGATTTGATAAAAAAGTATGGTGATATTGATTTTGAGGAAGTATTTTGGGAAAAGAATGATATGAATGATAAAAAATGGTGGAATAATGATTTTCAGAGAGATTTATCAAAAAGGGTAAAATTGTTTGAGGAATTTATGTATGATAATAAGGATGAATTAATAAATAAAAATATTCATGTAATAACAAATAATAGTTTTATTGAAGAAATAATAAAACGTCCGATAACAAATTATCAATCATTTATGATAAATTATGATGTGGTGAATAGAAAATGGACGCCAAGTTTTCGTTCAATTCGTGCATTATTTTAACAAACAAGGATAAAAAGAAATGAATAGAATAATAATATGGGTATTCCATATTATTTTTCGCATATATTGCAGAGTTATCCAAATATTTTTTTTGAATATAGTCGTAAAAGAGTAAAAATGGATGAATTATATATTGATTCGAATTCAATAATATATGAGATGGTGCATAAATATGGAATTGAAAATTGGGATTTATTGTTTGAAAAAATATATGAAAAAATAGTGGAATTAGTGAAATTATTTGGGGTAAATGAGGTATATATAGGATTTGATGGAGAACCGCCTTATGCGAAAATGGAACAACAAAGACAAAGAAGATACAAGAATTGGTTATTTAGGGAAATAAAGGAAGATTATAAGGATACGTCATTTATATCACCTGGGACTGAATTTATGAATGGATTGGATGATTATTTGTTTGAAAAAATAAAAGAAAAGGGATGGATATATTCTGGTAGTCGTGAAAAGGGAGAAGCAGAACATAAAATATTTGAAATAATAAGAAAAAAAAATGAAAAAGGTAAAAGAAAATTGGTATATGGTTTGGACGCAGATTTAATAATGTTATGTTTAATACATAATGAAATGAATATGTATATTTATAGAGAAAGTCCAATATTAAACAGTGAAAAATTGGGAATAAAGTTTGATGAGGAAAAAACATATATAATAGACATAACATTATTCAAGACAAAGTTGTGTGAAGGAAAAAGGGATGGATATATAATGGATTATATATTGATTTGTTTTTTTTTAGGTAATGATTTTTTGCCCCATTTTCCGGCATATAATATAAGAACAGGAGGAATATTTAAATTATTGGAAAATTATGAAAAATTGGGCGAAAATATAACGAAGAACGAAAGAATAAATTGGAAGATATTAAAAAAGTATGTGGAAATATTATCAAAAAATGAAAAAGAGAATATATTGGAAGAATATAAAAAAAGAGAAAAAAGTGAAAAAATAGTAAAACAAAAGGAAAATAATATTGAAGAATTACCGATAATGGAAAGAACAAAGGAAATATTTATAAATCCGTCAAATAATGGATGGGAAGATAGATATTATTGGATTTTGTTTGATGAATGTGAATCAAAAAAAAGGATAAATCAGATTTGTAATGAATATTATCAGACATTGGAATGGTGTTTTGATTATTATACAAAAGGATGTAAGGATTGGAAATGGAAATATAGATATCATTATCCGCCATTATTAAAAGATTTAAGTTTGTTGTTGGAATATAAAAAAACGGAATTAAATGTAAAAGATGTTAAATTATTGGACTATATAATGCCAAATAATTATAAAGATAATTATGAAGTAGAATGGAGTTTTTGTAAATATTTATGGGAATCGCATATTATTTTACCGTAAAATTATATGAGTAAACAAAATTCGATAAACACAGATGTATTAAAATCGTCTAGTGGGTATATAACAAATTTGTATGTTTCTTCAATAAATGGATGCACAAATTTAAATATTTGTGGTTCCGGTGCTACATCAGGAACAGGACCAACAGGGCCTACTGGGCCAAATGGCGGACCAACTGGACCAACCGGACCACAAAGCACAATAACTGGACCAACTGGTGCGTCAATAACTGGACCGACAGGTGCATCAAGCACAGTAACTGGACCGACAGGGCCAAGTGGATTATCAATGACGGGGCCAACAGGACCATCAAGCACAGTAACTGGACCAACAGGGCCAAGTGGGTTATCAATAACAGGACCAACTGGAGCATCAAGCACAATAACCGGACCGACAGGACCACAAAGCACAATAACAGGACCAACAGGACCAAGTGGATTATCAATAACCGGACCAACAGGAGCATCAAGCACAATAACGGGGCCAACTGGACCACAAAGCACAATAACTGGACCAACAGGACCAAGTGGGGATTCAATAACAGGACCAACTGGGCCAAGTGGATTATCGATAACTGGACCAACTGGAGCATCAAGCACGGTAACAGGACCAACTGGTCCAAGTGGAGATTCAATAACTGGACCAACTGGAGCATCAAGCACGGTAACAGGACCGACTGGTCCAAGTGGATTATCAATAACAGGACCAACTGGAGCATCAAGCACGGTAACAGGACCAACTGGTCCAAGTGGAGATTCAATAACAGGACCAACTGGAGCATCAAGCACGGTAACAGGACCAACTGGTCCAAGTGGTTTATCAATAACAGGACCAACTGGAGCATCAAGCACTGTAACAGGACCAACAGGGCCAAGTGGTTTATCAATAACAGGACCAACAGGAGCATCAAGCACTGTAACAGGACCGACAGGGCCAAGTGGTTTATCAATAACAGGACCAACTGGAGCATCAAGCACGGTAACAGGACCAACAGGGCCAAGTGGATTATCAATAACAGGACCAACTGGAGCATCAAGCACTGTAACAGGACCAACAGGGCCAAGTGGATTATCAATAACAGGACCAACTGGAGCATCAAGCACTGTAACAGGACCAACTGGGCCAACAGGAGCATCAAGCACAGTAACGGGGCCAACAGGTGCAACGGGTGCATCATATTTGGGTGTAAATATAAATGATGTATTGGTGTATAATCCGTCGATATCAAATTATCAGGCAACAAATACATTAAGTATTGGATTAGGAGGATTTGCGGGTTCAAATAATCAGGGATCTTTTTCGGTTGCATTGGGAATATATGCAGGACAGACATCACAAGGAACAAGTTCAACGGCGATAGGATATCAGGCAGGACAGGCAACACAGGGACAATTTAGTGTGTCAGAGGGATATCAAGCAGGACAGACATCACAAGGAACAGGGGGAATAGCGATAGGATATCAGGCAGGACAAGCGACACAACAGCAATATACGGTGGCGATAGGATATCAGGCAGGATATAATGGTTTTAATACAAGTAGCGTAGGACAAGGAACAGGCGCAATAGCGATAGGATATCAGGCAGGAGAGACAGGACAAAATCAGTATTGTATAGCAATAGGGTATAATGCGGGATTAGGTGGATCATTTTCGGCAACATTAGGTGGGCAACAAAGTGGTGCAATAGCGATAGGATATCAGGCAGGATCAACAGTTCAAGGAACAAATGGAATATCAATTGGTGTAAATAGTGGTCAAACATCACAAGGAAGTGGTGGAATATGTATAGGGGTATTGGCAGGAACAAGAACACAGGGAATAAATGGGATAGCAATAGGAAATCAGGCAGGAGCAACAGCACAAGGAAGTGGTGCAATAGCAGTAGGATTGAATGCAGGACAAAACACACAAGGGACAAATGGAATAGCAATAGGAAATGGATCGGGACAAAATTCTCAGTCAAGTGGTGGTATAGCAATAGGATTTTTAGCGGGTGCAACATCACAGGCGGTAAATGCGATTGCAATAGGATCAAATGCGGGATTAGGCACACAAGGTTTTCAGGCAGTAGCAATAGGAAATGGAGCAGGACAAACAAATCAGGGTAGAAATTCAGTTGCGATAGGAGTTCAATCTGGGCAATCAGGGCAAAATTCTGGTTCAATAGCGATAGGAGTTCAAGCGGGAAATGTTGTTCAAGCAACAAATACAATATCAATAGGAAATCAAGCCGGACAAACAAATCAGGGAACATCGGCAATAGCAATAGGTTTGAATGCAGGATCAGCAACACAGTCACAATTTTCGATATCAATTGGTATAAATGCGGGACAAACGGTGCAAGGTGCAAATTCGATAGCGATAGGTAATTCAGCGGGACAAGCGACACAATCAAGTCAATGTATAGCTATTGGTTTTAATGCGGGAATAGGAACGGCAACACAAAATGGACAAATAGGAACTGGATGTATAGCGATAGGATATCAGGCGGGTCAATTAACACAGGGAACATCAGCAATAGCAATAGGATATCAGTCAGGATCAACATCACAAGGACAAAATTCGATAGCAATAGGTGTTCAGGCAGGTGGAGTAAATCAGGGTCCATTTTCGATAGCAATTGGTAATCAGGCGTGTTCATTTACACAGGGAAGTGGATGTATAGCAATAGGTTATCAGGCAGGAAATGGAACAAATACACAGCCAGGGCAGACTGGAACTGGGACAATAGCGATAGGATATCAGGCAGGACAGTTTACACAGGGAACGGGAGCGATTGCGATTGGAGGGATAGCAGGACAGACGGCACAAGGTGTAAATTCGATAGCGATAGGAAATAGTGCGGGAGGAACATTACAGGGATCTGGTTCAATATGTATAGGTTATCAGTCAGGATTTACAACAAGTATGGGTGTAAATAGTATATGTATAGGAAACGGAACATCAGCGATAACAGCAAGTTCGTGTGTAATATCGTCGTTAAGAAATTTATCTCAGACAAATTCTGTATTTTACAATGCAACAACTGGAGAATTATCGTATAATACGTCAAGTGAATTTGATAAAACAAATATAGTAAATATATCACAAGACACAACTTCAATATATCAGTTACAGGCAAGAACATATACGTATATTCCAGATGGAAAGATAAATGTTGGATTTATTGCACAAGAGGTAAATTCAGTTGATCCGATGTTATCGATAGTGGATGATACTGGAAATCCATGTAATATAAATTGGTTTGGTATGATTACATATTTGGTGAATGAAATACAAACATTGAATACAAAAATAACGGCATTGGAGAATAAATAGAATAAATAAAAAATAAATATGATATAATGTTGTTAGAAATAAATAAAAAAAAGTATCATATTTGTCCGAATGAGTATAATGTAAAGATACATCCTATAAACAATAATTTAATAATATTATCAGAATTGGGAGAACATGAAAGGATAATTGGGTTATTGAATGAATTATCTGAAAAGATTGAATATTGTATAATAAATGGTCCAACACATGGAGGATTTATTGCGATGCATTTAAATTATAAAAGAATAAGTTTAATAAATGTTGGACAGGATCATTTGATAAATATAAATAAAAATATTGAAATGTATGATAAAAAAGAGATTAATTTTAAGGAAAATAAAAAGGAAAAAATAAGGGTTATGTATAATGAAAATGGGACAAATGATTTTGACGATGAAACAACAATACATGTGTCATTGGCGAATATAAAAATAATTCATTCAAATAAATATAAAATAATAAAATTAACAAATAGTGCATTATATATTCATTATCCTTTGTCATTTGAAAAAGAGTTTGAAGAAATATTTGGTTATTATAAAAAAAATAATGAATTAAATTATAATAATTTATTTCATTTTTGTATGATAATAAAGGATGGAGGTGAGAAAATAAGAAATGTATTGAGAGATAATAAAAAATGGATTGATAGATGGACGATAGTGGATACGGGTAGTGTAGATGATACAAAAGAGATAATAATGGAAGAATTAGGTGATAAAAATGGTAAATTATATGAGATACCTTTTATTGATTTTAAAAAAAATAGGAATGATTGTTTGGAATTAGCCGGAACAAAATGTAAATATACAGTTATGTTGGACGATACATATGTAATAAACGGAGACATTATATCTTTTTTTAATGAAATAAGGGGTGATCAATTTGGTGATTCATATTCATTATTTATAAAAAGTGGTGATACGACATATACATCAAATAGGATAATAAAAACGGATAGAAATTTAAGATATATATATAGAATACATGAGGTAATTGAGCCAAAAAATAATAAAAATGTGATAATACCCCAAAATAGTGTATATATATATGATATAAAAACAGAAAAATTCAATAAAAGAACAATGGAAAGAAAGAAATGGGATTTAGAAATGTTAAAAATGGAGATAAATGATGATCCAAATGAGCCAAGACATTATTATTATGTAGCACAGACTTATAATTTATTGGGTGAATATGAGTTAGCATATGAGTATTTTATGAAACGATATAATCATAAAAATGATGAAAGAAGTTTTATTTATGAAAAAATAGACGCATTATTTGAGGCAACAAGAATTGCAAATTTTAGGATAAATAGGCCACGGAGTGAATGTTTGGAAGGATATTTAAAGGTGATTGAAATGGACAAGACACGTCCGGATGCGTATTATTATGTAGGAATATATTATTTGGATGAAAATCCCAAAATGGCATATAAATATTTAAAGGAAGGATTTCAATTAGGATATCCGGAAGATGCACAATATTCGGTAAGACCAACAATATATTATTATTATATTCCATCATTATTAGTAAGATTATGTTTTGAAAATAATGAAAATGAGTTAGGAAAAAGGGTTTGTGAATATTTTATGGAAAAATATGAATTAGTAAAAGAAATGATAAATGATGAAAATCCGGAGATAAAAAAACAGATAATGATGGCATGGAATCAGATATATTCAAAAGTATTATTAGTTCCGAATAAATTGGAGTATAATAAAATTATATTTCCAAAAAATTTGCCAATTTTTGTGATTGTTGCGGATGGTGGATGGAAAAATTGGACTGGATCGGACATTGATAAAGATGGCATGGGAGGATCGGAGACATTTATAGTTGAAATTGCGCAATATTTGGTGAATAATTTTCAGGTATTTGTGTTTTGTAGGTGTTTATCTGAAGAAAATTATAAAAATGTGACATATTTGCCGATAGAATTATTTGCTAATTTTATATCAACAAATTATATTCAGTCATGTTTAATAAGTAGATATTCAGAATATTTGGTAATGGCATATAAAGGATTAATTGAAAATATATATTTTATTTTGCATGATTTGGAACCTTCGATAAATATATTGGTGGATAGTAATAAATTAAAGAAAATATTTTGTTTGACAAAATGGCATGTTGAATATTTTTTAGGGACATATTCAATATTTAAAAAAAAGACTTTGGATTTTTCATATGGAATAAATTCAAAATTTATTGCAAAAGATGTAATAAAGAAACCAAATTCGTTTATATATTCATCATTTCCAAATAGAGGATTATTGCCATTATTAAAAATGTGGGATAAAATAGTTGAAAAATATCCATCTGCGACGTTGTCAATATATTGTGATTTGGAACATGAGTGGGTTAAAATGGTGAGTAAAGAATCATTGGTTGAAATAAAAAAAATGTTGGAATATTTGCCGAATGTAAAAAATTATGGTTGGGTGAATAAGGAAGAATTATCAAAGGCTTGGAAAGAATCGGAATATTGGTTATATCCATGTATTTTTTTGGAAACATTTTGTTTGACAGCATTGGAATGTGCGGCATCAAAAACGGTAGCAATAACATCAAAATTGGGTGCATTAAATGATACAGTAAACACAAGAGGATTAATGATTGAGGGTGATGCAAATACTGAAATATGGCAAAAAAAATGTTTAAATGAATTATTTAAGTTGATGGGTGATTCAGAAAAAAAAAAGTATTATATAAAGGAAAATTATAGGTGGGCATTAAAGAATACTTGGAAAAAACGTGCAAAAGATTTATTGGAGAATTATTTGTTGGTTGATTCGGAATTGGAGTATAAATTTATGGGAAATTGGACAAATGATATTCCATTGAATTCAAAGATTGAATTTGAAAAAAATATGGATTTAATGTGTTTAAATGTGGGAAACAATGGTGTAAATATTTTGGAGGTCGGAACATATAGTGGAACATCTTTGGTGAATATTGCAAGACATATAAAAAACATAAAAGAAATATATGTGATTGATATTTGGGAGAATTATAAAGAAAATGAAGTATTTTCGGATTTAACATGTTATATAAAAGAATTAAGGGTTGAAGAAAGTTTTTATAAGAATATTGCAAAAATTGATAAACCAGTAAATGTTTACAAGGGAAAAACGGTTGATATGTTGTTGCAATTGATAAAAGAAAATAAAATAATGGATTTTATATATTTAGATGCATCACATCATTATTTAGATTGTATAATTGATTTAACATTATGTTGGAAAATATTAAACAATGGTGGTTATATAATAATAGATGATGTATTATCGGATAAGAATTTAGTGGATTCAGTGGAATATTTTATAAAAAGTAATAAAGTAAATATAATAAGTAATCAATATCGTGTATGTTTAGAAAAAAAAGAATAATTGCAGATAAATAAATTATTTATTTTATAAAATTATATAATAATGAGTCATATAAAACTATATGAAGGATATACTGAAAAAGAGTTGGAGGATAAAAAAAAGGAATTAGAGGAAGAATACAAGGCAAAATATGAGTATGACTTAATTCGTATAGAAAATGAGATTAATGATAAATATAATAAAAAATTATTTTTTTTGTTTTATTTAATTTATGGAATATTAGGGCGTATATTTTGGAAAAATAAGGAAACTGAAACGGTTAAATGTCCTGTAAGTTTCAAGAAAATAGAATACAATGTTTCCGATGAATATGATAAACAAAAAAAGATTGAAGAAGAAAGAAAAAAAATGGAAAAAATAAATTATGAAAAACATAAAAATGAATTAAAGATAGATTATGGTTATGAAATAAATGAAAGTGAAAGTGAAAATGAAAGTGAAAGTGAAAATGAAAGTGAAACATATAAGAATAATTTGAAAATGGCAAAAAAATTTTGTGATAATAATTTGTATATTGTAAAAAATGGGGTTAATATTGGAGACATAATAGATGAGATTACGTTTGATTTAGTTGATATTTTGGTTTATAAATATAATGATAAATATAGTTATAATTATAGTTTAATATTAACAAAAGTAAAAATGGCGAATAATGAAATAATTATTGATGAGTTTGTGAATATAGGCACATTAAAAGAATGGGATGATCCAGATTTTTGTGAATATATAATAAGAATATGTCCAAAAATGTGTGCATTTGTAAAACATGTATCGGTGAGTAATTTTAAGATAATTCAGGAAAAATTTCCATATTATTCAGAATTTATAAAGAATATAAAAATATCGTCTTATAGTTTGGAAAAAATAATTGTAGAGAGATTTGGGATTAAATATTTATCGAATCCATCGGATGACATATGTAAATATGTGTTGTATAAATGGCCACATAATATAAAAAATATAAAAAATCCGTCAATAAATACACAAAAAATAATGGTAAATTTAAAAAAAAATGGAATAATGTATATAAAAAATCCGTGTGAATATATTTGTGAATATAGTATAAATCAGTATCCAGAATCAATAAGATTTATAAAAAATCCGTCAATAATATGTCAAAAGATGGCAATAGAAAAATCGGTTAATGCAATAAGGTATATAAATAATCCATGTGAGGAAGTATTAAATTATTGTAAAAAGATTCATCCATGTTTATCAAATTATGTGCCAAAGGTGATTAGGGATAAAAAATTTGATATATTGTGTTATAATATAAAAAATTTAATAAAAAATATGGAAAAGGATAAAATAGAGGTAATAAAGCAGATTGTTATTGAAAATAGTTTATAATATATTTTTAATGTCTGATGGATTTATGTTGAACCATTCAGTATTTTGATAAATTTTTGGTTGTTGTTGTAAATTTGGTTCTTTAATGATTATATTATTATTTACAATTAATGGTGAATATGATTTATAATCATTTATTCCTTGAATAATTTGTTTGATGGATTCATCTTCATTCATTTTTCCGTATCCACAACATAGTGAGGTGAATAAGATATCAATATTATTAATATTTTCTTTTTTATTTTCCAAAATATTAAATAAAATGGCCATGGTTGCATAATATGCGTTTTTTGTGTTACTGACATTTTGAGGAAGTAACATGGTAGGAGCTACAATAAGTGATTTGTGTTGATTATAATCGATGATAATAGATGAGCCAATAGGTAAATAATATTTTCCGACAATATTTTTTATATTTAATGATTTTATGATATTTTTTATATTTGGTTCAATATTTGGGAAAACGATTGTTGACAGGGCACGATCGATTCCGCCATCCATAAAACATAAAGAATTAGCGGGAGAAACATAGTATGTTTTTTTATGAATAACATAGTCTTGAATATTAATAATTTCTGCGTCATATCCCAATTTTTTTATGTTTTCTGCAAAAGTTTGATTTAATGTAATAAATTTTATTCCCATTTATTAATAATTTTATATCTTTTTATCTTTTTATTTTAATGTAAAAAAATGGATTTAAAATAATATAAATATATTAAAATATATAATATTATGGAAGATTTACCATCAAAGATAATAGGAATACAATTTAGTGTATTAACATCAGAAGAGATAAAAAAATCTTCGGTAGTAGAAATAAAGACAAAGGAGACGTATTCAAATAATAGGCCAGTGATTGAGGGATTATTTGACCCAAGAATGGGTATATTGGAAAGAGGATTATTATGTCCGACGGATTGTCATGATTATAATATATGTCCAGGATATCACGGGCATATTGATTTGGCATTAGCGGTTCATTATATACAATATTTGCAAGATACATTAAAGATATGTAAATGTATATGTATAAAATGTGGAAAAATATTAATAAGCAAGGAAAAATATAAGCAGGCATATAATTTAGAAAAAAATAAGAGATGGGAATTTGTGTATGAAACAATAAATAAGTTATCGATAAAGAGATGTGGAAGTCAGACGATAGATGGATGTGGTTCATTACAGCCATCAAAAATAAAAAAGGAGGGGATAGCGGATATTTATTTTGAATTTTCGAAAACGGATCAAGTATCGGAGGAGAATACAAAGAAAACAAAAAAGGTGATGATAAATAGGGTAACACCAGAGGATTTTATAAAAATGTTTAAAAGGATATCGGATGAGGATATTGAATTTATGGGATTTAGTCCGATATGGGCAAGACCAGAGTCATTTATATGTCAGACATTAATAGTTCCGCCACCGGCGATTCGTCCATCGGTTAAACATGATGCACAACAAAGAAGTGAGGACGATTTGACACATATATTGATGCAGGTGATTAAGCATAATAATAAAATAAAGTCATTGATAGCGCAAAATAATATGCCGATAGAGAAGATAGAGTATTGGAGAAATATATTGCAAGTATTTGTTGCGACGATAGTAAATAATAAGATATCGGGCGTAGATTCATTGGCACAAAGATCTGGTAGGCCATACAAGGCAATACAGGATAGGATGAATGGAAAAACGGGAAGAATGAGAGGAAATTTGATGGCAAAAAGGGTTGATTTTAGTGCACGTTCAGTGATAACTGCGGATCCGAATATATCGATACAGGAATTGGGAGTTCCATTAAGAATAGCAAAAAATATAACAAAGCCAGTGATTGTAAATGAAAAAAATTACAATTATTTGAGAGCATTAATGATAAATGGTCCAGACATATATCCTGGTGCAAAATCGATAAGTAGAAATGGGAATGATTTTAGTTTAAAATATTTAAATCGTCAAAATTTTGATTTAAAAATTGGGGATATTGTGAATCGTCATATGATGGATGGTGATTTTGTGTTATTTAATAGACAACCGACATTACATAGAATGAGTATGATGGGACACAAGGCAAAAATATTATTTAAAGGAGATACATTTCGTTTAAATATAGCAGATTGTAGGGCATATAATGCGGATTTTGACGGAGATGAAATGAATTTGCATATGCCCCAAGATGTGGAAGCGGAAGAAGAGTTAAGATATTTGGCGGCAGTTCCATATCAAATAATAAGTCCAAGTAAGACATCACCGATAATTGAGATAGCGCAAGATTCATTATTGGGATGTTATTTATTTACACAAAAGGGGTTATCATTTGACAAAGATGTGGCGATGAGATTATTGATGATGAATTCAAAGACGGATGTATCGATATTTACAGGGAAAAACAAAAAGATAACAAATTATGAAATATTGACACAAATAATGACACCAATGACAATAAATACGTCTATTGAAATAATAAATGGAAAATATGTAGGAGGACAATTGAACAAGGGATCATTGGGTGCAGGAACAAAAGGATTATTGCATAGGGTATGTAATGATTATGGAAATATGGCATGTTCAGATTTTATAGATAATTTGCAACATATAATAACTGAATTTATGAAATCATATTGTTTTAGTGTAGGAATAAGTGATTTAATATCAAATAATGAAACAAATGAAAAAATAATAAATGTGATTACGGATAAAAAGGAAAAAGTAAAAAATATAATAGATAGTGTTTATTTGAATATATTTGAGAATAATAGTGGATTAACAAATAAGGATGAATTTGAGACACAAATAAATAATATATTGAATGAGGCAAGTAAAGAGGCAGGAACGATTGCAAAAGAGAGTTTAAACAAGGATAATAGATTTGTGATAATGGTGAATGCGGGTTCAAAAGGAACAGAAGTGAATATATCAAATATGATATCATGTTTAGGGCAACAAAATGTGGATGGAAAAAGAATACCATATGGATTTGAAAATAGGACATTACCATGTTATAAAAAATATGATGATTCTCCGACTGCAAGAGGATTTGTAGAAAGTTCTTATGTAAATGGTTTAACGCCACAGGAGTTATTTTTTCATGCAATGGGAGGTAGAATAGGTTTGATTGATACGGCAGTAAAGACAGCGACAACTGGGTATATTCAAAGAAAAATGATTAAAGGATTGGAGGATTTAATGGTAAATTATGATATGACGATAAGAAATAATAAAAATAAGATAATACAATTTAATTATGGGGAGGATGGATTTGATACGATAAAGATTGAAAATCAGGCAATACCGATAATATTTCCAAAGATTGAGGAGATATATTTGCATTTTGATTTTCCGAATAATTTTAATGAAAAATTAAATATGATTTTTATAAAATCAGTATTAACAAAACAAAAAAGAGATATGGATGAATATAAAAAAAGAATAAAACAATATATTGATTTAATAATAAATGATAGAAAAATATTATTAACAAATGTGTTTAAAAATAAAGCAGTTGAAGATAATTTAGTAAAATCTCCGGTTGCATTTTCTTATTTAATTGCAAATGTGATGGGGAATTTAAAAATTAATGGTAATTCATTTGTTGATTTAACATTATTGGATGCATTAAATTTGATTGAATCAAGTTATATGAAATTAGAAAGTTTATATTATTCAAAGCCGAATAAATTATTTAAAATTTTATATTTTTATCATTTGTCACCGAAAGATTTATTAATAAACAAAAGATTAAATAGGATAGCATTGGTTACATTATTGGACAAGATTGTTTTACAATTTAAGCGTGCTATTGTTGCGCCAGGGGAAATGGTTGGAATGATTGCGGCACAATCATTGGGAGAACAAACAACTCAACAGACATTAAATTCGGTAATTTATGAGACAGAAATATTGGTAAGAAATAAGGAGAAAAAGATAAAAAAATATCAAATTGGAGAATTTGTAAATATGTATATAAATAAAATTAGTGAAGATAAAATAAAATATTATGGAGAATCGGATACAACATATGCAGAAATGGAGGAATATTATGAAATTCCGTCTTGTAATGAAGATGGTATAGTGGAATGGAAACAGATAGAAGCAGTAACAAGGCATCCAGTAATAAATGAGGATGGAACAAATGATATGGTAAAGGTTATTACGGAAAATAAAAGAGAAGTGATTGCGACAAAGGCAAAATCATTTTTAATGTTGCAAGATGGAAAAATAAGTGAAATAAACGGAGATAAATTAAGAATTGGGGATTATTTAATTGTTTGTAAAAAGTCGATTGATTTTAAGGAAACATTTGTATTATCGGAAATAAATTTGGATTACAAGTTTGGATATTTAATTGGTTTGTATTATGTTGATGGATATAAAACAAAAAATAAAATTATAATATCAAATAAAAAAAATATTGTAAAATATTTTGAGCCGATTAAAGAGATAGAATATTGTATTGAAGAAGATAATAGATCAATTTGCATTGAATCAGAGAATTATAGCAGAATTTTGGATTTACCATTGGATGAAATAATAACATTTTCAAATAAAGAATGTATATTGGGATTTTTAGATGCATATATTATTGGTAATGTTAAAGAGAATGAAATATCATGTGATAAAAAAATAATATTTGACATTTGTCAAATGTTGAGTTATTTAGGAATCCATAATTATTCAATATGTGAAAAAGAAACATATATATTAAAGAATGGCGGAAATGACAGTTTTATTTTTAATAGAATAGGAGACGAAATTGTAAAAGAAAAAAGAAATAAAAGATATAAAGATGTAATGTTTGATGAGATAAAAAGTATTGAAATAGTAAAAAATACGACACCATATGCATATGACTTGACTGTATCTGACACACGTAATTTTAATTTGTATAATGGAATAGCACAAAGAGATACATTTCATTTGGCGGGGAACAGTTCAAAATCAAATGTGACACGTGGGGTTCCACGAATTGATGAAATATTATCATTATTTGAGGATATATCGAATCCATCAATGACAATTTATTTACATAAAGAAGATGAAAATGATGTTGAAAAAATAAAAACAATAATAAACCAAGTTGAATATACGACATTAAAGGACATAGTAGAATATTCAGAAATTGTGTTTGATCCGAATGATAATGATACAATGATAAATGAGGATAGGGAACTTGTAAGACAATACAAGGAATTTGAGACAATGGTGAATGAATGTTTGAATAATAGAACAGAAAAAATTGAAAAAAAATCAAGATTGGTATTAAGAATAAAGATGGATTCTGATTTAATGTTGGATAAAAACATATCAATGGATGATGTTCATTTTACATTAACAAATGCATATCAGGATTCAATATCGTGTGTATTTTCGGATTATAATAATGATAATTTGGTGTTTAGGATAAGACTAAATAATGAGACAAGTAAGAAAAAGGGATCATCATCGGATAAAATGGATGAAATATATTTATTTAAAAATTTCCAAGAAAAAATATTATATACGACAATATTGAGAGGAGTAAAAAACATAAACAAGGTTGTATTAATGAAAATAGATGGTGCAAAAAACATTGTTGAAGAAGATAATGCATTTATAAAGAAAAATATTTATGTATTGGACACAATTGGAACAAATTTGATTGATGTATTTGGGTTAGATTTTATAGATTATAAAAAAACGGTAACAAATGATATTAGAGAAATATATAATGTATTAGGAATTGAGGCAACAAGGCAAATAATATATAAAGAGTTTTCAGATGTGATTGAATATAATGGAGGATACATTGATTTTCATCCTTTATCATTATTATGTGATAGAATGTGTTATACGGGAAAATTAATATCAATTTATAGGCATGGAATAAATAATGATAATATAGGTCCAATAGCAAAGGCATCATTTGAGGAAACTCCGTTGATGTTTTTAAAGGCAGCAAAACATGGAGAATTGGATATAATGAGAGGTGTATCAGCAAATGTAATGTGTGGACAAAAGGGATATTTTGGGACAAATATATTTACGACAATATTAAATATGAGTGAAATAAAAAATAATCAGGAAATAAAGCCTATAAAGATAGAAAAGGATGTTGATGAAATATTGGAAGAATTTTCGGATGAGAATGACAAATGTTCGATAAAGAAATTAGAAATATTGAATAATGTGGATAAAATAAATAAAATAAATATGGGTGAAATTGACAAGGAATATAAATTATGGTAAAAAAATGGAAATATTATTTTATAAAATAAGAATTAAAAATAATATTTCAAAGATGGAAGAAAATATTAGAGAACCGGATCCAGTTATTAAAGAAACATTGATTGATGATTTTGTTTATGAAGATGATGATATTTACGAAACTGACGAAAATATTCGTAAGGCAATAAAGGAGAGTAAATTATTGTATCAAGAAGAAACAAAAAAGAGATGTATTGATATAAAAATTGAGAAATTAAAAAAAGAATGTGAAGAAAGGGCAATAAATGAAAAGAGGGAAATGATATTATTAAAACAAAAACATTTAAGTCCGATTATAAAAATATTATTGCCAATAAAAAATAGTGATGAGAATTATAAAACATTGTATTCAAAAATAGTAGAATTTAATGATGATGACAATAATTGTGGCATTATAAAATTAGATAGTATACAATTTGATACTTTTGAAAAAATAATTGATGAATATTATAATATTCCTTTGGAAAAGAACATAAAACCAAAATTAAAACAGAGTGAAGTAAGATCAATATTATTGTATATAAAAAAATCATAATTTTACGGTAATTTTAATGACATTATCGTCTAATTTTTTTTCATTTAATAAACGAAAATGTAAAGAATTGATGCCATTTGTGTTCCATGATTTATTTCTGTATTTAGGATCAAGAAGTTCATATTTTTTCATATTTTTGATATGTTTATTTTTTTTAAGAAATTCTATTTTTTGGTCAATATTCATATTTTCAAGGTCAGTAAAATTTCCATAATTTGGAAAAGTAATCAAAAGATTATTATGTTTAGATCTTAAAAAAAGTTCGTCATCTTCTCCACCCCATCCCCAAAAATTATTTGGGAATCCGTTTATTTTTTCAAAATCATCTGAATTAAATGCAACAACTCCGCCAAAATAAGATGGATTATTACTATATCTGTTCCAAACTCTTGCAATATGAATTGGATTATTAATAAAATTGGTATAATATGGTAATAAATCTTTGGAAGGTAATAAATCGACGTCATGAAAAATAAATAAATCAAAATCGAATTCTTTTGCTAATTTAAATCCAATGTTTAATAATTTTCCGCGATTAAATTTTTTATTATCGTCACTTTGTTCAATAACAAAAATTTTGTAATAATCGGATTTTCGAAAAAAAAATTTCATGTAATGAGTGAATTCGGATAATTGGGTTGTTCTAATATTTTCATTTTTATTTTCTCTAAAGGGTATAATAATTGCAATTTTTATTTTTTTTACGCATTTTTTTGTTTTTTTGTCCATTCTTGTTCCATTTGGACATCTCATATATAATATGATTATGTTTTCCATCGATTGCCACAACTAGTGCATGTAAAGAAACAGGTCATTGCTTCATCAGAACTTCTGGTTTGTAATTCATAACTATGAATTTCGGTGGATTTACAAAGACGGCATTTGTATCCAGAAGTATTGGCTTTTAATTTTGAGATAAATTTATTCAAATCTCTTTTATTTTTTGATTCAATCATTGAATTCCATTTTTCTGGTTTAAATTGATAATGTGTCATGAATACAAAATCTTGTGGTTTTAATTTATTGGTTTTAATTTGTGTGATAAAATAATTATTAATATTAAGATAAATAGTTTTAAGTCTATTTAAATAAATTTGTATAAAATAGGGAGAATCCCAAGAACGTATTATTTTTTTTAATTTAGCATCTTGTATGGCCCAATTAAAAATGGCAATTTCAGTGTTTGCAGATATTTTGGCATCATTAAAAAACTTTTCATTTAATTTATTTCTGATATTTTGTCTAAAAATTATTGGTTCGTTGATTGATTTATGGTTCATTTAATAAATAATAAAAATATTTTTATTTCATTTTTTTAGTATAATAAATATATGCAACAAAATGACATGGTATATTGTATTGAAAATGACGGTGAAATATATTGTAATGAATATCGTATAAATTCTTTATTATTAAAAAAGGGAGAGCCAATAATAACGACAATGAATGATTATATTATACCACGTGGTTTATATAGTTCAAAATTAGGGTTAAAAGAAAGTGATGATTTTGATTATCATATGGATGGAGATAATAATGATGATAATATTCATGATGGAGTAATTGCGAATGATTTGTATGACGTATTATTAAAATTGGTGAATGAAAGCAAGGTAAAAAGGGTATCAAAAAAAAGGGAAAAAAAGGGTAAAAGGATGACTAAAAAGGTAAAAGTTATTCGATAAAATAAGTAATTTTTTTGCATTTTGGTGGTTTAATATCTTTATTAATTTCCGGATGTTTTTCATATATTTGTTCGTATTCGGTATTTAGTATATTTTTTATAAAATCAAAGGATTTATACAAGACATTTTTTTCAAATTTTCCCAAAATATTAATTTTTCCGGTTCTAAATATTTTTATTTTAATATTAACAAATTGTGAATTTTTATTTTTTATGTTAATTTTTGTCATTTTTTTTTCTTCGGTTTTGTATGGAATAGAAACACATAATTTATCATTAATTAAATCGTAATAAATATCACATTGAATGCCTTGATAAAAACAAGATGTATCATAAAAACATTTTATATTATATTTATTTTTAAGTAAATCATAAAATTTGTTTTGATAAAAGTAATAACCGGAACTAAAATTAGAATTTATAAGTATGGTTTCTTGTTTATCTAAAAATTGGAAGGATGAGTTGGATGCATTATCAAGTATTTTAATAATATTAGCCAAGATAATTTGAATATGGTGGTCATTTTTAATACCAGGTATGTCAATTTTTCCGGTATTAAAAATTTTAATATGAAATTCTTTAAAAGAGTCTTGAATTTTGATTCTCATTATTAAGATGAAACAATTGATGAAATATTTTTTTTTTTTGTTTATAAAATTACTTTTGGAAATTCCAATGGATACATTCCAAACGTCTTTAAATTTTTTATGTTTATTTAAAATATTATCGGATTCCATAGTTTTATAATTAACAAAATTATAATAATAATATTTTTTCAAATATTTTTCTTCAAATTCAATATATTCATTTTTATTATAAAATATAAATTGTTGTTCTTTTTTAATAATACCTTCTTGAAATGTATCATAATCAATAATATCAATATTCCAAAAAACGGATAAATCAATTGGGCGATTTAATTGAAATACTTTTGATATTGTTGAAATATATAATTCAGAAATATTATTCATAATAATAATATTTAATTAAATATTTTTTTAATCCATTTTTTTTATTTGAATATAGTAAATGATAAATAATGTTTTTTTTTTGGATAATGAACAAGAAATAAAAGACATTGATATTAATGAATTATATGATAAAAAAAAAAAGAGTGATTTAAAATATTTGGAAAATTATAATAAAATATTAAGTAAATTATATCGACAAATTAAAAAATATTCAAAAATATCAACTTATTGTATGTTTAAAATACCATTATATGTTATAGGAATATCAAAATATAAACAATCACATTGTATAGCATATTTATTAGACAAACTAACAATAAATAAATTCAGGGTAAAATATATTTATCCAAATTTATTATTTATATCATGGGAGCATTTTATACCGGAATATGTAAGAGAAGAAATAAAAAAAAAGATTGGAATAGAAATTGACGAATTTGGAAAAGAGATAATAAAGGAAAATGATGAAAATGATGAAATAGAAAATCAAAAGGAAGAAAAACCCAAAAAATATGAACAATTAAAAAAATATGTTCCAAAAGGAAAATTTGATTTTTAGTTCATTATATAATGTATGAAAGCAATGGTAACCACTGGATATCCAAATGGTGGTAATTCTCCTTATACTGCAGCACAATTAACACAGCAAACAAATGCGTCAAAAGCAAATCAGTTGGCAAAAATTGGAGGAAAAACAAAAAAAACAAAAAGACAAAAAAGAAGAATAAAAAAGTCAAGAAAAAAAAGAAAAAATAGGAAAAAAGGAGGAAGTATAGTTGTTCCAACTGTTCAAACATTGTATACGGATAGAGGAGTAGGAGATCAAAGTGTTAATGGAAATATTACGTCATTGACAAAAACATCTGGAACAATGAATGAAAATTCAAAATATGACGCATGTATAGGAAAAGATGCATCTTGCACAATGGCGTTAAAATAATTACCATTTTTGAAAAATAAAATCTCTTTATAAAGTATAATATGGATGGAACAATGACTGCAAGAACAAGAACCGGCGGAAGACGACGAAGACATAGAATGGGTGGACGAAGACATAGAACTCGTTCAAGATCTCGTGCCGCATCCAGAGCCCGTGCTCGCGCTAGAGCCCGTGCTAGAGCAATGGCATTTTCCAGATATTAAATATTTTGTATTTTTATAAATAATTAATTTATTTATAAAAAATATATGTTTAGTGGTTTTTTTACAAAAAAAAATGAACTAAATGAACAAGAAATCAACGATTTAAGGAAAATGATTAAACATTATATCTACATCCATCAATTAGACCAAGTTAATCATTGTTCTTTTCCTATTATTTCTTCAAACATTGTTGCCAATTATGATAATATTGTTGCCAATATTGCAAAAGAAAATGAAAATATTGTTGCCAATATTGCAAAAGAAAATGAAAATATTGTTGCCAATTATGATAATATTGTAAAAGAAAATGAAAATACTGTTGCCAATTATGACAATATTGCAAAAGAAAATGAAAATACTGTTGACAATATTGTCGCTAATTATGATAATATTGTAAAAGAAAATGAAAATACTGTTGCCAATTATGACAATATTGCAAAAGAAAATGAAAATATTGTTGCCAATATTGCAAAAGAAAATGAAAATATTGTTGCCAATATTGTCGCTAATTATGATAATATTGCGAAAGAAAATGAAAATATTTTTGACAATATTGCAAAAGAAAATGAATATACTGTAAAAGAATATGAAACAGAAAAATATACTGTAAAAGAATATGAAACAGAAAATGAATATATTGTAAAAGAATATGAAACAGAAAATGAATATATTGTAAAAGAATATGAAACAGAAAATGAATATATTGTAAAAGAATATGAAACAGAAAAATATACTGTAAAAGAATATGAAACAGAAAATGAATATATTGTAAAAGAATATGAAACAGAAAATGAATATATTGTAAAAGAATATGAAACAGAAAAATATACTGTAAAAGAATATGAAACAGAAAATAAATATATTGTAAAAGAATATGAACCAGAAAAAGAATATACTGTAAAAGAATATGAAACAGAAAATGAATATACTGTAAAAGAATATGAACCAGAAAATGAATATATTGTAAAAGAATATGAAACAGAAAATGAATATATTGTAAAAGAATATGAAACAGAAAATGAATATATTGTAAAAGAAAAAGAAAATGAGAATGAAAAAGAAAAAGAAAATGGAAAAGAAAAAGAAAAAGAAAAAGAAAAAGAAAAAGAAAAAGAAAAAGAAAAAGAAAAAGAAAAAGAAAATGAAAAAGAAAATGAAAAAGAAAAAGAAAATGAAAAAGAAAATGAAAAAAAAAAAGAAAAAGAAAAAGAAAAAGAAAATGAGGATGAAATTAATATAGAACAGTTATTGGAGAAGGAGGAATATTTAAAGGATGCAAATAATAAATTGAATTTGAATAATGATAGGGTAAAGAATATAATTTTTGTATATACGTTGCCAAAAGTAGGATCAACATCATTGGTATCATCATTAAGATTATTTGCGCCATACAAGTATATAGTATTACATATACATGATGAAATAATGATAAAAAAAATATTAAATGTGTCGGAAAAGGTATCAATAATGGAAATAATAAAATATAATAAATATATTGGAAAAAATATTTGGGTGATTGATATTTATAGGTTACCACTTGAATTAAAAATGTCAACATATTTTGAAAATATATATAATTATCATTTTAATAATACAAAGGAGAATATTGAAAAATACAATATGAAATTAGTGATAAAAAGATTTAATGACATATTTAGATATTTATCACAAGAGGATTATTATTATGAAAAATATGGATTAAATTTGGATTCAAATTATTTTAATGTTGAAAAAAAATATTATTTATGTGAAAAAAATGGGATAAAGTATTTAAAATTGCGTTTAATGGATAGTGAAAATTGGTCAGACATATTGAAATCATTATTTGAATTTCAATATGGATTTGTATTGATAAAAGATTATGAAAGGAAGGATGAATTTTATACAAAATTCAAAAATGAATATAAGATTCCGTTTAAAATATATAATTATTTAAAGAAATGTCCAATATTGGATAGATATTGTTCAAAAAACGAAAAAGAAAAGTATTTGAATAATTTAAAAATAGATTATGAATCGGATAATGCAAGTTTTTCATGGTCGGAATATAATTTATATAATATGGTAACTAAAGAAAATATGATTAATGCAAATATAATTCAAACGAATCATTATTTGGACGAAGGATGTTTATGTTTTGCATGTAATAAACAAAGGGTGATTATTGTGAATAAAATATTAAATGGTGAAAAAAGTGGGTTTGAAAAAATATTACATTCAAAAGTTGCGAATGATTACATGGCAAAAAAAATAGAAAATCAAAACAAGGTTATTGAATCAATAAATGCTGTGAATAAAATAATGAAAAGAAAAAGTCAAACTTTAAAAAATACAAAAGTAAATCCCAAATTATTTTAAAAAAATTGAAATATTTTTTTTATAATTGCAGAAAAAAAATGGATTCGGAAAACGAAATTGAAAAATTAAAAGAAAAAAACAATGATTTGGAAAAAAGATTATTTGAATTACTAAAAATGGTTGTTAAATTAGACAAAAAAACAGACAGTAAAATTGAAAGTATCAATAATTTAATAATTAATAACAATAATGATTTATTTGAAAAAATAAATAATCAAAAACAAGAATTATTTCCATTTTATAATAATGATTTTAATTATTCATATAATCCATTATTTTATGATATTAATGAAACTGAATTAAAATTAAAAAAAATACATACAAGAGAAAGATATCAAAACAGCCAATTAAATAATATAGATGGTTCGTATTATTTAATTGTTGGAAAATGTAAAATGTTTTTAGTATATAAATACGATGAATTATTACTTAATTTTATTACATCAACCTTTAAAAAAATAAATAAAATTATATTTAATTTATCCGAAATTGATGAATATCTTGATTTATATCATATCAATACAAAATATGAAGGAATTCAAATTAATAATAAAGAAGAAATTTACAAATTTTTTGGTGAATTAATAAAAGGTAAATCAATAAAAATAAAAATGCATATTCAAGCAGATACAATGAAAAATATTGATTTATTTGAATATTTAGCAACCATAAATAATTATAATAAAATAGAAATTGAATTATTTGACAACGGTGTAATAGATGCGTCAGTTTATTCCTGTTTATTAAAATTAAAAAAAAATTGTGAAAAATATAATATTCCGATTGAATCAAATTTTGGAATATAAATAACAATTTTTTTTTATTTTTGAAAAATAACTTTACTAAATTATCCGAACCTTGGTTTGAGACATTCTTTTTATTCTTTTTACATTTTTGGCCGACGACATTATCCGAACTTTGGCAAAATCTATGCCAAGAAGGTGCCTACGGCACCGGTGTTGCATAAAATCTGCCACAAACTTGATACTTATTTTATCAAATATTTTTATTCTTTTTTTCAATTTTTATTTTTTTTATTCTTTTTTTTATTATTTTTTATTTTTTATTCTTTTTTTACATTTTTGGCCAACGACATTATCCGAACTTTGGCAAAATCTATGCCAAGAAGGTGCCTTCGGCACTGATGTTGCATAAAATCTGCCACAAACTTGATACTTTTCTTTTAAAATATCTAAAAAATTGAAATAAAAATATTGGATATTGTATAAAAAATGATGGAGTTTAATATTGAAGAATACTTAAATTCATTGCCGAATGATGTTGAGATAATTGATGTATTAAATAAAAATTTGGAATATTTACCAGATTTATCAAGATTTAAAAGTTTAAATAAATTATATTGTGATTTTAATAAATTAACATCATTACCAGTTTTACCTGAAAGTTTAATATATTTATCTTGTCGTATTAATAAATTAACATCATTACCTATTTTACCTAAAAATTTACAAGCATTAGGTTGTTCTGATAATCAATTAACATCATTACCTATATTACCTGAAAGTTTAATATATTTATATTGTTGCAACAATCAATTAACATCATTGACTGTGTTACCTAAAAATTTAATAGAATTATATTGTTCTAATAATAAATTAAAATCATTGCCTATATTACCTGAAAGTTTGAAGGAGTTATTTTGCTATAATAATGGATTAACATCATTACCTGTTTTAAATAAATTTGTATTATTTAATTTTAATTATAATCCGATACATAAAATAATATATGGTGATATATATTTTGATGATTATGATTTTAATATTTTAAATAAAAACATTGAAACATGGAATAATTTTCGTCATTTGTATTATTGTTTAAAATATAAAAAAAGATTTTTGAAAATAATGGAACCAATAATAAAAAAGAAATATCATCCAAGTTATTTGTATAATTTAACAGAAGATGATGACTTGGATGAAATATTGAATAAATGGTAAATAATATCGGTTTTTTTAGTAATTTTATTATCCGAACTTTGGCAAAATCTATGCAAGAAGGTGCCTACGGCACTGGTGTTGCATCAAATTGGCCACAAACTTGATACTTATTTTACATTTTTTATTTTTTATTCTTTTTTTTATTTTTTATTTTTTTTTTATTTTTTATTCTTTTTTTTATTTTTTTTTCATTTTTTTATATTCTTTATTCTTTTTACATTTTTTATTTTTTATTTTTTATTCTTTTTTTATTCTTTTTTTATTTTTTATTCTTTTTTTATTTTTTATTCTTTTTTTTATTTTTTATTCTTTTTTTTTATTCTTTTTTTATATTTTTGGCCAACGATATTATCCGAACC
>Ga0214923_10000555_pt1 | contig 55793 bp, 56 predicted proteins | sample LL1510_MetaG_FD_177993 | JGI IMG/M metagenome (GOLD analysis project Ga0214923, IMG submission 177993) | Freshwater microbial communities from Lake Lanier, Atlanta, Georgia, United States - LL-1510 | ecosystem: Environmental > Aquatic > Freshwater > Lake | place: USA: Georgia | collected...
GCCCGTGCTGCCGCTCTCCGTTTAACTAATAAAAGTTGGAGCAAGAAAGCTTCATCAAAGGTTAATCGCTCGCGAGCTAAATCGGCTAAATCTAAATCAGTTGGCTTGTGCAGGTTAATTAGCGCTTCGCGAAGTGTCGGATATCCCATTCGCTCCCGCAAATAATTGGGCAGCGGATCGGCAACTTCATCAAGTGAATCAATTGCCAGCTCTATACATTTAGCAATTTTCCAGGAAGGCAATTTCCCAGTTGCTGAATAGATCGGCAAATATTTACCAGCAAATTGAGCAACAGCATCATCGACATCGCTGCCATCGGCAACCATTTCATAATCCGGATGCGTTAGTTGACGCTTGCCATTAAAGACACCGATCTTGCCAGCAAATAAACCTTGCCTGCCTGGCTTTAATTCTTTCTCCCGCCATGCCTGATTGAAGAACGTTAGCGAGAGTTTGGCGCTGCCATCGGTAACGATTACTTCAAGAATGCCGCCTTTACGTCCACGCATAGGTCGATTGCTCGCCGATAACACCTCGGCTAAAATCGTAACCTCGTCACCAGCGTTCAGCTTTGCAATATCAGTTAGTTCGCCGCGGACGGCATATCGACGTGGGTAATGCCTGAGCAGATCATCGATGGTGACAATTCCAAAATTGTCGGTCAAGACTTTAGCGGTGCGATCTCCGATTACATCGCGCGCTTTGTTTTCAAGTCCGGCCACGGCGGTATTCTCCCGTTTTCTGCCTATCAGGGCTTCAAATTAGGCCTAATTCGCATTATTAGGGGGTGGCAAGGTAACCTAAGCCTCTGCTTGAGGCGGTTACGACCAATTTGAGCTCTAAACCAATTAATCTCCAAAAAAATAATTAATAAGGAGCACGAACATGGCAGCAAACTGCGACATCTGTGGCAAGGGCCCAAGCTTCGGCAACAACGTTTCCCACTCACAGGTAAAGACTCGTCGCCGTTGGAATCCAAATATCCAGCGTGTACGTACCTTGATTAATGGCTCATCTAAGCGTCAGAACGTATGTACTTCATGTCTTAAGGCTGGAAAAGTTACTCGTTAATTTTTGAATCTTAATCGAAATGGCGCCAGGGATCTGGCGCTTTTTCATTTCCCCGCAATTTTAAGCCACAGCCTGCGGTTACTTCACCGATCAACAGGCCAGGTAAATTTTTCCCAGTGGCCATAAAGACATGATCTTCGCCGCCGCCCAAAACTAAATCATGAATATCTTTACCAATCTCGTTACAGAGATTCTGCAATTCGACAAAATCTGGTGCCGATGCAAATAACCCAAAATCGATTCCAAAATTAACGCCCGATGCAGTAGCCAATTGCTCAGCTTGCGTCATCAGCGAATCGCTTAGATCGCACATTGCGGTAGCTCCAACTAAATTGGCCGCATATTTGTAATTTACAGAGGGTGATTTAAATGCGGCAACTGCTCGTTTTGCGAGCTCGGATTCGATTGGCAAGCCGGCCGTTAAAATCGCCAAACCTGCGCGAGACCATCCAGGCAAATTTGATAAATAAACTTGATCACCTATTTCCGCGCCACTGCGCAAAATTGGTTTCTCTACTTCACCCAAGGCACTAATTGAGATGGTTACGCTAGCGCCCTTCACTAAATCTCCGCCAACTATGCTCGCGCCGACTAAGTTAGCTTCAAAGAGAATTCCTCGGGCAAGCTCTTCAATCCAAGTCAAACTTTCGGTTCCGGTTAATGAAACGGCAACTACCAAAAAGGTCGGTTTTGCGCCCATGCAGTAAACATCTGCCAAGTTGGCTGCAGTGACTTTGCGTCCAATCTCAAATGCTGAAGACCACTCTTGCCGAAAGTGGACACCTTCAACAGCCATATCGGTAGTGAGTACCGTGCGACTAGAGGTACGAAGTACCGCGGCATCATCGCCAATTCCAACTTCTACATCTGGATTATTCGAGGCGAAAACTCGTGCCAAGAGCGCAATAATTTCGCTTTCGCTAAAGGCCATGCGGCAATTCTATTCCCACTGGAGAATTACTACATCCATACGCTACCTTTGCCACTGAGCGTTAGTTGGTTAGTAGATCTAAGGAGATCATAATGTCAGTTCAAGCCTACATCTTGATTCAAACCGAAGTTGGTAAAGCAGATAGCGTTGCAAAGTCTCTTTCGGCGATCGCTGGCGTAACACTGGCTGAAGGCGTCACCGGTCCTTACGATGTAATCATGCGCGCAGAATCAACAAGCATGGAAGATTTTGGTCGAATGGTTCTGTCAAAGGTGCAAGCAGTTCCGGGTATTACTCGTACTTTGACTTGCCCAGTTACCTCTCACTAATTACCTAGAACCTAATTAGCTAGAACCCCGTTGTTACGGCGAAGAGCTGTATCAATTAATGCTTGAACGATTTCTTTATAGTTCTTTCCAGTCGCGGCCCACATTTTGGGAAAGACTGATGTTGCCGTAAAGCCTGGCATAGTGTTTATCTCATTAATTACGATCTCACCTGAATTGGTAAAGAAGAAATCTACTCGGGCTAAACCGCTGCAGCCTAGTGAGGTAAAGGCAGCAAGTGAGGCAGCGCGAATTGCATTGCTGGCACCTTCTGGAATGTCCGCCGGGATGATAATTTCAGTAGCACTATCAAGATATTTTGCTTCAAAGTCATAGAACTCAAATTTGGAATCAAACTTTATCTGGCCAACTTTTGATGCTTTTGGTAGGCCATCTATTTCTAAAACTGCACATTCTATTTCAAGACCTATAACCGCCGATTCGATCATGGCCTTTGGATCAAAGCGATGGGCTTCCGCTATCGCTGCAGCAAGCTGTTCGGCATTCTTAACTTTTGTAGTTCCTCGACTCGAGCCACCTCGAGCCGGTTTTACAAAAACTGGATATCCGAGTGCATCTGTTCTATTCTGAAAATCCACCTTACTCTCGGACCATTGTTTGGCAGTTACCGTGAACCCATCGGCAACTTTCAATCCGTGGGCTTGGAAAATTGGCTTAGCGAAAGATTTATCCATGGCTACCGCCGATGCCAGCACTCCACTTCCGACATATGGAATATTGGCAGTTTCGAAGAAGCCTTGAATTGCGCCATCTTCCCCATATGGCCCATGCAAAGTTGGAAAAATCAAATCAATGGAAAGAGTTTTGCCTTCAACGCTAAAACCAGAAACATCGGCCACGACTACAGGCGCATTCGCGGGTACCTCCGGTAATTTTCCGTCGACTATTGAGAGCTGGTGGGTCTGCGGTACCAATACCCATTTACCAGATTTAGTAATTCCTAAAAGTAAAATGTCGTACTTATCGCGATCGATCGCACTTAAAACTCCACCAGCCGAAAGACAAGAAATCTCGTGCTCGGAGCTGCGTCCGCCAAATACAATCGCAATCGTAGCCTTGCTCATTTAATGAAGTTTTCTGACTCGGTACTGATCTTCATCAATCTATCCATTGCCTCTTGTGGGCTAAGTTGACCTTTAACTAAATCTGCAACCGCTTCAATAATCGGTACTTCAACGCCTACTCGGTGAGCTACTTCGATTACAGCACTAGCTGATGCGACACCTTCAACTGTTCGAGAGAAATGTGTGCGCGCATATTCCATGCTGCCAGCGCGGCCAACCGCTTCACCAAAAGTGCGGTTGCGCGATAATGGTGAACCGCAAGTTGCTACTAAGTCGCCCATACCAGCTAGGCCGGCCGCAGTTAGTGGATCAGATCCATGTGCAGCGCAAAGTCGTGCGACTTCATTTAAGCCACGAGTAATAATCATCGCTTGAGTATTTTCGCCCAGCCCTAAACCAATTGCGATACCAACCGCGAGCGCAATTACATTCTTAATGGCACCAGCCAACTCGCAGCCCATCACATCGGTTGAGGTGTAAACCCGAAAATAGGTGGCTTTAAAGATTTCTTGTAACTCTTTACCGAGTTCGACCGATTGAGAGGCAACTACTGCGGCTGCTGGCTGTCGAAGAATCAATTCATCAGCCAGGTTCGGGCCAGTAATAATAGCAATTTTACGGTTAGGCAAAATCTCTTCGATAATCTCACTCATCCGCATCTGCGTTGATATTTCAATACCTTTTAGCGTACTGATTACTACTTCATCGCCTTTAAATAAGGGCTTTAGTTCAGTTAACTTATCTCGTAAATTTTGAGCTGGAATCGCTAGCACAATATATTTTGAGTGCGAAAAAGCTTCGCCTATGTCACTAGTTGCCTTTATTGATTCTGGCAGGACCTGAGCACCTAAATATTTTAAATTGGTATGTGCACTATTTATTTCATTGACAATTTCATCGCGACGTCCCCAGAGCAGAACTTCATTTCCACCATCTGTTAAAACTTGCGCCAAGGTGCTTCCCCATGCACCTGCGCCCAGAACCGTTACTTTTGCCATCATTAACTCTTTTTCTTGTAATTTCCGGTGCGCGGAAGAGCTGATTTGTGGGGATCAAAAACTACGGTTGGACGTTTCTCGCCACGCAACTCTTCCAGAATCGAGGTAATGGCAGACATCGCGTATGCAGTCGCTTCAGCCATTGCTTCGGGGTCTCCTTCTTTGCCATACCACTTACTAAAATCTAGTGGTGCACCGGCCTTAACCTGCAATTTTGTGCGCGGAAAGAACTTAATTTTCTTTCCATAAGCGGGCAAAACCTCTTGGGCACCCCATTGGGCCAGGGGAATCACGGGTGCCTTAGTTATAACAGCTAAGCGAGCTAATCCAGTCTTGGCAACCATTGGCCAATAATTTTGATCACGGGTCAGTGTTCCTTCAGGATAAACACCGAGCATGTGACCAGCTTTAAGAAATGCCTTTGCATGAACAAGTGCGGCACTTGCATCTTTTGTTTCACGCTCAACCGGGACTTGCCCAGCCTTCTTAAGTACAAAACCTACAACCGGCACTTTAAAGACTGAAGCCTTGCCCAAAAATCTTGGCGCACGGCCATTCTTATAAAGAAAATGTGCAAAAACTAATGGATCAAAATATGAGATGTGATTACAGCAAACAATAACTGGTCCACTCTTGGGAATATTCTGCGCGCCTTGCCAATCATGTTTCGAAATTGAATTGATGATTGGAATTAATAATCTTGAAGCAATCGCGAATGCGGCGTTATTTCCAAGTGGTTTGCCTTTTGGTGGTGCGTAAGAAATATCCAGATGCGCACTTTCCATGTCGCTTATCTTAGGTTAAAAACAAATAAATAACGGGGCTGCCCCGAAAGGCAACCCCGTTAATTATCTTTACTAAATTACTTTTTCTTCTTCTTTGCTACTGCCTTCTTCTTCGCAGGAGCCTTTTTCGCGGCTGGCTTCTTAGCTGCAGCCTTCTTGGCTGCTGGCTTCTTAGCTGCAGCCTTCTTGGCTGCTGGCTTTGCGACTGGCTTTGCAACAACTACGACTGGCTTAGGAGCTGGTCCTAGCTTGCGCTCGCCTGAGATTGCATCCTTTAGACCCTTTGCAGGTAAGAAGCGAGGCTTCTTCATTGCCTTGATCTTGATGGTTTCGCCGGTGAATGGGTTACGGCCCATACGTGCCTTGCGATCAACCTTCTTAAACTTACCGAAGTCATTAATCATGACATCTTCGCCAGCAACCATGTTGCGAACGATTGTGTCAAAAATAATGTCTACTGCGTGTGAAGCTTCTTTCTTGCTGCCGTTGAAGTGTGGGGCCAACGCGGCAATGAATTGTGCCTTATTCATTTAAAATCCCCTTATTTACGCTAAAAGTTAAGCAATTGCTTAACGCACTCGCAAAGTTACGCAGTAGAAAGGGGTGAGTCCAACATAAGTGAGGGCGTGTCGCAAAAATAATTTTTTGAAAATATCGCAAAAAACCCATTAATTATGCGTAAAAAACTCTGTATCAGAACTTTAGAGTTCTAATTTTTAGAACTCACTCCATCAAAAATGAGCGTTAAAACCAGCGTAATTCGCCCCTTTTAGGCGCGAATTGGCAGTGTCTTTGGCTTATGCGCCGCACGCTTTGCTTCGAAAGTATCGATGGAATCACTATTTGCCAAGGTTAAACCAATGTCATCGAGACCTTCCATCAAGCGCCAACGAACATAATCATCAATTTCAAATGAAACAATTTGCTCGCCATAAGCCACAGTTTTGGCTTCTAGGTCCACTGTGATTGCGAGCGCTGGATTGGCCTCGATCGCTGCCCAAAGATCTTCCACTTCACTCTGACTGAGCAGAATTGTTAATAATCCACCTTTCTGAGAATTGCCACGGAAGATATCGGCAAAACGCGAAGAAATTACTACCTTAAACCCATAATTCTGTAGCGCCCAAACTGCGTGCTCCCGAGATGATCCGGTACCGAAGTCAGCGCCAGCAACCAAGATTGTGCCACTCTTAAATTCAGGTTGATTGAGTACAAAATCTGAATCGTTGCGCCAAGCTGCAAATAAGCCATCTTCAAAACCACTACGTGTTACGCGCTTTAAATAAACCGCGGGGATGATCTGATCGGTATCTACGTTGCTACGACGTAGCGGCACACCAGTACCGGTGTGAGTAATAAATTTTTCCATCTTAGTCTCCTTACAGATCCGCTGGTGATGAAAGTGTGCCGCGAATAGCTGTTGCGGCTGCAACAAGCGGGCTAACCAAGTGGGTACGTCCACCTTTGCCTTGACGGCCTTCAAAATTACGGTTTGAAGTAGATGCTGATCGCTCTTTTGGTTTCAAAATATCTGGATTCATTCCGAGACACATTGAGCAACCAGCATTACGCCATTCAGCACCAGCGTCAATAAATACCTTATCTAATCCTTCGGATTCAGCCTGCAGGCGAACTCGCGCACTTCCAGGGACAACTAACATGCGCGTAGATGGGGCAACTTTCTTACCCTTAAGAATTTCGGCAGCTGCGCGAAGATCTTCGATGCGGCCATTGGTGCATGACCCTAAGAAGACGGTATCGATAGCAACGCTTTTCATAGGCTGTCCTGCTGTTAAACCCATATAAACCAAGGCTCGCTCGGCAGCTCCGCGCTCTTCGGCATCAGCGATGTCAGCTGGATTTGGCACATTTGCATTTAAGAAAACACCTTGGCCCGGATTCGTTCCCCAAGTTACAAATGGCTCGAGTACATCGGCATTCAAATCAACTTCTAAATCGAACTTCGCATCGGCATCACTAAATAGCGTCTTCCAATAGGAAAGAGCGGCATCGAAATCTTCTGGTGCATGTGGTTTTCCTTTGATGTAAGCAAAAGTAGTTTCATCTGGAGTGATCAATCCAGCACGAGCACCTGCTTCGATAGACATATTGCAGATCGTCATACGTGCTTCCATTGAAAGTTCTCGGATTGCTTCGCCACGATATTCGATTACATATCCTTGACCGCCACCGGTACCGATCTTCGCAATGATCGCCAAGATGATGTCCTTGCTTGTCACACCAGGCTTTAGCTTGCCATTTACATTTATCGCCATGGTCTTTGGACGTTGCAATGGCAAAGTCTGAGTCGCTAGTACATGCTCAACTTCGCTGGTACCAATACCGAATGCCAAAGCACCAAATGCACCATGGGTAGATGTATGTGAATCGCCGCAAACAATTGTTAGGCCAGGTTGCGTCAAGCCGAGTTGTGGTCCCACTACGTGAACGATGCCCTGCTCGGCATCTCCAAGTGAGTGAATACGTACTCCGAACTCGGCACAGTTGGCGCGCAAAGTATCAACTTGCAATTTTGAAACTGGATCGGCAATAGGTAAATCGATATTTTGAGTTGGAACGTTGTGATCTTCAGTCGCGATAGTTAGATCTGGACGGCGAACTTTGCGATTACTTAGACGTAAGCCATCGAATGCTTGTGGGCTGGTTACCTCATGAATTAGATGTAGATCGATATAGATCAGGTCTGGTTCGCCTTCTTTTGCGCGCACCACATGTTCTTGCCAGATCTTCTCGGCTAAGGTCTTTCCCATTGCAACTCCTAGATTTTTGCTAAAAAGTGGCATCTCATTAAATGGGATGCTAATATCAGTTCGTGGACAAGAAGAATAGCGGAGTTGGCGTCTTAGATAAAGCCGTGGGTATTTTAGATACCTTGGAATCCGGGCCCCACTCCCTTGCGGAATTAGTTGCCGCAACAGGTATTGCACGACCTACCGCGCACCGCTTAGCCGTAGCGCTTGAGCATCACCGGCTAGTTGCCCGTGATTTAACTGGGCGATTTATTTTGGGTCCTCGAAGCGGCGAATTAGCAGCTGCTGCTGGCGAAGATCGCCTACTTGCCGCTGCTGCCCCTGCATTGGCTGCGCTACGTGATGCAACAGGTGAAAGTGCACAGCTTTACCGCCGCCAAGGTGATGTTCGCATCTGTGTTGCAGTAGCTGAACGATTATCTGGTTTACGAGATTCAGTGCCAGTTGGTTCAACGCTAACCATGCAGGCCGGCTCAGCGGCACAAATTTTGATGGCTTGGGAAGATTCCGAACGAATCAGTCGCGGCTTAAAAGGCGCTCGCTTTACTGCTGCTCATTTATCTGCAGATCGTCGACGCGGTTGGGCTCAATCAGTTGGCGAACGTGAGGTAGGTGTTGCCTCTGTCTCGGCACCCGTACGTGGGCCAAATGGAAAAGTTATTGCGGCTGTAAGTATCAGTGGACCGATTGAACGTCTTGGTCGCCAACCAGGGCGCGTGCATGCCGCTGCAGTTGTCGCTACCGCTGTTCGCTTAACTGAGCACTTAGAGAAAAGTAATTAAGAAGCTCTGCTTAGTATTTAACTTCAATACCTACTTCGCGAAGTACTCTGCCAATTACCCCAAAGCTAAAACCTTTACGCTGTAGCAAACTTTGAATTCGGCGCACTTGTACATCTGGTTCAAGACGCAACATGGTGTTGTACTTCTTCATCGCTAATCCAAGCGCCATCTGATATTCAGCTTCTTCATCAATCTCATCAAGTGCGGCGTCGATAAAATTTTGGTCCACGCCGCGAGTACGAAGTTCGCCAGCGATTATTCGCTTCGATAACTTCTTTGAGGTGTGGCGTGATTGTGTCCAAGCTCGGGCAAATTCCTCGTCATCAATAAGACCAGCCTCTTGCAGACGAAAAATAGTCGCGGCAGCTACATCATCTTCGATGCCACGCTTTTTAAGGTGGGCCACGAGCTCGCCCTTACTCTTCGCCCGAGCAACTAACGCATTGAGCGCAATTGTGTAGGCGAGAGAGTAAGGGTCGGAGTCGTGATCAACTTTTACATAGTCGAGCATTAACGGGTTGGTTATCCTTTAGAAATCAACGTCGGCAGCAGCTTCATCGATCGCAGCTACTAGCTGTGGATCGACTTCAACTGGTACGAAGTGCGCGCGAATCTTGCCTTCGATCTCGTTAGCAAGATCAGGATTATCAAGTAGGAATGCGCGAGCATTCTCTTTTCCTTGACCGAGTTGATCTGCTTCGTAGGTATACCAAGCTCCGGACTTCTTAACTACACCAATCTCAACACCCATATCGATTAGTGAGCCTTCGCGTGAAATTCCGGTGCCGTAAATAATGTCGAACTCTGCTTGCTTAAATGGTGGCGCCATCTTGTTCTTGACAACTTTGACGCGAGTACGGTTACCAACTGAATCTTGCCCATCTTTAAGAGTTTCAATACGACGGATATCAATACGTACAGATGCGTAGAACTTAAGTGCTTTACCACCGGTGGTAGTTTCCGGTGAGCCGAAGAAAACGCCAATCTTGTCACGCAACTGGTTAATAAAGATTGCAGTTGTCTTTGATTGATGTAGCGCACCAGTAATTTTACGAAGCGCTTGCGACATCAGACGTGCCTGTAGACCCATATGTGAATCGCCCATCTCACCTTCAATTTCGGCGCGAGGGACGAGTGCTGCAACTGAGTCAACTACAACAAGATCAAGTGCGCCTGAGCGAACTAACATGTCCATAATTTCAAGTGCTTGTTCACCAGTATCTGGTTGTGAAACAAGTAGCGCATCGATATCAACACCGAGCTTCTTGGCATATTCAGCATCGAATGCATGTTCAGCATCGATGAAGGCGCAGATTCCACCGGCTGCTTGCGCATTGGCAATTGCATGCAGAGTAAGAGTTGTCTTACCGGAAGATTCAGGGCCGTAGATTTCTACTACGCGACCACGTGGCAAACCGCCGATACCAAGTGCGATATCGAGTGCGATTGAACCAGTTGGAATAACTTCGATGACCTGCGCTTGGCGCTCTGACATCTTCATGACCGCGCCCTTGCCAAACTGACGTTCAATCTGGGCGAGTGCGGTGTCGAGCGCTTTTGAGCGATCGCTATTAGCTTTATCGACTGCTTTTTCAGCAGGAGTTTCTTTAGCCACTTACTTTCCTTTCGGTTGAACGTCGAGAGTTCTTAAGGCTCTTGAGCGTTTAGGTCTGTCCCAGAAGGTACGGAGACCCACTGACGGCCACAGAGGGCCTTGAGGCCGGCTGTGTGCGGAGAGTGGAACCGCTCTGGCTGTGCAAGGAAATAGTATCCGAACATCTGTTCGAAAGATACTTTAAGCGACTGACAAAGCTCTCGCGTGTCGCACAAGTTGTGTGCCGTTCAGAGGCGAAAGAGCCGGCAGGGCTGATGTGGACTTAGCGCTAAAAGGGCTGATGTGGACTTAGCGCTGGGCCTCTGTCTGGTTGGGGTGCGACTTTCGCAGTGCTTTCCAGATCTCATCCGGTTCGTACCCATCGCGTAGCGCTTCATCTACTGTTCTGGAGCCGAGTTCAGAGATCGCTATATCTTTACTAAATGAAGGTGCCCAATCGGTGCCGAAAGATAATTCGATTCGCTCACGCAAATCAGAGATGCGCATCTAAATTCCTTCGGCAGAAACCTAGAAAAGCGTGCGCTCGACTAGTAACGCTGCTTCATCAGCTGATTGTTGTGGCGTGATTGGCGAAAATACTTGTGCCTTCAACCACGCAACTGCAAGCGATGTACAGATTTCATTTTTGGTAATTTCCAAAATTGTGGCATGAAACTCAACCCAGAGTGGGTTAGCGTTATCAGTTAGCGCAAAGGCCAAAGCTGTAGGATCACTTAGGCGCATCATTTTTAACGCTTCATCACCAGAAATTTCTAGCGACAATTGTTCGAGAACTGCAGCTGGTGCACCGATATTATTTATAACACTTTTCAAGCGGTTTAATTCACTGCCCAGAAGCGCTTGAATTACCGCGTTTTTATCGCGATAGTGGTTATAAAGAGTTGCGCGAGAAACTTGCGACTCAGTTGATATATCAATCATAGTTGTGGCGGTTAAGCCTTTTTGCGCAATAAGCGATTTAGTAGTTAAGAGAATTGCTTCTTCAGTACGACGATGAATTGCACCCTGCCGTTGGTAAGTAGGTGCGTTATTAAGCGGCGTCAACAACGGTCAACTTGATGGATTCGCGTGAAGAAATATCGCGAGATACATCAGAGATTACACTCGAAAGAGTTAGGCCAAGAGCGGTACAGATTGCATTTAGAAGTTCAGATGAAGCTTCCTTTTGACCGCGTTCAACTTCTGATAAGTAACCGAGAGAAACGCGAGCATCACGCGCAACTTCGCGAAGAGTACGACCTTGCGATGTGCGGGCGGCACGAAGAGATTGGCCAACGCTAGTGCGTAATAGAACGACCACGTCTGTGCTCCCTTCGGCTTAGTTCGTGCGGTTACAGTGTCTTAAGGATACGGGCAAATGCCGCAATTGCACCTGCAATTGTTGCGTTTCGAACGATTTCACGACTACCCGTCAATTCCAACTGCAGGGTCTGAGAAATCGGGCCATCGATGGCTACCCAGACAGTGCCTGCGGCAACGCCTTCTGCAGGGCCGGGGCCAGCTACTCCAGTAGTTGAAATCGCCCAAGTTGAGTTCATTAAAGCTAAAACGCCACCCGCCATCGCTGCGGATACTTCTTCGCTAACTACTCCGAATTCTGAGATTAACTCGGCCGGAACCTGCAAGATTGCACTTTTAATTTCGGATTGATAAGCAGTCACTGATCCGCGGAATATTTCGGATGAACCAGGTAGCGAAGTTAGGGCTTGAGCTAATCCCCCGCCAGTTATCGATTCGGCAACTGAAATGGTCTCACCTCGAGAACGCAGCGCTTCCAGAATCTGAGTTAAGCCGGCAAATTCTTCCTTCATTTAAGTGCAGCTCTCACGTAATAAACACCGGTTCCAATTGTTAATGCGATCGCGATATACATAAAACCATTGCGGAACCAAAAGAGTGATTCCGAAAGTGGCATTACATAAAAACCGACGCCAAAGCCTTGGAACATCGCTTTTAACTTGCCGCCGCGATTTGCTGGAATTACTCCGCGCTTGAGTACCGCTAATCGGAAGAAGGTAATAAAAATTTCACGAGCCAGGATTACAATCGTGATCCACCAAGGCATACGATCTAAAATTGAGAGTGAGATCATCGCAGTTGCAATCATCGCTTTATCGGCAACTGGATCAAGGAATTTTCCAAGTTCGGTTACCGAATTGCGGCTACGTGCCAACTTTCCATCGAGAACATCGGTCATGCCGATTAAAAAGAAGATAACCCAAGCGATCCACTGCCAAGTTGGATCATCGCCACCATCTTTAAAGATGGCATAGGCACCAACTGGCAAGAAAAGAATTCGAGCGATAGTTAACGAATTCGGCAGATTTAATTCTTTGCCCATGCTGCTATCCAATAACCTCAGCTATTAAGTCAGCTCCTAATGAATCTACAACCACGCCCTTCACATACTCGCCAACCTTGAATGAAGTGCCGATAAATGAGGTTGTGCCATCGACTTCAGGGCCTTGATGATCTGCGCGGCCTTCTTGTAAATCAGCATCTTCGATTAAGACAACTACTTCTTCACCAATTCGAGATGCGGCACGGTCTGATACCCAGTGATCTGCAAGCGAGGAAAGCGTCTCTACGCGTTGCTTAATTATTTCCTCTGGCAATTTATCGGATAGTTCAATTGCCTCGGTATTGTCTTCATCGCTATAGCCAAAGACACCAATCGCATCAAGTTTGGCCTTGCTCAAGAATTCAACTAGCTCATTGAAATCTGCTTCGGTCTCACCTGGGAAACCAACGATGAAGTTGGAACGAATTCCAGCAGTAGGTGAGAGTGCCCGGATTTGCGAAATCAAATGAAGAAATTTCTCATTATCGCCAAACCTACGCATGCGGCGAAGCACTGTTGCACTGCTGTGCTGAAAGCTTAGATCAAAATAATGCGAAACTTTCTCGTTTGCAATCATTGCTTGTAAAAGCGAAGGGCGCATTTCAGCTGGTTGCAGGTAAGACAAACGCACTCGTTCAACACCTGGAATCACAACTAACTCTGGCAAAACTTTCTCCATCAAGGTTAGATCGCCTAAGTCTTTGCCATATGAAGTTGTGTTCTCGCTAACCAAGAAGAGTTCGGTCGCCCCACTTTCAGCTAGCCACTTACCTTCTTGAATTACTTCAGTCGGGCGGCGAGAAACAAATGCGCCACGGAAATATGGAATGGCACAGAAAGAACAACGACGGTCACAACCGGTGGCGATCTTTAACGGCGCCCATGGTGTATCTGTAAGACGTTTACGCTGGGCAATTTCTAAATCGAGATCGCGTTTAGCTGCACGGTCAACTGGCGAAATTGGAAGAAGCCCACGTCGATCACGTGGCTTATGGGACAAATGTGAATTTCCGGAAACTATTGATTGCAGACGTGCCGAGATATCTTGATAATCATCGAAACCCAGAATTGCATCCGCTTCTGGAAGGGCCGCCGCAAGTTCGGCGCCATATCGTTCGGCCATGCAGCCGACTGCTACAACAGCGCGTGTTGTTCCGTGACCTTTGAGTGAATTCGCTTCAAGGAGCGCATCAACTGAATCTTTCTTAGCCGATTCAATGAAACCGCAGGTATTAACCAGGGCAACTTCGGCGGATTCAACATCTTCAACGAGCGTCCAGCCATCGGCCAGTAGGCGGCCAGCTAATTCTTCGGAGTCGACTTCGTTACGGGTGCAACCCAAAGTTACGACTGCCACTGTGCGCTTCATTGCGCCGATCTTACTTTATTTACTTAATCAGCGTTGTATGTGAGGTTTACAACTTGGCCATTAACGCCAATTGAGCCAACATCCTTCCCATTTACTGCAATATCGATACCACCAGCGTTGCCGACTCGTAGATTTACTTGCTTACTTCCGCTAAATACTTTGCTACTTCCTTTGCTAATTTGACCAGAGAAAATGGAGGTACCGTTCTCATCGGTTACATACAACCAGGAAGTGCCACGCGTTGCGCGAACTTCAACATTTAGATTTCCGGTAAATGCTGGAACTGAACTTTCAGTTGGAGCGGGTTCTGGCGAAGTAGCACTTGATGACGCAGCCGATGTTGCAGCTTTTGATGGAGTAGCAGATGCCACTGAGTCAACACCGGAATTCATATTTGTAAGAATAATCTGGCCTCCGCCAAAAAGTATGAGAACCGCAATTGAGCCACCTGCCAGAACTTTCCAGGAGATTTGCTTTTTCTCTTTATATGGCATGGCGGCGTTGTTATCGCTTAATAGATCACGAATCGGTTTGGCCGAAGCAGTTACTTCAATTTCAAATTGATCTAAGAAAATGCGTTCATCAATTCCCAATTTGGCGGCGATGTTTCGCAGATGGCCACGTGCGTAAGTTTCACCGCCACATTTCTTAAAATTGCCGGCTTCCATATCGCGCAGCAGAGTGGTTGGAATATTTGTGGCTTTAGAGAGGTCCTCGATTGATATGCGTGCGGCAGTGCGCGAATTAGTAATTAGTGCACCGAGGGACATAGGTCACCCATTATTTCTTTCATAAGTTTTCTCTAGAAAGCCAAATTAACCTGGTAAGAGAAGGCTAACTCTTTGAGGGGCTCTGGCGATAGTCCAAGAGTGAGGATTTTGCAGATATAACCCTACTTTTCACCCTAAGTTCACACTTGGCATATGCACCTAAGAGCGCATCGATATCAGTAGTCGCGAATTGTCGCCAGTACTGACTCTAACTCATCGGGTTTTACCAATACTGCGCGCGCCTTGGATCCTTCGGATGGGCCAACGATTCCCCGAGACTCCATTAGATCCATCAAGCGACCGGCCTTTGCAAAGCCAACCCGTAATTTACGTTGCAGCATTGAAGTTGACCCAAACTGAGTACCAACTACTAATTCAATGGCTTGCAAGAGAATCTCCAAGTCATCGCCAATTTCTTTATCAACCATCTTTGCTGCTGCTGGTGGTGCAGTTACATCGGAACGATATCGAGGAGCTAATTGCTTCTTAACATGTGCGGTCACCGCTTCAATCTCGCGCTCTGATACATAAGCACCTTGAATCCGGATTGCCCGGCTGGCACCCATTGGAATGAAGAGGCCATCACCCTGCCCAACAAGTTTTTCAGCGCCAGGGGTATCGAGAATAACTCGGCTATCGGCAAGTGAGCTGGTAGCGAAAGATAAACGTGAAGGTACGTTTGCTTTGATTAATCCAGTCACTACATCAACTGATGGGCGCTGAGTAGCAAGAACTAAGTGAATACCGGCAGAACGAGCTAACTGAGTAATTCGCACAACAGATTCTTCAACTTCACGTGCTGCAACCATCATGAGATCTGCTAATTCGTCGATGATTACCAGTAAATATGGGTAAGGCTCAAGTTTGCGATCACTACCTGGTGGCGGTAAAACTTTGCCAGCACGAACAGCCTTGTTGAAATCATCAATATGGCGGAATCCAAAAGTTGCTAGATCTTCATACCGCAGATCCATTTCACGTACTACCCAAGTAAGGGCATCGGCTGCTTTCTTGGGGTTGGTTATGATCGGGGTAATCAAATGTGGAATATTTTCATAAGCAGTCAGTTCCACTCGCTTCGGGTCGATTAAAACTAAGCGCACTTCATCAGGGGTTGCACGCATAAGTATTGAAACAATCATTGCGTTTATCATGGAAGATTTACCTGCACCTGTGGCGCCAGCAACAAGTAAGTGCGGCATCTTGGCTAAGTTGGCGCAAACGAAGTTGCCTTCAACGTCTTTCCCAAGTGCAACTAACATTGGGTGATGATCTTGCCCGGCCACACTTGAGCGCATGACATCGCCTAGCGCGACAATTTCGCGATCAGCATTTGGAATTTCAATGCCGACAGCCGACTTACCTGGAATTGGCGAGAGAATTCGAACATCGCTACTGGCAACTGCGTAAGAAATATTCTTTGAAAGAGCGGTAATACGTTCGACTTTTACCGCATTGCCAAGTTCAACTTCATAACGCGTAACTGTTGGCCCCCGCATAAAACCAGTAACTTCGGCATCAATTTCAAATTGCAAAAATACTTCAGTTAGGGCAGCAACTACCGTTTCGTTGGCCTTACTCTTTGCCTTTGTGGCTGGCCCCAGACGAAGTAGATCCTGTGGAGGTAGTTCATAAATCGCATCACTTGAAAGCATCAATTGCTCAGGGCGCGCAGTGCTTGCAGGAGGTAGAGTAGCTGAAGGCGGCGTAATGGTTGCAACCGGAACTTCAACGGTAAATTCTTCGTCAAAACTCTCTTCATCTAGCTCTTCTTCATAATCAACTTTATGCTTATTCCACTCGGCGACCACCGGAGACTCAAATGGCGGAGTATCAGTTACTTCAAACTTTTCCTCACTGCGATCTGGGCGTTTAGAATTTAACCAAGAAGCAGTATTTTTAATACGATTAATTACCGATGAAACTGGTGTTGCGGTAGTTACTAATAACCCAAAACAGAAGAGCAGAATTAAAACTGGGTAAGCCAAAACAGAGGTCATTAATGCAACTAGCGGTTGTGAAACTCCGTACCCAATCCAACCCCCACCATGATGCATGGCAGTTGTGCCAGTGCCTTCAGAGCCATTTAAGAGGTGAGCGATACCAGTAGAACTAAGTAGAAGCGCAATGGTGCCGATTACAATGCGACCAGTTGCGGCTTTCTCTTGTGGTGAATGGAATAACCGAAATGCGAAATAACCCAATACCAATGGGGTAAAAATTCCAATCCGTCCGAAACCGCCAAAGAAGAATGAGGCAAGCGCTCGACCAACAATATTTCCGCCATCAAACCAAGTGCCAGCCGCTGCCAAAATTGCCAGAATTAAGATTAGGAATGCGAAACCATCTCGCTGATGAGCTGGATCTAGATCTTTAGCGCCTCTGGCCACAAAGCGGATGCTCTTGCCTAAGAATTTTGCCAATGTGCGCCAAAGCGCAGCTAACCCGCGCATGATTGAGCTACCAATGCCGCTTTTGCTCTTGCTTTGGGAGCGAGTCTTCTTCTTTGCCATAACTACGTAAGACTAAAGGTTTAGTAAAACCCGATAGGTCAGGCGCGCCGCGCTAAACCTCTATGACCACCGGCACGATCATTGGACGACGACGATGTTTTCCGCCGACCCAACTTCCAATTGTACGACGTACAACTTGGGAGAGTTGGTGCTTGCCATTGATTCCATCGGCTACTGCACGAGTTAGTGCTTTTTCAATCTCCAACTTAACGCCATCAAAGAGCGATGCATCTTCGTTGAAACCACGAGCATGTATATCTGGGCCGGCAACTATTTTGCCACTTTGCGCATCGATCACAACTACTACCGAGATAAAGCCCTCTTCACCAAGAATACGGCGATCTTTCAAGGAATCTTCCGTGATGTCGCCAATGCTTTGGCCATCAACATAAACAAATCCGCATGGAATGCTCCCGACAACCTGTGCCTCATGATCAATTAGATCAACCACGATTCCATTTTCAATCACAATAGTGTTTTCACGAGGAACACCAGTCGCAATTGCTAGTTCTGCATTCGCACGCAGATGTCGCCATTCGCCGTGAACTGGCATTACATATTTTGGTTTCACAATATTAAAGCAATAGGTAAGTTCGCCAGCGGCTGCGTGACCCGATACGTGAACCATGGCATTTGCTTTATGAACAACTTTTGCGCCAAAACGTGTCAATTCATTGATGATGCGGAAAACTGAATTTTCATTTCCGGGAATCAGAGAGGAAGCTAGAATTACAGTATCACCTTCGCCAACCCTTATCTGGTGATCACCATTTGCCATTCGCGACAGCGCGGCAAGTGGTTCGCCCTGTGATCCGGTACAAATTAAAACTACATTGTCATCGTAGGCATCTAAATCTTTTGCATCAAAGATGATGCCATCAGGAACATTTAGAAAACCCATCTCTTGGGCAATCTTCATGTTTCGTACCATTGATCGCCCGATGAAAGCTACTTTTCGCTTGTGTTGGTGCGCGGTATCAATAATCTGCTGAACCCGATGTACATGCGAAGAGAAAGTGGCAGTAATTACCCGACGTTTAGTGGATCGGAATACTCGATCAAGGGCCGGCATAATTTCGCGTTCTGAAGGCGTGAAGCCGGGAACATCGGCATTTGTTGAATCAACTAAAAAGATATCAACACCAGCTTCACCCAATCGCGCAAAGGCGGGCAAATCGGTGATACGCCCATCAAGTGGTAATTGATCCATCTTAAAATCGCCGGTATGCAAGATTGTGCCGGCTGGGGTGTGAATAGCAACTGCAAGGGCATCAGGAATCGAGTGATTAACTGCAACAAATTCAACCGAGAAGGGGCCGATATCTTCTATATCCCCCTCCTTGACTTCTCGAGTAAGCGGAGAAATCCGGTGCTCTTTTAACTTGGCTGAAATTAAAGCCACGGTTAGCGCTGATCCGTAAATCGCAATGTCCCCACGCTCGCGCAATAGATACGGAACTGCGCCGATGTGGTCTTCATGGCCATGAGTTAAAACAATTCCAACTACATCGGCTAACCGATCACGAACATAAGAGAAATCCGGCAAAATTAAATCGATACCAGGTTGATTCTCTTCCGGAAATAAAACGCCACAGTCAACGATTAAAAGCTTTCCATTTGTTTCAAAAACGGTCATATTACGACCAATTTCAGCTAGCCCACCTAGGGCAACAATACGTAATCCCCCAGCAACTAACTTGCTCGGTGTACCTAATTCTGGATGCGGATGATTCATATATTAAACAGCGACGCCACCGGCGCGCAGATCTTCACGCAATTGCGCAATCTGAGCTTCGGTTGCATCTACTAATGGAAGGCGAGTGGTGCCGCCAGGAAGTCCCATCATATTGAGGGCGGCTTTCGTAAGGATCGCACCTTGCGTGCGGAAGGTGCCGGTAAATACCGGCAGCAACTTCTGATGAATTTCTAAGGCGCGAGCAGCATTGCCTGCAAACCAGGAATCAAGCATCTCTTTCAAATCTTTTCCAACGGTATGTCCGCAAACCGAGACAAATCCAACTGCACCAATTGAAAGGAAGGGCAGATTCAAAATATCATCGCCTGAGTAAACTGGAATTCCGCAACGCTTAATCACCCATGAAGTTGCGGCAACATTACCTTTGGCATCTTTCAGAGCCACAATATTCTTATGATCAAACAATCTCACAATCGTGTCAGACTCAATTTCAACGCCGGTCCGACCAGGAATGTCGTACATCATCACTGGAAGATCTGTGGCATCAGCAACAGCCTTGAAATGAGCTTCGATGCCAGCTTGTGGTGGCTTGTTGTAATAAGGAGCAACAACTAACAACCCATCGGCGCCAGCTTCGGCAGTACGCTTTGCTTGATTGATTGAATATTCAGTTTCGTTATCACCTGCACCAGAGAGAACTTTGATCTTGGTGCCAACCGTTGATTTAACAACTTTGATAATTTCAATTTTCTCAGAGGATTTAGTGGTTGGAGCTTCACCAGTGGTGCCATTTACAGCAATAGCATCATGACCGTTCTCAACTAAATGTTGCGCCAACTTTGCCACGCCATCCCAGTCGACCGAACCATCAGAATTAAATGGGGTCACCATTGCCGTTATCATGCGGCCAAATGGAGCGTCGATTGCCATGCCTGTAACCTTACCCGTTTTAAGGAGTAACTCGGCCTGATTTCTCAAAGGCAGCGTGAGTTAATGGCATTAATCGGGCAAATTCGACTTCCATTTTCTCGGCCACCATCTCAATTTCGCGTTGCGGATAGCTCGGGAAATGCGATCCTTCGCGAGCGGTGCGAAGTGACAGAAAATTCATAAGAGCTCGAGCATTCATCGTTACATACATTGATGAGTAAAGTCCGACTGGCAAAACTGCGCGGGCGACTTCGCGCGCAACGCCCGCTTCGAGCATTACTTGATACTGTTTATAAGCCAAGGTGTAAGACTCTTTCATCGCAGATTGGGTAATTTCCAATTGCTCTTTGGTGCCGTCAATAAATGTGTATGCACCTGCTTTTCCGATCTGAACTAATTTGCGATCGGCATCTGGAATATAAAAAACTGGTGAGAGTTCGCGATAGCGACCGCTCTCTTCGTTATAGGAAGCGATGCGGTGGCGCATAAATTCACGGAATACAAAGATGGGAGCGGAGATAAAAAAAGTCATTGAGGTGTGTTCGAAAGGTGAACCATGACGTTCGCGAGCCAAGTAATTAATCAACCCGGCAGAACGTGCTGGATCTTCGCCGATCTCATCGAGTGATTGCTCGCCAGCAGTTGAAACACGCGCTGCCCAAATAACATCAGCATCACTAGCGCTGGCTTTGACCAGCTCGACGGTCATATCACTGCGAAAGATAATTTCTGTGCTCATGAGGCGACCCTATCTATCCACTTGCGAGCGATTGAGTATTTCTAAGGCACAATAGCCGCGTGTCCAAAGTCAGCCGCAGGTTAAATGTTAGCAGCACCACCTTTCGCGATTCCTTCAGTGTCTCATTCACGGTTGGCGCGTACGGTATCGCATTCGGCGCCGCAGCTGTGGCCAATGGATTTACAGTTCTGCAAAGTTGCCTGCTCTCCTTGCTAACTTTTTCCGGCGCCTCGCAATTTGCGGTAGTTGGCGTTCTTGGTGCTGGTGGTACTGCATTAAGCGGAATTGCAACTGCTTCCCTGCTCGGAATTCGCAATGGCCTTTATGGTGTAATCATGGCGCCGCGCTTGAAAGTAAAAGGATTGAAGCGAATTGTTGCGGCTCAAGTAACCATCGATGAATCAACCGGTGTTGCACTAGGTCAAGAAGTACGAAGTGAAGATGCAATGCGCCAAGGCTTCTGGCTAACTGGTTTCGGTGTATTCCTCTTTTGGAATCTATTCACTCTGGCAGGTGCTCTTGGTGCGCAGGCGATGGGCGATATTCGCGCATGGGGTTTAGATTCCGCAGTTCCAGCTGCATTTCTTGGTTTACTTTGGCCGCGACTGAAAAGTAATGGCGATCGAGCTTTAGCAATAGGTTGTGCAGCTTTTGCAATTGCGATGACCCCAATTTTGCCAGCTGGTATGCCAATTATCGCTACCGCATTTATTGCGATCGCTGTAGGGCTGCAAAAGCCAGGTGGATCGAATGAATAAATATTGGATTGCCGTCCTCGGTACGAGTGCGATTGCATTTCTATTGAAATATAGCGGCCACTCTGTTCCAGCAAAGTGGCTATCACATCCCAAGATTCAGCGAGTTAATGCGCTAATTCCTATTGCGTTGTTAAGCGCTCTGGTTGCGGTGCAAAGTTTTACCGAGAAAAGTAAGTTGATGATTGACCATCGTTTACTAGGACTGTCAGTTGCAATAATCGCGCTCTTTTTGAAGGCGCCATTTCCGGTTGTCGTACTCTCTGCCGCGCTTAGTTCGGCGCTGCTTTATAACTTAACTTGAGAGTTTAGATAATAGAAAGCGACTTTAACTTTTCAGTTAGAGCGATATCTGAAGGTTCAGTTAGGTGGGTTCCATCTTGGAATACGATTACTGGAATCGACTTAGCCCCGCCATTGATTTCAATAACTTTATCGGCTGCTGTTAGATCGGCTTCAACATCGATCTTGGTCCATTCCACACCAAGTTCATTTAGCAAGCGCTCGGAACGACGGCAATCGCCACACCAGTCGGCACCGTACATAATGATCTGATCTTTAGACATCTATTTTCTCCCTTACATAAATTTATCTAGGCCATGTGTCAGGCCCGGAACTTTTACAACGCTTCGAACACCTAGCAGTACACCTGGCATGAAACCGGCACGATCAATTGAGTCATGGCGAATTGTTAAGGTTTCACCGAGTCCACCCAGAATCACTTCTTGATGTGCGACTAGACCGCGCACTCGAACTGAATGAACAGGCACGTCGCCAACTAATGCGCCCCGTGCGCCATCGAGTGCAGTGTGTGTCGCATCAGGCATTGCAGCTAAACCAGCTTCCTTGCGAGCATCACTCATAAGTTGAGCGGTACGGGCTGCAGTGCCACTTGGTGCATCGACTTTTGCTGGATGGTGCAGTTCAACAATTTCAGCAGATTCAAAGTAGCGCGCAGCTTTGGCGGCAAACTCCATCATTAAAACAGCGCCAATTGCAAAGTTGGGCGCAATTAAAACACCAACTGTTGGATGTGCTTTTAGATCAGCTTCTAATTTAGCAATCTTGGCAGCATCGAAACCAGTGGTGCCTACAACTGCATTAATATTATTTTTAATTAAGAAATCTAAATTCGCCATTACCGAATCAGGCGTCGTGAAATCAACTACAACTTCGGCTCCATTCTTTACTAACTCATCGAGTGAATCTCCTAGATCGAGAGCTGCCACAAGTTCAACGCCATCGGCTTCATTAATTGCACGTACGACTTCTGCGCCCATGCGCCCTTTAGCGCCTAGAACTCCAACCTTGATCATTTCGAGCCCCCGTTGCGCAGAACTTTTTCAAATTTACGTAGATCCTTATGTGGCCCCACTACGGCAAGCGTAGGCGATTTGATCAGGAACTCGCTGGCAACGGCCCGTACATCTTCGGGGGTTACGCGGGCAATCGATTTCAAAATGTCATCAAAGCTCATAATTTCGCCGTAGACGATCTCGCTCTTACCAATGCGGCTCATGCGAGACCCGGTGTCCTCTTGACTCAAGACCAGCGAGCCACGCACCGCGCCTTTAGCCCGATCGATCTCATCAACAGTCAAGCCATTCTGAACCACATCAGAGAGAACCTCTTGAATAATTTCAACAACTTCAACCGATTTAGTTGGGTTGCAACCAGCATAGAAACCTAAAACTCCAGTACCGGCGAATTGCTGTGAGTATGCATAAACTGAGTATGCCAAGCCGCGCTTCTCGCGGATCTCTTGGAATAGCCGCGAAGACATTCCCCCGCCTAACGCTGATGCCAAAATGCCCATGGCAAAGCGACGTTCATCGCTGCGCGCTACACCTTCGAGACCGTAGAACATATGCGACTGTTCAGTTTTGCGATAAATACTGCCAACTGCTTGCTGATTGCGCACTCTTACTAATGTATTTTCGCGCAAGACGGGAGCTGCATGGTTATCTAAATAGCCATCACGTGAGAGCGCTTTTTCAATCGCTTCGACAACTTTCTTATGTTTAATATTTCCTGCAACTGCCACTACTAAATTTTCGGGCAGATACTTCTTCTTATAATAATTAAAAACGGTGTTGCGGCTCATGCCCTTAATTGATTCAACGGTACCCAGGATTGGCCGACCGACTGTAATATCGCCATAGTAAGTATCGCTAAATAAATCATGTACTAAGTCGCTCGGATCATCATCGCGCATAGCGATTTCTTCGAGAACTACTTTTCGCTCTGCATCAACATCGGCTGCTGTTACAAGTGATGAAGTAATTAGATCAGAAAGAACTTCGATGGCCATCGATAAATCGTTATCGATTACCCGCGCATAGAAGCAGGTGTATTCCTTACTAGTAAATGCATTCATCTCGCCACCTACTGCTTCAATGGAAGATGAAATCTCCATCGCTGTGCGTGAAGTGGTGCCCTTAAAAAGTAAATGCTCTAGAAAGTGCGAAGCCCCAGCGGTTGCTGGGGTTTCGTCACGTGATCCAATATTGATCCAGATTCCAACCGCGGCGCTGCGTACCGAAGATACTTCTTCAGTAACGATACGTAGACCGCTAGGTAGAACTGTTCTACGTACAGTCATTATTTTTGGTAAACCGACATCATTTTTGGTAAACCGACATATTTTTGGTAAACCGACATTATTCAGCGCTTGGAACGCTTCCATCTTCAAGGACTGGAACTAGTGAAAGCTTTCCCTTAGGGTCAATCTCACCAATCTCAACCTGAATCTTGTCGCCAACCTTCATAACTTCTTCAAGGTTTTCGATGCGCTTTCCGCCATGCATTTTGCGAATCTGCGAAACGTGAAGCAAGCCATCTTTACCTGGCATCAGCGAAACGAATGCACCAAATGCAGCTAACTTCACAACGGTACCTAAGTAACGCTCGCCAACTTCTGGCATCTGTGGGTTAGCGATTGCATTGATCTGCGCGCGGGCTGCTTCAGCGGCTGGGCCGTTTGTTGCACCGATGTAGATAGTGCCATCATCTTCAATTGAAATTTCAGCGCCAGTTTCATCTTGAATCTGGTTAATGATCTTGCCCTTAGGCCCGATAACTGCACCAATTTGATCAACTGGAATCTTGACCGAGATGATGCGAGGAGCGTGTGGGCTCATTTCATCTGGGGCATCGATTGCTTCGTTCATCACATCTAGAATCGCTAGTCGCGCTTCCTTTGCTTGATGAAGTGCGCCAGCCAAAACTGAGGCGGGAATTCCATCTAGCTTGGTATCTAATTGAAGAGCGGTAATGAAATCTTTAGTGCCGGCAACCTTAAAGTCCATATCTCCGAATGCATCTTCAGCACCCAAGATATCGGTCAAGGCAACGTACTCAACGTTTCCATCAACATCATCTGAAATTAGACCCATTGCAATACCGGCAACTGGAGCCTTTAGTGGAACACCAGCATTAAGCATTGAAAGAGTTGATGCACAAACAGAGCCCATAGAAGTTGAACCATTTGAGCCAAGTGCTTCAGATACCTGACGAATTGCATATGGGAATTCTTCACGAGTTGGAAGAACTGGCACCAATGCACGTTCTGCAAGTGCTCCGTGGCCGATTTCACGACGCTTAGGAGTTCCAACCCGGCCAACTTCACCAGTTGAATATGGTGGGAAGTTGTAGTTGTGCATATATCGCTTGTGATTCTCTGGGTTCAAAGTATCTAACTGTTGTTCCATTTTCAACATGTTCAAAGTAGTGATACCCAAGATCTGAGTTTCGCCACGTTCAAAGATTGCTGAACCATGAACGCGAGGAATTACTTCAACCTCTGCTGAAAGCGCACGAATATCACGAAGTCCGCGACCATCGATACGAATCTTGTCCCGCAATACGCGCTGACGAACTAACTTCTTAGTTAGCGACTTGAAAGCTGCTGGAATTTCTTTCTCGCGACCTTCAAACTGTGCGCCAACAACTTCCTTAGTTGAATCTGAGATCTCATCGATTGCAGTTTCGCGCTCTTGCTTGCCAGCGATAGTTAACGCCTTAGCCAGATCAGCTGAAGCATGAGCTGTTACCGCTTCAAGCACATCTGATTGGTAATCCAGGAAGATTGGGAATTCCGCAGTTGGCTTAGCCGCCTTAGCAGCAACCTTTAGCTGAGCATCGCATAGCGCGCGGATGAATGGCTTTGCTGCCTCAAGTCCTTGGCTAACGATCTCTTCAGTAGGTGCGCCTTGTCCGGCCTTTACCAATGCAATTGTTTCAGAAGTAGCTTCGGCTTCAACCATCATGATTGCGACATCATCACCGATTACGCGACCAGCAACAACCATATCGAAGACAGCATTTGCAACTTCGGAATGATTTGGGAAAGCAACCCATTGGTCATCAATCAAAGCAACGCGAACGCCTCCAATTGGGCCAGAAAATGGCAGTCCAGCTAGCTGTGTGGACATTGATGCTGCATTGATCGCAAGTACGTCGTACATATGATCAGGATCAAGTGCCATAACAGTGATTACGATTTGAACTTCATTACGAAGCCCCTTCACGAATGAAGGGCGTAGCGGGCGATCGATCAAACGGCAAGTAAGAATCGCATCTTCGGATGGACGACCTTCACGTCGGAAGAATGATCCTGGAATACGGCCTACTGCATACATTTTTTCTTCAACATCAACGGTTAAAGGGAAGAAATCGAATTGATCCTTTGGTGCCTTTGAAGCAGTTGTTGCTGAGAAGATCATGGTTTCGTCATTAAGGTAAACCGCTGCAGCTCCTGCTGCTTGACGAGCTAGTCGTCCGGTTTCGAAACGGATCTCTTTCTTTCCAAATTTTCCATTGTCGATTACGGCAACGGCGGATGTTACGTCTTGACCCTCCATGGGTCGCTCCTGTTCTTGACTGCACGCATCAAGGTGGAATGAATCTTCGATCGAAGTTCACGCAGCGTTATGGTCTGCGGAAACCACTACCGAGGATCATTTCCCTCGGTGCAGTCAGGCTAAATTAACGGCGAATGCCGAGTTTCTCGATGATCGCACGGTAACGAGCGATATCTGTCTTTGCGAGGTACTGCAAGATACGACGACGCTGACCTACCAAGATCAACAGACCACGACGGTTGTGGTGGTCATGAGGATTTGTCTTAAGGTGAGTTGTGATGTCCTCGATTCGCTTCGAAAGCAGCGCAACCTGCGCTTCTGGGCTTCCGGTGTCGGTAGCTGAAGCGCCGTAATTAGCAATGATTTCTTTCTTTACTTCTGGTGTTAGTGCCATTTAATGACTCTCCTTTTAGTTACCGCCACGATGACACCCGGTTTGATACACGGGCGTTCTACTTCTCGTTGGACAGGGCAAAGGTTACCAGCGTGAGCGTGAGGGGCGAAATCGAGGGCAATCCCCCGCATGAGTTACATCGTTATGTCTTAGGCCTCGGTCAGCTTTCGAGCTAAATCGCAATCTTTTTTCATCTGCACCAAAAGAGGCTCCAGGCCATCAAATTTCAAGGTCTCGCGCAAGTGCCAGCCAAATTCGATCGTCGCCTCTTGGTCGTAGAGATCAAGACCAACTTGATCAAGAGCATATGCCTCAACTTGGCGACCTCGAACGCCTTCAAAAGTTGGATTTGTGCCAATTGAAATTGCAGCTGGCCAACGATTGATCCCTACCGTTAACCAACCGGCATAAACGCCATCGGCTGGAATTGTTTGGCCATCGAGATTTCCTAAATTAGCTGTTGGATACCCAATTTCGCGACCGCGCGCTTCGCCATGCACGACCACGCCATCTAAGCGATGTGGTCTGGTTAGTAGTAAGCGCGCAGTTTCGACATCGCCGGCAGCAAGAGCAGCGCGAATGCGAGTTGAAGATACTGGCGCAGTTTCATCTGCTTTTAAATCTAAGACGTGCACTCTAAATTCGGTATGTGCCTGCAGCGTACTTACATCGCCGGCTGCTTTATATCCGTAAGTAAAGTTCTGACCAACGATGACATCGCTGGCTGCTAACTGATTAATCAGAATTTGATTTACAAAATCTGCAGGAGACATCGCCGCTAATTTTTCATCAAATTTCATAACGGCCACCTGATCGGCGCCGTGAATCTTAAGCAGAACTACTCGATCAGCCAGCGTCGTCAACGATGAAGGTGCACGTTCTGGTGCAAATACCGTGGTTGGATGTGGATCGAAAGTTAAGGCAACAATCTTGCGACCATCGGCAATTTCTTTGGCGCGATCGAGAATGCTCTGATGACCTTTGTGCACGCCATCAAAGACTCCGATCACTACCACATTGCTCATCCGGATAATTATGGCACCTCAGTTAACTGCAGCAAAAACTGCGATCGGAAGTGCCTTGCCCTCCCTATTCTGAAGGAGGGCTAAAACTTCATCTGCTGCAGATATTGCCGCAGTAATTTCATTGTTGCTGTTGGCAGTTAATGCGCGACCGAACGATAGTTCAGTTGCCTCTGCATTAGTAACTGAGCGAACCGGAAAAGTGGCGCGAGCTACATCAGCCATCGTAAGTGGCGTGAAATCTTTTGCTTTCAGAGCCTCAATTGAAACGGCTCGTTCTAAAGCAAACCCAGCGACTCGAGTTCGACGAAGCTTATTTAAGTGTCCCCCGACGCCAAGAGCAGCACCACAATCGCGGGCAATTGCTCTAATAAAAGTGCCGGCCGAACAAGTAACATCAATATCAACTTCGATGCGATCAGCAATTCGGCGGATTTCTAAAATTTCTAAATTTGAAATATTTACTTCGCGCGCCGGCAATTCAAATACTTCACCAGCGCGAACTCGGGCATGAGCGCGTTCGCCATCGACCTTAACTGCTGAAACTGAACTTGGTCGTTGGGCGATTGCGCCTCGCATCTTTGCTAGTTCAGCTGCAATTGCTTCATCAGTGATACCAGAGACATCAGCGGTGGAAGTAATTTCACCTTCGTGATCATCGGTAATCGTGGCAGCACCAAGTACAACAGTTGCCTGGTATGACTTATCACCATTTGTCACGTATTGAAGTAACCGAGTTCCGCTTCCGAAACCTAAAACTAAAACTCCAGTTGCCATCGGGTCGAGAGTTCCGGCGTGGCCAACTTTGCGAGTTCCCAGAGCACGGCGGCCCATCGCCACAACATCATGGCTAGTCATGTCTGGATCTTTATCGACTACTAAAAATCCGTGTGCGATCACGACTCTTCTACTTCAGATTTTGGTTTATCAGCAATCACCTTCGGTTGCTTATATGCATTCTCGCCTGCGGCATAAGTGGCCTGGGCGCGAAGAACGGCTACTTGAGCATCTTGTGCGCGTACTTTTTCTAGGAGCGAATCCATTTCTTGGGCGCTCTCAGGTAAACCATCTAAATGGAATTCCAAACTAGGAGTAATACGGGTTTGCAGTTCGTGACCAACTGCTGAACGAATTAAACCTTTAGCGCTCTCCAGGGCTGCGGCAGTTGCAGAACGTTGATCTTCGTCACCCAGAACGGTATAGAAAATCGAAGCGTTCTGCAGATCGCCGGTAACCCGCGCATCAGTTATCGTGACGAAACCTAAACGAGGATCTTTAATCTTCGTTTCAAGTAACTGCGCCACAACCACTTTGATGCGATCGGCTACTTTCTGACTGCGATGTGATTGGCCCATGGTTATGCGCGCTTCTTCTCGCGCATCTCAAAGACCTGGATCATGTCGCCAACGGTGATTTCCTTCATGTTGCCAAGTCCGATACCGCACTCGAAGCCTTCCTTAACTTCGGTTGCATCATCCTTAAAGCGCTTCAAGGAATCAATGGTTAGGTCATCGACTAGAACTTCACCATCACGCAAGATACGAGCCTTTGCGTTACGACGGATGATGCCATCTTTAACGATTGAGCCAGCGATATTTCCAGCCTTAGAAGACTTAAAGATTTCGCGGACTTCAGCGTTGCCAAGAATGATCTCTTCGTACTCTGGCTTTAACAAGCCCTTGAGTGAAAGTTCGATCTCTTCGATAGCGTTATAGATAACTGAGTAGAAGCGAACTTCGACACCTTCTTGATCAGCGAAGATTGCGGTTTGTGGTTCTGGCTTAACGTTGAAGCCGATTACCACTGCAGTCGAAGCAGATGCCAATGTGATATCGCTCTTAGTGATTGCACCAACGCCACGGTGAATAACGCGTAGATCAACTTCGGCTCCGACATCGAGTTGCATAAGTGCATCTTCAAGGGCTTCAACCGAACCACTAACGTCACCCTTAAGAATGAGGTTAAGGGTTGAGATCTTGGATTGCTCCATGAAGTCTTCAAGTGAGACTTTCTTACGGGCCTTAGCAAGTTGCGCATTACGTTCTGCTGCTTGACGCTTTTCCGCAATCTGGCGAGCAGTGCGGTCTTCGTCGGCAACCAAGAAGGTATCGCCGGCACTTGGCACAGATGTGAAACCAAGAACCTGAACTGGCCGCGATGGGCCAGCTTCGGTAACGCTATTTCCATCTTCATCAAGCATCGCACGTACGCGACCAAATGATCCACCGGCAACAATTGCATCACCGATCTGCAAAGTTCCGCGTTGTACCAAAACAGTTGCAACTGGCCCGCGACCACGATCAAGGTGCGCTTCGATAGCAACACCGCGAGCATCATCTTCGGCAACTGCGCGTAAATCGATTACTGCATCTGCGGTCAGCAAGATTGAATCGATAAGTTGATCAATGCCCATTCCGGCCTTTGCTGAAACGTTTACGAATATGGTGTCTCCGCCGTACTCTTCAGCGATTAAGTTGTACTCAGTTAATTGTTGGCGAACCTTTTCTGGGTTCGCGCCTTCCTTATCAACCTTATTAACTGCAACCACGATTGGAACATCGGCAGCTTGTGCGTGATTTAACGCCTCAATGGTCTGGGGCATGATGCCATCATCGGCAGCAACCACAAGAACCGCGATATCAGTTACTTTCGCACCACGAGCACGCATTGCAGTGAAAGCTTCGTGACCTGGGGTATCGATGAAAGTAATGGCACGGTTAGCGCCTTCATGATCATGGTGAATTTGATAAGCACCAATGTGCTGTGTGATTCCACCTGCTTCAGTTTTAAGAACTTCAGACTTTCGGATGGCGTCAAGCAAACTAGTTTTACCGTGATCAACGTGACCCATAACTGTTACAACTGGTGGACGCGCGACCAATAGATCAGCATCGAGAGCTGCAAGTTCTGCGCCGAGATCAATGTCGAAACCTTGTAGCAACTCGCGATCTTCATCTTCCGGGCTAACGATTTGGATGTCGTATCCAAGTTGTGCACCAAGAATTTCAAAAGTATCAGCATCAACAGATTGAGTTGCAGTAACCATTTCACCTAAGTGGAAAAGCGCTGCTACTAAGGCTGCTGGATCGGCATTAATCTTTTCGGCGAAGTCGGCAAGGGATGCACCACGACGCATTCGAACTGGAGTTGAGCCATCGCCGTGCGGAATAACTGCGCCACCCAGTTTTGGTGCTTGCATATTGTCGAATTCATCGCGAAGGGCTTTACGACTCTTTGGCTTTCGCTTTGAACTCTTGCTTGCATTCTTTCCAAACGCGCCACCAGCTCCGCCACGTTGTGGGGAACGACCGCCACTCGGACGCGCTGGAACGCCAGCAGCTGCGCCGCCACCGACACCAGATGGACCATTAGTGCGATACGGACCTGAAGAATTTGAACCACCTGCACCAGTACGTGGCGGAAAGTTCCCAGTTCCGGCGCCTGCTGGACGCGGTGAATTTGGACGAGCCGCAAAACCTGGACGCACTGAACCTGGACGAGGTCCAGCCATTCCCGGACGCGGCGCACCAGTTGCACCGGTAGGTCGCTGTGGCGGACGCGGAACAGTGCCACTAGTTGAGAATGGATTGTTCCCAGGTCGTGGTGGACGTGGGACTACACCCCCAGTTGAGAATGGATTGTTCCCAGGTCTTGGGGCTGATGGAGTTGCCGGTTTAGGCGCTGCAGGTGGTTCACCTTTAGAAGTTGGTGCCGCAGTTGCTAAATCGCCTTCAGGTGCAGCCGGACGTTCGGCATTGCTTTCGGCAATTGCGCGTTCTTGTGCAGCCTTGAGCGCAGCTAAGTCAACACCAAGTTCGGCTGCGAGTTCAGCTGCAAGTTCTGGATCTGCTTCGCCCTTTTTAGCAGCTGCCTTTTTTGCAGCAGCTTTCTTAACTGGCTTAACTTCTTCTTTTGGTTTGGCATCTGGATACAACGCAACCAGCTTGCGCACTACTGGCGCTTCAACTGTTGATGATGCAGATCGGACGAACTCGCCCAATTCTTGGAGCTTTGCAAGTACTTCCTTGCTCTCCATGCCTAACTGTTTTGCTAATTCGTGTACGCGGACCTTTGCCACAGTTCTCCTGTCTTGGCCCGCGCGCCTGATGCGATGCGAGCCTTAGTTGTACGACCTCATAATTCTGACGAGCTCATTTAAGTTTCATATCTTTCGCATCCATTTCGGTAAGTATCGTTTTTACATCTAGTGAGAGATCTGGCATCGCAGTGAGTTTGAAAGCCCACTTAAATGCTTGACGATCTACTGCCAGTTTTAAACATTTGCGATGAACCCATGCTCCACGCCCGGGGGCGCATTGTTGTTGATCGAAAATTACTTTTCCCTCAACTAGGATCATTCGCATCAATTCCGACGGAGAGCCAGTCTTGCGACAACCGATACAACTCCGAATCGGATTCATATCAATAGTCTCAATCTCTAGCGGACTAACGAGGCGTTGATTCTGGGGTCAGTCTACACGGGATTATCAGGCTGGATTATCAGGATGAATATCGATGCGCCAACCCGTTAAACGTGCGGCTAAGCGGGCATTTTGTCCATCTTTTCCAATCGCCAGCGAAAGCTGGTAATCGGGAACCACCACCTTGGCCGAACGAGAAAATTCATCCACTACCTGAACGCTGCTCACCTTTGCCGGGGCCAGTGCATTTGCAACGAATGTTGCTGGATCTTCAGACCAATCCACGATATCGATTTTCTCGCCATTTAATTCATTCATAACTGCTTGCGCACGAGAACCCATTGGCCCAATTAATGAACCTTTTGGACTAACTCCTGCGCGATGAGTACGAACTGCAATCTTGGTGCGATGGCCCGCTTCGCGCGCAACAGCCATGATCTCGACAATACGATCGGTGATCTCGGGAACTTCTAAGGCGAATAATTGTTTGACCAATGCTGGGTGAGAACGCGACAACATAATCTCAGGACCCTTTAAGCCCTGCTTAACTTCAACTACAAAACATTTAATGCGATCACCGTGAACATAAGCTTCACCAGGCACTTGCTCTTGCGGAGGTACCCGACCTTCAACCCGGCCCAGATTTACATGGATCATTTTAGGATCGCGACCTTGTTGCACGATTCCGGAAACTACATCGCCGACTGAGGCGCTGAACTCTCCAACAATTTCGGCATCATTTGTTTCACGCATCTTTAAACGAATCACTTTTCGGATCGTTGCCATTGCAACTTTTTCGAAACCTTCTGGATCGTGAATCTCTTCGGATTCGCGTACACCTTCTTCATTAAAATGAGGTACCCAGATGTGGATCTCGCCGGTTTCACGATCAACACGAACTCTTGCGTGTGGCTTGGCATCTAGACGTTCGCGGTATAGCGCGATTACCTCCTGCTCGATACCTTCAATAATGCTAAGCACCGGTATCGACTTTTCATTCGTTAGCGCAATCAGCGCTTCAAAATCAACATTCATTATTTATCAGCTTTGCGATTAAATTCGATCTCGACTGTAGCTCGCTTGATTTCAGCGAATGAAATAATTGATTCCGCTTTCTTACCTGCAATTGTCACGGTGGTTTCATCACTTGTGAGAATGCGACCCTCAAAAACTTCACCATTAGTTAAAACAATTTTGATTAATCGATCATGATTTTTCCGCCAATGACGGGGCAAAGTTATTGGGCGATCGACACCTGGAGAAGTCACTTCTAGGGTAAATGGCGTCTCATCGAGAAATGCTGCTTCGTCGAGTAGCGCTGAAATAGCCTTCGTTATAACGGTAACTTGATCAAGATTTAGCGTAATATCACCATCGACTATGCAAGTGATAACTCGTGATTTACCAGCATTTAAAAGCTCAACATCTTCTAGGTAGAAACCCGCCGCCGCGACTGCTGGTGTTACTAATTCGCTAATCTGATCTTTCAGGGCCATCTTTAGTTCCTAACTATTAAGTTGTTGATTAAGTTGTGACGATAATTCTAACCTATTTATTAAAAAGCTTTGAACGTGTCGATTGCGACCTTAATTATGAGAGCAACAGTTACAACCAAGAAAACTTTTCGAACCAGAGTCGAACCACCGCGAATCGCTAACTTGGCGCCAATAATTGCGCCTGCGACATTAGCTATTGCCAGAGTTAATCCGACCTGCCACAAGATCACCCCATGCAAGCCGAAGATAATAATGGCCCCTAAGTTGGTCGATACATTTACAACTTTGGCAATTGCCGATGCACTTAGAAATGCAAAGCCTAGCCAGACCATAGCAAGTACCAAGAAAGAACCGGTACCTGGTCCGAAGATGCCGTCATAGAAGCCGATTACCGCGGCAATCGAAATACCGATCAAAGTGCGGTGTTTGGTTGAATGTTTCATGGCTTCAACTTGGCCAAGTTCTGGTTTATTAAAGGTATAGATAGCAACTGCAATTAGAAGAACCAGCACTACTGGGCGGAAATATTGAGTTGGCAATCTGGAAGCCAGCAATGCTCCACCGATAGAGCCAAGTAGCGAAGGTATGACCAGAGCGAGTAAAAATTTAGGATCACTCTTTACGCTCTTGCGATAAAGTCGAGCCGAGGCAGTTGTACCGAAGATCGAAATTGATTTATTGGTACCTAAAACTTCTACCGTTTTAAAATCACTCAGGCCAATTAAAAGAGCCGGCAATTGGATTAAGCCACCACCACCGGCGATCGCATCTACTAAACCGGCACCAAATGCCGCGATAAAGAGAAAGAGCAGGGTGTAAAGCGAGAGATCGGCGAGCATTAATTAATTGGCAACGGCTAACAGTGCCGTGATTGCGTTAACGGCATCGCCTAATGCGACTTCGCTCTTCTCGCCGCTCTTGCGCACTCTAACTTCAACGCTGCCATTAGCAAGTGCTTTACCAACCACCACAATAATTGGGTTACCGATTAACTCGGCATCTTTAAACTTAACTCCGGCACTTGGATCACGACGGTCATCGAGCATTACTGAGATACCTGTTGCTTCTAACTTGGTGCCAAGTTCAAGTGCGGCATCGAAAATCGCATCTTCTTTTCCAGTTGCGACGATATGTACTTTGGCAGGAGCTAATTCAACTGGCCAATTCAGACCAATTTCATCGTGAGTTTGTTCAGCGATCGCAGCAACCGCGCGAGATACCCCGATTCCGTAGGAGCCCATAGTGACAATTTGGGATTTACCATTTTGATCGAGCACCGTGAGATTTAACGCTTCGGCATATTTACGACCAAGTTGAAAGATATGGCCAATTTCAATTGCCCGATCAATCACTACTGGGTTCGCACATTCCGGGCAAGCATCGCCAGCACGAACTTCTGCAGCTTCTACATAAGCATCAGGAGTGAAGTCACGACCATTTACCACGTTGCGAGCATGGCGATCTTTCTGATTGGCTCCTGTTACCCAAGCAGTTCCTGGCGCAATTCGCGGATCAGCATAAACAGTTATGCCAGATTTTTTGGCATCTTGTGGCCCGATATATCCCTTAACTAACCCAGGGAACTTTGCGAAATCTGCATCTTCAAATACCCGAAGTTCGTGAATGCCACCAATATTTTCTTGGAAGCGCTTTAGATCAACTTCGCGATCACCAGGTACCAATACTGAGATAGCTTTATTATCAGCCATCAGCATTACATTCTTTAAGGTATGAGCGCCAGTAAATCCGCCACCGAATTTCTCATTGAGCAAGGCAACTAAGGTGTCAATAGTTGGCGTGTTTGGTGAATCGAAAGCCTCTAGAGCGGGCGTTGCCGAAGAATCAACTGCATCAACTTTGGTAACCATGGCCTCTACATTTGCTGCAAAGCCACACTGCGGGCAGAGTACATAAGTATCTTCACCAGTCTCGCATGGTGCCAGAAATTCCTCAGATTTAGAGCCGCCCATCGCACCTGAAACAGCTTTAACGATGTTGTATTTCAATCCCAAGCGATCAAAAGTTTTCACATACGCTTTGCGATGGTTCTGATAGGAGACTTCTAAGCCAGCATCATCAATATCGAAGGAGTAAGAATCCTTCATGACAAATTCACGCCCGCGGATGATTCCGCTGCGTGGTCTAGCTTCATCGCGGAACTTAGTTTGAATCTGATAGATAGTAAGTGGCAGATCTTTATATGAAGAGTATTCGCCCTTTACCATCAAGGTGAACATTTCTTCGTGGGTTGGGCCTAGAAGGTAGTCGCCACCCTTTCGATCTTGTAAGCGGAAAAGCGCTGGACCATATTCTTCCCAGCGATTAGTTGCTTCATAAGCATCGCGTGGGAGAAGTGAGGGAAAATTAACTTCTTGAAACCCAGCCTTATCCATCTCTTCACGAATCACTCGTTCGATATTGCGAAGTGTAATTACACCAAGTGGTAACCATGAATAGATACCAGCAGCAATTCGACGTATATAACCTGCTCGTACTAATAACTTGTGGCTAGCTACTTCAGCATCAGCGGGGTCGTCACGCAAAGTTCGCAAAAAGAGCGAAGACATTTTAAGCATTAAGAGGTACTCACAACTGGTTCGCCAGAGGCAACTCCGGCAGCTTCCATCTCTTCTGCTAAGCGCATCGCTTCTTCAATTAGCGTTTCAACAATCTGAGCTTCTGGAACTGTCTTAATTACTTCGCCCTTGACGAAAATTTGTCCTTTACCATTTCCGGATGCAACTCCAAGATCAGCTTCGCGCGCTTCACCTGGGCCATTTACAACGCAACCCATAACCGCAACACGTAGCGGCACAGTCATTCCTTGCAAACCTGCCTGAACTTTCTCGGCCAAAGTGTAAACATCGACTTGCGCGCGACCGCAGGATGGACAAGAGACGATCTCAAGTTTGCGTTGGCGCAAATTCAGGGATTCTAGAATTGAGATACCGACTTTTACTTCTTCAACTGGTGGCGCGGAAAGTGAAACACGAATAGTGTCGCCAATACCCTCGGCTAGCAAAATTCCAAATGCAGTTGCCGATTTAATCGTGCCTTGAAAAATTGGACCAGCTTCAGTAACACCTAAGTGCAATGGATAAGTTGTTTGGGCCGCGAGCAATCGATATGCCTTTACCATTACCACTGGATCATGGTGTTTAACGGAAATTTTAATATCAGAGAATCCATGCTCTTCAAAGAGTGATGCTTCCCAGATGGCAGATTCAACAAGCGCTTCGGGAGTTGCTTTGCCGTACTTTGCAAGTAAGCGAGGGTCAAGCGAGCCCGCATTTACGCCGATGCGAATTGGAATACCAGCATCGCCGGCAGCCTTAGCAACTTCCTTAACTTTGTCATCGAACTGCTTAATGTTTCCTGGATTTACTCGAACTGCAGCGCAGCCAGCATCGATCGCTGCGAAAATATATTTTGGCTGAAAGTGAATATCTGCGATCACTGGAATCTGCGATTTCTTAGCAATCTGCGCTAGCGCATCGGCATCATCTTGGCTTGGAACTGCAACGCGAACGATCTGGCAACCAGAGGCGGTGAGTTCGGCGATCTGCTGCAGAGTGGCATTCACATCGGCGGTCAGAGTTGTACACATGGATTGCACGCTGACGGGTGAGTCGCTGCCTACGCCTACGCTGCCAACTTTTAGCTGACGGGTTTGGCGGCGAGGGGCCAAGGCAGCAGGAGGTGCTGCTGGGATTCCGAGATCAACCATGGCGTCATTCTGCCCTAAAGCGGGCGCTGGCGCTAAAGATTGAGATTTACCGGATTAATAATGTCTGCCACAAGGAGCATCAAGGTCAATGCGGCAAGGAGAAGAAAGACCACCATGGTAATCGGCGTAAGAACATTTACATCAATTGGCGCAGGTCGAGGATTACGACGTATGCGAGCAAAGAGAGCTCTAATCTCATCGGCAATCGCCACTGCCATATGTCCACCATCTAGCGGCAAAATTGGCAGCAAATTAAATACGCCAACAAAGTAATTCAAACTAGCCACGATTAGCAGGAAGGCTCCGATTCGTTCGGCCCAAGTCATTTGGTCAGATGCTGTTACTTGGCCCGAAATGGAGGCAACCCCAACGATGCCAACTAAACCATCGGCTGCGCGATCTTTGTGCTGAAAGGTTTGGCCCCAAAGTGCAGGAATCTGGGCTGGCAAGGCCACGAGTGATTTAACGCTGGAAGTTAGAAATTCTTTACTTAATGAAAGTGAATCTTTAGTTGCCTTGATTGGATCGCTTCGAACATTAGAAACTTTATTAATAATTCCAAGGACACCGCGCTCTTCGCGGTTAACGATTCGCTTTACCGGAGTTGCCTTAATTGTGATTTTCTCGCCATCGCGAAAGATCGAAAGCGTTAGCTCTTTGTTGGCCGAATTACGAATTAACTGAACATCTTCAATCCAATTTTTAATTGGATGGTTATTAATCGCCAAGATGTAATCGTCAGGCTTTATCCCGGCGGCTTTAGCTGGTGAGGGCACTGAATTGCTGGTGCATTGTTCAGTTGATACCGGGATGCAATCAGAAACTTGCGAAACTTGCTGGGTCAGTTGATCAGTACCAACACCGATATAAAGAATTAAGAGAATTACAAAACCAAGAATAAAATGTAGAAAGGAACCGGCGCCGAGAACGATCAACTTTCGGCCAGAATTAGCTTTTACAAAGGCGCGGCCTTCTTCACCGATCTCCATTTCATCGCGAACCGTCATTCCTGAGATCTTGCAGTAACCGCCAGCTGGAATCGCTTTGATGCCAAACTCGGTCTCGCCCCGTTGAGTAGACCAGATGCGCTTGCCGAATCCTAAGAAGAACTCAGTGACTTTCATGCCGAACTTTCGGGCAGTTATGTAATGGCCAAATTCATGCACCATAACCGAGAAAAGCAGGGCCACTACAAAAGCCAAGATGCCGATAAATTCCATTACTGCGCCATTCTCCCAATGATCTCGCCTGCCACTTTACGCGCATCATTCTCGATAGCACTGACATCGGCTAAATCTCTGATCGGATTCACAGCAGCGCCTAGCTTCTGCACAGTTAAATCAACGCTCTCGATAATTGAGGTGAAGGAAATCTGCCCTGCCAGAAAGGCGGCTACGGCTACCTCATTTGCGGAATTAAATATCGCTGGTAATCCTCCACCTAGCTCGCCACATCGACGCGCTAACTCAATTACCGGGAATCGTTCATTATCGATCGGTTCGAATTCCAGCGAATGTTGCTGCGACCAATCCATAGTTTTAGTCGCACCTGGTAAACGAACTGGCCAATTAATTGCATATGCAATCGGCCCCTTCATATTCGGCGGACTTAACTGCGCAATCGTTGACCCATCAATATATTCCACCATTGAATGAACGATTGATTGCGGATGAATTACCGCTTCGATCTGTCGATAAGGCAGATCAAATAAGTAATGAGCTTCAATTATCTCTAGCGACTTATTCATAAGGGTTGCTGAATTAATCGTTACAACTTGGCCCATCTGCCAAGTTGGATGTGCTAGCGCTTCAGCAACCGTTACCTCGCTTAAGTCGCGGCGATTTCGAAACGGGCCGCCACTAGCTGTCAATACTAATTTGGAGATTTCCGATTTCTTACCTGCTAATGCGCTTTGCCAAATTGCACTATGTTCAGAATCAACAGGAATCAATTGATGCTCGGAAGCGCGAGACATCACTAATTCACCTGCGGCAACTAAGGATTCCTTATTTGCAAGCGCTAATCTATTTCCGACTTCGAGTGCTGCCAAAGTTGGGCCTAAACCGATTGAACCAGTGATGCCATTCAAAACGATTTCACAAGTAATTGCGGCAATCTCTGTGGCTGCATTTGGTCCATCGATCACGGTAACCCCAGGTAGAGCCTCGCGAATTATTTCAGCGTTTTTAACTACGCCAATTACTTGAACTTTGAAATCAAGAGCTTGCTCAATAATTAAGGTTGGATCGCTTCCGTAAGCGCTAATTGCAACCACGTTGAAGGCGCTCGGATTGGCAGCCACAATTTCAAGTGCCTGGACTCCAATTGATCCCGTTGAACCTAGTATTACTAATTCGCGCATTTATTAGCGGTCAAGTAGATTCTGAGTCGGTGAGTAAGGAGTTCCGTTTCGACGCTTTGCGATTGCACTTAGCGCTTCAAGAACTACTCGGTTAGCCAAAATTGCTGTGATTTCAGCGCTATCAAAAGCTGGGGCAACTTCGACGATATCGATTCCAACTACCGGAAGTTCTAAGCAGATTCGACGAACTGCTTCTAAAAGTTCACGACTAGTCATTCCGCCTGGTTCCGGTGTTCCAGTACCGGGTGCCATTCCGGGATCAACTACATCGATATCTACCGAGAGAAAAACCCCGTCACATTCGTTGATAAGGGTTGCGAAAGATTCATCAAGTACCGGGCCTAAACCACGATGATGAATCTCGGTCATCTCATAGCTGCGCATACCTTGATCGCGCATCCAGTTAAGAGTTTCGTTATCTGGCCAGTAGCCGCGAAGTCCCAATTGCAAGAAACGATCACCGCGTACAAAACCACCATCAATTAATCGCCGCATTGGTGTGCCATGCCCAACTAAGGCGCCGAATTGATCAGCGCCAGTATCAGCATGTGCATCGAAGTGGATCATGGAGATTTTTCCTAAGCCACGATGCTTAGCAATTCCAGCAACATCGGCAGATGCAATTGAATGATCGCCACCTAGAATCACTGGAATTATTCCGGCTCGGGAAATTTGTTCAGTTGCTATAGCTAAAACTTCGAGCGATGCAACCAGATCTCCGCCGGGCATCAATAAGTCGCCAGCATCATAAACTTTTAGATCTCTTAAGCCATCGGTACGGAGCGCTAAATGTGGGCGCTCACCGTCATGCGGCAAATAATCGCCGCCGCGAATTGCCTGCGGGCCAAACTTGGCACCAGATCGATGCGAAGTGCCAGAATCAATCGGCGCGCCAAGAATTACTACATCAGCATCGGCATAACTGGCCGGCACCTCAAGATCGCAGGCTGGTATCCCTAAGAAGGTAAAGCTGGGGCCGTACAGATTGCCGTGATTGGTCATGCGCTCACTTTACGCTTACGGCCCAAAATTTGCCCAGCAATTACGATTGCGAGCGCTAAGAAGAACATTGATGAACCAATTACATTAGCTTGCGCCGGGATGCCACGCGCTGCCGATGTATAAATGAACTTCGGGAAGGTAGAGACGGTACCCGAGTTGAAGTTGGTAATAATGAAATCGTCAAAGGACAAGCTAAATGCCAAAAGTGCAGCGCCTGCTATACCTGGTGCTACAAGTGGCAAGGTGACGCGACGGAAAGTTTCGCGTTCATTTGCATAGAGATCCATTGCCGCTTGTTCGAGGCGTGGATCTAGGCTGGCAATTCGCGCTTTAACAGTTACCACCACGAAAGAAATACAGAACATTACGTGAGCGATAACGGTTGGCCAGAATCCAGGATTGATTTTAAAGACTAGGAAGAGCGAGAGTAGTGAGGCACCTAAAACAATTTCAGGTGTAGCCATTGGCAAGAAAATTAAGAGGTTTGAAGTAGAGCGACCTTTGAAACTGTAGCGACCGATAGCGAATGCAATCATGGTGCCCAAAATTGTCGAGAATAAGGTAGCTAAGAATCCAATTTTGATTGAGTTACCAAGCGCTGTACAAACTTCTGGGGCACCACAGGGATTTTGCCAATTACCCCAAGTAAAGCCTTTCCAAACTAAATTGCTTTTACCGGAATCATTAAAGGAAAAGGCGAAGGTGTAAGCAACTGGAATGAATAGATAAGTAAAAGCAATGATTGCATAAATACGAATTAAATTGCGACCGAACCAACGCGAGATTCGAGCTCCCATGGGGATAGTTGGGATTGCAGCATCTTTAATTTTGTTGCTCATACCAACTCCTCAGTTCCGGCTTTGCGAACATAAACCGTTACCAGAATCAGAATTACTGCCATCAAGGTAAATGAGAGCGCAGCGGCAGTTGGGTAATCCACGATCTTGAAGTAGCGCGATTCAATTACGTTACCGATCATCTTGGTATTTGGATTTCCCAAAATTGCCGCATTTACATAATCACCCGCTGCTGGAATAAAAGTAAGGAGGGTTCCGGCAACCACACCAGGCATGGAAAGCGGCAAAGTCACTTTGCGGAAAGTGGTAAAACCATTGGCATATAGGTCGCCTGATGCTTCAAGGGTGCGCGGATCAATGCGATCAATTGATGCATAAAGCGGCAAAGTCATGAACGGCAAGAAGTTGTAAGTCATACCCATGACTACGGCAAAGGAAGTCGAAGTAAGAGTTGTGCTTTGACTGATAATTCCTAAACTGCGAAGAGTTGGAACAACAAAACCTTCTTCGCCCAGAATCTGCTTCCAAGCCACAGTACGTAGCAAGAAGGAGGTAAAGAAGGGAGCAACAACTAGCACCAACATAAAGTTCTTTAACTTGCCACCTTTAATTGCGATTGCATATGCCAGTGGATAGGCAATCGCCAGTGCCAAAATCGTGGCGATGATTGCATATAGAAATGACCGGCCAAATTGCTCTTTATTTTCAACAAAGGCATCGATGTAATTCTGGAAACGTAGAGTCTGCTCGTACTGACCTGTGTCTCCCCCACCAACTGGAGTCTGCGTTGAAGTTTGCGCCAGATTAATAATCGGCAGAATGAAAAAAGTAAGAAGAAAGCCAAAACCAGGTAAGAGCAAAAGGTAAGGGGTGCGAATCTTGCGCATTACTTAGTTACTCTTCGTCTAGTTCTTCGGGATTAACTTCAGAACCAGCTGTTGCATCTTCATCACCACGAAGTGCAAAAGTAAATACCGGCTCCCAAGAAATATTGACTTCTTCGCCCTTGCTAAATGGCGCAACACCATCATCATTTTGCTCGAAGACCATAAGTTCTTGACCCCAGGGCATCTCGACTTGATATTGAGTCGATACACCGATGTAAGACACATCTTCAATATGGCCACCTGAAAGAATGTTTCCTGATGTTGGTGTACCCAAGCGAGAGATGCGGAATTTCTCTGGTCGGATGCCAGCATAAATTGAATTATCGATAGCGTGGGAACGATTCTTTGGCAAGGAAATTTTCTGACCAAAGAGATCGACGATATGTGAATCGCCATCGTTTCCGCTGATCGTTCCTTTAATTAAGTTTGATTGGCCGAGGAAGTTTGCGACAAAAGCGGTATTAGGGTTGTCGTATAGATCAGCTGGTGAACCCATTTGTTCGATCTGACCTTCGTGCATTACGGCAATCGTGTCAGCCATAGTCATAGCTTCTTCTTGATCATGCGTTACGTGTACGAAGGTAAGCCCAACTTCTTTCTGAATCCACTTAAGTTCGATCTGCATCTGCCGACGAAGTTTTAGATCGAGTGCGCCAAGTGGTTCATCGAGTAGCAAAAGCGCCGGCCGATTAACAATTGCGCGCGCAAGTGCAATACGTTGTTGTTGTCCACCAGATAACTGCGTTGGTTTGCGCTGAGCTAAATGTGGCAGTTCCACTAGACCCAGAACTTTGTCGACCGCTTCCTTAACATCTTTGATACCGCGTCGGCGCAATCCAAATGCTATGTTCTCGTAGATAGTTAAATGCGGAAAAAGTGCATAGTTCTGAAAGACGGTATTGATCGGACGTTGGTAAGGCTTAGTTGTCGTAATGTCAGTTGTACCTAAGTGAATGCTTCCGACCGTAGGTTCCTCTAAACCAGCAATCATGCGAAGGGTTGTTGTTTTTCCGCAACCAGATGGCCCGAGAAGCGCAAAGAAAGATCCTTCGGGAATCGTTAGCGATAGATCATCAACCGCAGTGAAATCACCGTAACTCTTCGTTAGTCGAGTTAATCGGAGATCACCCTTTGCAGAGATTGCGTCCTTCGCCACCAAAGCGCCTTAGTTGCCTTGAGCTTGCTGGAAGGCTTCTGACCAAGCAGTCTCTTCAGCAGGTGTAAGTGAACGGAATACATTTAACTTTTTTGACATCGCATCATCAGGGAAGATGTATGAACTCTTAGCAAGAGCTGGATCAATTTTCTCCATCTCAGCCTGAGCGCCCTTCACTGGGCAGACATAATTAACGTAAGCCGCTACCTCGGCTGCAACTGCTGGCTCGTAGTAGTAGTTAATTAGCTTCTCCGCATTTGCTTTTGCTTCAGCGCCAACTGGAGTTGGAATGATTAAGTTATCGCCTGAGATAGTTCCGCCTGATTCTGGAATCGCGAAGTCGAACTTTCCTTCATTCTCAGAAGAGAGAATGAACATATCGCCAGACCAGCCAATTACAGCTGTGGCATCACCTGAAGTTAGATCTTCAGCATATTCGTTGCCCTTCACGCCACGAATCCAGCCATCAGAAATCTTGCCGGCCATGAAATCTACAGCGTTCATGAATTGATCTTCAGTAACTTTCTGCAGGTCAACGCCCTGTGATAGCAGAATGATTCCGATAGTGTCGCGCATTTCAGAGAGTACAACAATTTTGCCCTTGTTCTGAGGTGCAAAAAGTTCATCGAGAGTGTGAATACCCTTTGGATTCTTCAATGTATTCCAACCGAAACCAGCCATAATGCCTTGCCAAGTTAAAGTTGATTCGCGCTTAGGATCAAATGAAGGTGATGAGAGTGAATCAAGAATGTTTACCTTATTTGGAATATTCGCTGTGTCGTACTTCTGCGCATAACCCAAACGAATCCAACGAGCTGCCATCCAGTCAGTTGGAGTGACAAGGTCATAGCCAATATCTTCATTTAGCTTTAATTGGGCTTGTACTTTTCCATAAAATTCATCATTATCGTTGTAATCTTCGAAATACTTTGTTGTGATTCCGCTTTCAGCCTTAAATGCTTCGAGAGTTGGATACTTCTTTGTTTTATCATCGTAATCTAAATAAAGCGGCCAGTTACCCCAGCGAATCGTGTTTGCGTCGCCACCACTTGCACTGCCGGATCCTCCTGAACCACATGCTGCCAATAGACCAGCTGCACCAACTGCGCCTGTACCTGCGATTAGTCCACGACGAGTTACTTGCGAATTAATAATCGCACGAGCTTCGGGTGAGAGATTTGCTTTCTTAGTAACCTTCTTAGACATTACTTAACTCCTTCGCAGGTCGTGCAAGTTTGGGGTTATCAGGCCTTCTTCTTGTTAGTTGGTGGTTAGAACGAGCGTAATTATGGACTATTACGCGCCTAGATTCGACATTACGTGCTTGATTCGAGTGTAATCTTCAAAACCATAGCTGGAGAGATCTTTGCCGTAGCCGGAGCGTTTGTAGCCACCATGCGGCATTTCCGCCACTAACGGAATATGGGTATTGATCCAGACGCAGCCGAAATCGAAGGCGCGAGATAGTCGCATTGCTCGACCATGATCCTTGGTCCAGATGCTAGAAGCCAAGCCGTAATCGACGCCATTGGCTAAGGCGATCGCTTCTTCCTCGGTCTCAAACTTCTGAATGGTGATGACCGGGCCGAAGATCTCGCTCTGGATCAGCTCATCTGTCTGCTTGAGATCGGCAATAACTGTTGGGGCGAAGAAATAACCAGGTTGCTCGAGCTGCTTTCCACCCGCAACGATCTTGGCATGACTTGGCACGCGATCAATAAAACCCTTAACGCGAGCTAATTGATTGGCATTATTTAATGGGCCAACTAAGGCATCGCTATCTGGCATTCCGACGGCAATATTGTTAGCGGCTTGATCGGCCAACTTCGCAACCATCGCATCGTAGGCACCAGCTTGAACCAGAACGCGGGTTGCCGCGGTGCAATCTTGGCCAGCGTTGAAGAAACCGGCGATTGCAATTCCTTCAGCAGCGGCATCAAGATCGGCATCATCGAAGACTACAACTGGCGCTTTGCCACCTAATTCCAGGTGTACGCGCTTTAATTGCGAGGCTGCAGCAGTTGCTACTTCAGTACCGGCGCGAACTGAACCAGTAATTGAAACCATCGCCGGAGTTGCATGATCTACTAGCAGTTTGCCAGTTTCGCGCTCGCCACAGATTACATTAAATACACCGGCTGGCAAGAATTCACTCATTACCTTAGCCATAAATAAAGTTGAAGCTGGCGTTGTATCGCTCGGCTTTAAGACCACAGTATTTCCCGCAGCAATTGCCGGCGCCCACTTCCAGACCGCCATCATCATTGGATAATTCCATGGAGTTACTTGCGCACAAACACCAATTGGTTCGCGACGAATAAAAGAAGTCATTCCGCGCATATATTCGCCAGCTGACTTACCTTCTAAGTTACGAGCAGCACCAGCAAAGAAACGAATTTGATCAAGCATAGGTGGCACTTCTTCAGACTTGGTAATCGCGATTGGCTTTCCGGTATTGCGACATTCAATGGCAATAATTTCATCCGCTCGAGCTTCCAGAGCATCAGCAATTTTCAGAAGTGCTCGTTGCCGTTCTGATGGAGTTGAGTCGCGCCATAGTACGAATGCATCAGCAGCTGCCTTAAATGCTGCATCGACATCGGCCGCATTTGACTTTGGTGCGGTTGCAAACGCTTCACCTGTTGCTGGATTTATTAACTGGGTTACTTCGCCAGATGAGCCAGGTACTGATCTGCCGTTAATGAAATTCTGAAGTTGTTCCATGCGCCCTAGCCTACGACTAGAGCCTTTTACTTCGCTACTTCAGCCGCTGCCAATTGGCCACATGCACCATCGATTTCGCGGCCGCGAGTATCGCGCACAGTAGTTGGCACTCCGTAGCTTTCTAAAACTCGCACAAACTCGACTTCATCCTCGTGGCGCGAAGCAGTCCATTTCGAGCCTGGAGTTGGGTTCAGTGGAATCAAATTGACGTGAGCATTGCGGTTCTTGAGCAAGCGTCCCAACAGGTCGGCTCGCCAAGCTTGATCATTGATATCGCGAATCAGCGCATATTCGATGGAGTAACGGCGGCCAGTCTTCTTTTCATATTCATCGGCAGCGGCTAATACTTCCCGAACTTTAAAGCGCGAGTTAATTGGCACTAAGGAATCACGAAGTTCATCGTCAGGAGTATGCAATGAAATCGCCAGCGTTACATTTAAATCTTCACCCATTAACTTTTCAATTCCATTTACCAAGCCAACAGTAGAGACCGTTACAGAGCGAGCGCTGATGCCTAACCCATTAGGATTTTCATCAGTGATGTTGCGAAGCGTGCGGGAAACCGCGTTGTAGTTAGCGAGTGGTTCGCCCATTCCCATAAAGACAATATTTGATAAGCGAGTTGGCCCACCTGGAAGATCGCCATTCGCACATGTACGAGCCGCCGCAACAATTTGTTCGGTGATTTCACCAGCCGATAAATTTCGAGTTAATCCGGCTTGCCCAGTTGCACAGAATGGACAGTTCATTCCACAACCTGCTTGCGATGAAATACAAACGGTTGTGCGATCGGTGTATCGCATCAAAACTGATTCCACTAACACGCCATCGTGCAATTTCCAAAGATCTTTGCGAGTCATTCCGTTGTCGCAAGTCACGGTTCGGACGAGTGAAATCAGTGAAGGTGTAAGCACATCAGCCAAAGCTTGTCGCGACTCGGCTGGAATATCGGTCCAAGTACTTGGATCATGGGCTAAATGTGAGAAGTAATGAGTAGCGACTTGGTTAGCGCGATATCCCGGGAAGCCAAGTTCAGTAGCCCAGGCCTTGCGTTCGACTGGGTCTAGATCAGCCAGATGCTTAGGGGCTTTCTTCCGCTGAACTGGCTCGTCAAAAACTAACTTAATTTCGCTCAATTAGAGGTACCGATGCACTAATTCGAGCGCCAACCAAAGGGCTGGCGCGGAGAGTAGAACTGAATCCAGTCGATCGAGAATTCCGCCATGACCAGGTAGCAGCGAGCCCATATCCTTTAATTGCAGATCGCGCTTCATAGCGCTCTCAATTAAATCTCCGCTAGTTGCAGTGAAAACCATGATCAGCCCGACAATCGCGCCAATCCACCAATTAATGTGCAACAAAGAATGGAATGAGATTGCCCCACCAGCAACAGTAAAAATTATCGAGCCAATTAATCCTTCCCAAGATTTCTTCGGGCTAATAGATGGCACCATTAGATGTTTTCCGAGCACTACCCCAACTAAATATCCGAAGGTGTCATTGCAGCCGACCATAATCACAAAAGTCATCACTTGCGCTAAACCATTTGATTCATGGCTGAGCAGAATTAAGAATCCAGCTAAGAACGGTAAGTAAACCAGAACTAAAGTCGTAGCAGTAGCACGTGCCACAAAGCCAGCTGGACCATTACGAAGTAAATTAATGAGCAAAACTGGAAGCGCAACTGCTGTTGCAACTGCAAGACCGGCGACCCCCTCTTTCCAAGTTGCCGCTGATAATCCAATTGTTGCGATGATAAGAGCGCTGGTTGAAATATTTGTTTTAGCTTCAGCAAAGGCGCGCGATATTTCGCGAATCCCTAAACTCACTGCAAGTGTGACTAGAGCTGCAAAAATAATTGGTTCGTAAGCTAGCGAAAACCAGACTAATGCGATTAAGGAGAGGCTGACCAGAATCGATGGGCCGAGTTTGCGACCAGCGCGACGATTAATAGCATCGTTGATCGTATGCAGATCATCCATAGGTCGGTAAACTCCTTAAACTTCTAGGAGTTCGGCCTCCTTATGTTTTAAGAGCTCATCGATCATGGCAGTGTGATCGCCAGTTAATTTTTCTAACTCTTTTTCCGCGCGAGTTAAATCATCTTTGCCGATCTCGCCATCTTTCTCGGCTTTTTCCAGAGTTTCTTTAGCTGCGCGACGAACATTGCGGATCGAAACTTTGGCATCTTCGCCTTTGGTCTTAACCACTTTTACATACTCTTTGCGGCGCTCTTCGGTGAGTTGTGGGAAGTTAACGCGGATAACAACTCCGTCATTACCTGGATTCACGCCTAAATCAGATTCACGAATTGCCTTTTCAATGCTGGCCATCGCGCCTTTATCGAATGGTGAGACGATCGCCATTCGCGCTTCGGGAACTTGGATCGAAGCTAGTTGAGAAAGTGCCGTGTAGGTGCCGTAATAGTCAACCATGATCTTGTTAAAGAGCGCTGGGTTGGCGCGACCAGTGCGAATGCTTGCGAAGTCTTCCTTCGCAACTGAGACCGCTTTATCCATCTTGGTCTGTGCATCGCTAAGCGTTGCTGCCACATCTGCCATTTGATTCCGCCTAACTTAGAGACCATCGCTTATGCGACGATCGTTCCAATCGATTCGCCACGAACGGCGCGAGCAATATTGCCATTTTTCATCAGATCGAAGATCACGATCGGTAACTTATTTTCACGGCAAAGTGCAAATGCTGCAGCGTCGGCTACAGCTAGTGATTTACTCAGAACTTCATCATAAGAAATTGCATCGAACTTCGTTGCACTTGGATCTTTCTTGGGGTCAGCTGAGTAAACGCCATCTACGCCACTCTTGGCGAGCAATAGCGCCTCAGCACCAATTTCGAGTGCACGTTGAGCTGAAACTGTATCGGTTGTGAAGAATGGCATTCCGGCGCCGGCGCCGAAAATTACTACCCGACCTTTTTCTAAGTGACGAATAGCGCGCAGCGGAATGTATGGTTCGGCAACTTGTCCCATTGTAATTGCGGTCTGCACGCGGGTAGCGATTCCTTCTTTCTCAAGGAAATCTTGCAGCGCTAAACAATTCATAACTGTACCGAGCATGCCCATGTAGTCAGCACGAGAGCGATCCATGCCGCGCTGAGAAAGTTCAGCGCCGCGGAAGTAATTACCGCCACCTACAACTACTGCTACCTGAACGCCAGTGCGAACTACATCGGAAATTTGGCGTGCAACATCTTGCACTACATCAGGGTCAACACCGATGCCTTGCGCACCACCGAAAACTTCACCAGAAAGTTTAAGGAGCACTCTTCCGTATGTACCTCGTGTACCCGGCATGAGTGCTCCTTATCTCTAGACCTTAAAAACCTTAAAGCTCTAGCTTCCTATGATGAGTCTATTCGGCGTTTACTTACCTATTATTGACCCACGCGGAAGCGGAAGAATGCAGTCACATCAGTGCCCGCTTCGTCGAGAATCTGCTTAACGCTCTTCTTGGCATCCTTGGCGAATGATTGCTCGATCAGAGAAACTTCCTTGACGAATCCAGTTACGCGACCTTCAACGATCTTCGAAAGTGAAGCTTCTGGCTTGCCTTCGTTACGCGCAGTTTCTTCAGCCAGACGACGTTCGTTCTCGATCGCATCTGCTGGAACATCTTCGCGCTTTACATATTGTGGGGCAAACGCGGCGATGTGCTGAGCGACATCCTTACCAACATCGCCAGCCTCCTTGGTCAACTGAACAAGTACTCCGACCTGTGGTGGTAGGTCTGGGCTGGTGCGGTGCATGTAAACGCCAACTGGTGAACCAGATAGAACGCCAATACGACGAATCTCAATTTTTTCGCCAAGAGTTGCATTTCCTTCATCAACTGTCTCTTGCACCGTTTTGCCGGAAGCCATCTTAGAAGTCAAGAAAGTAGCAACATCTGAAATCTTTGAAGATTCTAGGTGTGCAACTAATTCATCGGCTAGCTCTTGGAATCGCTCACCCTTTGCTACAAAGTCAGTCTCGCAATTGAGTTCAAGAATTACACCAAGGTCGCCACTAACCCGGGAAGTAACTAGACCGTTTGAAGTCTGTCGACCTTCTCGCTTAGTAACACCCTTTTGACCTTTAACTCGAATGATTTCAACAGCTTTATCGAAATCACCATCGGCTTCATCAAGTGCCTTCTTGCAATCAAGCATTCCTGCTGCGGTTGCTTCGCGCAACTTCTTTACATCTTCAGCTGTGTAAGCCACTTACGCCTCCGGGGTTGTCTCGGCTGCAGGTGTTGCAGCGCTTTCAAGTAATTCGGCAGCAACAGCTGCATCTGCTACAGCTGCTTCGGCTGGCTTTGCTTCGGCAGCAGCAGTTGCGCCACGTGCAGCAAGACCAGCTACAACAGCATCAGTGATAACGCGAGTTAGCAGGCCGATTGAACGGATTGCATCGTCGTTACCAGGAATCTTGAAATCAACTTCATCTGGATCGCAGTTTGTATCTAGTACCGCAATAACTGGGATTCCTAGCTTCTTAGCTTCTTGAACTGCTAAGTGCTCTTTCTTTGTGTCAACAACCCAGATTGCGCTAGGCAACTTGGTCATGTCACGAATACCGTTTAGGTTCTTCTGTAGCTTCTCGCGCTCGCGACGAAGAACTAGAAGTTCCTTCTTTGTTAGCAACTGATCGTTGTCATTTTCTAGCTTCTCAAGTTCCTTAAGACGCTGAATACGCTTGTATACGGTTGGGAAGTTTGTGAGCATTCCACCTAACCAACGCTCTGTTACGTAAGGCATGCCTACGCGAGCTGATTGCTGAATGATTGGTTCGTGTGCTTGCTTCTTGGTACCAACATAAAGAATGTGGCCACCCTTTGCTACAACATCCTTAACGAATTCATATGCGCTATCGATTAGTGCAAGTGATTGCTGGATGTCGATGATGTAGATGCCATTGCGCTCAGCAAAAATAAAGCGCTTCATCTTTGGGTTCCAACGACGGGTTTGGTGTCCGAAGTGGACTCCACTGTCGAGAAGTTCTCGCATTGTTACTACGGCCATGACGGCACGCTCCTTCTTCGGCTTTTTGCGCACGCGGCTACAAAAAAACCTGACTCGGTTGATGGTGAATCAATTTGATTCACCCGTCGCACTCGAATTCATCGACCAATTGCTTGGACCGAGATGATTACGCCGGCTAGGCCGGTGAGTGCTGAGATGTCACCTAATTAATTAGCGGATGCCTCTTATTAGATGCAGGACAAATCCTATCTGAGCGTGAAGAGTGCTTCTTACCGCGTACTTACGCGGGCAAGCTAAGAAAATTCAGGCTAAATGCGGGCCGAAAGTTCGACTTTCAGGAGGTCAGCCAGGTGGGGCGCGATCGACCAATCGGCCAACATCGCCTGATAACGAGTGACTTCGGCTGGATCAACTTTGACCCCAGTTTTCACCGCCCGAATCATGATGTTTCGGGGGGTGTGGTCTCCTCCGATAAATTCGACAATATCAACCCGGTACCCCAAAAGTTTGAGGATTTGGGCGCGCAACGAATCAGTCATCAGATCAATTAACCGTTCGCTAACTACCCCATGACGAGTTAGCAGCGACCAAGGTTCGGGCACGAGATCGATCTGTGCCTGTAAATCATGATGGCAACATGGTGCCAACATAATTACTTTCGCTGAATTCTTAACTGCCCAAGCAATTGAATCATCGGTCGCGGTATCACATGCATGAAGGGCAATCGCGATATCTACTGGTTGTGCTGGAGTATCGGCAATCTTGGCAACTAGGAACTGCGCATCAGCACCTAATGAATTCGCAATTTGATCATTGTGCCGTTTGGCTTCTTCGCGTTCGTCTACGCCAAGGATCTTAACTCTCCGTGTTGAACTATTTAAATATTCCTGAACGGCAAAGGTTAAATACGCATGTCCACAACCAAGATCGACAATCGAGATTTCCGATTGCGCACCAACTTCATTCTCGAGAGTTGGTTTTAATAGGCGTAAAAATTCTTCCACTTGGCGATATTTATCCATCTTGGATGGCTTGATTCGCTTATATCCATCATGCATTCCAAGCAGCGCGAAGATTCGATTATCTTCAGGCAGTAACCTGTGCTTTTGTCGGTCATGAGTTAAATCGCGTTCGAGTTTTACTCGCCCAATCGTTACTAGCGCTTCATCTTTCTTGCTGATCCGCACTGAATAACTTTCGCTAGTACTTTCTGCTAACAAATTAGCAAAACCTTGCCCGAGTAATTCGGCGAAGTTAATTTCAGAAGCTCTTAAGTTTTTAGTTGTTACTTGCCGACCATCGGTAGATTGAATCTGCAGCTTCTCTTCGCCTTTAATCAATACCGGCTTAATATCAATACGTTGAGCACTTGGCGTTAAATTGCGGCGGCGCCCAGATAAAACGGCGCGCACAAAATCAGCAGACTTTATCTGCTCTTCTAGTTCAGCGAATGCTCTAGTTAATTCGATCTTCATTACTTAGGCCCTTGGATGTGCTTGCTTGAAAGCGGCTTGCAATCGCTCGGTCGAAACGTGGGTATAGATTTGTGTTGTCGCCAACGAGGCATGGCCAAGTATCTCCTGAACTGTACGCAGATCAGCGCCACCTTCTAGCAAGTGAGTTGCAGCCGAATGACGAAGTGCATGTGGCCCCATGCGTTCAAATCCTTCCAGGGCTGATAACGCGTTATATACAACGGTGCGAACTGTGCGTTGATCAATTCGTTTTCCGCGCGCGCCAATAAATACACACTTTTCCGCTTCTTCTTTTATCAGCATCGGGCGCCCATCGGCCAACCATGCTTTAAGAGCACGCATTGCTGGATTACCGATCGGAATTGTGCGCTCTTTACCACCTTTGCCAAATACTCGAATCGTTTGGCGTTCGTAATCGATATCTTGCAGATCTAGCCCGCAAAGTTCGGCTACCCGTGCACCGCTGGCATATAAAACTTCGACCATTGCCCGATCACGAAGTGCAAGTGGGCCTTCGCCTTCATCGACTCGAGCAGCAAGTGCATCCATCGCAATCCCAGTGCTGGCAGCATCTAAAACTTCCGGCAGAGTGCGATGAGCTTTTGGAGTAGCTAAATTCGCACCAATATCGCTTGCTAAGTAGTTATTCTTAAAAGCCCACTTAGTAAATAATCGAATCGAAACTGCGCGACGTGACAACGTGCTGCGCGCGCCACCCTTTACCTGTTGATTTGACAGCCAAGAGCGAATCTGCGCCATATCAAGGGTGGAGATATCGCTTTTTCCCAGAGTTTCTAAGTGATTGATTAGCGATTGCAGATCACCAACATAAGCCCGGACAGTATGAACTGAGAGATTTCGTTCAGCTTCCAGATGGCGCTGGAAATCATTTACTAATGATTGAAAATCAGCGCTCATGAAGTAAAGGTTACTCGGGTTTGCGACCTTGCCTTAGTAAGCCGTAAGTAACTGCATCTTCTAGCGCCATGGCAGAAGCAGCGATCACATTTTCGTGAACGCCAATTGTGTTCCATTCACCTTTGCCATCGCTGGTTTCAACTAAAACGCGAGTAACAGCGCCTGTTCCTAGCCGACCTTCAAGAATACGAACTTTGTAATCTGTTAATTCAAGCGCTGCCAACTCTGGATATAGCTGCTGTAAGCCACTTCGTAACGCGTTGTCGAAAGCGTTAACCGGGCCATTACCGGCACCAGTGCAAATTAGCTCTTTGCCTTGCGCGGTAACAGTCACTTCAGCCTTGGTAATGATGCTGCCATCGGCATTGCGTTCTACTGAAGTTAGCCAGTGATCAATCGTGAAGAAGGAAGCACGTGACCCATTAATTTCTTCATGGAGCAACAACTCGAATGAGGCATCAGCTGCCTCGAAGGTGAAGCCGCGAGACTCCATCTCTTTTACGCGATCGACGATGCGACCGACTAATTCACGATCTCCCCCAAGATCAACGCCAAGTTCTTGGGATTTCATTTCAATTGAAGCGCGACCGGCCATATCTGAAACCAACATTCGCATATCGTTTCCGACAGATTCTGGATCTTCATGCTGATAAAGCGATGGATCAATTTTAATTGCGCTGGCATGTAGGCCGGCCTTATGTGCGAAAGCTGAAACGCCGACATAAGGTTGGCGAGCACTTGGATTGATATTGGTAATTTCTGCAACTGCATGTGAGATTCGAAATGATTCACGTAACGCATTTGGCGGCAAAACTAATTTATCTTTCTTCAATTCCAAGTTTGCAATGATGGTGACTAGGTCAGCATTTCCGGTGCGCTCGCCATAACCATTAAGAGTTCCTTGTACATGTGTAACGCCTGCAGCTACAGCAGCCATCGAGTTCGCAACAGCGCAGCCGGTGTCATTGTGGCAATGAATACCAAGACGAGCGCTGCTTGCTTGCAGAACATCGTGAACAACTTGGGAAAGTTCATCTGGCAACATGCCACCATTGGTGTCGCAAAGTGCGATGACATCGGCGCCTGATTCAGCAGCGACGCGAACAACTTCAATTGCATAGGCGCGATTTGAGCGATAGCCATCGAAGAAGTGTTCGGCATCGAGAAATACACGTTGACCTTCGTCGCGTAAATGTGTGATCGAATCACGGATCATCGCTAAGTTCTCATCGAGGGTGGTCTTAAGGGCTAGATCGACATGGCGATCATAAGACTTTGCTACCAAAGTAACTGCCGGAGCGCCACTATCGCGCAAAGCGCCTAAAAGAGCGTCGTCAGCTGCTTTTACATTAGGGCGACGAGTCGCGCCGAATGCTACGAATGTTGCATTCTTAAGTTGTAACTCTTTCTTAGCACGGGCGAAGAACTCAGTATCTTTCGGGTTCGCGCCTGGCCAACCACCTTCGATAAAGCCAACACCAAGATCATCTAAATGTCGCGCGATCGCCAACTTATCGTGCACTGAAAGGTTAAGACCTTCTTGTTGCGCACCATCACGCAACGTGGTGTCGTAGATATGAAAGGCGTCGTTAGTTGTCATAGTCGTTACTAGAGAACCTTATGAACCCAGTTATGAGTATCGGCAATTGTTCCGTGTTGAATTCCCAGCAACGTATTGCGAATCTGCATTGTGATTACACCAGGCTGACCATCACCGGTTACCCAAGTGCCCATGGTGCTCTTTGCTTGACCGACTGGTGAAACTACCGCAGCAGTACCGCAGGCAAAGATTTCGGAGATCTCGCCGCTGGCAACGCCATCGCGCCAATCATCGATGCTGATCATTTCTTCTGAAGTTTTATAACCAAGATCGGCTGCAACGCTAAGAATTGAATCGCGAGTAATGCCAGGTAGCAAAGTGCCAGTTAACTTTGGGGTTACCACGGTTGCATCTTTACCAGTGCCGCGCACGAAGTAGAGATTCATGCCGCCCATCTCTTCAACCCATTTGCGTTCTACAGCGTCGATCCAGACAACTTGATCACAACCCTGAGCTGCTGCAGCTTTCTGCGCAACTAACGAAGCGGCAT
>Ga0214923_10000556_pt1 | contig 55772 bp, 57 predicted proteins | sample LL1510_MetaG_FD_177993 | JGI IMG/M metagenome (GOLD analysis project Ga0214923, IMG submission 177993) | Freshwater microbial communities from Lake Lanier, Atlanta, Georgia, United States - LL-1510 | ecosystem: Environmental > Aquatic > Freshwater > Lake | place: USA: Georgia | collected...
AGTTTATTGGACTATTTAAAGCCCTGCTAAAGATCCTGTACAAGTTTCATGATGATGTTATATAATTTTATTAAAATTATGTGTTGGCCAGAAACCCTTAAACATATACTTATACTTATTTTATTTTATTTTATTTTATTTATGAGAATATTCTAAAACTTAGAAAGAAAATATTCAACTATTTAAAGATATGCTAAAGATCCTGTACAACTTTTAAGTAAATATATTTATTTCTTCCAAATGCAACATAATGCATTTTTTCTTGTATTTTCATCAAATACCGTACACGTTGAATCGTAAAATTCAATCCTGTCAATTTGTGAAAATATATTATTGGTTTCATCTATTGATATAAACTCACTTGAAATTATATTTTTTTCTTTCCAACTCATAAATAATTCTCTTGTTTTTAATCCAGTTTCATTTGTTGGTTGCCAATGTAGACTTTCAATACAATATACACCACCAGAATTTAATGACTTCCATAATATCTTAAACATTAATTGTTGACTTTGTGAATCATGATCTGAATCTTCAACTATAATATCATAAGTATTTACACAACACCTTACAATTTCTTGTGGTTCTCGTTCATTCCCAGTAATTATAAATAAATTTTCATCAGGATTATTAAAATTTTCAAACTCTTTAAAAGAATCAAATCCATATACTTTTGTCTTATATCCCATATATCCCTTCCATAAATCTAAAGATGGAGTTGATTCGGTTCCATATCTTTTTAGACCTATTTCTAATATTGAACATGGTATATTGTACCACTTTGAAAATAAAACATCGTAATATTCGGTATATCCATGATAATAATTGTGTTGCGTTCCTTTTGTTACATTTAATGCATTTGCATAATCTGTTAAAGATGGATGATTCCACATAGAGAATTTACTGTCGACTTTATAATGAACAGAGTTAAAATTATTATTTTTTATACTTGTTTCTCTATTTAAGTTACTTATAAATAAATCTAATAGTTCATTATTATTTTTAATAGAAACTAATAAATCTATCTTATTTTTTATAAAACTACAAAATGATTTTACAGTTGTTTTATATATCATTGCATCTTTAATATCATATTCAATAAGTGGAGAACGTATAAAAATACCATTTTTTAATTTTATTAATGAACCTATACAGTCAAAATTTACATGTTCATAACATTTACTTGATGAATAAGTTAATCCAGGATATAAATCTGAACCTTTAAAATAATCATTATAACCTAATAAATGTACTCTTGGATATATACCAAATAATTCTTTGAATAACTCCCTACCAGAACTAAATGAACCAAATAAATCAAATATTAAACACGTATCTTTATTATACATTGATTTTAAATAATCTTTATATTCTTGATTGGGATTTTTATTAACTTTCCTTGATGATTCTAATTCTAAACACTCAATATCTGAATATAAAGTTGAAAAAATGTGTTTTAATAAACAACCGTCACGTGTTAATAATAATAATCTTGAGCGGTTTTCTTCTTTCATCATTTTATATAGTAAATTTGAACATAGAACTAATAAAGGTATATTGAAACTTGCTTGGTCATTATATAATTCGTATTCTTTTGTGTTTATTTCATATAGATTTTTATGGCGAAATTCACGAAATAATAAAGCAATATTAACTAGACCATTATCTACAAATAATCTTTCTACATCATTCAATTGATGAATAGTAGTATGTTCTGAATTAATATTTGCTTGTTTAGCCATATTTACATCTGAGTGCATATTATCTCCTAAATGTAGTTGAATATTATGGTTTTGTTTTACAAGTGGCCAAATTGTTCCAATTCCTTTTCCACTTGGAGACACATATAGAGTTATATTTTTTGAAAATCCATTTCCATTCAAAATTTTTAGAATATGATCAGGGTGTAAATACATATCTGATATTAGAATATCACCATCCTTAACACGATTATAATTTGTTGTTATTAAATATGAATTATTCATTTCTGTTTCTATTTCATATTCTTTAAGGAGATTACAAGTTTCCTCGTCAATATTATATAATTCTTTAAATTTTATATAAATATCATCAATTGTTCCATTAGAATAATTCTGTGCAGTACATCTACAATTTCTGAAATTTGGAAATGGATAACTATTTTCTATAATCGTAAATATATCACATGGTTCTAAAACTCTACGTGCTAGCAGGGTATCAAAAACATCAAATGAATTTATATAATCTACACTCTTTGTAAATTCAACATCAAAATTGTTTATTCTATGTAGTGTATACCCATGTAATTGCAAAAACTCTTTTATATCATTTAAATATTGCATTCTAGAGGTTCCTCCACCCCATTCAATTGTTAAAAATTCAATTGTATATTTTGAAAAATCTAATCCTTTCAATGCTTCTAAATCAGAACCTTCAATATCAATACTCATATAATTTATTACCGAAGGAACATCATTCTCTTTAAAAATATCTGTCAAAGTTTTAGTTATTTTTTTAAAAGTTTTTACTTCTTCAAACTGTGAAGGAAATCCATGGCTCATACCCTTTATCCTAATTAATACATCATTACCCTCTGGAAGAGGATGCTTTAATGGTATTTCTAATTCTTTAACTAAACCAGAAACACTAAATACACATTCATTTACACATTTACATTTTCTAGTATTAATTAATTTATTAAATGTATCATCGCAAACTTCAACACATAATCCTGACCATTCTAATTGTGACTCTAGAGCATATGTATTTGATAGTGTTATTCCATCATGTGCACCAATATCTACAAAGTAGCCTTTTCGTTTTCCTTTGTTTATATTTTCAATAAAATATTTATCCTGACCAATCTGTGAGTAATATGTCATTTATTATTAATATTTATTATTCTTTAAATAATAATTTAAAGAATTATAACGATATAAAGAAATATAATATAGAAAATCTTAGTATGAATAATATTGACTGTATCTATTATATTAATCTTGAATATCGTAAAGACAGAAATGATTTATTTTTACAAACAATGACGGATTTAAACGTGCCTCCAGAAAAAATACATCGTATAAATGCAGTACATGTTTCTGGATTAGGTGCGTTGGGATGCACTAAAAGTCATATATTAACTTTAGAAACATTTTTACAATCAGAACATAAAACATGTCTTATTTTAGAGGATGATTTTACTTATAAAGATAAAGAAACATTTTGGAGTGATGTTCAGAAAGTTTTTGATACAAAGATTCTTTTTGATATAATTCAATTATCTTATAACAATATTTACGATCCTATAAATAATTATATTGTAAATAATACCGAATTTGATTTTTTGAAACGTGTACAAAAAACTATATGTGCGTCATCATATATTATTACACGTGAATTCGCTCCTATTTTACTTAAAAATTTATATGAATCGTCTAAGCTACTTTCTGAAAAACCTTGTGTCGACTATACATTAGACACATACTGGAGCAAGATACAACCTAATCACTTATGGTATTGTATAAGTCCTAGTATTGGATTTCAACGGGAATCCTACAGTGATATTTTAAATACTTTTTGTAACTATGGTGTATAAATCTATTGTTTCTTATATTCTCCAAATCGTCCACCAAAATCCTTATTTCTATAAAAAGATTTTGTTGGTAGGAGAAAGTATTTTTCAGAATCTTTCATACTTGCAACCGCATGACCTAGCAGAAAAGGACCCGTTTTTAATTGTATATCTTCAGTATTGAGTATTACATCAAAACACATTTCACTAGCCTTCTTTAGTACAGGATGATTAGGAACACATGCAATAAATTTATTTGATATATACTCCCAAGTTAAAGGAAGTTCATTGCATAATAATAATTGTGCATCATTAAAAATTGTTACTAAAGTTTCAATAGACTTATTAGGTACTATATTTAAGTCCATGAAGAAACCACCATATTTTTCAAGGATAAAATAACGCATTACATCCATCTTTTGTTCATCATGAGTTATAGTATTGAGTAGCTCTACTTGTTCAGTTGTAAATTTTTCTGCATGTATATCCTTATTTGTCCATATATTAATAGTCCATGATGGCATTAGTGTTTTCCACTTGACTATATTTTCATGCAGCGTAGTATCATTTAGGGAAATAAATTGTAGTATATGAGGAATTTTACTCTGTAATTTTGAGGAAGGTTCTATTAAATCAATAGATTCAGGTACAAATGCAATCTTATTCACAAACGAACACTTAGAAGAAATCTCAGGAATAGACCAATCTTCCCATGAGGGCTTATTTTCTTGCACTGTAGGATCTGCACATTGAATAGAAATATTCGGTGAATACCATCCATTTGTTCCATTATAGATTTGTATAATGGATTTGAATGCATGTTCATATTTTTTAGCTATATTATACATATCGAATAAACGTATAGCACGTTCACGAATATAGACTCTGTCATACTTTCCATCTAGTGCATTTTGTACACCATACTTGAAATCAGATAGTGTGTGGCATAATAGTCCAGTCTTGAAATTTTCTACATTTTCTACAATCGCCCCACAATCATGTCCAATTACAGGAGTACCACATATCTGTGCTTCAGCAGAAACACCACAGAAAGGTTCTGGCCACATTGAAGGGGCTAGTAGACAACAGAGACTTCCTAAATACTCACCACGCTCCGTACCATGAATTGGTGTTTTGTAAACAATATTCGGCTGAGAAAGAAATGGTGTAGGGTCACCTTGACCACAGATTATAACACGAATATGAGGAAATAATTTTGCTACTTCTACAACAATATTAATTCCTTTAATAAATTCTAAACGTCCGAAATAACCAATCGTATCAACTTTTGGTATTAAATTAAGAGGCCAATCAGGAATATAGAAATAATTAGGACATACAAACCAATAATTTTCAAGACGTTTATCGTCTCTTTGCATATTCATGTGAAGTTTTGCATAACTTTCATATATACGAAAATCTCTATATGCATTAGGATATCCAATACCACTTTCTACAACTACATAATTTTTATCTCTAACTGCATCTTCATGTGCTGGACCAAAAGGAAAACATACTATATCTGTTACTGGTGAACGATAATGGGTTTCTAGTTCTATTCTTAAACGTTTATTAAATTCAGAATATATCGGATATGTAATATTACCGAGATCTCCAATATATGCTTTGGGATCTTTCAGCTTTTTTACAAGCTCATCAGTTGATAGTTCAGGATGAACCATTTTACAAGATTCTAAACGTAGATGATCCCATTCTTTTCTAGATAAAAGTTGTATATCTTTATCAGCACCAGAATCTGAACCTTCTACACCATAGTGATATACCTCAAAACCACGACTTCTCATCATAGGAGAAAATCGTTTTACCTTACCTGTAAATGCACAATGGCTAAATTCATCTGTTGTTATTGTATGAGGGATTGCTGGCATATGAAGACGTATTTTTGTCATTTGTCGTTGTTTATATACATAAAGAATGGTTTAAGCAGAATAATTTATGAACTAGTACTAATATGAATAATTCTAATATTCGGTCGTATTGGAAAATAAATAATGACCATATTATTTTATTATAAATATTGATTATAATAATCTATTGCATTCCGTATTGCTTGATCCATATTAAAATATTTATAATTTGCAAGACGACCTATAAAATGAATATTAATTTGTTGACCTGCAAGTTCTTTATATTTCTCATATACTACTTTATTATTTTCTGTTGGAACAGGATAGTACGGTTCACCAGTATCACATGTAGTCTCCTTTGCTATAATTGTCCAGTCGCTTTTTTGATGTAAAAAATGTTTGTATTCCACACAACGAGTATAGGGTATTTCTTGTAATGGATAATTTACTACAGAATTTGGTTGGTAGTATCCTGAATTTTGTATTCGTGACCATTCAAAATTAATTGATCTATATTCTAATTGTGGAAGCCCAGTATTTTTAAAATATTGATCAATGGGTCCTGTAAAAATAACTGTTGACCAAGAAATTGTTTTTAGAGTTTGTATATCTTCCCATGACATGTTTAATTGTATTTCTATATTTGGGCTTGATAACATTGATTCTATAATGGATGTATATCCATTTACAGGAAGTGCTTGAAACTTATCACTAAAATATCTTGTATCATGATTTTTACGTAATGGAATTCTTGCCAAAACAGAAGGATCAAGATCTTTTGGATCCTTTGCCCACTGTTTAATTGTATATGTTTTAAATAATGTATTATATAATCTTTCTCCAACTCGTGATATAGCAACTTCTTCACTGTTCTTTGGTTCACTTATAATTTGACATTCTGATTGTAACCATTGATCCATTTCTTCTTCTGTTTGTAGATTTATATTTAATAATGTATTTACTGTTGTAATATTTACTGGAATATGCACATATGTTCCTGAAATATCTGCAATTACACTATGATCCCATCGTTTCCATTTGCCAAATCTTTGTACATAGTTCCACACTTCTTCATCGTTTGTATGAAATAAATGAGCACCATATTTACTAACTCGTATTCCAGTTTGAGGATCAATACTATCATATATATTTCCTCCTATATGATCTCGTTTATCAATAATAAGTACAGATTTTCCACTTCTAGCATAATGTTCAGCAATTGTAGCACCTGATAAACCAGTTCCTACAATTAATACATCATAGTGTTTCATTAGTACTAATATATAATCTCTTTTTAGACTAGTATATATTTTATATAACAGCTTTGAATAATTTTAGATTATTATGAATAGTATCCTATAATTTAAAATCATAAGCAAATCGTTTCTTTAAAAATAATTTACATTCTTCATCTCTTGTAATTATGTGAGGAATTCCTAGCATGTGTAGATACAGTTTCGTCATTTACTTATTAAATATATACATAATTAATGATTTAAGGAGAATATTTGTGAACTATAATATTAAGGTAGTTCCATTGAATAACCAAAATCTTCAAAATCTTTCTTATATACATTTTTTATGAGTTCTATATTTTCTTTACTTATATCATTTATAGATACATATTTTTTTGAAATATTTACTTTTTTATTTAATGTAATATCATATTTATATTCATTCATTAGATTATTAAATTCTTCTTCAAGGTTTTCATATTTTAATATATGAATTTTAAAAGATAGTGGTATATATAAATTTTGAGGAGTAAAATGACCTCCTGTTATTTTTCCGTATATTCCATCATTTTCTTTGTTATTTTGTATATTTTTCATCCATTTTTCTATAAATGTATTAAATGTAGATATATTTTCAGGATTATTTATTGTCAATAATAAAACTAAATAATGATATTCTGAAATTAATCTTGTATAAGGATTACGAACAACTGTAAACCAATCATGAGCCTTTTTTATCATTTCTGGTTTTCTTCTAAAAATTTCATCATATTGTCCATATCCTCTATGATACCTTCCCCAAAATTTACCATAATCTAATCCAATTTGTTCTATAGATGTTCCAGCTGTCCTAGAAATGTGAATAAATCGCAGGTCTTTTTTCGGAGTTTCTATTTTTGGTTTTATTACTATTTGTAGTTCATGAGGTAGTTCTTCTATATTTGTTTTTTGTTCTAGCTCATTAATTAAAAGTTCTTGTTTGTGTTTTTGATTAGGTTCTATCATAGTATAATTAAATAATTCAAAATCTTTTTTATAAATTATATTTATTAATTTTATATTTTCTTTTGAAATATCATCAACTGTATATTGTTTTTTAGAAACTTTTACTTTTTTATTTAATTTTATATTAAGATTATATTGTTTCATTAAAGATTCAAATTCCTCCTTTATATTCTCAAATTTGAGAATATGAATCTTAGATTTATTATCTATATATTTATATTGTTCTGTAAAATGATCACCATTAATCTTTCCAAATATTGGATGATTGTGTATATTTTTTGAAGCATTTATCATCCAGTTTCGAATAAATAAATTAAATTGTTCTTTTGTATGATTTTCTAATTTTAAACGTGGTGTTAAAAAATGATATTCTGATAATATTCTATTGTAAGGATTTCTTACAACTGTAAACCAATCATATTTATCTCGTAATTGTTTCGGTTTATTGATAAATACTTCATGCCAAAATCCATATTCTTTATGATACATACCCCAACTGATATTATTTTCTAAACCAACTGATTCAATAGATGTACCAGCAGTTTTAGTTATATGAATAAATTTTAATGGTTTCATCGGGTCTTCCATAATTACTTAGTATCTATAATTTAATTTATTATATAATCCGCATTATAAAATATCTATAAATTCTTTATTTTTTCTGAGTATTTATTACTAATAAGTACAGATTTTCCACTTCTAGCACAATGTTCAGCAATTGTAGCACCTGATAAACCAGTTCCTACAATTAATATATTATAGTGTTTCATTAGTACTAATATATAATCTCTTTTTAGACTAGTATATATTTTATATAACAGCTTTGAATAATTTTCTATTATTATGAATAGTATCCCATAATTTAAAATCATAATTATATTGTTTCTTTAAAAATGATTTATCTTCTTCATCTAATTCTACTTTTTCTTTAATAGATACATTGAATTTTTCCAGAATAATTTTTTTATCAGGAATATTTAATTTGTGTAATAAATCAGGTATTTTTGTATTTAGATCATTGTGATATTTTATTATAACTGTTTTACTATAATCATTTTCACTTATCCAATATTTCATAGATGAAAAATGTAAGTCATTTGTAAAATCTATATACAATTTATTAGTTTGTTTTTCTTTTATTAATTTAATGAATTCTTTTATAGAATAGTATTTATATTCATCTATAAATGATGATAGACGTTTATACTTACTATCCATACTACCATTCTTCCAATAGTTAAACATAGAAATAAAACGTTCAATAGGACATCTTACAATTATTATAGGATTATTGTAATTTTTACAAATTTCTGTATGAAATTTACCAATAATATATTCAGAGTAATTATTTTCAAAATACTTTTCTATAGCTGTTCCACCGGTTTTTGTAGGGTGTATAAATCTATATTTTAATTGATTAATATTTTTTACAGGATGATATAAACAAGTTTGTTTTATATCCATAAATGACCAATTTTTCTTATATAATATTCCTTCTAATTCAAGTATTTCTTCAATATGTAATTTTTTATGCATCGCTAAAGTATGAAATAGAAATTCAATAAATAAAAGTTTCTTATTTTTATTAACATATCTATTAACAAGTATCAAAACAGACCTTGATAAACGTACTGCAGGTACTAATGAACGCATCCATGGTAATGGTAATTGTCCTTTTGCTTGTTTCCAGAGCCATGAAAGTTCACCCGTTGAATTTACTATTTTACTTTTTGATAAAATATCTGCATTAGGATATTTAGAATCAATTGTTGAAATTATAGTATTATTAGGAATAAACACATCATCTTCTAAAAACCATACATGATCGTAACTTGTATCTTTTACACAAAAATGATATAATGCTTTATCCCAAGCAATTGAACCATTTGGTTTTATTAAAAAACTAGAATTCTTATATCCATTTTGCATACATTTTTCATTCTGATATTTAATAGTTTTTATATCTTTTATTTTTTTATTATAATTATTATCATCAATACAAATAAATATTGAATGATCTTTGTCAATTAGAGATTTTGCATTTTTAATTAAATAATCAGATGGATTTCTACATAAAAATACAATTGCAGTTTTTTTATTTTTTATATCAAAGGTTTTTGATTGTGAAACTTGTTCAGAAACTTGTTCAGAAACTTGTTCAGGAACTTGTTCAGGAACTTGTTCAGGAACTTGTTCAGGAACTTGTTCAGGAACTTGTTCAGGAACTTGTTCAGGAACTTGTTCAGAAACTTGTTCAGAAACTTGTTCAGAAACTTGTTCAGAAACTTGTTCAGAAACTTGTTCAGGAACTTGTTCAGGAACTTGTTCAGGAACTTGTTCAGGAACTTGTTCAGGAACTTGTTCAGGAACTTGTTCAGGAACTTGTTCAGGAACTTGTTCAGTTATTATTAAACTATTTTCTAAAATATTATCTGAATATCCAAATTGTTTGAAATCTAATTTATATACTCGTTTTATCAATTGAATATTTTCTTCACTTATATTATTTATACTAATTGTATTTTTAGATATATTTACTTTTTTATTTAATGTAATTGATAAATTATATTTCTTCATCAGTTCGTTAAATTCTTGTTCTAAATTTTCAAATTTTACAATATGAATCTTATATTTATTATCAATATACTTATATTGAGGTGTAAAGTGTCCTCCTATTTTCTTTCCATGTATACAATGATTTTCAATATTTAATTCAATATTTGTTATCCATTTTTTTATAAAATTATTAAATATATTAATATTATTTGAATCTTTAATTTTCAATAATAGAGAAACATAATTATAGTCTGATATTATTCGAGTATAGGGATTACGAACAACTGTAAACCAATCATGAGCCTTTTTTATCATTTCTGGTTTTATAGTAAATATTTCATCATGTTGTCCATAACCTCTATGATATCTTCCCCAAAATTTACCATGATCTAATCCAATTTGTTCTATAGATGTTCCAGCAGTTCTTGAAATATGAATATACCGTAAATCTTTTAACTGATTTTCTAATTTTGGGTTTTTAAATATAGAGTATTGTACAGAATTAGTTTGTTTTGAATTACTTTGTTGTGAATTACTTATAGAATCTGTTTGTGTTATAGATTCTGATTCACTTACTGAATCAGAATCATTTATAGAATCACATTTATCTATAAAAATATTTTGATCCAAATAATCATCTATTGTTTTTATTACTATATTAGTTTTATTATATTGTTCATCTTTATATTCTGATTCAGAACTAGATTCAGGAATAGAATTAGACTCATTATAATGTATTTTTTTTATTAAAGTATTAGTATTATAACTCGTAATTAAGGTTTCTAATTCATTTGTGGTTTGTATAGTATCATAATCTAATAATATATATCCAAACTCCTTAAAATCTCTATTATATGTACTATTAATTAAATCGATATTTTCTTTAGATATATCCTTTACAGAAAATTTCTTCTCAGATTTATATTCTACCATATTTAATCGAATTTGATTATGATTATATACATTCATAAGTTCTTCAAATTCTTTTTTAATAGATTCAAAATGTAAAACATGAATTACCGATGAAGAATCCATATATTTATATTGCTCTGTAAAATGGTCTCCACCCACACGTTGATAAGGATGATCAGGATTATTATTATTACTATTTGATAATAAATATTTAATTTCTTTTTTAATAAATATATTAAATTCATTAATTGTATTAAGATTTTTTTTTAAATAGTGACATTCTGATAAAATTCTTGTATAAGGATTACGTACAACTGTAAACCAATCATATTTATTTCGTAATTCTTTTGATTTTTTTGTAAATATCTCATGCCACCATCCATATTCTTCATGATACATACCCCATTTATGTTGATGTTTTAATCCATCTTTTTCGATAGATGTACCAGCAGTTTTTGTAATATGAATAAATTTTAATTCCTTTTTTGGATACGATTTTATATCTTGCATATTATAAAATCGCATAGGATTTAATATTATACAAGATTGTTTTGCATTTTTGTATCTTGTTGTTATAACTTGTTCATTATCAGTATAATGAACAGCAAGGCCTATTTTTCGCATTTCCTGACTACGCTTAAATTTCATTTTCATTTTTTCTATTAAATATGGAAGACCCATATTACACATATGTTTTATTATGTATTCACGTTTACTATATTTTATTGAACCTACAGGATTACAATTATGTGCACCAGATTCAAAGTTTATCTCATTAATTGCTGTACGTTTAAAACATACTTTTTTACTGTAATCTATTGAAAAATTAGCGAGATTTATAGAATGTAAATCAATATCATCAAGGAGTACAGAATTACTATCTCCCAGCATATTAAATCCTTTTGTCTTAAGAATTGTTACTCCTTTTTTATCTTCTTCTATTAATTGTAATTCTGTTGTACAAAGCCATTCATCCATATCGGCCATAATAATCCATCCTTTATTTACAGACTTCCAACAATTATTTTTCAAATCTCGTAGTTTATGATCATCTATTTTATTTCCAGTATTCCACGGAATTACCTTACAACCTAATGAATTTGCAATCTCTACTGAATTATCAGTACTCATATTATCATATATTGTAATTGAACATGAAGGAAAATTAGTTCTATAATGTTTTACTGTATGACGTATAATTTCAGACTCATTATAACATGGTAAAAATATAGATACTTTTATATCAGTATCCATCTTATTTACGGATTAAAAATAATTATCTAATAAAAACATATCCCGGAAACATAGTAGGTAAATTATATACAACTATGATTTGTTTTATTCATATCGGAAAGTGTGGAGGAACTTCTGTTAGTAAATTTCTTAAAGATGTGTTAGATGATAAATTGTATTATAGAGAGTATCATATGAATAAAAATTACAATAATATTAATAATAATAATAAACAATATATTATTTGGTTACGTAACCCGCTTTCACGATTTGTATCAGCATTCAATATGTCATACACACTCATTAAAGATTTTAAAAATAAATTTAATAAGAAAAATATAAATACAATTAATTTAAAAACTTGTATAGGAGCTTGGAGATTAAGAGATAGTATTTTAAAAAATAAAAACTGTGTTTTCTCTAAAGAATATGATAATCTTATAGAATTTTTTGAAACTCCTAATTATTTGGCAGAAAGTTTATCTAGTCTAGATAATACAATAAAGAGAAACGCAATAAGATTAATGTCATTACCAGATGATCATATTTATAAAGGAATCGGTTGGTATTTAAATAACGGAAAATTTATAAAAAATAAAAATAGTAAAATACTCTTTGTTGGAAAATTAGAAACTATGGATTCAGATATTGAATCATTAAAACATATTTTAATAACAAATAATTTAAATAATAATAAAATAAATGAAACAAATATTAAATTAATAAGAAAGAATAAATTTCTTGATAAAGAATCTAAATATTTATCTCCATTAGCTATTCAAAATTTAATTGAATGGTATAAAAATACTGATTACTCTGCCTTACAACAATTAAAAGAGCATGGTTGGATTACACAGGAAATATTTGATTCATATCATACATATAATATTTAAATATATTAGAAATAGTATATATTTAGAATGCAAAAAAGTATATTTATACTTTGGTTTCAAGGATTTATACATGCTCCTCCTTTAGTAAAATTATGTTTAAAATCTTGGAAACACTACAATCCAGATTGGAATATAATCGAATTAGATTCCAATAATTTAAATAACTATATTAATTTTGAAGAGGATTTTATAGACATTTCAACAAAAAAAATACCTCATGAAGCAAAATCAGATATAGTTCGCATAATATTATTGAAAAAATATGGCGGTGTTTGGGTTGATGCAACAACTTTTTGCACTCGTTCATTAAATGAATGGTTAGATCAATATATACAAGAAGGAGTTTTTGGTTTTAGATGTTATGCACCCGATAGGTTATTATCAAGTTGGTTTTTATACGGTGAAAAGGATAATTATGTTATAAATCAATGGTTTCTTAGAGTAAAAAGTTATTGGACATCTCATAATATACCTCATACATATTACTGGTTTCATGGTACTATATTTGGAAATTTATATAATATAGATAAAACATTCAAAATAATATGGGATAATGTTCCCAAACTTTATGCAGATAAACCAAATTTTATTACAAATAGATTTATGGAAAAAATAGATATGACTATAAAAAATCATATTAATACAATACAAACACCCCTTTATAAATTGAGTCATAAAATTAATCATCAAAAATTTATTAATTCACTCAATAATTCAAATAGTATAATTTATACTTTAAAATCAAGATTAGTATCTGAAACTGATGATGAGATATCTAAAGATTAAAAATTATATATTGTATATGGATAAAGTACTCGATGAAAGAGAACTGTGCGACCTAGAATGTATTACCAATGGTGCTTTTGCACCTTTAACAAACTATATGACTCAAGAACAATACTTTAGCTGAAAGCTTATCAAGTACAAATAGTAAAATATGCTTATCTGGCAAAAACATTAATGTCCTTACCAGATAAGAATATTTTTAAAGGAATCTGTTGGTATTTAAATAATGGAAAATTTATAAAAAATAAAAAAAATAAAAATAGTAAAATACTCTTTGTTGGAAAATTAGAAATTATGGATTCAGATATTCAATTATTAAAAGAAACTCTTATTAAAAATAATATAGATATAAAAACTAATATACAAAACACAGAAAATACGAGTCTTGAAATAATAAGAAAAAATATATATATTAAAGATGAATCTAAATATTTATCTCAATTAGCTATTCAAAATTTAATTGAATGGTATAAAAATAGTGATTACTCTGCCTTACAACAATTAAAAGAGCATGGTTGGATTACACAGGAAATATTTGATTCATATCATACGTATAATACAGAATAAATTATTTTAGTTCTAATATATAATTATTAATAAAATAATTCTGGATGTTTTTTATGTATTATATGTATTAATGTTTCTTCATCATGAGCATAATTTGATTTTTTATTATTCTCCAATTCTTGTTTAAATAATGGTATGAAATTTAACCATGTATTTGTATCCGATATCATAATTCCAGCACTCATATAAATTTTTTCACCTAGGTATTTCAAAGAAAAACCATATAATCCATTTATACGTTTATTTTTATAATTTATTGACCGAATATAACTATTAATATTAAATTTTAACCCTGCATCGACCCAAGCAAAGTATTTAGTATTAAAAAAATTTTCAGTAATAGCATTTTCTATTAAATAGATCTTACTCGTCCAAATGGTAAATATTTTTCTATAAACTTCGGGACCTCCAAGAAGAAATTCTCTTTTATAATGTATCAATCCTTTTTCTTTATTATTATATAAATATCCTAATTTTTGATTTTTACAGGATTCTAAATAGAATCTTGAAATATTCCATGTAGGTAGATATATAATATTTTTTTTTATAAAAATAATATTTGTATTTTTTATTCGTTTTACAATATTTAAAATATCATTATTTTTATAATAAAAAATTACTTTTTTATCTATAAAATTATTCAAATTATCTCTAATTGTATCATAATAATAATTATAATCATGTTTCTTATAATTAGGAATTTTCCAATATCCTATAACATATGTAATATTGTTATTCATCTAAAGAAACCATACAAAAATAGTATATATGGACAAAGTACTCGATGAAAGAGAACTGTGTGACCTAGAATGTATTACTAATGGTGCTTTTGCACCTTTAACAAACTATATGACTCAAGGACAATACAATAGCTGTCTTTCATCCATGATGATTGATGATGACAAAGTATTTTCAATTCCTATTGTTTGTAGTATGAAGATAGCTATAGAACTAGGAACAATACTTACTCTTAAAAACCCTACTGGTATCATTCATGCTCGTCTTACTGTACGGGAATGTTGGAGTCCTGACCTCGTAAATGAGTGTTCACAAGTATTTGGATGCTATGATGAAAATCACCCGTATATCAAGTACCTTGTAAATAGAGGACATAACTTTTATGTATCAGGATTGCTTGAAGTAGTAAATACTAGTTTTCATACAAACTTTCTTTCATATCGTAAGACTCCTGCCGAAACGCGTGCAGATGGTCCTTGGGTAGGATTTCAAACTCGTAATCCCTTACATCGTAGTCATATTGAACTTATTAAGAAAGCTTCAGGTGTTGCCAAGATTCTTCTACACCCTGTCCAAGGAGTTACACAAGAGTGTGATATTCCTTTTCCTGTTCGTATGAAGTGTTATAAGGAAGTACTACCCTACCTTGGTGATGTTTCCTTATCTATACTTCCGTTAAGTATGCGTATGGCAGGTCCTCGTGAAGCTGTATGGCATGCTGTAATTCGTCGCAACTATGGTTGCAGTCATTTTATTGTTGGACGTGATCATGCTGGTCCTTCTTATAAGAAAAAGGATGGAACTTCATTTTATGACCCCCTTGCCGCCCAAAAACTTGCAAAGAGCCTTGAAACTCAAATTGGTATAACGATTCTTGCTTCTGAAGAGGTTGTCTATTGTGAAGATATTGCCGAGTATATGCCTATAAGTTCATCGACTGGTCATATTGTAAAGAATATTTCTGGAACCCAGTTTCGTTCTATGCTTGAGAATAGTGTAGAAGTTCCTTCTTGGTATTCCTATCCGAAAGTGATTTCAGCCTTGCAAGAATATTATAAGAAACCTCGTGGTTCCTGCTTTTACTTTGTAGGTCTTTCTGGTTCTGGTAAGACTACACTTGCCGAAGGTCTTAAGGGATATCTAGAAGAAGAGTTTCCTTGCAAGGAAGTAACCTTACTTGATGCAGACATTATTCGTACACACTTATCAAAGGGTCTTGGATTTTCTAAAGAAGATCGTTCTATGAACGTGCGTCGTATTGGCTATGTTGCTTCTGAGATTGTACGTCATGGAGGAATTGTCATTGTAGCAAATATTGCTCCTTTTGAAGCCGATCGTCAATGGAATCGCGGGATCATTTCTCAATACGGAAATTACCATGAATTCTTTGTAGATACTCCTATTGAAGAGTGTGAGCGTCGTGATGTCAAGGGACTTTATAAGGCGGCACGATCAGGAAAGCTCCCAAATTTTACAGGTGTTTCTGATCCCTTTGAAATTCCTAGTCAATGTGTCAATATTCCTTTACTTCCTCAAAATGATGCGATTGCGTTTGTTTGCGACTATGTTATAAAGATTCTGTCCTAAACAAATTATTGATGATACCATAATATAGTTTAGTAAACGAAATGAATATAAAGAATTTAGTGAATAATCTTTAGAGTATAATGACTATTATAAATGGAATTAAAATTAATATTCCAAAAATAAAAAATGATGAGACAAAGTCTGTAATTATTAACAATATTCCTATTGATTCTGTTTTACATGTGATAACAGTTTTATCAAATCCATGTCAATATGCTAGACGTTTTATCCTAGCACGAGAATTTATTCAACGTATAGAAAAAGAAGAAAATATTCAGTTATATGTTGTAGAACTAGCATATGGTACACAAAAATTTTATGTAACAGATACTAAAAATAAACGCCATTTACAATTACATGGAGACATTCCCTTATGGCATAAAGAAAATATGGTTAATATTGGTGTTAAAAAACTACTACCAGCTTCATGGAAGGCTATGGCTTGGATTGATGCCGATGTTGAATTTGAAAATACTACATGGGCATTGGATACATTAAAAGTTCTAAACGGTTATAAGGATGTAATTCAACTCTTTAGTCATTGTGTGGATATGGATAAACATAAACAAGCCATGTCTATTTTTCCTAGTTTTGGATTTCAGTTTTGTAAACAAAATCCTTATGGAGGAATTGGAATAAATATGTGGCATCCTGGTTATGCTTGGGCTTGTAGTCGTACTGCATATGATAAAATGGGTGGAATATATGAAGAAAGTATACTTGGATCTGGTGATAATAATATGGCATTTTCTTTTATTCAACATGGTATAACTAGCCTTAATAAAAATGCAAGTGATAATTATAAAAAATCGGTTCAAGAATTTGAAAATAGATCGAAAAATCTACGTCTTGGTTATATTCCTGGTGTTATACGCCACTACTTTCACGGGTCTAAAAAAAATAGAAGATATATGGATCGTTGGAAGATACTTGTCAATAATCAATACTGTCCTTCATTACATATTACCAAAAATAAGGATGGATTAATTATACCTACTAAGAATTGTCCTAAACAAATCCTCATTGATATTATGAAGTATTTTAGTGAAAGAAATGAAGATGAAGGATTTCGTGAATAATTTACTAGAATTATAACTATAGTTTTAGTAAATGATGAAAAATATATAATCATTGGGAATAAGTAGAAGGATGGCTTTAAAAATAAACGAACGTCCTTGGGCAAATATTGCAGATGAAGAACAGCCATTTTCTAGTAGTTTTGTTGTAAAGAGAAATAATAGTATTAATCGTAGAAAAAGAGAAAGTGAAGAATTAAAACGTAATACAAATGCTGTGCAACAATCTTGGCGTGAACAAGATGAACGTGAACGTAAAGAAGCTGAAGAAGAAGAAATAGGTGAACTAGAAAAGGAATCTAAACTTCGTGAAAATCATGCTCGTGCTTTTGGAGAGCGTTATCGCGGTAAAAAGTTTCCTCAACCTTGCAAGTATGTAATTGGTGAACACAAAGGTGAAGAATGTTGGGCATATGAATATGTTGATCCTTTAACTGGAAATACTAAGAGACCTCATACATGTCCTTATATACATCCCGGTCAACAAGGATGGCACGATGAATGGTATACAAACCCTAGATTTGTTCCTAAAGGAACTAGCTCTTGGCGTAGTCGTGGTGGAAAAAGAACCCATACTAGAAGAAAGTCTTCAAAATCAAGAAAAACACGTCGTCATAACTAAGAAAGAAGTTTACAAGCTGTATCTACTAAATCTATATAAGGTACAACTGTACAACGTGTAGGATTGTCAAGGCTTGTTTCTGTTACTACATTCATATCACTTGCTAGCCACGGCTCACATCGTATAGATTCAAAGACTCGATAGTTCTCATCAAAATGAATATTGATGAGAAGTTTCGCCTTTCCAATTAATACATCTCGTTCTTCAGAGTATACATACTCAAGTATTTTTACCGACTTACCCTGTTTTTGTAGCTCAGATAAGATTTTGTTACAAACAGAATACAATGTCATATTCTTTATTATTTAAAACATATTATCTAGTATTTCACATGCCTTTGTAACTAGATGTTCATAAGAAACTGTTATAGCTCTTGAATCATTGTCTAAGCTAGTTTCAGTAAGAACTATGAAGCCACTTGCTAGCCAAGGTTCACAACGTATAGTTTCAAAAACCTTATAGGTTTGATTATAATGAATATTAATAAGAAGTTTTGACTTACCTATTTGTATATCTCTATTACATGTATAATCTCCATCTAGTATAAGAACATTTTTACCCTTAGACTTAAGTTGATCTAGAATATGCTGACGATAGGGACTCATTTGTCCACAGAAAGCTATATCATAATCTTTATTTAGTGTCTGTAGATTACGATATTCAAGAATTCTTTCAATGGTTAATTTATATGGTACATATATTAGAGAAAGATTATGATTTTTAAGAATACTATAATTACATATGCTATAATCCCAAATTTCTACTATATCAGGCTGTTTCATACGCGGTAAATTCCGTTTAAGCATTATTTCTCGTGTCATTTGCTCAATATTATATATGATTTTTTTGAATGAAGTATTAGGAAATTCATGAACATTTTCAATAATAAAAATAGGGTATATTCTTTCTGGAGATTTATCTGAGACTAAAAAGTTAATTACATTCATAATTTCTGTATTTTTATAATTACTATATATTGGTGGGCGGATTTGTGATTCATATTTGACGTATGAATCAAGAATATGTAATTCCTGATCTTCTGGAAAATCATCACGAATATAATAAGTGAGCTTATCTGGAGTATATCCTAACTTATATCCTGTATTATAAATTCTGTATACATATTCAGAATCTACTCCTAGCCCATAACCTTCTGGAAAAGATATGGATTTCCAAACAGATTGTTTACAAGAAAAATGACCATTTGTTGTTGGACCATACCTTGACTTTATACGACCACAAATAGCATCTTTTGATGAAATAAATCCATCAGTATAAACCTTATTATCAGTTGATTCCCAAAAAATAGATGAAAATGGTCGTGACCTATATTGGTTTGAATTACATTGTTTATTATCATGAAGAAATCCATCAAGTCCTTGTTCAAATGCAGCCCCAATAGATGCTAGACGAGTTGGATGCATTATATCATCTGCATCAAAAAAAGATAGTATATCAACCTCAATCTTAGAAGCTGCAATATTTCTATTTCTTCCCTCACATTGTTTTTTTGAAGTGAATGATAGTTCAACAGAAAAGCTGAATGTTCGTAATACAGGAAGTTCATCAACTTCAGAAAAACTAATAGAAACCACTTCTGGTTTTCGTGTTTGTCTTTCAATACTTTCAAGACATTTTTCTATATATTTAACATAGGGTTTATGACAGGCTATACAGACGCCAAGGCGCATTATTTATAAGTTATTAGTTGCTTTTTAGGCTTAACGGCCTTGCCATACTTTTAATGCAAATGGATTATTTGCAAGATTATTATCTAATATACACATGTGATGATAAAATTGTCCATGATTACAAATATCTCCACATATTGAGTATGAATAATAATTATCTATATTATAAAATTCAGATAAAAACATATATAATAACCTTTCAAAAAAACAACGTAAATAACGTGTATTAAACATATATGCATTTTCTAAAAAATTTGTATCATGTATTAAATAATTTAAAAAAGAAATATTAAATATTCCCATACATCCAAATACAATGGATCCTTTTCCTATTCTTATATTTCTTAATTTATCAAAAATATGATTATTATGTATTTTGATTTTTGATGCTATAAGTTGCACATCTAAACTATGTGTATTATCACTTACATTCTTCGATGAATACCATAAAGGACGAAACCCAATTTTTTCTGATAAATTTTTTAGACGATTTGTTAATAAAACTGAATCATGTATAAAACAAAATGATTTATATTTATCTTTATGTTCACATGCCCATACATAAGCATTAACTTCACCACAACGTTCATATTTTGTTTTTTCTATTTTAATAGACGAATCAAACATAAAATCACTATTTACAGAATGTGTATCATTTAAAATAAAATCAATATTTACAGAATATGAATCATTCAAAATAATTATATCTGAATCAGGGTGAAATAATTTGATTCTTTTTATACATTCTTTAAGAATAGTTATATGATGGATTTTAGATATATATGTTGTAATAATAAATATATTTTTATTTTTATTATTTAATTCCATACTATACATTAGAATATAATACTCTTTAATACCATGTAATATAGTTTTTTAACATCTTGTATAAATATATTGATATATTTGATTGGTGATTAAGGTTCTTATTTACTATATTATGTATAAAAATAATCTCTAGTGGATTTACATCAAGGCCAAAGTAATTTTGAGAATGTTCATAACATGTAACTCTGTTATTATTCCATAATTGATATTTCCATATACTTTTATCATTAATATTATAATTATTAAATGCTAATAATAAACATTGAATTTTTTTATTATTTAATAAAAAAAATCCTGTTATCTTCCTTTCAGCATTTATAATTGTGTGATTATCATTTGAATTTACATCCTTAAGTGAATTTATTAATAAATCTATAGAGGATTGATTTGTTCCAAACATATATAAATGTAAAAAAGGTACATTTAATTCTGTTTGAATTCCAAATAAACTATACCCTTTTGAATCTGGAGGAAATTCAACAATAGGTGCAATTAAATCACAAGATACAAGTTTTTTATTAAATAGTTCTATCCAATTTGTATCAACAATCGTCGGTAAAAAAGGCCCTATACAATTAGAATTTATAAAATAGAATCTATCAAATTGTTCTAAATAGTTTGGATTAGTTTCTTTTATAGTAGTTAAATACCATTTATAAGAAAGTAAAAAATGATCATAACCATCAATTATTTCTATAACTTTTATATTATTTGTTTCTTTAATTTTTACTAGATGATTCGTATTATTAATTAAAAATATATACATATATTCTGGATTGTGGATAAGACCATGTTTTAAGAAAAAAGAAAGATTAACTATAGAATCTCCTTCTTCATGATAAGAATATAGTATTAGTGTTTTCATTACAATTTATTGTAATACTATATTATATTAGATTGTTGGATTTAGACCGTTATGATTTAGTCTACCTAGTCTGTATACGGATTAGTTTGACGTAGTTGACGTAGATACTCGTACATGATGATCGAACTTGCCATAGAAACATTTAGACTGCGTACTAGACCATACTGTGAAATGGTAAGTCGTGGTGTGTCCTTCATTCGTTTCATGAAATCTTCTGAAATACCATGGCTTTCAGAACCCATAATGAAACAAACTGGCTTTGACATATAAGGCTTGAAGTTCATAGTTTCAAGTGGTGTTCCACCTTGTTCAATTAAGAAAGGTTGAATATTATTGGTTGTAAAGAAATCTAGAGGATCATCAAGATGATCAATCTTATGAATACGAATATAGTTCTTTGCTCCTACTTCAGGTCGTGCATCATACTTACGCTTTCCAACAATCCAAATATCTGAACAACCAAGAACAGCTGCCGAACGAACCGACATGGCAATATTCATATTACCATCAAAGTTAAACAACATTAGATGTACAGGTAGAGAAAGAACCGATGAAATTTTTTGTAGATGATCCTTTGGATGATGTTGGAAACATGTGTGGACATTGAACTTAACACCTTCTAGGCGACTTGTTGACTCTGGAGCTATCATATTGATTATTGGTAGGGTTAGTAATGTTAATCGGTAGTTTTATTGTTAGTTAAAACAATTTCAATTTTTTGTATGTACTTGACTTCTTTCTTACCCTTTTCCCATACATCATCTACAAATATACGCGGACGCATAGCCGTTACAGCATCCTCACTATATCCAAGTTCTTTGTAAACTTCCTTTATAATCTTAGCAGGTGATGAGTAGTCTTCTGAAAACTTAAAATGTTTGAGTGTGAGTTCTAAGAACTTACGTTCCTTTTCATTATATAATGAAATATCAGTATGACGAAATACATAACTGGGGATTTGTAGTTGTAATTGCTCAGTGGTGTTAGAAACTTCTGTAGAAGTAACTGAAGTATCCAAAAGTGTTTCAATAAGAAGCTTGACTTGATGTTCAGATTCATCCATTCCTACTTTTAGATCAATCCAAATTTGATCATTCTTCTTTCTTGCATTTACCATTGTATTCTTAAACTTTCGTGTGGATTCTTGATGGTTTTGTAGTAAGCGTAGTAGGATTGTACGCTGATATTCAAAACGTTCAATCTGGTATTGAGCAATTGTTGGGTCTTCCTTTTCAACCGGTTTTTTATATTGTAGAAAGGTTTCCATAAAAGGCTTGATTCCTTGAAGAACTAACATAGGATCTTCATTATTTAGAAATTGATTTATGTAAATACATAGACGACCATCACGTAGTTCTTGAATATCAATATTCCCCGTTTTCTGATGTCCAGTAATTCCTGTTGTAAGTGATACCATGACACCTAGAGAAATGTCACGACTTTCTTCCATATCACGTAGGAATTTAAGAACTTCTTTTTGGTCTACATTACGTCCATAATTCTTGACTTCCCATAGGATTTTATGATTCTTCCAAAACATACGCAAGTCTCCTTGATGTCCTTCAGAACCAACATTGTCTAGAACAAAGTCTTCATTAATTCCTACCGAACCAAAGACATTTTTAACATATTCTGAAAAGACATTTTCACCTTGTGTTCCTTTCTTTTTTGATCCTGATGAATTTTTCAAGAGTTGTTCCTTAAAGTTTTGGAATCCATCATTCAGTGAGCGACTAGAATCTTTCATAGATTGTTCAACAGAAGAAAGAACTGTTTGTACATTTTGTTCTAGAGCTTTAATACGCAGTTCTTTTTCTCTTAGAATTTCCTCACGATTACGTTTCTCTTCTTCACGAATTCGTCGTTCAACATCAAGGCGACTCGATTCTTCATTTTGAAGACGCTGTCTTAGTAATGAGATTTGTGAAAGTGTTTCTGAATTCTTTTTCTCTAAAAGTTGTAGTTGGGGTTCATAAAGTTTAGAAGCTTCTTTCTTTAAGGATATATATAAAGCTTCATGGTCAGACTTAATCCCTTCTTGAGTAATTGCTTGAAAGGCAATCATTCCAAGATTTAATACACGACTAATATCTGCTGGTTGTAGTTCATGAAAAAAACTAGGTAGTTCAAAATCAGCTGATACTCGTAATGATATTGTTTTCATATCTTCTTATATCTTCTTATATATATATATAGTTACATTTGTTTAGACTAATTCTATTTACTTACGCTTCTTATTAATCATAGATTCTTCAGGAGATTCAGGAGCTTTATCATCTTCTAGATCATCAGAAATTTCACCTTCTATCTCTGCTTCATATTGTTTATACTTGTAATTACGACATACTATTGTATCACAAGGAATCCAACTTTCATTGAAAGAACGATTACATACTTTACAAGATGATTCTAATTGGACTTCATCACTTGCAAGATTTTTTTCTGAAATAATATAGTGTTGCTGAATAATATATACAATGAAAAGTAATAATAGTATATAAACAATTGACATAACAAAGATAAGCATAAGTTTTTGATGGTGACATTCAATATAAAGAGGATCTTTCGTTACTTCCTGTGATTGAATAGTATCATTTATATAAGCATAAAGTAAAGGTTTCATTCTTACTACTAGCTATAGTTATGGGAATTTATAAACTCAATTTTTTGTGAATTATATAAAATTGAAAACTAAATAGTTTACTAGTAGTATACTAGTAGATTATAATGGCTGAACAAATTATTCCTAATCGTTGGCACACTTCAATCACAGTAGAAGTATATACTGAAAATCAACCAAGTGTATTCAAAACATTTTCTGATATGCAAATGGCATACATGTGGATTCGTTCTCAAATTAATCATGAACTTGATAGTTGGTACGTAAAGTCTTTTGAAGAATCCTGTGTTGGCCTTGATATTTCTTATGTTAAACGTGGTCTACGAGGAAATTACTGTGTAGCACAGAGTATAGAAGGTGAAGTAAGAGACTATCTAGTATTTTATGGAGTACTTACTTTTTAAAAATTGAAACTATTAGTATGTAGTGTATAAGTATACATAAATGGACTGTCCAGAAAAACGTCGTAAGAAAAAGGATAAGGCTAAGGAGAAGTATGAACGAAACGGTAGCTTTTCTGCAAAACATGTGCGAATTCATGAACAGATAAAGAAGAAGGTATAGAGTTTTTTGATGTTTGATATATTTTTGCTCTATCCTACTTCTTAATTGGTCATAATAAAAAATTGATTATTTGGATGACGGTAGATTAGGTAACATACTTACTAAGAAAGATGGGATTTGGTGGTGTAAATTCCTTGCGTTACCGAAACATAACTCTCACAAATATTGATTATAACCATAGGAAATCTTTTGAACATATTTCTGATGATTACAAATATAATTTGTACTTAGAAAATGTAGTAAATATATACTGGAAATATTATAATGATTGTGATCTTGGATCATCTATACGAGTCAAGGATTATGAAAAGTTTTACAATGATGTTGATAGTATCATTGTAAAAAATTTTAGTGCATGGGCAAATGATTATCTTATTAAAAATCCAGGAAATATTGACTATGTTACTAAAATCATATATGAACAACCATTTAATGATGAGATCATATTATCAAAACTCGAAATATTTGTAGAACACTGGATCCTTGTTAATAAGGGACCTGTTATTGGTCTTGCTGAAATTTCTTCAGATCCCCAAAGCGTTCACAAGAGTATTGTAGAAAGTAATACTGAAAAGGGTATTTCTATTTTGGAGAATATGGAAATTCCCAAGGGTCAAAACACATTGAAGGAAATTCGTGAATATTTTACTAAGATTGCTCCTTATTCTGAGTTAGAAAAGGTTATGAAGGATATGACTGACTGGGGAAGTCGTCCTAGTGTTATGGGAAGAAATGATAATCTATATCGCAAAGTACTACGTGGTCTTTGGGCAAAGATTCGTAGCTATGAGGACCCCGAAATTCGTTCTGAAATTATTAAGCGTCTTTGGGAGGAGTGCTTAGATTCCATTGAAATGTGTGCGGATGGTCATGTGGGACGACTTGTAAATGTTCTTTGCGGATTCGATGACAACTTTATTTCTAAGATGTCACCAATGGAATATTTCCAAAACAATATTGCCTTGATTGCTGCAAATGATGTTGCTCCTCTTGAAATGAAGATCAAGCATGCAAAAAAGCTCATGGATGAGATTTCTATGCCTGAGGAAGAGCGTTCTGTATGGCTAGAGGCACTTTAGATTATTATGTTATTTTTGGTTCAAGAATCATCATCTACAATATCAGCCCAACAACGTGTATTTAACATAGTAGGTTCATCTATTCCATTATAGTTTCGTGGTAGCTGTTTTGGAATATACCAAGTTCCGTGTGAACAGTTCCATCCAAGATAGTAGTCAATACGTCCAAAACAGAATATATAAGAACACGTACCACCACAAGGTCCTTTTGCATATTCTTGTATACTTTTTGGTAACCATGTATTTCCATAAATCTCCTCACTTATTGGTATCCAATATGGGCTTGTGCGATTCATTTTATGCTTATATGGATATGCGTAAGCAAAAAATAAAGCTAGTTAAAATCAATTTTTCCGTCGCTTCTTTCTTGAACTGCTCCTACGTTTTTTAGTTTTCAAAGCAAAAAATTTTTTCTTTTATTTGGTTTTTTATTTTTGACCCCCTCTTTTATTTGGTTTATTTATAATCCCTACCACGCGTCGCGCCCACTGCCCTTGGAGAAGACACGCGGCTGGACGGGCTGCGGCAGCTTGAAGCAGCGGTTCTTGGCCCACTCCGTATGCCACCCATTCTCACCAGGGTGCAGGTACTTGCACGTGTGCGGCTCAATGAGCTCCTTGGTCTTAGGGTCATGGTAGGAGTGGGCCCAGCACTCCGCACCAGTGAGGTGGTTGGCGATAGGAGCACACAGCTTGCCCTGCTCGTTCTTGGCCCACTTGTTCTTGGGGGCCTTCTCGTCGGCAAAGAGCCACTTGCACGGTGAGTCCAGCTTGATGATGTGGCGGTCCTTGCCCTTGCCGCGCATGTTGAGTACCTTCTGGTCCTGGGCGTAGGTGTGCATGCGAGAGGCCTCCAGGTCGAGGCGGCGAGCCTCCGCCTCCTGCTCATCAGCGATGCGGCGGGCCTCACGGTCATCAGGGGTCTCGCAGCGGCTCATCTCAGCCAGCTCGGCCTCCACCATGTCAGCCCACCACCAGGTGCTGTTCTTCATCTCATTGCCCACCTCGGCAAGCGGGTGAATGGAGCAGTTGCCCACGCACTCGTCAGGGTGGTGGTTGTCGTTGTAGTTAATAGACTTGTAGGCCACGTGGCCCTTGCAGAGGCCACACTGGCCCTCGCTATTGACGTTCCAGGTATCCATGTTGATGCACTTGCAGGCCTTGGGAGCCTTGATGGGGAAGGACTGGTACATCGAGCCATTTTCAAGCACAGACATCTTGGGCTTTGGTTGGCTTTGAGCTTATATCGTATTTGTGTGCTAAGTAGACACCAGTCAACATAGATCAATTTTTTTTATAAGTTGACCTAGGTATCTGTAAAGAGCCTACAGAGGCTTACAGGGGCTACAGAGGCCTACAGGGGGCTACAGAGGCCTACAGGGGGCTACAGAGGCTTACAGGGGCTACAGAGAGCCTACAGGGGGCTACAGAGAAAATATGCGTCAACTTAGAAAAAAAATTGACGCATATTGGAGGATGTTTTTCTAGCACACTAAACGAGTATAAGCCTTAAAGCCTTAAAGCCCAAAATGTCTAGCACGATCGCCGAGATTGTTACCATGGCCGAGAGCCTCAGCACAGAGGAGCGGCTGGACCTGATTATGGCCATCACCAATAGCCTCAAGGGCGAGCCCATCAAGCCCACCAAGAAGACCTCCAAGAAGGTGGACCCTGATGCCCCCAAGCGTGAGACCACCTGGTGGATCAAGGCCACTGTGCAGCTGCGCGAGATGCTCAAGCCCTACATCAGGGAGCACAATGCCTCCCTGGGCGAGGATGGCAAGAAGATGCCTGGCACTGTCCCCACGACGGTGGCCTCCATGCTCAAGGCCAAGGGCCTCCTCGACAAGGACACTATGCCGACGCTGGAGCAGGTGGTAGAGGCCTTTGAGGCCTACAAGGACACCATGTCTGCCGACGGTGGCTCTGTGGCCTCCAAGCCTTCCAAGGCCTCCAAGACCAAGTTCGCAGACCTCAGCGACGAGGAGAAGACTGAGAAGCGTAAGGCTTCTGCCGCCAAGGCCGCCGCCACTCGCAAGGCCAAGAAGGAGGCTGCGGCTGCGGCTGAGGCCGAGGTGGCAGAGCCCAAGGAGGACGTGCCTTGGATGCACGGTGGTGTGGCCTACCTCCGTATCGACAACAACCTGTGGGAGGCCGAGACGGACAAGTGGGTCGGCACCTGGGACGAGGCCACCAAGAAGATCAACAAGAAGATCAAGGAGCCTAAGCGGAACGTGGACTAGGGGGATAAAATATAAATAAAAATAAAAGAGGGGATAAAAAACAAACAAAAAACAAACAAAAAACAAACAAAAAACAAACAAATTTTTTAATGCTCTTTTTTTAAGAATTACTACGTCCAATTACAGCACAAGCTATACGAGCTCCTGAATGGCCTGTTATTAAAGAGTCATCATAGCCTCCAAGTCCATAGTCATCTTCATCTGCGTGAATGATTACTGAACGACCCATTATATCATCTATAGTTATGTCATGTAGTGTATAGGTATATTTTCCTTCTTCTTCAACATTTCCCAAGTCTCCAGTATGCCTCTGTCCTTTCCATCCAGGAGGGCCACCATGATCTTGAGGCGGTCCTTTATGATAGTGATCACATGCTAGTTTACATCCTTCTCCACGTAAGTCACCCGCCTTATGTATATGAAATCCGTGCTTTCCCTTCGGAAGTTGTGTAAAGTTTGCTTCAATATAAAGTCCAAGCTTTCTGTCACTAAATGTTACTGTCCCTTTTACAGAACGTGTATTAAATACTGCAACTGCTTTAGGAGTCATCTCTACGTTGTAATAAAAAAAATTGAATCATAATTTTAACGGTACTTAATTACACAAAATGGAATCAGAGAATCGTGACTATGAGACTGGTGAGGGTAGCTTCTTTCAGGGATTTAACCCTGACACTAATCCTATCTTTGAAATGCAAAAGCTAGTTCTTACACAGCAGAATATGTGCCATGCTTGCTTCTTCAACAATGATAAGGAGGTGGTTCTGAATAAGGAAACAAAGAAATGCCCTTGCTGTGAAGATGAAGTGAATGACTATGAAGATTCTGAAGATGATGTTGAGTCCAAGATCATCGAAGGTGTGTGTCCAGGATGCGGAAATATCAGCTTTACTCCGTATGATGAGGATGGGCATTGCGACTATTACTGCCACTATTTGACTATTATGAAGGCTGGTTCCTGTTGGGGATGTAGGGAAGAACAGCAAAATCAATTGGCACACATGGATCCTGGTGGTTGCTTATACAAGGATGCATGTGATAAGGGACTCGTAGAAAAGGACTAGAGTTCCGCAAATCTAAAGTTTTGAAATTTTTGGTTTTGGTTTATAAGAAGTTTATTCTTCAGCATTTTCATTTACTTCATCTTCAGCAGTTTCATTTACTTCATCTTCAGCATTTTTATCTTCAGCATTTTCATCTTCAGCATTTTTATCTTCAGCATTTTCATCTTCAGCATTTTCATCTTCAGCATTTTTATCTTCAGCAGTTTCATCTTCAGCATTTTTATCTTCAGCATTTTCATCTTCAGCATTTTTATCTTCAGCATTTTCATCTTCAGCATTTTCATCTTCAGCATTTTTATCTTCAGCAGTTTCATCTTCAGCATTTTCATCTTCAGCATTTTTATCTTCAGCATTTTCATCTTCAGCATTTTCATCTTTAGCATTTTTATCTTCAGCAGTTTCATCTTCAGCATTTTCATCTTCAGCATTTTCATCTTCAGCATTTTCATCTTCAGCAGTTTCATCTTCAGCAGTTTCATTTACTTCATCTTCAGCAGTTTCATCTTCAGCAGTTTCATTTACTTCATCTTCAGCAGTTTCATTTACTTCATCTTCAGCAGTTTTATTTACTTCATCTTCAGCAGTTTCATTTACTTCATCAGTTGTTTGTAATTCTTTAAATTTATCTAATGATAAATTATTAATTTTACTTAAAATATCTAATATTCCAGTTTTTATAGGAAGACTATTAAGAGAATTTATTCCAGATAAATGATTTTTAAAATGATGATTTATTATTTTTATAATAGTATTATTATAATTTAATTTTTTAAATTTATTTTCTATATTATGTATTTGTTTGTTAAGGTTTTCATTTTTATGAACAGTATTATCTATATTTATTTTTTCTTTATTAGAAATATTTGAAGAGTTAACTAAAGAAGAATCTATAGAATTAGAAATGGGAGTATTTTCTACGGGAGTATTTTCTACGGGAGTATTTTCTACGGGAGTATTTTCTACGGGAGTATTTTGTACGGGATTATTTTTTATAGGATTATTTTTTACTGGAATAATCTCATTATGAACTAATTGTTTAACAATGTGACCACATAAATCACATATAACTTTTGAATTTTCAATTATATTTTTAAAACTACCTTCTCCACCTCCTCCACGTCCTCCACGTCCTCCACGTCCTCCACGTCCTCTTCCACCTCTGAGTGCTCCTCTTCCACCTCTGAGTGCTCCTCTTCCACCTCTGAGTCCTCCTCTTCCACCTCTTTGGTTTTGCCTTTGTAATACACAATTACAAGGGCAATGACACTGTTCTATCGCAGACATTCTATATATTCAATATAAAAAAGTAAAACCCACCACGAAGACGTAATACAAGATGCAGAGTAGACTCCTTTTGAATATTATAATCAGCAAGAGTTCTACCGTCTTCAAGTTGCTTTCCTGCAAAAATTAGACGCTGTTGGTCTGGCGGAATACCTTCTTTATCCTGAATCTTGGCCTTGATATTTTCAATTGTATCACTTGATTCTACATCAAGTGTTATGGTTTTTCCCGTAAGCGTCTTTACAAAAATCTGCATCTTTATATTTTAATATAGTAATAAATTCTTAAGCCTGTGCGTTTATAAATACTTTACTTGCGACTTACTTGACTACGACGAATCATCGGATGAACTTGAGTATCTACTGAAATTGTAGGAGTTAGAGGTGGTAGAGCTTTTGTAGTACAGGACTTACTTAGATCGGGTTGGGTAAGAGTATCTAGAATATCCATATTCCACTTGCTCGGGTGAGGTAGAGAAGAATAACGCATTAGAATTAGAGATGCAATTGTCTCAAGGTCTGTTGAATTTGATTCAATACCACTTGAGCGGCATGAAATATCAATTGCACGCATTAGACGTTCACGAATAGGTAGACGAGAGCTAACACGAACACCATTGTTACTAAGAGTAACATTAATAAACTCTTCAAGGGTAGACATACTAAACTACTGGTTTTTTGGAAAACGAGTCAATCAATTTTATCAAGTAAAAAAATTGAAAATGAATTTGGGAGTTTGAAGGTAACAAACAACAATGTTAGCCGATCAAAATCAAGTATACGGATGTATCTTAGTAAGTCCAAGAAATTATTATCTACTTGTACAAGGAAGTGCAACTAAGAAATGGAGTTTTCCAAAGGGACATCCTAATCCTGGTGAAACAGAAATTGATTGTGCACATAGAGAACTCAAGGAAGAAACAGGAATTACACTACCATTACTATATTCAGAGGAATATAAACTTTCTACTGGTACATATTTCTTATATAAGACTCGTAGTGAGATTTATACAGGTGTACAAAATTCATCTGAAATTTTAGATACACGCTGGTTTAGTATTGCTGAAGTATATAAGATGGCAGTAAATATTGATGTAAGTACATTTCTTCGCTTATTGAAAAAGTCAACTAATGATAAGTTCTGGAGATCATCATTTTATCTTTCTCAATAAATTTAGTCCTTCAGACTATATCCCTTTCCACTAAAAGGAACAAACCCATTTTTTGTCGGTGGATATGTAATCGTATTTAGAAGTGGAACATCATCAGGAATAGGTGTTAGTGGTCTTTCTTTGATTTCGGATTCTTTTTCCCTTTCCCTTTCCCTTTCCCTTTCCCTTTCCCTTTCCCATTCTACAATTGTTTCAAGAGGTTCTGCTAGTTCAAAAGGTACTTCTCCACGTAGTAGAACAGTTGTTTCTGGTTCTGTCTTTTGAACAAAGATGTCTACTAGGAATCCACCTAGTTCTTTACAAGGAACTGTGAAAGTAGTTCCTTCTGTAAGAGTTTGCCATTGAGACAAGTATTCTGAAACAGCTGTTGTAATATCACAATGATATAACTCTGCATCAAGAGGTTGTAGTACAATCTTTGTGGCAATTGGTGGTATTTCTGTACAACGTTCCATCTGCATATCAATTGGCATGTGTGTCATAAAACACCACCTAGGAATGTAGATTGTAGTAGGTTCATTTGTATGAAATGAGTGTACATAGAGAATCTGTTCTTTCCCTTCATAAGTTAGTTTTACAAGAAGCACATCAGTATTATCTTCTTCTTGAGACCACTGTGACCACAGATGTTTTGGAATTACACAAACATCATTTTCTGGGACAGATTCGTCTAGAAAAGTTAAGTCGTTTGCTGTATAGTATGTCATTTTATGTATACTAGTTGTAGAAAATGAATTCAATTTTTGTGAGCTACTACTAGGGATGACGCGTCGTAGAAACGTGCGTCGAAAGACTAGAAAATACCATGGTGGCATGGATGGACTAGTACCACATTGTCAGTGTAGTAGTAAGTGTAAAAGGCCTACCAATAAAGGGGATGTATTCTGTACCTACCATAGTCAACATGGATGCCCTATAAAGAGTCCCATTTCCAAATGGAATCCTGACTATAATCCTGATCAATATAATAATGATCCTGCAATTAAAACAAGCCATAATTGTTTTGCATATGCCTTGGACTACTTGGATGGTCAAAAAATTAAGAAATGTCGTGAAAACAACGATTGTAGTTTTCACGTACCTGGAAAGACAAAGAACCATCCCGAATTTAGTGGAAAAATGGGTAAGTCATGTGGAGATGTAATTGGACGTACAATGGCCGATATACCAAATGGATACTTGACAGATTTTACAAGTATGTGTGAACCTGGTTTTAGTAAGATTGGTGTAGTCGTCGATGAAAAAAATGATCTACACTACTATCGTCAAGATAAAGATGATCTTACAGGTGAAATAAAGGAGCAAGGATACTGGTCTCATAAACCTGGTGGTCGCAGTGTTACAAATAAAGATGCTATTGGTGCTCGTATATATAGACCTGACCTAGCATCTCGTTACTATACTTCTGAAGGTAATGGTGATAATGAATTGAACTATAATAGTTTTTGTTCTTATATGTGTGTTCCAAGAAAGAATCCTGGAGATCAGATAAATCCTATACAAATTGCAGGTCGACGTTATAGTCGTCGTAAACGTAGGTGATTATATTTATTTCCTAGTTCATAACATCCTGAAGCTCGTGGTATACGACCCATAGATTTTAATGAGGATCTTCTTGTAAATCCAATTGACTTGCCTTTCTTTAAGGCTTTTTCAGCCCGCTTCGCATTTTTTAAAGTACGAAACGGACTTTTCGCTATAGACTTATTCGACCAATTATATTTCTTATTACGACAAGTGGTCATAATTTCTCTACTATGATCTATTCTTACGCGTACGTCTAGACGATTTTAGATAACTTAGATTACTGAGTACATGGTCCGTGTTAAACTTACGGATTGTGTTTATGTCAAGATCAAAGTCTTTGATTAAATGTTTCATAACACGAATCACTTGACCATGAACTTTGAGTAGGTCTTTCTTGTGTTTACTGTAGTCGGGGTCATTTACAAGTTCATAAAGAGCATCCTTAAGATGAGCCATACCATTGAGTGTACTCATAGCATAGGAACGTTGAATGTGTTTATCTTTTACCGCAACAATACGTCCAACATGTTCAAGTTCTGAATTTGCCCACATCATTACAGATTTAACACTAATATCATATTTATAAGGGGCTGCCATATTTCTATTTATTATAGATATATTATTTATATTATTTATATTATTATATTATGACCAATCTATAACAATAAAGGGCATCGGTATTGCACCACTAATTAGACAAGAAGGATGAACTGAATCTAGTTCTGTTGTATCATACATACGTGTATAACCATTTATATACATTCTTTGTTGTACGCTACAATCGGGAAATAGTATCTTTAATCCTTGAATAATATCATCTATATTTTTTACACGAAATATGTCATCTTTATTTGGATTTCCACGCACAATGGTGGCTTGATAGACACCATATTTAAATGTAGAATTAAATGTGGTTTTCGCATGATCTAAAACTTTTTCATAAATATCATTAATTACCCTTTTTACCTTTTCACGACGTTTTTCATCTTCACTCTCATGTTTTAGTTTACGCAATTGATCACGAGGAACTGGTATATTATTCATTTCTATTTATTGGACACCTATTTTCTGTAATAAGTCATCTCGTAGTTGTTTTTGTTTTATAAGCCATTGTTTTACTTCTTCTAGTTCTAGTACCTTTGATTGCGGGGCTAGTATTTCTAGTGCTTCAGCCGCATCAAGTCTTTTTCCAGGATCCATTTCACAAAGTCCTAGTATAACTTGAAATAGTTGTTGAATTTCATCTTCTTTTTCGTGATTATCAAGTATATTTAAAAACATATACATGATTAAATTACCAAATGCCCAAGCATCAATCTTTGTCCAATAAATTTTGAAAAATGAAAGCCAGTCTCTATTACGAAATGAAATACTTGTTTTTGTGAATCTATCTAATTCTTGTAATTGATCTTCAATTGTACGTCCAGTTAACTTATATAGAATTGATAGCATGTTTTTTTCATCACCTATTTTTGCAAAAATATAGTTTTGTGAAATATTGTTTTGAATCCCATCAATCACTGAAGACTCAGGTGTTTCTTGTAAAATATACGGGGCAAAATCATGAATTAATTGATTTACAGTTGATAGTGTAAGTTGCTTTACATTCCATGCAAAGCCAAAATCAATACATCTAGCATTCCCTTGTGAGTCAACTAATACATTATATCCATGAAGATCACCGTGTACAATATTACCTAGTAATAAAAGAGTTCCAGCTTCTAAGATTTTTTGTGATAGTTTCATAACAGAATCTTTTGTAAGAGTGCTTGATAGGTTTAATAAAGGTTTTCCACCAAACGACATGATTAATTGTGAAAACTTGGTTAAGTTTTGATTCTCTAAGGGCTTACAGTTTTTAATAGATTTTTCTACTTGATTTGTTCGGGGGTTAGGTTGACATATATTGTCAATAAGAATAAAGTATTCTTCTGCAAAAGGTAGTTGTTGTAAGTACTTTGTTATAGTATATTCATGATCTGCATCTTCTTGAGAAGTTATTTTTCCAATCTTTCTTCCAGGTTTTAGATTTGTTTTATTTTTACAAATTAATGGAGGATCAAAAGCACATCCATAAACACCTTGTCCTATTAACTTTCCTCCACGTTGTTCTTGATTCATCCTACTCTTACTAAATAGGTTTGGATTTATCCAAAAAAACAATAGACACAAAAACAGGATGGACCATGTGTTCCAAATTATCTTTTGGATTACAATAATACTATTATTATTTTTCGTACTATTTGAATGTTTACCTAGTGGATTCATGGAGGGATTTCAAGGTGAAATTATGTCTGTAGGTGATAGTGCATTTTGGACTCGACTTGTACCTCGTCGTGGAGATATAGGTCCCGAACAAGAACAAGATGGTTATACACGTGATAATAATTATTTTTCAGGATATGTGGATGTCCAACGATTTGGTGCAAATACAGATTATTGTCGTATGGTAGAAAAAAAAGGTAACCCTAAACAAAAATTTATAGCATGTGCTCTTGGAGGAACAGAGAATTTGACTTCTATAGGATTTCGGACTCCTTCAGTAAAGGATGGATTTCGTCTAAGTCGTGATGACTATATGCGTGATGTAGATGGTGATGGTCGTGCTGACTATTGTCGTATCTTAAAACAAGGTGAAGAGTTTCAAGCATTGTGTAACTTAGCTACTGAAAGTGGATTTTCTAAAAAAGAAGTAATCGATATTAATCCTCCTCAAGAAATTATGTACCTTCTGAACATGTATAATGGTTGTATATTTTGGCTTCGTTTCCGTGACGATATGCTTGACTATATTCAAAATTTATATGTAAATAAAGCTGGTGGGTGTAGGGTAGATGAAGAAATACCAAAACCTCTTGTTACTCTTGGACTACAATTAAATGGAGTAAATCAATACTTACGAATTGGTGATGACTCATACTTGAACTTTGGTTCTGATATACAACTTCGTACTATGAAGGCAATACAAATATGGGTAAAGTTTGATGAATTTACAAATAATGCTCATATTTTTGATTTTGGTAATGGTGCTGGTATTAACAATGTTTGGTTAGGTATATTACATCGTGGTAATATAGGAGTTGATGCAGATAGTTCTAGTAAGAAATCTTTATTATGTGGTGGGGAATCTACAGTTCCTGAAGCCCCATCTGGTGCTCAACCTGGTTATGTGACAACACCACAAGATTTAATGGAAACAACTTCTGCAAATGTAGAAAAATTTACATCTGAAGGATTTGCTGTTTCTCCTAAAGTTGTAAATCATCGTGTACCAAATTCTAATCAGAAACATGAAGGAATTGCAAAAACTGCGGATATGGTATATGAAATATGGGATAGTCAACAACGAAAGATGCGTATAGTTGTTCCTGGTATGTTTACAGCTGATAAGTGGATACATGTTGTAATTACTGCTGAAGGAACGGATGCCTTTCGTCCAGATATTGTTATATATAAAAATGGTGAACGCATCTATGTGGAACCTAGCGGATGGTTACCGCAAAATAATGAGACACAGAAAAATTATATTGGAAAAAGTAATTGGTCAAATGTAACAAGTCAATACGCAAACCGTGATGAATTGTTCAAGGGTTCTATTTTTGATTTTCGTGGATATAAAGTGCCTTTATCACCATCTGTAATTACTGAATCGTATGTATGGGGTAAGAAGATGTTAGGGATTTAATGACGCTCATAAATACCTGCATTATATACATATCCATGTGGTGTAATTTCCCTTCCCATTTGTAGCGAGTCAGTTCCCTTTTGCCACTTAATATACTTGGGATATGTAATTACACCACCTTTCATAAACATTCCTGGTGTCCAAAATACAGATTCATCTTCTTTCTTTACTTCAGGAGTTTTTACACTATTATTAAACCCACACTTTATTTTAAACTCTTCAAAGTTTTCTGTTCCCATTGACAAGTTACATGCAGAACAAATGGGTCGTAGATTATCAATTGTAGTCTTACCACCATTTGATTCTGCAATAACATGACCACAATGAAAACTACTCATCTTAATTTCATTTACCCCACAACATAGACACTTAGTACGAGCAACATCTTCACCAATCCACTTATTCCAAGATAAGTCCTTGACAACCTTTGGAACAGACTTTTTCTTTGGCTTAATAACCTCAGACATTTGTAATTGAAGCATAATTTATTTACATTATGTTTCAATTTTTATTTTTTATGTTTGTTTTTACTAAGCATCCACTAAACGCTTTGTGAGCAACCACATTCCTTCTACTGATGCATTTTCTTTCCACCACTGATGTGCTGCCTTTGACATTTCCTTCCATTTTTCTTCTGAGATTTGTTGAATTTGTTTCTTAGCATCTTCAGGGTCAAAACTATGTAGTTGTATGTAGTGTACATCTTTTTTTGGGGGATTTGCATAGTGTACCATATCCACATCAAGAGATAGTACAGGTACTGTTCCTAGTGCCATACACTCAATTTCACGATTACATTTGAGTCCAAATCCTGCTAAGCATAGGCCAAACTTAGATTGTGCTAAGGCTTGCAGATATTCTTTTTGTGTAAATTTATAATTTGAACCATCTGTCATACTATAGTCATCACATGCTTCATGTAAACGATTATTTCTATGTAGTTTTTGTATTGCGTTTTCAGAACCCCCATAAAAAACAAGTTGTTTTGTTCGTGGAGTTTCCAGTAGGGTTGGTGCAAGTTCTTCTACTAGTCTAGGGCTACGGGGCCAAAATGACCATTTATATCCATTTGCCATACTTGAACCGTCAGGATTTCCACAGAGAATCTTAGTATACTTTACGGGTGTTCGCTGGATCCATGTAAATGTTGGACGATCATAGAGTAAGATATCACCAATTTCATTATACCATACATATGGAGTCTGTGATGATTCTTGCACTTGTACATAACCTTTTTCTTGCCATAGTTGGACCATTTCACGGAAAGTATCATTATTATGATGATGAAATCCTTCTTGCTTTATAGGCATAATAATTGTTGGTTTTTTGCTTTGCTCTTGTTGTTGCTCTTGTTGTTGCTCTTGTTGTTGCTCTTGTTGTTGCTCTTGTTGTTGCTCTTTTAAGGAAGCTTTGATCTTGTCTAAACAGATTTTTGCAATCGCTTCAGGTTTTCCACGAGGTAGTAGTACAACCCAATACTCTAGATCACATGCTCCTGCATACTGAGCATTTGTACCATCAATCTTTGTCTCACTCATACAATCAATAATTCGTATTTGGGATGGTAGAAGCCAATATAGATCCTTGCATTCAGGGCCACTTATACATAGGTGTGCACCAACAATAGCTTCTGCAAGAATTGAGGGGCTTGAACGTTTCGGATATACTATATCTACTTGGTAGTCTAGTGATTCTAGCTCTTTTTCAAGTAGAGAGACTATAGGTGTAGTAAGTAAAGTATCATCTTGTAAGATAACAATACGTTTCGGTCCAGTATGTTGTAGTGTATAGGTTTTAAAAGCTTGACGTAGTGATTGAATAGTCTCTTTACAAATATGTTGATTTGGTGTTAGAAAATAAACATTTTCACCAAATGCCGAAACATCTTTATCTTTTGGTATAACTGGCATAAATTTTTCATTCTGCCAATTAAATAATTGTAGCCATTCTTGGAATTCTGTCCTACGTGGCATCCAAAAATCACCCTTAAAACCTTCTGCTCGTAGTCTTAATATTCTTCCTAAGTAATTCTGAACATATGATGTATGACTACTATCTATCGATTCTTCAGTAGAAGGACATGCTACAATAGATTTGAGTCCAATACAAGAAGTCAAGTGACTAATTGTTTCACTAACCCACATATTTTTAATATCTTCATTACTAGTTAGATACATAGACTTATATCCATATACAAGACTATTTGGTGTCATAAAACTATCTTTGATTTGATATAGTTCTTCCTTTTGAGGCTGTAATAAGTTTGCTGAGTACGGTTCTAGTTTTGTAGATTCATTACGTGATGCCATTGTACAAAAAGTTTTTAAGGTTCTTTCATCACTTGCATGTACTTGACATATGTAAGCCTTAGGAGTATAGGTTTGTTTTATATAGTCTTTCATAGACTTTTTAGGTTCCAAGTCATGTAATCCTGTAGGATCCAAGTATAGGTAATGCGTTTTTTCTACACAGTCTTTCGGATTATAACTACGAACTTCAGACTTGTGTACATGCATTGTCTTTAGTGATAAACAAGGATTGACAACTAGAAAACGGCGTCGTAAAAATTCTACACCAATTGCATTATCGCATCCAGCCTTTCCAAACGGAAAATCCAAGTCATTTATATTCCAAGTACGTTCTTGTACAGAATTTGAATATACAATCCAAGTATCTTGAGAATCAGGACGAGGTCCAAATAATTCTCCTGTTGTTTCTTCATATCTTAGAAGGGATAGAAAGACATCATGCAGGTTTATAGACCAGAGATCCTTGAAAGATTCAGTTATATAAATATCTGAGTTTGCAAATACAACAATTGTATCTTTTGGAACTTGGGTTTGAATATACTTAATTATATCACTATACTTTAATCTATGACCAATCACTACTTGTTCTAGAGTATTTGTTGATTTATGTAATGGGAATTTTGATTCATTTAAGAGAATATACTTATCAATTAAGGGATTTTCTAGGTTCTTTTCAAAACATTTATTAATTTCTTTAGCACGTGTTTTATTTGATGGTATATAGTATTGTTGTATGAGCCAGAGTGGTTCAGGACTTTGATGAATATTTGTAGTCAGGTTATAACGTTGTTTATAGGTTTCTACAAGAGGATTTATTAGTTCTGATTGGAGAAGACCAAAAGCTCTTGAAGCACGAAATAATACTGCAATCATAAGGAATACTTCAGCATCACTATCAGATTCTGAATAGACTCGTAGTAGTTGAGGATAGATTTCTCCAAGTTCTTCCAAGCACATAATATTGACAAAACCAAGTGCTTTTGCATGTTCTACGCCAATAGCTTCAATTACCTTTTTTGAAAAAAATAAGAGTATATAAGATTTTGGAGCTTCTCTTAGAATCCATTCAATAGCTCTTGATGTAGGTTCACGAATTACAACTGCAGATGGAGACCATTTATGAGCAAGTTCATGGCCAAAGGTTAGTGTATCCCATCGTTTGAAACGATGGGAATCTGGATAAGAGGATTCTCGTAACCATAGAATTGTTTTTTGATTTTTATAGATTTGTGCATCTGTTTTTAAAATACGTATTTCCTTACCCGTAAGTGGGTGATGAGCAAGCATCCTTATAATATATACGCTTTTTGTTCTTAGACCGTTTGAGTTTTATTATGGTGTTGGTCTAAAAACCTCTTCTTTAATAAACTAGAAACATAGAAATGAACGTTGATTATGCCGACCTTCCAGGAATGATTCGTCGTATACCTGGTCCTGGAGATTCTGTAAAGCCTGAAGTAAGTCTTTCATCATTGAAACCGAGTCTTCAAAGAAATATTATTTTAATTGCTACTGCTAGTATTTCAGATTCAAATATTTATAACAATGGTCTATACCAGAATTGTTTTTTAATCTATCGTCTAGCTGAAGCGATTGGATGGCTTCCTATTTTTGTGATTAATAAAAAACCTACTGATCTAATTGGAATTCCTGACTTTGTAAAAACATGTCGCATGGCCGAAATCGAAGATATTTTAAATCAACCCATTCCTGTAAAAGTATATCTTGAAGTTGGAATGAGTATTTCTGGAAATCTTAGAAAGTATATGAAAATGCTCGGTGCACGTACATGCAAGTTATATCTAGGAAATATTGTAAATATTGATATTGAAACACCCATGTTTTTTCGCGGAATGAACTTTAGTCACCACGTAATTGGCGAACAAGATGAAATTTGGACGAGTCCTCATTATGGACAAAATTCAGAGTATGCATCTGCACTAAATCATGTAGAACCTTCTGGAAAGTCAATGCGTATTGCTCCCTATGTTTGGGATCCTTGTATTTTAACAAATGATGGAAATCGTAATGTAACTTGGAGAGGTCGTAGAAGTGGAGAGGTTATTACATTTATTATTATGGAACCCAATATTAGCTTTCAAAAATCATCAATTATTCCTTTACTCATCCTTGAAGAATGGCATCTAGCCCATCCTGAAATTCCTATTAAAATAGTAGTTTTAAATGGTGATCGTCTATGTGCTTCTGGATATTTTAAAGACTCAATCGAACCTTCATTAAATATTAAAAAATTTATTGAATATAGTGGACGTCATGATATGATTACAATTATGAATATATATCCTTACGCTATACCTATTTGTCATCATATTTCCAATGAATTTAATTATATGGTACTCGAATTTATGTATGCTGGATATCCAGTTTTACATAATTGTGATGCATGGAAAGAATATGGATACTACTATCCTAATGTGAATACAATACTAGGAGCAAAACAGCTTCATGAAGCAGTGTTGTATCACGGGGAACGTTTTGAGGCTTATAAGAGTCATATAAAAGCTCTTTTGTGGAGACATAGTATATATAATCCTGATATTCAAAAGGCTTGGAAAGAATTACTAGAATAAATATGAATGGTCTAAACATTTCATTTGAATCTATAGATTAGAATCAGATGAAAATAGGCATTTTTGTTCATTTTGAACATTCTTTTTATAGCAATGGAAGTCCAACTACTGCTATATCATTAGCAGATGCCTTAAAAAAATTTGGTCATGAAGTAGTTCTTATCAATATAAATGGTATACGTGAATGGTATGATGATGTTGAATCAATTATGAATTTATATGTAAGAAAAAATTTTGCAGAATTAAAGACTGATGAAGTTTTTGATATTGTAATTGATATTGATGGATATGTAGTTCCTAAAGAACGTAAGCGTATAGCCAAGTCAGTTGTTGTATTTGTAAGAAAACCATTCTTTTTATCATCTTCAGAATCATGTGTATATCCTAGACAACTACCTTGCCAAAACTTATATGATTGTGACATGGTGTGGACATGGGAACATTTTGGTTCTGAAGATGCTCACTTACTTGAAGTTTTAACAAAAAAACCTGTTATACGTATTCCATTTACATGGTCATCAAAACCTATTGAAGATTTTGGAAAGAATCATCCTTCTTGGAGTAAGTTATCAAAAGATTCTAATGAGGATGGTTGGAGTATACATAATGTAGACACAAACTCTAGTATATCTAGTAACTGTACTGTAATAATGGTTGGTATTGCATACGCAAAGACACATACTAAAGTAAAACTACTACCTGTAAATATACATAATAGTGTACATATAGAAAATGAACAATTCTTTAAAGATAATATTTTATCTCACTGTCGTCGTGATGGTTTAGAATTTAAATTTATGGGTCGTCTAAGAATTACAGATTTTCGTTATATACCAAAATCTCTTATCATATTGCATACACGTTTTATATCATTTAAAACTGTATTGCTTGATTGTATTTGGAATGGAATTCCTTGTATTCATAATAGTCCTTTTATTAAGAGTCTTGGAATGGGTCTTGAACGGTCATACTACCCTGATAATTCAATTAACGGTATATGTAAAGCTCTTGAAGCAATTGATGAAGATTATAAGAATATGACTGGTATATTTACACCTGGAAGATTTGATGAAATTCGTAGTATGCTTACAAAATTATTTGACCCCTTACAACACAGTAAGGCTTGGGAAAAGGCTCTTCAAATAAAGTCTATTCGTAGAGAAATTGTTGTTGGTTTTTCAGATATGTATATGGGATTTAATTATCAATATAATTTTTGGACGGTTATGTTAAATGAGGCAGGTCGTCATTTAGAACCACCTGTATATGTAAAAAGTGTAGAAATTAATGAAAAGAATATATCTAGTCAAAAGATTGATGTTTTACTATTTGGCCCCTTTGATTCAAGTAAATGTTCCTATGGAAGTAGTACTTGTAAACTTATTGATAGTAGTATTCCCAAGTTTCATATTACTGGAGAAAATTCAGGATTTATTCCTGGTGTAGTGAATTTTGGATTTCAAGAAGATGGTCCTTTTTCAATACGTTTTCCTTTATGGATACAATATATCGATTGGTTTGGAGCAAATCAAGAAAAACTTTCAAATCCTAAAGTTTTACCTATTGATTCTGTTAGTAAACCTGGTACTGTAGAACTATCAAAGAAGACAAAGTTCTGTGCTTTTGTTGTAACAAATCCTTCAAATAAAATACGTAATGAAGCATTTCAAACACTTTCTCAGTATAAACCTGTAGATTCTGCGGGTCGTCTTTTTAATAATGTAGGTTCTGGAATTTTTAGTGAACTAGGTGGTGGCGGTGGTGGTGAATTGAAGAAGGTAGAATTCTTAAAAGATTACAAGTTTTCTATTACATATGAAAATAGTAGAGCTGGTGGTTATGTTACTGAGAAACTTTTAGCAGCAAAGGCAGCAGGATGCGTTCCCATTTACTGGGGAGCTCCTGATGTGAATATTGACTTTCCACCTGAATGTTTCTTAAATGTAAACAACTATCCTGTTGGAAAGGAATTAATTGAAGCTGTACGTGAAATTGATACTAACGCTGAAAAATGGCTTAGTATAGCAAATACTCCATGTGTAAATGTTGACAAGTGTCGTAGAATAATTTCACAAGTTGCATGTAAGATATTAGAGTCTGTATTAAATAATATGCAGCTTAAAAGTTTACCTGAATTATTAGGTGGAGCAAATACTAAAGAAGCTAGTGAATTCGGTAGAATTCGTGGAGACTTGGTAATAGATACACATAAGACTCTTTCTGTAAACCTTGACCTACATGCTATTAAGAACAAACTAACAAAACCGAATAAAGTTCATAGTTGGAATAAAAAAGTTTTATTAGTTACATTTGCTACACAAAAATATATAGAACCTTTACTGAAATGGTTTACGACGGTAACTCCTCGTTTAAATGAAAATATATCTGCACGTGTATATTTAGGCAAGGATGTAGATAGTCAAAACTTAAATCTTCTACGTAGCCAGTATCCTAATGTTGAATTTTATAAACTTCCTGAAGAAGAAATTAAGGTTCAACAATTTCCTGATCTATGGGAACCTCAACATTTTGCTTGGAAACTATGGATATATCAAGAACTTGTACAACAAGCTGAACTAGAAAATACACTTATATGGTACATGGATGCAGCTTCTATGATTGTTCGTTGGCCAAACGAATGGTTTAAGAAAACTGCCGAATCTGGTCTTTGTATGTTAGAAGATCCTGAACAGAAAAATGACCAATGGTGTCACCCTATATTTTGTAGTAAGCTTGGAGTCACAAAAGAAGAGCTTGGACAACAACAAGTTGTAGGTGGAATTATGACCTTTATAGGTGGTGCAGTAATGCCTTGTAAGGTATTTAGTGAGGCTTGGGTGCTTGGACAACAACGTGCTATAATTGTCGGTCCTAAGTGGAGTGGTCGTCTACTTGATGGAAGGCCCTATGGACATCGTCATGACCAAAGTATTTTAAGTATACTACGTCTACGTCATAAAGTTCCTGTACATCCGTTATATTCTGTATATTGTGATGAGTCAATTCGTCGTACATTCAAATCTGGAGCATGTTTATACATACATCGTGGTAATTTTAAATATAATGAGAATTTTGCTCCATGTATTGGTGATGCACATTTAATTAATTTAGAACGACGTGGAGATCGTATTCAACGTTTTAAGGAAAATCATGGCGATTGGAGAAAGAAGATTTCTCTGCGTGCTGCTTATGATGGTCTTTCCCTACAACTTACACCATCTATTGCAAAACTCTTTGCTCCTAATGACTTTAAATGGAAAAAGTCTATTGCAGGTTGTGCACTAAGTCACTTATCACTATGGTCTGAACTAGCAGCTGAACATGAATCTTGTGAAAATTATCTAATCTTGGAGGATGATGTAAAATTCAAAGGTGATTGGTTAGCTACTTGGAATGAAGCTGCTAAAGAAATTCCTAGTGACTATGATGTACTCTACCTAGGAGGTGTACTACCTCCTAACAAGATCATGTATGACTCTGTTATTGAACCTGTAAATAAATTCTGGGGAAGAATTAAACCGAATAAACTATTTGGCCAAACTGAACCTATTCCATATTTCCATTTTTGTAACTATTCCTATATTTTAAGTCGTAATGCTGCAAAGAAGCTTATTGATTCTATTATGAAAGCTGGATATACAACAAGTGCAGATCATATGATTTGCAATCGTATGGATTTCAAACACTATGTACTCACACCACTTGTAGCAGGGTGCTATCAAGACGAGGATCCTAAATATTCATCTAGCGAGTTTAATAATTTTGACCGTGTAGACAAGTTCGATAGTGATTTATGGAATAATGATGAACGTTTTAGTCAAGAAGAAATACAAAAGGCATTAGAAACTAATAGTCCTTTTTCTATAACTCAAGCCCTTGAAGATGGAAGAATTAAGTCTATTACTCATGTAAGTACTAATCGTATATTTACTGTAGGTGAAGATAGACTTATAAAAGGATCCTTACTCGAATACGATTGGTTAGAAAGTTTATTTGGATCATTGGATAAACAACAAAGCCTTCCTATTGATCATGAACCTTTAGATAATAGTCCTATATTTTTCTGTAAACACCCATATTTTAATGAATATATACATGTTTTTTCAAGATATGCTGCTGCTGGAAAACCATTCTATGCAGTACATTTATCTGATGAGAAATGTAGTGATCCGATTGAATGGTATAGCCTATGTAAACATGTATTTCGTAACTATCCACGTGCAGATACTAAACGTTTTAATAATGTAACCTATATTCCTCTTGGACCTTGTAGATCTACAAAGTTAGTAAGTGATGTACAAAAACGAAATCTAGCGTGGACTTTCTTTGGTACTGGATGGTTAGGGCGTGAACAAAAAATGTTATTTTTAAATGGAATACAGCCTAATAAAAGTGTATTTTATACTAAATGGGCAGATAGTAGTCAACTGAGTGCATCTGAATATAGTGAGGAATGTCTAAAAACTATATTTATGCCTTGCCCTGTTGGAAATAATCCTGAAACCTTCCGTATTTATGAAGCACTTGAACATGGATGTATTCCTATCTATGTTCGTGAAAAAGAAGATGAAGAATTTATTAAGATGTTAACATCAAATCTTCCAATAACAATTAATGATTCATGGGAAGCTGGAGCAAGATTTATGATTCATCTTTTCCAAAATACTTCTTTACTAATTGATTATAGAAATAAGTTACTAACATTATGGAATGAATGGAAGAAAAGAATTACAAGTGATGTCAAGATTAAACTTACACTATAATAATTCGTATCATCTAGTTTCTGGTTTAAAAGATTAAATATAATCTTGCTTAGAAGATTATGGATTCTCAAATTCCTTCCTATCTTAAAAGTCTAGAGGCAGTACTTGGTGCTTCTTCAAACGGTCCTATTTCTACATCAAATCCCACTTCAGTTCCTACTCTACCTTCATTTCTAACCTCACCTGATCTATCAAAAGGACTTACGACTTCAAATGCTGGATCAACTGCAGGAAAGCTAAAGCTACTATTTGTAGGAACCCATGCCCACCAATTTACTGGTTATAGTAAGATTACGTATGGATTCATGAAAGTATTTGCCCAACTACCCTACCTTGTAACCACACATTTTGGATTTCAAAAACAACCCCAACTGCCTCCTAACTATCGCCCCTATCCTCCTAATATTCGTGTACTCGATGCAGCTGCTATAGAAGCTCAAGCTCAGCCGCCGAACAGCCCTCCCCAACAAGGATTCGGTTATGCTGTACTACCTTCTGTAATTCGTCAAGAACAACCTGACGTGGTCATGATTTATAACGACCTAGCTGTAATTTCACGCTTCTTAGATGAAATTCGCAAGTCTGGACTTAATCGTAACTTTAAGATTTGGCTATATACTGATCAAGTATATACCTACCATCCTCAAGTATTTATTGATACGATCAATCGTGATGCAGATCGTGTATTTACCTTTACAGCCTTTTGGAAGAACTGTCTAAAGGATATGGGAGTTAATCGTCCTATTGATATTCTTGGACATGGTTTTGAAAGAGAAACGTTTGTACCTCTTGATCGTAAGGAAGTTCGTAAGCGTATGGGTCTACCTGAAGATGGATTTATTATTACTTCTCTAAATCGTAACCAGCCCAGAAAGCGTTATGACTTGCTTATAATGGCCTTTGCCGAGCTTGTTGTAAAGTATCCCACAAAGCCTATCTTCCTACTATGTGTATGCGATAGAGGTGAAAAGGGTGGGTGGTGGATCTTTGAAATCTTTACTCGTGAACTTAAAAAGCGTAATGTACCGATTGAACGTTTTGGTAATCGTCTTATGGTAGCGAATAATGATATGTCTTATCGTGATGAAGATATTAACCAGTTTTATAATGTAGCCGATATTGGTATTTCTACTGCAGAAGGTGAAGGTTGGGGTCTATGCAATTTTGAACAAATGGGTGTTGGTGTCCCCCAAGTTGTTCCTGATGTTGGCGGATTTAAGGAATTCTGTAGTGCTACAAATTCTGTAATTGTAAAGCCTAAGCACAGATTTTATCTACCAAGTGTATACAGTCCTGTAAGTGGTGAAGCTGAAACTTGTGACCCTCATGATATCTGTCTAGGTATTGAAACATATCTTCTCGATACTGAGAAGCTAAAAAAGCACGGTGATGAAGCTCGTAGAACTGTACTTTCGTATACATGGGACAAGGCAATGAAGAACCTTCTGAAACGCCTCAAGGAAGAAAATGATGAAGAGGATGATTAAATAGTTTATGCAGACTACTAGTATATAATTTATCAAAGATATTTTAAATAATTTGATAAATTATTTGATAAAGAGTATTTTATTTTATTATTAGCATAGGATCAATAATGTTATACAAACGTATACTAATAATAAGAGCTGCTGAAAGACCTATGAGTTTATAGACTGTAGTAACATAGTCTTTAGCAAAGATTGCCTTGACAATATCAATATGATATGCCACTAGACCCCAATTTAATGCACCTACAAGAATAAGTATTTGGGCAATACAGAGTAATATATATAGTATTCCCATCCTAATTAGGCGGGATATATTTTATTATGATTAGAGTTTAAACAATTTTTTAATACTATAGTATATGATTTCAGATTCTATAGATCTAGAATTACAAGGAAATAAATTTACACAACATGTTTCCCAAATAATATCATTTTTAAATGATATAAATGAAATTGTTATAGAAACAAATGAGAATTTAGAAGGAAACTCATTTTACTTGGATAAAACTTTTGAATTAAAAGATTATTTGATCCCAAAACAATTGAATTTATTTTCTATTGGAAAATTAGATAGTACACATATTTGTGAAATAGGGTTTAATGCAGGTCATTCCACATTTTTAATATTGTTAGGAAAAGAATTAAAGAATTCCTTAGTTTATACAATATTTGATATTGCTGAGCATTCCTATACGAAACCTTGTTTTTCTTATATACAAAAAAAGTTTCCTGATATTAAATTTGAATTTATAGAAGGTGATTCTACAATAAAAATGCCAGAATATATTGATAAAAATTCTTCTGTAGTTGCAAGTTATGATATAATTCATTTAGACGGGGGGCATGATGAAACTTATATACTAAGTGATATGAAGTATTCTGATATTCTTTTAAAAGTAGGTGGACTATTAATTGTTGATGATACAAATGTACCTCATATAAATAAATGTGTAGATAGTTATATACAATTAGGTAAGTATACTGATATATCTTCTAGCTATTTTCCAACAGAAGCTAAGAATAATTATACTAATGAAATTGATATTTTACATAGAATACTTCAAAAAATTAAATGAATTAAGAGGTTCTAGACTAGCAAAAGGTATAAGCTGGGCTGTACTACCTGAATATAAATGTAAGTGGAATGGTAGAGGAGCGAATATTTCTGATCTTAAGTATAACACATTACTATTTTCCAAGTATTCAGGAATAACAATGGATAAGATATCAAGTGAAGTTTGGATGAAACCCGATACATTACAAGCATATTTTCGTTTGATCGATAATGTACTTGAATGGAACCGAGACTGTTACCATGGTGATATAACCGAGAAAAATATTCTATGGGATTATTGATTTCGAAAAGGCAAGATGTTCAAAAGAAAACAATAGTGAAAATTATAAAAAAATGAATGATGAAATGAAGTCTAGTGATAAGATTTTTTTGTATCTAAACTTATACGAAACCTTGGGTCCAGAAATTCGTAAAAAATATAATATACATAATCTTGAAGATATTGAAAGCCTTAGATTAGGAATGCGTGGTAGTGCAAGAAGTATGACAATTAAGAAAAAGAATTTACATACTGTAAAACGTAAAGTGTTTGGTACAAGAAAGAAAGTAAATATTTCTAGAGCAATCAAAAATCTAGATATGAACAAGAATCTTAATGACCCCGTAGCCTATTTAGAAAAATCTGTTGATTTTTTTGATAGAATTACGACTATGTATGAATCTAATACTAATATAGATAGTCTATCTATACTGGCAAGTATTGTTTCTGAAAATGTAGCGACTAGTCTGAAAAAAAATAAAGCGAGTTTTCAGTCAGAAATGGATGAACTAGCAGAATTATTTGGTTCTATGAAAACTGTCAATTCTTCTAAAAATGTTTCTTTTGATTCTATTTACAGAAAATTAATGAATGAAGAAAAAGCAGTTTATGAACCTTTTGAATATATTGAAGACTTACACGATTCTATTGAAATTATTTTAAATCAATATACTAAAAAATATAATACTATGAAGCACGATACTACATTAACCAAATATGAAATGTTTATACTAGAACTATCTGATACAATCCAAGAAGCAATCCAAACATCACAAGAAATTTTAGAAAAATCACCTGAAATAGATGAACTTTCTTTATTAATGAATCGTATATTTAGTAGTGGGTTTGGAAAGTAGATGTATCCTTTTCATATTTTCTATATATAGATTCACTCATATAGGAAATAATTCTTGTCAAGGATGTGCCGCTATAAATTTTAAATTCATCACTATCAAAATCTACATGACCTTTAATATAAACATATTTTGAATCTTTGAGTTTTAGTAAGGAATAATAGTGATTCATGTATTTATATCCCCATATATATTCATGAATACAGTATGGTGTAAAGAGTTGTTCAGTTTGTATCTCTACATCTATATCACTATCACCATCATGAATTACAATATTCGGAAATACAGTTGTATGAATATACTCAAAGAATTTCATCACATTTTTTATACTTTGTTGTTTATTTTTAGACTTATATACTTGGGATGATGATGTAATAGACATTATAGGTACTTGTACCTTTCTAATTATATAACTTCAATTTTATTACTCGTTCAAAGTCTTAAATTTTGTTAGTATTCTAGTACTAGATATGAACCAAGTTGTTCAAACTTCTGCTAAAGAAGAAACTACTGTTGTTCGTACTCGTAGTGGATATCCTGTAAATGAGTCTGTACGTAGTTTTAAACTTGCTTTGGAAGAAAGTGGTGCTGTTGCAGCCGGAAAAAGTATCCACTATACTGCTGACTTAGTATGTAGTGGATGTTTTGAATTATGGCAGAAAATGTTATGGGAGTATTGTATTGATCATATAGGAATTGCAAGTCCCCGTATCTTTCATTTCTTGTTAAATCGTTTTCATGACTTACAAGCAGGGTTTGGAAGAATACCTTCTGAGAATTTTTATCGAACAACTGAATATCAAATAGCAATGGCTGAATGTGTTCTTGTCTTGCGAAGCTGTCCTCGTCGTCCAGCTTTAAAGATGCCAAAGGTTCCCCCTGAATCACATAATGATGATTGGATTCGAACAACAACGGTAAATAGTAGTCCGTCTGCAGTAGTTGCAAGAGTATATAATCAAGGGTATGACTTACAAGTTGTACGTCGTGTAGGTGATGAGTTTGTGAAAGCTTGTAATGATGGTGCTACTGAAAAGGCCTTGTTTTGGATGAAGTGGCTATTTCAAGAAGATGCTATTTTAAAACGAGAAAGTAAGGGATCACTGAGTAACTATCAACGTGGTTCATCTGAATGGCCTAGTAAGATGAGGTCTAATATAGGATTCTTTATATCAAGTCTATTAGTAGAATTGTATAAAGAACTTGCTGAGAAACAAGCAATTCGTATGCATGAAGAATTTAAGGCTATTATATCCTTGTTTTCTTTACCTAAGAAAGGGATACTTTCTCAAAAACGTCGTGAAGACCTATTATCTTTGGCCATACAAATTATTTGTGAAGTGCCACGTTGGAAGGTTGCTGCTGCTCCTGCACTTGTAAAGGATCCTGTTGCTCTTCAACGAGCGACTGGACATTCTGAAAGTTTTTTTCGTGAAGTCTTGGCCTATGATCCACCTGTTGGAGATGTATTGAAAGAGGCTAAGAAAAATGGTAAGACTGTTATTATGAAACCTAAGACAAGCAAACAGCTACAACAAATGAATGTAGAAGAACACTTGGCTGCCTATGATGCTGCAATTGATATGTGGTTGAATGGAAAATAAAAGAAGGGCATAAAAAATTTAAATACGTTGAATAAGAACATAGTGTACATCAAGACCAGGTGACTCATCTTCCCATGCTATACGAATAGTCTCACCAACAAATAATGTAGAAAGACGTGGTAGTGCGTTATTTCTTAACATTAGATGCCAACGATTTTTATTAACTTTTTCGTAGGCTTCACGTGGAACAGCTGATGTATATGCTTCTGACATATCAAGATCATAGATAGTTTTTTCTAACGTATTATTTTTATAAAATTTTACACAGAATGATTGTGTAGTCATTTCTATTATAATATCGACGATGATTGTTTAGATAATTTTATTTTTATATCTATAATAAGTAGATGTCATTTACTTCTAACTATCCGTCATTTTCTACATATGCCGAAGCGATTGAATATGTTGGAATTTCACCTGAATCAGAATGTTTTACAATTACACATCATCGTGATTCCTATGAAAAAATCATACAAGGTGGACGCGTTATACGTATTCTTGGAAAGGGTCCTGTAAAAACACCTGGTCGTCCTGCTGGAAATCAAAATTTTCAACAACAAACTAAACTATTTTATAATGTAAAAATGAATGCGAATTTATTTCCTGTATTTTATTCAGATTCGAAAGGAAGTATACGTTTTATGGGTACATATACTTTTATGAATTATGAAAAAAAAATTTCTCCTTCTGGTTTTACATACTTTGAACTTACATTTCACAGACTTTACCGTGAATATCTTCCTGATAAGAAGCCCGAACAGATTAATCAAGACTAGTGAGTCTTTGACCACCAATTAAGAGCAGTTTTTGATGTTTGTTTTGCCTTTCTTGCAAGATTTGAATCTGTTGTCTTATAGGTCTTTCCTTTTAGTAAGAATGAATGCACACGAGCATATCCCCATTGTTGCTGTGTAGCTCCTGGTCTATGTCCTGTTCTCCATGCTGCCATACCACGATTATAGGATTCTTTAATATAACGTAAAGGAACACCTGTTGCACTTGCTTTTTGTTTAAGAGAAGTGGCTTTAGGAAAGATCTTTCTCCACTTTCTTGTATATTGAGATGGTTTAGATTGTACATATGTATTTGTTTTGAAACCTGTATATGCTTTTGGGTCCTTCCAATGAAAGGAACCAAAGTGTTGCATTTCCTTTAATTTTTTCTTTTTCTGGGTTTTTGATAAACCAGAAAAATACTTCTTTGGGAGATACATCCTACTTATAGACGATCGGAAATAGTATAGTAATAATGAGAATAAAAGTTATTCAATGTGATACAAGAGATATTATACTACAATTACAATCAAGAAATTTATACTATGGTACTTGCCAAGAATATGACTATGAGTCATTGATGAAAAATAATCAAAATGAATTATATCACCCACAAAATTCTAGTTCTGGTATTTCATTATGTTGTCTAGTAAATATGATAAAGTCCAAGAGTATGGGAATTGAATATGAATTTATAAAAGGAAGCACTAGTGATTGGAATATACCAAATAGTAATGTATTTGATATAAGTAAAAAATATGTAACATGGTTAAAACCTTATGTAATTCTACAACAAATGAATTTAGAAGCAAATTCAAGTATTGATATATTTTGTATCTTTGATACTGATGCATGGATTCGTGATAAACAATTATTTCAAGAGTTTATAGTTAAGTTTTTAGAATCCGAGTCTATAATTGCAATGGCAGAAGATGTAGAACGTTCTTCAGAATTAAATTCAGGATTTATTGCTATTAAAAATAATAGTAAGGGAAGACAAGTCATGGAAAGTTTACTAAATGATCCCAAGTATGAAAAATATTATAATGTAGTCTATCATGAACAAGGTGCCTTGTGTGAGTATTATAATGAACATAAGGATGAGTTTACTGTTTTACCTTTGAATGATTTTAATACTCCATGTGGACGAATTGTTCGTCATGCTTGGTTACATGGACTCTTTTATAACTTGATTGTTGATGAAGTTTTGGCTATATTTACAAATATAGCATTTGCGAATTTAAATGAATCTAGTCATAGTCTTGGATCTGACCTATCTGTATATGATATATTTGCGGGTGCAGGAATAATTCCCAGCATAAAAAAACTTTTATTGAATACAGATTCGAAATTTTCTCTTTAAAAAATACTTAGTATCATAAAAATATAATATGCCTATATTCTTTATATGATGTGTCCGTATATATTTTGTTAGTTGATATTCATTCATATTATAAGTTCTACAAAAACTTTGCATAGATCGTTTTAGTTTAGAAAAGGATTTAGAATTTTCTTTATATTCTTCTAAGTTCTTTATAGATTGTTTTTTAGATTCTATATAATTTTTTAAGATGGACACTTGAGGTTTTATAAAGGTTTTGAATTCATTATATATTTCTTTTATTTTCTTATTTAATTTTGACCGTTTAGACTTGAAAGTAGTGAAGGTAACTATAATATTTTTAATTCCATTATTAAATTCTTCGGAAGGTGTTAGTTGTTCTTCTTCTTGCTGATTTTGTTGATTTAGAATTGGAAATGCTTCTAAAAATAATTCTTGAGATATTATATTTTGATTACAATCAACACATGGATAATCTTCAACTTGTTCTGCATGTAAAATATCAACAAGTATACATTTTGTATGAAAGGTATGTCCACACATAAGAGTAGTCTTTGGTTGCTGATCTTCAATTACGTTTGTACATAGAAGACAGTCCATTCTTATACATAAATAGTCAGCTTGTTTTAGGTTAGGTTATATTAATAATAAAAAATATATAAAGAATTATAGGATATAATGTATAGTATATAGGAAAATGAATACTGAAGATACTATTGTTGCTTCAGTAATCAAAAAGTTTAAGGAACGTTCAGATGTTGGAATCAAGAAATATGGTGTCACACTAGACCGTACTGACTTGAACACCCTTGATTGGATAAATCATGCTCAAGAAGAACTTATGGATGGAATTCTTTATTTAGAAAAACTCAAACAATTGTTTTCTAGCAAATCTACGTCATGTAAATAAACTCGCATGTTGCAGGATTATAAGCTAGTGTACGAAATCCTTGTGAACTTGCAGTAGCAGATGGTAGAGTTCTTAAAGGTCCCGCATAGAAAGAGTTTGTGCTTATAGAATTTAATATAGAGCCAGAAGCATTTAATATAATTGTGGATGTATGTTGATTAGTATATCCAGCTTTATTTCCAATAGCTATTGCATTATTAGATTGATTAGTTTGCCCAGCACCAGATCCAATAGCTATTGCATTACTACGTTGATTATTAGAACCAGCATAATTTCCAATAGCAATTGCATATTTATTTTGATTACTACATCCAGCACTAGATCCAATAGCTATACTATTTAATTCTTGATAATTAGATCCAGCATTATTTCCAATCGCTATACTATTTAAACCTTGATAATTATAAGCAGCATTAGTTCCAATTGCTACTGCATTAGAACCTTGATTAGTATATCCAGCATTTCTTCCAAGAGCAATTGCATTAGAACCTTGATAAGCTTGCCCAGCAGCATTTCCAAGAGCTAGAGCATTAGAACCTTGATTATTAAAACCAGCT